>Ga0114939_10000749_pt1 | contig 26798 bp, 16 predicted proteins | sample AshMeaCrysSpring_FD_87196 | JGI IMG/M metagenome (GOLD analysis project Ga0114939, IMG submission 87196) | Groundwater microbial communities from Big Spring, Nevada to study Microbial Dark Matter (Phase II) - Ash Meadows Crystal Spring | ecosystem: Environmental > Aquatic > Deep subsurface >...
AACCCCAAGCGGGTGAAACGGATGCCCCGAGCTATGCGATCGGGCTGATGTTGGGCCAGCAGTTGGCCAGTCAAGGCTGCGAACGGGATGACTTCCAGCTGGAGTCACTGATGGCAGGCTTGAAAGTCGGGTTGGCCGGCGAGAAGCCCGAATTAGACGAACAACAGCTGCAGGCAGCTCTGCAAAAGATCGAATCGATGCTTCAGCAGCGCATGCAGGTTCAACTGGCGAAGGAAGAGGCAATGATGCGCGAAATGGCTCCGAAGAATCTCGCCGCCGCCAAGGAGTTCTTGGAGAAGAATGCCAAAGCCGAGGGTGTGGTCACGACGGCCAGTGGCCTGCAGTACAAAGTCGTGCAAGCCGCACCGAGCGGTGCTTCTCCAAAGGCTACCGACATGGTCCGCGTGCACTACACCGGACGGTTCCTCAATGGAAACGTCTTCGATAGTTCTGTCGAACGCGGAATGCCGGCCGAGTTTCCCTTGAATCAGGTCGTCAAGGGCTGGACCGAAGCGCTGCAGTTAATGAAGGTCGGCGAGAAATACATCGTTTACTTGCCGCCCAATTTGGCCTACGGAGAACGCGGTCGCCCGCCGAAGATCGGCCCCAACGAGGCGCTCGTATTCGAAATCGAATTGCTGGACATCCTGCAATAGGTCTGGCCCCATCGCGTCAGGTCTGCACACAGACGGATGGGCCGCGACGTCAGAACGTCGCGGCTCATCTTTTTTGCCTGCCGCTCTCGGATCACTCCCAGACGATGTGTTCGTCGCCGACAAGTCAATTCCCCGAACTGGTGATCATGGAGCGAAATGGCCCACCATGCACCGTTTTTTTTTGGCGCTCTGATCCCTTGACCAATTTGCCCTTCATACTCAGATCCATGGATTCCAAGATGCGCGCGATGTCGCTCCTGCTCTCGCTGACAGTTCCATTGGCGGCTATTCGGGCTGAATCGCCCGCGACGATCGATCTGTCGAATCCGCCCGCCAGCTTGAATACCTCCCCGCTGGAAGTGGAGGTCGTCGAACTGGTACCGGATCTGCGAATCGAACGGCCCGTGGTGATCACGCATCCGGGCGATGGCACGGATCGAATTGTGATCGGTTCACAATACGGTCAGATCTATTGTGTTCCGAACACGAATACCCCGGTGGAACCTCATTTGGTCGTCGATCTGTCGGACCGCGTGCAATATGACGACCAGCAGAACGAGGAAGGGATGTTGGGCATCGCCTTTCATCCGCAGGTCAAGCAGAACCGTCAGGTTTTTGTGTATTACACGACGCGGGCCGCGGAACACACATCGATCATCAGCCGGTTTACGATCCGCTCACTGGATCCGCTGGAGATCGATCCGTCCTCCGAGCAGGAGATCATGCGGATTCCCCAGCCATTCTGGAACCACAACGGCGGCACGATCGTGTTCGGGAGCGACGGTTTCCTGTACGTCGGCTTAGGGGACGGCGGCGCGGCGCGCGATCCATTTGGTAACGGCCAGAACCTGGCAACGCTGCTCGGTTCGATTCTCCGCATCGACGTCGACCGGCATGACCAGGGCAAGAACTATGCGATCCCGAGCGATAATCCGTTTATTGGCAAGCCGGACGCTCGTCCGGAGATATGGGCCTATGGTCTGCGGAACGTCTGGCGAATCGCTTTCGATCCTGCGAACGGTGATCTCTGGGCGGCGGACGTCGGCCAGGACTTGTGGGAAGAAGTGAACTTGATTCGGGCCGGCCAGAATTACGGCTGGAACCAGCGCGAAGCGGCCCATCCGTTTCTCGAGGGCGCTTCCTCGACGACGCCGCTGGTCGATCCTCTGATCGAATACCCGCACAAAGAAGGTTGGGGCGTTTCCGTTACCGGCGGCGCAGTGTACCGCTCACCGCGCGAGCCCAAGTTGAACGGCTACTACCTCTACGGAGATTACGTGAGTGGACGTTTGTGGGCGCTCAAACTCGACCCGCAGTCGCAACAAGTGGTTGAAAACCGCAGCATTACCTGGGAGCAGTTGCCCGTGTTTACATTCGGGCAATTGGCCGACGGCGAGGTTGTGATGAGCACGATGAGCGGCGGCGGAAGGCTTTATCGCTTTGTCAGCAAGCGATAGCCCCCACCCTTGGCGATGATCCTGGCCGCGCCGAAGCTTGCTCCGGCGCGGCGAATCACGCATTTTCATCTTGCGATCGGTTCGCGTCTGTCGTGCTGCGGTGCGACCGAGCCGCCCAGAGGCTGAGGACTCAGTCCAAGCGAAATACCGAGACGCTCAGCGGCGGCAGATCCAACAGGATCGACTGCGGTCGCGCATGATGCGCGATCGGTTCTGTCGAGCGACCAGGGAAGTTGCCTACGTTACTGCCACCGTACGCGGCCGCATCGCTGTTGAACACCTCTCGCCAGTAGCCGGGATACGGTACTCCGACACGGTAGGCCGCGCGGACCACCGGCGTGAAGTTGCAGCAAACCAGAATCGGCGCTCCCAGCCCCTCCGCCTTCCTCACGTAAATCAATACGCTGTCGTGGCGGTTCATGCAGTCAATCCATTCGAAACCTTCCGGTCCGAAGTCATAGCGATAAAGAGCCGGCTCGCGCCGCACCAAGGCATTCAGATCCGCGACGACCTGCTGCACGCCGCGGTGTGTATCGTGTTCCAACAATTCCCAGGGCAAGTCGTCGTCGTGGTTCCACTCGGTCCACTGGCCCAACTCGCCGCCCATGAACAACAGCTTCTTGCCTGGGTGCGTCCACATGTAGCCGTAGAGCGCCCGCAGGTTGGCAAACTTCTGCCAGAGATCTCCGGGCATTTGGGCCAAAAGTGCGCCCTTGCCATGCACCACTTCATCGTGGCTCAGCGGCAGAGCGAAATTTTCGGTGAACGCGTAGATCAGGCTGAAAGTCAGTTCGTCCTGATGCCACTGGCGATGGATCGGCTCATGGCGGAAATAGCGGAGCGTGTCGTTCATCCATCCCATGTTCCATTTCACTGAAAAACCCAGGCCGCCGAAGTCGGTTGGCCGGCTGACCCCTGGCCAGGCGGTGCTCTCTTCCGCAATCGTCAGTGTCCCAGGGAATCGCAAGTGCACTTCGCGATTGAACTCGCGGAGGAAATCGATCGCCTCGAGGTTTTCACGACCTCCATATCGGTTGGGAATCCACTGCCCGTCTTTCCGGCTGTAGTCCAGGTACAACATCGAGGCCACCGCATCCACTCGCAGTCCGTCGATGTGGTAGTGGTCCATCCAGAACAGCGCATTGGCCAACAGGAAGTTCCGCACTTCATTGCGGCCAAAGTTGAAGATCATCGTGCCCCAGTCGGGGTGTTCGCCTTGTCGCGGATCTTCGTGTTCGTAAAGCGCGCTGCCGTCAAATCGTCGCAAGCCGTGACCATCCCGCGGAAAGTGGGCGGGCACCCAATCGAGGATGACGCCGATCCCTGCCTGGTGACAGAGATCGACAAAGTACATCAAGTCCTCGGGGGAGCCATAACGGCTGGTCGCCGCATAGTAGCCAACCGTCTGGTAACCCCAACTGCCTGTGTAAGGATGCTCAGAAACCGGCAGCAGTTCGATGTGAGTAAAGTTCATCCGCTGGCAGTACTCGACCAGCCGATGGGCAAGTTCCCGATAGTTCATCCAGCCATGCGGCCGCTGCCAGTCCTTCTGCCAGCTTCCCAAATGCACTTCGTAGATATTCAACGGCTGTTCCAGCGGGTTGATTTCCCGTCGCCGCTCCAACCAGGCGGAATCATTCCACTGGTACTTCCGCAGATCCGCGATCATCGAAGCCGTGCAGGGCGGAAGTTCGGCGGCGAATCCGAACGGATCGCTCTTGTCGATCCACTCACCCTGTTGGGAACGCAGCCGAAACTTGTACTTCTGACCCGCATGTGCACCGGGAATGAACAGTTCCCAAATCCCCGTAGATCCTTGGTTTTCCATGGGCGCCGCGCGGCCGTCCCATTGATTGAAGTCGCCGACGACTTGCACCTGTCGAGCGTTCGGCGCCCAGACCGCAAAATTGGTTCCCGGCACACCGTCCACCGTGCGCAGCTGCGCACCAAGGCGATCGTACAAATCCAAATGGCGTCCCTGACCAATCAGGTACCGGTCGTAGTCAGTCAACAAAGATGGCACGGCAAATGGATCCTGTGTCTCGACGAGCGTCCCGTGACGCGTTTCTACGCGGAACCGATAGGAAGGCTTGGCGAGGGTCGTGTCATGGTCGTAGGTCGCTTCGAACAAACCTTCCGCCGAAAGCCTGCGCATTGGCTGAGGCGGCCCACCATTGGCAGGCTCCACCAGCCACACGCGATGCGCCTCGGGCAGGTAGGCCCGCACCGAAAGGGCTGGCCGGCCCCCCTGCATGATCCGATGTGGCCCCAACAGGGTCGAGGGCCGAGCCAACTCACCGTCAAGCAACTGGCGGACGGAATCTTGGTTCAGATCGATCGACTGCATTGTTTCTCACATTGAATCAGGACACGCACCAGGGCTACAGGCAAGCCCCGTCGCTTCCAGTTTTTTCCGTAAACCTTTTTCCAGCAGTACCTTACAAGCAGCCAGCGAGCCCGCCCGCTACGCCACTGCCGTGGTCAGCCGCTGCCGGAGACGTTCGTGGACAACCGTTGGCAGTGCGACCTGGCCCAAACGGGCCACGTCCGCCGAAGTTTCGGGACGCAACCGGGCAGCCGCCGTCCCGCCGCGCGTCGGCGATAGATTCGCCACCTGCAATCGGCACAGCTCGACCTCGTGGATCTGCAACGCTCGATCGACCCGCTGCCAGAGTTCGCGATGGCGGATCGGCCGCCACAGCCCGTGCTGTTCCCACTGAAAGCCCTGCTCGCGCCACTGGGGCAGTTCGAATTGCAAACCGCGGACCAGATAGGAATTCGTGGTCCAAAGTCCGACGTGAGCCGGTCCATCCACGGCTTCCAGACCACGAACCAACGCGATCAGGTGCAGACGATGAATGTCCCCCTGATCGTCGTCTTCCGCTTCGATCAGGACTTCGCCCGGTACCGACTCCAACGCGAAGTGCCAGGCACCCTCGCGTTCAGAATGAGCGGTCGCCCGGACTGTCAGCCAGAACTGGGGCAAGCAAGCCACCACGGCACTGGTCTCCCAAGACTCAAGGACAGCACAGTGAAAAGCGAGCCGAACGGCTCACCGAACCCGTGCTCCCGTCCTTGGGAGCGCACCCGGCTGACGACAAAACTCGACAGCGCGAGATGGCCTGTTCTTCGGCATGACCGCAAAAAATTCCTCAGCCAACCAACTCTGTTTCTCTTCTCCAGCCTCTTGCGACGCGGTATAGCCCGCAGGACCGGTGCGCGCCGCAACGATGTCGCTGAACCTCTGGCCTGCCAACACCTTGGATGCTCTCGCCGAGCGTTGCTCGAGACCGCTCAAATCATGTACCTCGTAATGCGTGGTACTGGCGCGGCCCCCCTGTCTCCGACCGAGTGATGGTGCGAGTACGCGAAAAACGAGCCGGTCGGCCGCAAGAACTCGCGGTTTCGTGCGACTTAATCTGCGAGGAGCACCACGCGGCGGATGGCAGGCCGGTTTCTTCCGGCCTGCGCGTCTTCACTGCGTTACAGGGAAGTCAAATGAAAGGACCGTTGCACGATGGCCGCGCGACGCACATCTGGTTGGGGTATCGCTTCCCTGTTGTGGGCATGGGTTTGCGTGCTGGCACTGGCGGGGGTCAGCGTGCGGTTTGGCGCTCGAAGCATGGCGGCACTGCGTGAGGCTCAGCGACTCGAGGCACTCGGTGCGGAAATCACCTATGCGCACGAAACCTTTGGACTTCATGCGGACCCGCTACGCTATCGGGCGATGCGAGGGATCTCCCAGTGGCTGGGAGTGCGAATCCCGAGCGTGATCCATCAAGCCCACTTTCCAGATCGGTCCTTGGACGACGCGGCACTGCACCAGCTGGCGCGGGTCGAGAGCCTGCGCGTCTTGCGATGCGGTTTTGACGAAGTTTCGCCGACTGGCCTGAAAGATCTGGCCCGACTGCGGAACCTTCGCTATTTGAGCCTCGTCGCTCCAGCGGTGACTCTGGAAGATCTGCGACCGCTTCGCAGCTTGCCGAATCTGCGGACGTTGATCCTGAAAGAAGCGCAACTGAGCGACGCTGACCGTGAAGAGCTGCATCGCTGGTTTGAGCGAACCAACGTGCAAGTAGCCACGACCACTCCTGGAGGTTCGGAACGGGCGTGAGCCCTTTCGCGTCCTCACCTCCAGCGCTACCGGCTCATCCCATCGGCTCTGGGAGGGCCGCGTTAGGGCTGTTCACGCGACGGAACAATTGGTGATTTGCGAGGGGAGGTCGCGTCTGTGATGAACTGACCGAGGTCGGACCGCAGCTTGGCGAGCGACGGTTCAAAGATATACATCATGTGACCGCCCTCGTAGAAGCCAAACCTCACGTTGTCGCGGAGCACTGGATCGATCATCAGGTGATCGACCGTATGTTGAATAGCGAAATGCGGCGTCGCCAAGTCATAGTAGCCGCACGCGACAAACAGCTTGAGAAACGGATTGGCTGTCATCGCCTGGCGGAGGGTATCGGTTGCATCGACGTACCGCCCTTCAAACCGACGGTAGCTCCATGGCTGGACGTTGCCCGTGAGAATCTCGTAAACGCGGGTATCTTCGAAGCGCAGATCGCGTCTCAGATAATCGTTCATCGTCGCGGTGAACGGGCCATAGATCGCCGCTCCGCTGGCATCATATTCATATCCTTCGCCGGCATCGTCGCGGTCGATGCCCAGATAGCGACTGTCAAATCGTCCGACCGTTCGGCTGCGTAAACGCAGAAGTTCTTTTGCAAACCGGTCCATGTCGACACGGAGCCGGCAGCGCTGGACAAACTCTGCTGAAAGGCCGGTCAACTGCGCCAGGCGATTGGCAATTTGTTGTTGCTGTTCCGCCGTCAGTCCCGTCCCGCGAATCAGCGCTTCGGCGTAGTCCCCGATCGCAAACTGCTCGGCCTCGGCGACGACCTCCGCGAGCGGCTTCGCCTGAAGTTCCGGCGATAAAGCCTTGTGGTACCAGGCGGTCGCGGCATATGTCGGCAAGAAGACCACGTAGGGCAAGTCATTACTGCCGCCAAACCGCAATGTCTGGAAATTGATCACGCCGGAGATCACGATCACTCCGTTGAGTTCCATCCGATATCGGTTTTGCAGGTGTCCGGCCAAGCCGGCAGCACGAATGCCACCGTAACTTTCTCCGATCAGAAACTTGGGACTCAACCATCGCTGGTACTTGGTTGTCCAGTCGTGGATAAACTGCCCGACGCTCTGAAGATCTTCGTCATAGCCGTGGAACTGATCCTTTGGTTCACCGTCGGCGGGCCGGCTGAAGCCCGTGCTCACGGGGTCGATGAACACGAGGTCAACCACGTCCAGCAGGCTGTGCGGGTTGGGGCTCAGCGCAAAGGGCGGCTGAAGCGGAGTCGCGTCCTCCGGCATCTTGATCCGCCGCGGTCCGAGCATCCCCAGATGGAGCCAGACACTGCTGCTCCCAGGGCCCCCGTTAAAGCAGAACGCAACCGGCCGTTGAGCACCCGTCGGGCCATCGGTTCGCTCGTAGGCGATAAAGAACACTTCCGCTTTCAGCTTTCCGCCGTCCTCACGCTGCGGCAGCATCCCGGCAGTCACCCGGTAATGGAGGTGTCGCCCCTGCAACTCGGTTTCATGTTGCGTGATCACGGGCGGCTTGTCTGCCGGAGCCGCTTTGTCTCTGCCCGCTTCGTTGGCCGCTTCCTGCGCCGACAATGGCGCCGCGGCGAGAGACCACAACAAGGAAACCAGGAACAGGTTGCCCTGCCAGAATCCGCGGCGATTCAGGGTGCATGCGCGCATGGACGCCTCAAGATGTCAACACAAAGTGAGATTGGCCGGACCAAGGCTGGAAAAACGGTTTCCAACCGCAGATTCACCGAGCCGCGGCGAAAACTCGAGCCCCTAGTCTAATCGCCCGTTCACCGATGTCACGTTCCCGCAATCGCGGGAGGGGAAGCGGGAGTGAGCTGCGGGTACGCTTGGCGAAACAGATCCAGTTCTTGCTGCGCGGCACTGGCGGCTGCCTCCGCCTGCGCGGCGGATTCGGTCAATGCGTCAAGCCGCTGTTGGGCTTCCTGGTGCATGGTCGCCTGCTGGTCGCGTTGGTTCTGAACCGCTTGCAACCGAGCCTGCAAGTCGGCCAGCTGCTGCTGCAATTCCGCAAGCTGCTTGTCCTGTTCGGCCAGGCTGTTCGTGGACTGAGCCACGGCCGCGGATTGCGCCTCGAGGGCTTGCCGGGCCTGATTGGCCGCGTCTTGGCGCTGAACCAATGCGGCCGTGAGCTGTTGGTCTCGTTCGGCGAGTCGCTGGAGTTGCTGCTGCACCGACTCGGCTTCACTGCGAATTGCGGCCGCGGATGCCGCAGACTGTGCCGCCGTCTGTTCTGCTGCAGCAGCGGCTTGTTGGGCTGCTGCCAGCGCGGCGGCCAACGCGTCTCGTTGTTGCGCCGCTGCATCCGCCGCCGCTTGGGCCGCCGCGGCTTGCTCGGTGAGTTGCGCGAGCCGGGTCTCCAGTCGCGGAGGATTGGCAGGCAGCGGGCGTCCTGGTTCCGCCGCGCGCGCGATGTCATGTAACTGGATATCGCCGTTCCAGTCACCGGCGACCAGTGCCGAGCCATCGTGGACTGCCACAGCTTCCAGGACGGCTTCACTGCGTTTGGGCAGAGCCAGCAATTCCGTGCCCCCTGCATCCCACAGCTTCACGATGCCATCGTTACCGGCCGTCACAAACCGTCCATCGCGCAGGTAGTTGATACTTGTTACCCCACCAGGATGGGCCTGCAAGGAGCGGATCTGCTTGCCTTCGGTCACCTCCCAGAATCGCACGGTGCCGTCTTCACTAGCACTTGCCAGCACATTGCCGTCAGGCTGAAAGGCGACGCTGCGGATTGCACCTTGATGGCCCGGCAAATCCAGGTAGAGACGGCCCGTGTCGGCTTCCCATACATGCAGCCCGCCACTGCGATCACCCGAAGCAAGCAACACTCCATCGGGGCTATAGCGGGCCGCCATCACCCAATCCGTGTGCTTTTTCAGCTCGAAAACACACGTGTTCGTGGCCACGTCAAAGACGCGGACCAGCTTCTGCGGTCCGCCCAGCGCAATCCGCGTCAGGTCGTTGTTCACATCGGCGGCCAGGACAATGTCCAGTTCGTCGCCCACGGATGCGACGCGCTGGCCGTTGCTCACATCGAAAACAACGGCCTGCCCACGGACCGCGTGCGCGCCTCCAGCAACCATCAGATAAGCGCCATCCCGGCTGAACTGCAGCGATTGAGCAACTCCTTCAGGAAACGGAAGCACGCCCAGCAGTTGCGCCGTTTGAGTGTCATACAGCAGAACCTGCCGCTGTCCTGCCACCGCAGCCAGGGGTGCCCATGGGCTGCATGCCAGCGCTGTCGTTGCCGCGGCGCGCGATGATTCCACCAGCGGCTGCGCGATCAGCCCAGCCGGCATGACGGGTGTCGCTGGCGGTTGATCGATCGGTGCGGTACTCGCCATCAACGGCGCGACCTTCTTCTTCGCCTTACGTTGCGAACCGCTGTTTTCCAGCGCCCCACCTTCGATCCAACTGCGAATCAAAGCCAGTTTCGCGTCCGGCAGACGGTCTTGTTCCGGCGGCATCACCGGTGTGTCTTCATGCGCCACGAGCAGATACAGGCGACTGACGCTCGGATCCCCATCCTCTACCACTGCCCCGCTGCTGCCACCCGCCATCACGGCCTGATAGGAATCCAGCGCCAGACCGCCTCGCTGGTCGTTCTGGTTGTGGCAGTTCAGGCAGTGTTCTCGGAAGATCGCCCGTACCTGGTCGTCGAACGTGACCTCTTGAGCGCGTACCCGATCCGAGCCTTGGGCAATCGCAATCGCGATCGCAGCCACACCGATCAAGCTATCTTTCTTGCGCACGTCAATCTTTCCCGTTTTCTGCCGGACCGCATGAGGCAAGCATCCGTCAGCCTCCCACCAATCCCGAATCGCATTGCCTTGATCCGTCGGCCGTTGGTCTGCCGATTTGATCCCACACTTTGGTCAGTGATTGAAGATGAACTCGCGACTATTGAGCACCGCCCACATGACATCTTCCAGACCCTGCCGGGGATCCGGGGACTGGCTCACATTGACGATCAGCTCTTTCCGCTCCTCGTCCGTCGGGGGACGCCCCAACGTACGGTCGAAGATGCGATCGATGATCGCATCCTGCGAGACTCCCTCGGCGAGCCATCGCGCGATCACGCCTCCATTGGTGATGTTCTGCTGAACCGACTCGCCATTGAGCAGGTGCAGAGCTTGAGAGAGCGAGGGATCCGTGGAAGCCTCACAGGCACAGACGGTAACCCGCGGAGCTCGACCGAACGTATCAAGGAAATAGTTGCTTGTCTGTCCATCTGCGATTTGCACGGCGCGTGCGCCCAGCGGCAGGCCCCGGAACTTGGTCTTTGTTTCGGTGACTTGCGAGATGCAGTCCAACAGGTGTTCCGCCGGGATCCGGCGAACCGTCGCAAAGGCGTAGTTTCGGGTATCCATCGCGTTTTCTGGACGAGGCGTCGCGCTTCGCTGATACGCGTCGCTGTTGCAGATGTCTCGAACCAGTTGGCGAAGGTCATATCGGTATTCCACCAACTTCCGTCCCAGTTCCGCCATCAGTTCCGGATTGCTTGCCGGATTGGAGACGCGAATATCATCGACCGGCTCAACCAAACCTCTGCCCATCAAACTGGCCCACACTCGATTGGCAATGTTCTGGCTGAAGAAAGGGTTTTCCGGTGACGTCAGCCACTGTGCCAGGACCGCCCGCCGGTCACGTCCCTGGAGATCGGGGGTTTCACCTCCGAGAAACTTGGGAGCCATCACGCGACCCCCGACCGGGTGCGCGACTTCACCGCCGCCTGAGTTGAAGACGATCAGTTCCCGGTAGTCTTCCGCTTGCTTGCGGCCCACCTGGCTGAAAAATGCGGCGAAGCCGTAGTAATCATCCATCGTCCAACGGTCAAACGGATGATTGTGGCATTGGGCGCACTGAGTGCGGATCCCCATGAAAACCTGCGCCACATTTTCGGCCGTCTTCAGCGTGTCCCGTTCAACCTGATAGAAGTTCGTCGCCGGGTTGGCGAACGTTCCTCCGGTAGCGCCCAACAGGTCACGAACGATCTGGTCGAGGGGTACTTCGCGTGCGAAGCAATCTGTGAGCCACTGGTTGTAGAGAAACGCCGCCTTATAACTGACCTGAGCGTTGCTCTTGATCATCAACAGCTGAGCCAACCGCATCGCCCAGATCTCGCTGAACTCCTGCCGCTGCAACAGCTCATCAATCACCCGAGCCCGTTTATCGGACCCGCTATCAGCACGAAACCGCTGATATTCCTCCTCCGTCGGCAACAGTCCCACAATATCAATCGTTACGCGACGCAGAAATGTGTTGTCGTCGCAGGGCCCGCTGGGCGGCAGTCGTAACTGCTGTAGCTTGCGATAGACATGCTCGTCGATGTAGTTACGTGGCGGTGGAAACGACTCCACGACGATCTCATCGGGCAGGACGATCACCTGGCTGCCGACCGTGTGCGTGTCAAACCGGGCCATTACAAATGCTTCGCCACGCGCCCCTGCGACTACCTGACCTCGTCCATCGACGGCAGCGGACGTCGCATTGTTGGACTGAAACGTCGCCAGGTCTGTCACGTCACGTGTCGTACCGTCGGCGTATCGAGCAACAGCGATGAACCGTTGAGTTTGGCCTTCGCCGGCGATCACCGCTTGCGGAGGATAGATTTCCAGCCGTTCCACGACGGGCGGCGGCCCTGTATCGGGCGTTGCGCCATGTTCAATCCACTCCAGCACGTCGGCATACAGAGGGTCGTTGACTTCCATCTTCTTGCCGCCGGTATGAGGCACCGCGCCGATTGCCTTTTGCAGCAGCAGACTTTCCGGAGGCACCGCCAGATTGATCCGACGAACGGCTTGCTCGCGCGTGATCCTCAGGTAGTCCCCCTGTGGGTCGAATCCGAAAAGGCTGAGTCGAAACCCGTCCTTGCCCCGCGCCGCGCCGTGACAGCTGCCCGTATTGCAGCCAGCACGCGTCAGCGCAGGCAATACATCCCGTGCAAACGAGATCTGCGGACGTTGGCCGGCGTTCGTCACGGTCACGGGCACCCGTGCCTCAGCGCCCGCATATCGGAAGATCAGTTCCGTTTGCCCGTCGGCGACAGGCAACAATCGATTGCCTTCGATCCGAACCAACGCGGGGTTGGCCAGCTCCCACGCACCCTCGCTGGTCGCATCTTGCGTGATCCCATCCGGCCGCGAGATCACTGCCAGGAACGACTGATAGTCCCGCGCCGATTCCAGCTGGATCTGCGAAGGGTAAATTGCCAGCGACGGCAGGATTGGTTGCACCGCTTGCGGTGGATTCGGGGGCAAACTCTCGACCGCATCCTCTGCACGGACAGGCCAGCACGAGATCACGGCGCAGATGCCCGCACACCAAGGGATGATGGTCGGCAGGTGAAAACGTCGAACTGCTTTGCAGGCGACCCGTGGTAAGCCATCCGTCACGGCGTATCTCCCTGAGAGGCCTGGGGGTTTTGCTTCATCGCCCGCAGCTGCTCCAATCGGCTCAACCGTTTGGGCGGTTCGGCAGCCGGTTCCGTCGGAGTCGGTGGCGGTGGAGCGGCAGGTGCGGCAGCAACTGCAAGAGGCGCGTCGATCTGCAGTTCACCGGTTCCCTGCGTCTGAATGATTCGATCGTCAGCCATCGGCAATCGCGCCTGGACGACGAACGTCGATTGTTTGCCAACCCGCGCATCCGCAGCGATTTGCAATGGAAAGGCTACCTGAGTGGACTCCTTCGTCACCGATTGAATCGCATTGGCGCACGTTGTCCCGCCCGGAATCCCCAGCAACTCCACTTCCGCAGCCCCCTCGAACGGTCGCATCACTTCAACATTGACAACGACTTCGGCCGTGTTTCCTTGCTCGGCCATCGTCTTCTGGAATGCGAAGTTGAACGCCGGTCCGGTGACTTCCACGGGGACCGGCCCAATCGCCCATTCGGCGGTTGCCCCCATGTGCGGCGTCCAGACCATCACCACCACGGGCCAAGTCCCGATACTCGCGTTGCCCGCTGCCGTCATCGGAATGATGCCTTCGGACTGCCCCGCCGGAATCTCCACTGCACCCGGCGCGCTGACTCCTGGAGGAGCCGACAACAATCCGACATAAACCGGCTGCTGGAAACCTTCGCTGCGCTCAATCCTTACCTTCAGATTCACCTGTCCCATCTGAACCAGCGGGACAGCGGGCGGCTCAACGGTCGCCTTCACGGGGAGTGCGTCGACGACTGCCACGGCGACCCGCGGATCATCGACACCCCAGACATCCACGAAGTTCTGGCCGATCGCCAGCTTGGCTCGATGGCGAAGCGAGCCAAGCACCGTGGAGCCTTCGGCGGTTGACTGCGCATGAAGCCCAGCCAGCGTCCCGCCCAGCGGCGCATCGGGGGCCGCTTCCAACACCAGCAGCGTCGATCCCGCATTGGCCGCCACCGTCGGCTCGACCAGTTGGACGCCCGCAGGCAAGTTGTCGGCGATCACTGCCAGCGCGTCCCCGACGTTTCGTCGCGACACGTTCAGCACAGCGGCCATGCGAGCCCCTCGCGGGATGCTCAACGTCAACTCTTCGTTCTGCCGACGTTCGGGCAGACTCAATCCAATCGCGGGCTCAATCGGCCGTATCTCCAATCGATACACCGCCTGGGGTTGCCCCTTGTCTAACTGGTCTCGGACGCGAACCAAGTACTTCCCATCCAACGGAAGATCCGTCTCAAACACGCTGTCGGGGCCGCCGCTGTCATCGCTGCCGGCCAGGTAGCCTCCATCGGGCTTGATCATCTCCACGACCGCATCGAGAGGCGAACGGAGGACACGCCTCGCATAAAGTTGCACCTCGATCCGCTGACCGGCTTTGCCTTCGAATGCAAACCAATCGTGATCACCGGTTGATCCAATCACGCCATGCATAGCGCCCGGGATCGAACAGGCCGTCGGATTCGCCTGATCATTTGGTTCAGCTTCGAGGAACGACGGCAACGAGTTGACGCGCATCCACACGGGCGATGCAGCCGTCCCTTGTTCATTGCGCCCAATGACGGGCCATACGTCCGACTCGTGAGCGGGCAACTCCACTTGTTGGGTCCAGGTTCGGCCCAACAGATCAGTCATCTTGGCCGACAGGGTTTCACCTGGCCTGCCTCCCGAAGGATAGACGGAGACAGGTCGCGGTCCGACAGTTGCGTGCAGGCGATACTTGCAGGCTGGCGACCCTCCGAAGGAACTTTCTCGGACCAGGATCACATACGTCCCGTCAGTCTCCGCCGTGAAACTGCAAACTCCATCCTGGCGAAGTAACGCCGAGTCATCGCTGGCGGCCTGCTCGAAGCGTTCGGAGTTGAGGATCGCGATGTAGGGGTCGAAGAAGTTCGCGTCGATTCCGGACCATAGCCGAAGGCCGTCGATTTCAACCGACAACGTCTGCCCGGCTTGCAGATTAACCGCGAAGTAGTCCTGGTCTTCGTTCTCGACCGTGCCCTGCACCGTGGTATTCAGCGGAATGGCCTGCGGAGCCGTGAACTCGCTGTTGGGCTCCACTTCGTCGACCGTCGGAAACGGGCTGACCGAGATCAGGCGAACATTGCTGATGCCTGTCGCCGTGACCAAACGAATTGCGTGCAGCCCCGGCCGGCAATCTGGATTGGCTTCCAGTACGACCTTGACACGTGAGTCATCAATCGGCGTGGTTTCCAGGACGCTGAGTCCCGGTTCATAAACGAGTGCCTGACGGGAATCGCCCAAGCGCTCTCCGCGGAATTCACACTCCACTCGTTGTCCGGTCTGTAATCCGACCGGAGCGATCTCGTTCAATCGTGGCTGGACTGCCTGGGCTGAGCCCATGAAGGTGGCAAACCCCAGCCACAACCCCAATCCACCGATGCACCGTCGACGAGCGACGCGCCGACGTTCCGCTTGGCATTCTGGCATACGTTTTCTTGTCCCAACTTTCTGCATGTCCGGCGTCGATCGCTGACGGCAATCCACAAACGCAGTCGTCGTTCAGACTCTCATCCGAGCCGCGTGATTGAATCCCTTGAGAGTCCGCCACCGATGATTCGCGATTGGCTCACGCCAACAACTCCTTGATCACCCGTCCGCCATCAACAATCTCAATGGGTCGGTCACCAGGCGCCATCAACTCCTTATCCGCGACAATCCCCAACTGGTGGTAGACAGTCGTCGCCAGATCTTCAGGCGAAACGGGATCAAACTCCGGTTCCGAACCAGTGGCATCACTGGACCCGTAAATCAATCCGCGCTGAATTCCACCCCCCGCCAACATGACGCTAAAGACCTTGGGCCAGTGGTCGCGCCCCCCGTCCTTATTCACTTTGGGCGTCCGTCCGAATTCGCTGCTGACCATGACGAGCGTTCGTTCGAGCAACCCACGTTGATCCAAATCCTTCAACAGCATCGACAAGGCCTGATCGAATGCAGGCATGTCGCGCCGCATGTTGCCGGCAATCCCGGCGTGGAAGTCCCATCCGCCGTAGGTCAGGGTGACCAGACGCACGCCCGCTTCTACCAAGCGTCGTGCCATCAACATCCGTTGTCCCGCTTGATGACGCCCGTATTGCTCTCGCAGCTCCGCGGGTTCCGCCTCGATATTGAATGCTTCCCGCGCCGCAGGTGAGGTCACCAGGCTGTAAGCCCGCTCGTAGAACGTGTCCATCGCCTGGACATTGTCCGAGGAAGACCGTTGCGCAAGAAACTGATTGATCGTGGCCAGCGCCGACTTGCGCCGCTCAAACCGCTTTTCGTCGACGTCTCCCGCCACATTCAAGTCGCGAACACGGAAACCTCCCGCCGCTGGATCTGCTCCCAGGCTGAATGGACCGTAAGAACTGCTCAGGTATCCGCTGCCCGCGAACTCATTCGGAGTCGTCGGAATGCAGACATACGGCGGAAGATTGTTGCGCGATCCGTACTCATGACTGACCACCGAACCGAAACTCGGATAAATCAGCGCAGGACTGGGCTTGTAGCCCGTGAACATGTTGTGCGTCCCGCGCTCGTGAGCCGCTTCACCGTGAGTCATCGAGCGGATCACGGTCAGCTTGTCCGCGCAGCCGGCAAGCTGGGGAAGGGTCTCCGAGAACACTTCGCCAGTCGTCGTCTTGGTGACCCCTAAATCACCTCGATACTCGATCGGGCTGAACGGCTTGGGATCAAACGACTCCTGGTGAGCAATTCCGCCTGGCAGGAAGATATGGATCAGACTGTCAGCCTTTGGCTCCAGATTCGCATAAGACTTCTGCTCCGCCCGTGCCTGACGGAGGAAGAGGAAGTCCGCCAAGTTCAGCCCCAGACCTCCGGCCGTGCCAGCGGCCAAAATCGTTCGTCGGCTCCAGGCATTCCCTCGACATCCCCAACTGCGGCGAACAAGTTCTCGATTCAAGGCGACACCCCTGCGATTATGCGAGGCAAAAGATCGGCGAGCACGTCAACGAAGTTCGTTACGCTGTTTGACATCCATCACCGCCGACTCTCGTCGTTCGGTCAACACGGCCAAACTCGCACCAAGGCTCGTGGAGACACCACGTCTCCATCGCGATGTTCGCTCCCCAGCTTCCGAGGACCTCGAGCTCCGAGCGGTGCAAGCGAACGTTTGATTTCAATGGGCATGGCAGCGCATGCCAGGTAGGCACTATCCCAAACGGATAGGGGGACGAAAGGACCCCGTGTTTTGGTTTGGGAGTCCTCAAAATCCTGTCAGAGACTACCGTCGTGCGGCCATTAGGTCAAAGCGCCGAGATCGAAACTCGTCGGCGACCAACTACCACGCAATACATAGTACCGCACAGGGAGCCGATAAAAGCGGCGGCTTGGGTGGGGAATGCGGATTTGGCAGACTTTGAGCGAAGAGCGCGGTCTTGAGGGCGGACTTCTGCTGCAGCGAGCCGGTCCGAGGGCAGGCCCTGGCGGGTTTTACGGCTGGGGAGTGGGCTCAGAAATCGGGGGGGCCGCCACAGAGGTCAGGCCGCGCACTGAGAATCCAGGGAGCGGGCCGAGAGGGGCAGCGGAGTCTGCTCAAGCCACTGGCCGTCACAGCCGTAGAAGCGGACGTAGCCACCCCGCAGGTCACAAATCGCCGTAAATTTCGTGCGGCGCGGCCCGTGGAGGCAGTAGTAGATCGCCGTCGGATCACCGAGCGTCCGGACCATCCGTTCGGACATCCGAAAACTGCCGGGCTCGAACGTCCCCAACTCGCACAGGCGCCGGTAACAGAACTGGGCCAGCGCGCAAAAGTTCCACCCGGTGGCCATCCCTGACTTCATGCGCATTCATCAAGCGTGTTGTCTTCGAAGGCCGCCTCCGGGCGGCAGCCTAAGGTCTATCGGCTAAGCCAGGGTGGAAGATCAGCGGATTCTTCAACTGACCATCCTTACACCATCAATGCTTCGTCAGCAGACTTGGCGCATCGGGCTGAGTCAGCCGCCCCAAAATATCGCCGAGAATTCGCGCTTCGAGCGATGCATCGCGGCCGATGGGTTGCCAGCCGAGTGTTCGTGGGCGGCTATTGAGTAGACTTTCGGTGCGGACGATCGTCCCGTCATGTCGAAATGCTGCGGCCGCTTCGGTGGATGCCTGACTGCGATTCACCACTTCGAGTTCTTTGAACACGATGACTTCCAGCGAGTAACCGCTGGGCTCGGGGCGCACCGTGACTGTCGCCCGCCGACGGATGGTTTGCAGGGTGCTTTGCCATTTTTCAAATCCGTGCGTGCTGTCGGTCCGCCAGGGCTCGAGCCAGGTGCCGCCGATCCTGTTCGCCGTATCGAGTCGGCCTTCCATGACCACGCCTCCGCGATTCTGCACAGGCTGCTCGCGAAGAATGCGAAAGTGGTCATCCACGACATCGACCACCTGCAGCCAGACAACTTCCGGTGGCAAGGGAGGTAATGGCGCAGGGTTTGGAACCTGGGGGACATTGCTTGCAGCGCCCATGCGGTAGAGCAAGCTGCCGCAACCCGTCGACCCGATAGTTCCCAGCGCCAGGGTTCCCAGCAACAGCACCGTCAACGCAGACTGGGTGCGCTTCATGGGGGCGCAGACCGATGGCAATGAACCGCAGGCGCGGTCGAGGTTTTTTGCGACGTCTGCAGCTGATCGATCCAATGCGGCGGACCCCCGGGCCTGGAGTTTCACGGCGGGGGTATCTCAGGAATGCGGGGGCCTGCACAAGACCGGTTTCAAGTCGTTTTCCCTGGCAGGGATCGATCCTTGAACTCGCACCAGGCATGCTGTCGACTCGAGGCCCGCCGCGACCGGTTCAAGCCGCCTGCCGCGAAGCGGGCCGCATCACATCGAGCAGCCGTTCCACCGTTCGTGAAGTCGCACCTCGGTGACTGATCACTATCCGTTGGGCTCGACCGCCAAGTTGTTCGGCCCAATCGCGGTCAATCAGCGCTCGTCGCACAAATGCCTCCATCGATGGTTGATCGGCAACGATGACCAAGCCATCCCCTTCACGAAGCAGTTGGACGATGTCGCGGAAGTTCACTGTATTGGGCCCGGTGGCAACAGCCGCGCCGAAGCCGGCCGGTTCCAGCATGTTTTGCCCGCCGCGCGAGCCCATGCTGCCTCCGACAAACGCAATATCGGACAGGCCCCACCACCATTTCAGCTCACCAACTGTATCGATCAGTGCTACGGTTTGCTGATTCCAGGGTGTATCGGCGGGCGGCGGGGTTTGTGAACGACGGACCACGTTCAGGCCGAACCGTCGAATCAGGTTTGCCACTTCGTCACCGCGTTCCGGATGCCGTGGCACGAGGGCCAAACGAAGTTCCGGATGCGCGGCGCGGAGGTTCATGTAGCTCTGCAGTGCCATCTCTTCTTCGGGTGCCTGCGTGCTTCCGGCAAGCCAGACGCGGTGCTCGGGCTTCGAACCAATCCACTTGCGGCGGAGAGCGATCTCTGGATCCGTTCGTTCCGTCCGGGCGTCATCAAATTTCAAACAACCAGTCGTGAAGACGCGACTGTGCGGAGCGCCCAATGCAACGAATCGTTCGGCGTATTCAGGTGTCTGCGCACAGACGAGCGATAACCGTGAAAACGAGGTTCGGAGCAGCGCACGGACTCGCCAGTACCCACGAAAACTTCGCTCGCTCAGCCGTGCGTTGACCACGGCGACGGGAATCTTCATGGCCGTCGCTGAACGGATCAGATTGGGCCAGAGTTCCAATTCCGCGAGCACCAGGAGGCGCGGCTCGAGTTTGGAGAGCGTCCGTTGGACCGCCCAGCTGAAATCCAGGGGGCAGCGAAAGACCACTTCATCGCTGAAGTAGCGGCGAGCCACGCTGAGGCCCGTATCGGTTGTCGAACTGATGACAAAGCGCGCGGATGGCTCTTGCTGTTGCCAGTGCCCGACGAGCCCGGGCAGCAGATTTACCTCGCCGACACTGACGCCGTGCAACCAGACGCGGTCGACAAGGGAATCATTGAACTGACGAGTCCCCGCCCAGCGTGCTCGCCAATCTTGGCGGTAGCGGCCGGTCCGCATGCTTCGCCAAGCCAACCAGGGGGCAGCCGCCGTCAACGCCGTCAGATAGCCGGCGTCCAGCAGGTTCGGTATCGAAACGGCGCGCTTCTTGTGAGCTGGCACGGGCATCCTTTCCCTGCCGAATCGACAGTTCGGCCAGATCCCCTGCCGACCGTCGGATCTGCGACGCGGCGATCCAGCGGGGGGCCGGCGAGCCGGCTAATGGTCCGACCTTCAGATCACTTCTGACTCTTTCCGCAGGCAACAGTTCTTGTACTTCTTTCCGCTGCCGCAAGGGCAGGGATCGTTCCGCCCCACCCGCTCACCCCGGTTGCGAATTGGATCGACGCGCCCTCGTCCTTCCTGACTTTGAGCGGCAGCCGCTTCGTGCTCAGACCGCGTGGCGGTGGCAGTCCCGGATGAAGCGCTTGCCGACCGCATCGTACTGACACTGGGCGCGGCTTCATGCCGGGCTTGGGGCGCCACCCAGGTGCTGCTGACGAAGTCCTCGTTCAGGCTTTCCATCCGGTAGACCAGATCCGTTGTCCGTTCGCCAATCGCCAGCCACATGCGTTCGAACAGCCGCATGCCCTCGCGCTTGTATTCCACCTTCGGGTCCAGCTGGGCATAACCTTTCAAGCCCACGCTGTTCCGCAAATGGTCCATCGCCAGCAGGTGATCCTTCCACGCCGAGTCCACGATGTTCAGCAGCACAGCCCGCTCCATCCGCCGCATTTCGGGATGGAGTCGATCTTCGATCGCGGTGTCGACGGCATCCTGCAGTTGACCGACCGTCAGTTCACTGAGCTTTGCCTTGGTGTAATGGGATCCAAGAGTGCCCGTGAGCCAGGTATGCAGCGCGTCGAGAGCCACCGGATCAGCCACGGAGGCGACGGGCGAATCGGTTTCCACATCACCTCGGTAGAGGGCTCGAACCAATTCGCGACCGCGTTCCTGGTAGTTGGGTTGCTCGCCTTCGGACTGCTGGCTAAGTTCCACGAGATTTTGGCGCAGTGCTTCCCAGGAGCCGTTATTCAGGCCGGCGGGAGTCACTGGCCGCCCGAATCGTTGTTCAGCCCAGTGCGCCAGACCCTCGCCATCGAGCCGAATGTTTCCGTTCGCGGCCCGCTGGGTGTAGCGATACAGTCCCGTCAGGACCGGATACTCGGTTTCCTTTTGAGCATAAGCCGCTTCAGCGCGGGACTTGAGCAGCCGCTTGATCTCCGCGGGTTCCTTATCGCGGAGTTCCTGTGGCGTCAGTTCGATGCCGAACTTGTTCCGCATCCAAGCGACTACGGTCTTCAGGTTGAATTCGGCCTCCAGGAAAGTTGCTCCTTCCTGCAGGTCGATCTCAGCGATCTTCTGCCGAGCCTTGCCGAACAGTTCCTCTTCCAAATTTTCGCGACCGATCCGCTGCAGATCGCGATCCCGATAGGTCGTGCCATACCGGGCGTTGATCCACGCGGCCATCGCCTGCCAATTCCATTCTTCCTGATCGTCGCTGACCGGCAGATTCTCCTCGATCGCTTCTACGATCGCCGATTCAGCAAATCGTTCCGCCTGGTCTTTGGCGATCTGTTCCGCGGCCGTGAAGTCGGTGTTGCGGTAGTCACGGCCTTCCAACGCACAACCCAATCGGTTGCCGGCCCAACTGGCAAACGAATCGGCGCCATATCCCGGCGCCATGAACATGTCGACGTAGCGGTCGATCTGGGAGTCGACTTGATCGAGGATCAGTTGCCGGCAGCTGGCGCCATCGAGGATCTTCTGTCGGTACTGATAGACGCGCTTTCGTTGCTCGTCCATCACTTCGTCGTACTCGAGCAGGTTCTTCCGCACTTCGAAGTGCCGCTCTTCGACCTTCTTTTGAGCACCTGCGATCCGGCGGGTGACCATCCCGCTCTCAATTGCTTCGCCTTCCTTCATGCCCATCCGGACCATCACGGACTTCACGAAATCACCCGCGAAGATCCGCATCAAGTCATCTTCCAGCGAGAGGAAGAACCGGCTGCTGCCTGGGTCACCTTGCCGGCCGCAACGGCCACGCAACTGCAAGTCGATCCGCCGTGACTCGTGTCGTTCCGTCCCAACGACATACAGTCCACCCAACTCTCGGACGCGTTGCCCTTCGGGGCGAGTTTGTTCCTCTTCTTCAATCTGCTTGATCAGTGCCGTCCATTCCTCGGGAGGCACATCCAGCCGCGTTGGATACTTGTCCTGCAATCGGGCCCACGCCATGGCCTCCGCATTTCCGCCGAGGATGATGTCGGTTCCGCGGCCCGCCATGTTGGTCGCGATCGTCACAGCGCCTTGCCGCCCGGCTTGGGCAACGATCTCGGCCTCACGCTTGTGATGCTTGGCATTGAGCACCTGGTGCGGAATCCCGCGCTGGTCCAACAGGTGGCTCAACCGTTCGCTCTTCTCAATGGAGACCGTCCCGACCAGGACGGGACGACCGCGGCGATCAATCCGTACGATCTTCGATCGCGGAACGTGCTCCCGCTCGCGCCCACCTTTCAGCACGATTTCCACATTCTGTTCGTCTTCCCGCTGAACCACCCCCCACAGCTCGCTGCCGTCCTTCATCACGAGCACGTCCCACTTGTGGGTTCGCTCGATCTCTTCGGCGACCGCGCGGAATTTGTCGTCTTCCGTCAGATAGATGACGTCCGGATGCTCGATCCGCTGCATCTTGCGGTTGGTCGGGATCGCGACCACATCGAGTTTGTAGATCTTGTAGAACTCGTTGGCCTCGGTCATCGCCGTGCCGGTCATGCCGGAGATCTTCTTGTAGAGCTTAAAGAAGTTCTGCAGCGTGATCGTGGCAAACGTCTGGGTTTCTTCCTTAATCTTGACGCCTTCCTTGGCCTCAACCGCCTGATGCAGACCGTCAGACCACTGACGGCCTTCCATCAGACGGCCTGTGAACTCGTCGACGATGATGACCTGCCCGTCTTTGACGACGTAATTGACATCGCGCTTGTAAAGGTGCTGCGCCTTCAGTGCGCTGTCGATCATGTGCGGCCAGTCCATATTGCCGGCCGTATAAAAACTCTCCACCCCGGCAAGTCGTTCGGCGACGCGCACTCCCTCATCCGTCAGGGTGACATTGCGATCCTTTTCATTGACCGTGAAATGTTCTTCCGGCTGGAGCTGCAGGGCAATCCGGTTGGCATCCGCATAGCGACCCGGGTCATGGTGTGCGGGGCCGCTGATGATCAACGGAGTACGAGCCTCATCGATCAGAATATTGTCAACTTCGTCGATGATCGCGTAATGAAGCGGTCCCTGACATTGCTGAGATTCGCGGCCAAACCGCTGATCGCCACGCGCGGCGGGCTTCATGTTGTCGCGGAGGTAATCAAACCCGAATTCGTTGTTCGTACCGTAGGTGATGTCGCAGCTGTAAGACTTCTGCCGTTCCAGGGTCTCCATCCCGCTCTGAATCGAACCGACGGTCAACCCCAGGCCCAGATATAACGGAGCCATCCATTCCATGTCGCGACGAGCCAAATAATCGTTGACCGTTACGACATGAACGCCCCTCCCTTCCAAGGCATTCAGGTAGGCCGGCAGAGTCGCCACAAGGGTCTTGCCTTCACCCGTCACCATCTCCGCGATCTTGCCCTCGTGCAGGACCATGCCACCGACCAACTGGACGTCGTAGTGGCGCATTCCCAGAAACCGTCGTCCGGCTTCCCGACAGGTCGCAAATGCCTCCTCGAGGATGTCATCCAACGTCTCGCCCGCTGCGAGCCGATGGCGGAACTCATCGGTCTTCGCCCGCAACTGCTCGTCGCTCAAGGCTTGAAACGACTCTTCCAGTGCATTGATCCGTTCGACACGCTGCTGCAATCGCTTGACCTGCCGCGCGTTGCTCGAGCCAAAGACGGCCGTCACCGTCCGCTCAATGCTGCCCAAGAGCGAGCCGAAAAACAGCCCGATCAGTTCCCAAATCCGCTCGAGAATACCCATCAGCCTACCTATCTCGACTCACGCACTTTGCGGACATTCTTTGGGGCGCTGCTCCCCATCCAATGAACTGCGTCCGACCCAACAATCCCCCGCCCGCCAAAGACCGCGATCCCTCGAACACAAGGATTGGGCCACAGACATCCGCGATGTTTTCCGTTCCGCGAACGCTTGGCCGGAAGTACCGCATCCATCCATGAACGCATTGCACGACTACGACTTCCATGGGGCTTTCACCCACGTCGGCGTCATGGCCCGTGGCCGGCTTCCCTCTGCCCTCACCGGGCGCGGTCGACCATCTGTAAAGATGTTCCCGAACCGCATCCCGCGCCGGGCTTTCGGTTTCCAACGACGGTCTTGAACATCGCTCGGCGGGAGTTTCATGCACCGTGGCTCGCGGCCCCTGGCACACGGCCATTCCCTGGCACGATCGCTCCGCAGCTGCGTTCAACCTAAATCGCCGCCGCTGTGCAAGTTACGCGTTTCATTAAAGGGGGTCAACACCGACAGGATTCCCCAGGCTCGCCCACCCACGGGGCGTGGTGGCTCCAAAGCCGTGAACCGAACCCTGTTACGGGCCAAGGCTTTCCCCATCCCCCATCGGTGCCGGGCCAATCGGACCCTCTGCGGATGGACGGCTTGCCGGGGGCCGCAGAAGCACGCCCCGCACTTGATCCCAAGGGCCGCCGCGAGGGGTCTTGGGAGCGAGACGGCCAACGTTAGGATGAGCGGTTTTCCTCTGCTGCGGATCGGACTATGGAAGCCGGGATTGTCGGCCTGCCCAACGTGGGCAAGAGCACCCTTTTCAACGCGCTGACCAGCTCGATGGCCGCACAAGCGGCCAACTTCCCTTTCTGCACCATTGAGCCCAACGAGGGGATCGTTCCGATTCCCGATGACCGTCTGGAGCGAATCACCAAGTGGATTCCCACACAGAAGGTCGTCCCCGCCGTGCTGAAGCTGGTGGACATCGCCGGGATTGTCCGGGGGGCGAGCGAAGGCCAAGGCCTGGGCAATAAGTTCCTGAGCCACATTCGGCAGGTCGACGCGATCGTGCAGGTCGTGCGTTGCTTCGAAGACAAAGATGTGACCCATGTCCATGGCCACGTCGACCCGCTGACAGATGTGGAGGTAATCGAAACGGAGCTGATGCTGGCCGACCTTCAGGTGCTGGAGAACTCCCTGGCGAAAGCCGAGAAGTCAGCGCGAAGCGGCGACAAGGAAGCGAAACTGCGGGTGGCGGCGATTCAGCAATGCCGCTCACACCTGGACGAGGGGAAACCCCTCCGCAGCCTGCAGCTACCGCCTGCCGAGCACGCCTCGATTGCCAGCTTTGGTTTGCTCACCGCCAAGCCGCTGCTGTTCGTTGCGAACGTTTCTGAAGACGATCTGCAGGGCAAGAGCCCCTTGGTCGACAAGCTGAGGAACTACGCTGCCTCCGCTGGCGCTGCCACGGTCGTCCCGGTGTGCGCCAAGCTGGAGGCCGAAATCGCCCAGTTGGATGCAGCCGACCGCGACGAAATGCTGCAAGGGCTCGGACTGCGGGAACCGGCCCTCGCTGTTCTGGCGCGGGCCGCTTACCAAACGCTCGGCCTGCAAAGTTTCTTCACAGCGGGTGAAAAGGAAGTCCGCGCTTGGACGATCCCCATCGGGGCGACGGCTCCTCAAGCGGCCGGCGTCATCCACAGCGACTTTGAACGGGGCTTCATTCGTGCAGAGATCTACACGCTCGCGGACTTGGAGACCTACCACTCCGAAAAAGAAATTCGCGCCGCCGGCAAACTGCGGACGGAAGGCAAGTCATACGTGATGCAAGACGGCGACATCTGCCATTTCCTGTTCAACGTTTGATCCAAAGCGATTCGAATCCACGACCGTGCGGCGTATCATTGGTGATGTGGGCGAGAACCGGGAAAGTCGATCAGACGGTCGCTCGCCGCGCGTCGCCGCGGCGAGAGGAAAGTCCGGGCTCCATAGGACGGGATGGTCGGTAACGCCGACCGGTCGCAAGACCAGGGAAAGTGCCACAGAAAGTAAACCGCCATGCTCGTTCAATTTGACGGGCTTGGTAAGGGTGAAACGGTGAGGTAAGAGCTCACCAGCAACCGAGGTGACTCGGTTGGCTCGGTAAACCCCATCCGGAGCAAGGCCAAGCAGAATCCCAGACGCTCGACATGTCGGGCGTTACCCTGCGGTCCGCAGGGAGTTGGATTCGGGTGGGCCGCTTGAGGCATCAAGCAATTGATGTCCCAGAGAAATGGCCGTCGCCGTACCTGCGTACGGGCACAGAACCCGGCTTATCGATCGACTTTCTCGCTTCACGCTCACGAGCCCCCGCGCACGGCTGCGTGGTCTTTGGCGATTGAGGCCAGAGGATCCACTCAAGACTCGGGCGGACGAACCTGATCACTGCCGATGGGCAACGGCTTGGACGATTGGTCGGGGACATGTGCAGCAGCCGTTTCCGAATGCCTGTCTTCCCGACCAGGCCCCTCCGCTGCGGACGGGTCTCCCTGCCTCTCGGCAGATGTTGCCCGCGAGCTTCTCAAGTCATTCGCATCGACTTCGGATCATCCGAGCCCTGAACCGACCAGGCGGTCCTCTTGACCAAACATGATGCGGTGTCCGTCCGGTGTGCTGATCCCGAACTCGCGCATCCCCCACGGCTTGCTTGCAAGCGGGTGATGAATCTCCACTCCGTTCTTAAACAATTCCTCGTGCAGTCCATCGACGTCCGAGACGTTTACATACGCAAAGTACGAATGATCGCCCAATGCCTTCGGCGGTATCGCGTCTGGACATTCGCCAAGCATCAGTCGAAAGCCATCACGAGACAGAAACGCCCAGCCTGTCACCTGCATGTCGAGAGACATGCCGAGTTGGCCTGCGTAGAAGGCGATCGAGTTCGCCAGGTCGGGTACTGCCAGCACACATTGGACCGAATGCAATGCAGCCATTCGAAAAATCCTTGCGTGGCTGGCACAGGAGCGTTCTGCGATGAAATCGACCGCGGCCCACCATGGGATGGGAACGCAATGCGATGGGCATGACGTGTGTCGGCCCGTGTTGACCTTGGTGCTCGACCTCCGCGAACCCCGGCGGCCGCGACCGCTTTGACTTGATTGCAGCCGCCAACCGTTCGCCCCTTACTCTTCGCCGCT
>Ga0114939_10000750_pt1 | contig 26713 bp, 28 predicted proteins | sample AshMeaCrysSpring_FD_87196 | JGI IMG/M metagenome (GOLD analysis project Ga0114939, IMG submission 87196) | Groundwater microbial communities from Big Spring, Nevada to study Microbial Dark Matter (Phase II) - Ash Meadows Crystal Spring | ecosystem: Environmental > Aquatic > Deep subsurface >...
ACCAACATCCTGGCGCTGAACGCGGCCGTGGAAGCCGCGCGTTCCGGCGAACAGGGCCGTGGTTTTGCCGTGGTGGCCGGTGAGGTGCGTTAGCTGGCCGGCCGTTCAGCTGAAGCCGCGAAGGAGATCAAGCAGCTCATCACCGACAGCGTGGAGCGCGTCGAGCAGGGCAGTGCACTGGTGGACCAGGCCGGCAGCACCATGGACGAGATCGTCAGCAGCATCCGCCGCGTGACCGACATCATGGGCGAGATCAGTGCCGCCAGTTCCGAGCAGAGCCGCGGTGTGTCCCAGGTCGGCGAAGCCATCACGCAGATGGACCAGGCCACGCAGCAGAACGCCGCGCTGGTGGAGGAAATGGCCGCAGCGGCGTCCAGCCTCAAGGGCCAGGCCAACGATCTGGTGCAGGCGGTGGCGGTGTTCAAGCTGGCGCAGGGTCAGGGTGTGGCGACAACGCAGCAGCGCGCCGCGTCCAGCCCGAGCCGGCCGGCTTCGGCCGCCCCCGCGGCCCAGGCCCTGCCCAAGCCGACTGCCAGCAAGCCGGCCGCCAAGGCGCCGGTGACCACCGCCGCCAAACCGGCTGCGGTGAAGGCCGGCGCCGAGTCTGGCGACGACTGGGAGACCTTCTGAGCGGGTGTGTGTTGATAGGCGCGGGGAATGGTTCCCCGTCAGAACGAACGGTGCCAGGGAGTGATTGCTGAAATGGAGTATTACTATGTTCAAACTCAGTTCCCTGAGCATCACCCGACGACTGGGTCTGCTCATTTTCAGCGCTCTTGCGGGTATCACGCTGATGGCCCTGGTGTTTCTGTACTCAGAGCGCCAACTGGTCATGGCGGAACGCGAGAACGGTGTGCGTCAGACCGTAGAGGTCGCGCATGACCTGATTGCCCATTTCCATGCTCAGATCGGCCCAGGCAAGATGAGCGAGGAGGAAGCGAAGCAACGGGCGCTGCAGGCGATCAAGGCCCTGCGCTACAGCGGCAGCGAGTATTTCTGGATCAACGACATGCATCCCAAGATGGTGATGCACCCGATCCGCCCCGAGCTTGATGGCAAGGATCTGACCGAGAACAAGGATCCGGAGGGCAAGCACCTGTTCATCGAGATGGTGAAGGTGGTCAAGGCCAGCGGTTCGGGCATGGTGCCTTACATGTGGCCCAAGCCGGGTAGTACGGCACCGGTGCCCAAAGTCTCCTACGTCAAAGGGTTTGCTCCCTGGGGCTGGGTGATCGGTTCCGGAGTCTATGTGGACACGGTCAACAGCGTGGTTCTGGAGCGCGGCATCAAGCTGGGCACGGGGACCATCGTCCTCGCGATCATCCTGTTGGCCAGCGGGCTGCTGATTGCACGCAGTCTGCTCTTGCAACTCGGCGGAGAGCCGGCCTATGCGGCCGAAGTGACACAGCGCATCGCCGCAGGCGACCTGGGTGCCGATATCACCCTCAAGCAGAGCGATCAGTCGAGTCTTTTGTACAGCCTCAAGACGATGCGTGACGGTCTGGCTGACATCGTCGGTCGGGTACGTCAAGGCAGTGAATCGGTGGCCACGGCCAGCGCCGAGATTGCACAGGGTAATCAGGACCTGAGCGCCCGTACCGAAAGCCAGGCCAGCGCGTTGGAAGAAACTGCCGCCTCCATGGAGGAGCTGGGCTCGACCGTCAAGCAGAACGCCGACAACGCGCGCCAGGCCAACCAGCTGGCGCAAAGCGCCTCCACCGTGGCCGTGCAGGGCGGCGAGGTGGTGGAGCAGGTGGTCGACACCATGAAAGGCATCAACGACAGCGCGCGCAAGATCCACGACATCATCAGTGTCATCGACGGCATCGCCTTCCAGACCAACATCCTGGCCTTGAATGCGGCGGTGGAAGCGGCGCGCGCCGGCGAACAGGGCCGCGGCTTTGCCGTGGTGGCCGGCGAGGTGCGCTCTCTGGCCGGCCGCTCAGCCGAGGCGGCCAAGGAGATCAAGACCCTGATCACCGACAGTGTGGAGCGCGTCGAACAAGGCTCCGCCCTGGTTGATCAGGCCGGGACGACCATGGGTGAAGTGGTGGCCAGCATCCGCCGAGTGACCGACATCATGGGTGAGATCAGTGCCGCCAGCATGGAGCAGAGCCAAGGCGTGGCTCAGGTGGGCGAGGCGGTGACGCAGATGGACCAGGCCACGCAGCAGAACGCCGCGTTGGTGGAGGAGATGGCTGCGGCAGCGTCCAGCCTGAAGTCGCAGGCGAACGATCTGGTCCAGACCGTCGCGGTGTTCCGCCTGGCCTGAGCCCGAAGCCGATCGCGGCCTGCGCTGTGCTGGTTCAGTGAGCCAGCCGGGCGCGCAGGTAAGCCGCGGCTTCGTCGGCGGGCATGGGGTGCGAGAACAGATAACCCTGCACCTCGTTGCAGCCGAAGGCGCTCAGGCGCGCCAGCATCTCGTCGGTTTCCACGCCTTCGGCGATGGTACGCAGGTTCAGGCTGCGGGCCATCTGGATGATGGCGCGCACGATGGCGGCGTCGTCCGGGTCGGTGGCGAGGTCGCGCACGAAGCTGCGGTCGATCTTCAGGCGGTCGATGTCGAAGCGCTTGAGGTAGGCCAGGCTGGAATACCCGGTGCCGAAGTCGTCGATGGAGAGCTGCACGCCCAGCTGCTTGAGGCGCTGCAGGCGCGCCAGTGCGTCATCGGCGTTCTGGATCAGGATCGATTCGGTCAGCTCCAGCTCCAGCAGGGCTGGCGGCAGGCCGGAGGACTGCAGGGCCTGGGCGATGGACTGTTCCACGTCCCCGCGCTTGAACTGGACGGCTGAGAAGTTGACGGCCATGGTCAGCGGCGGCAGGCCGGCCTGCTGCCAGGCCATGGCCTGCCGGCAGGCCTCATTCAGCACCCACTGTCCGATGGGCACGATGAGCCCGCTTTCCTCCGCCACCGGGATGAAGCGGCCGGGCTCCACCATGCCGAGCTCCGGGTGCTGCCAGCGCAGCAGGGCTTCGAGGCCGATCACCTCGCCGGTCTCCAGCTCGATCTGCGGCTGGTAGTGCAGCACGAACTCCTGCCGCTCCAGCGCGCGCCGCAGGCCGGCCTGCAGTTGCAGGTGGTCCACCACTTCCGCGTTCATCGCTTCGTCGAAGAAGCGGTAGGTGTTGCGGCCGGCCTCCTTGGCACGGTACATCGCCATATCGGCCTTGCGCAACAGGGTCTCGAAGTCACGCCCGTCGTCGGGGAACAGCGCAGCGCCCACCGACACCGTGGTGGCAATCTCGTGGCCTTCGACCACGCAGGGCAGCTGCAGGGATTCGATGATCTTGAGCATGATGCAGGCGGGTACGTCAGCATCGGGCAGGTCGCGCAGCACGATCAGGAACTCGTCGCCGCCCTGGCGGCTGATGGTGTCGGTTTCGCGCACGCAGCTGCGCAGCCGTTCTGCAATGGCCTTGAGCAGCGCGTCGCCGATCTGGTGCCCCAGCGTGTCGTTGATGCTCTTGAAACCGTCGAGGTCGAGGAACAGCAGCGCCACCCGGGCGTTGCTGCGCTGCGCCTGGGCGGAAGCCTGCTCGAAGCGGTCCTGCATCAGCAGGCGGTTGGGCAGGCCGGTCAGAGCGTCGTGGTAGGCCAGGAACTCGATGCGTTTTTCGGCTCGCAGGCGCTCGGTGATGTCGGTGCCGACGCCGCGGTAGCCCAGAAAGGTTCCCTGTTCGTCGAAGATGGGCGTGCCGCTGATGGAGAAGGTGTGCACCTCGCCGCTCTCGGACCGGACCTGGTAGGTGAAGTCCTTGAAAGGTTCGTGCTGCTGCAGCACCCGCTGGTGCTCGGTCCATTGCGCCGGGCTCAGGCCTTCGAGCGGGAGTTCCCAGCGTCTCTTGCCGATGATGGTGTGCACATCGCTGCGGATCAGCGGCGATGACATCAGTGTGAAGCGGAACTCGGCGTCCTGCTCCCAGTACCAGTCGGTGGACAGCTCGGTCAAGCTGCGAAAGCGCGCCTCGCTCTGACGCAGACTCTCCTGCTGCCGGTCGAGTGCCTCGACCATGGTGTTGGAGGCATGCATCAGGGTGCCGATCTCGTCACGGGTGGTGATCTTGAGCAGGCGGTCGGCCCCCTTCTTGTTCGGCAGCTCTTCCACATGCAGTGTCAGGCGGGCCAGCGGGGCCATGAGCCGGCGCATGATGAACCAGGCCAACAGCAGCACGATGCTGCTGCCCAGCACCAGCGCCAGCAAGAAGTAGTTGCGTGCCTGGGCCAGCGGAGCCTCGGCTTCGGCGACGGGGTAATTGGCGCCAATCACCCAGTCGGTGGTGTAGAGCCGGCGGTAGCTGGCGTACATGGGTACGCCGGTGGAGGTGACGGTGCGGCCGCTGCCTTCGAAGCCGGTCAGCGCCTGGTCATACAGCGTGTTCTGGCCGGGCGGTGCGGTCAACTGCATGATGCGGTCGAGGTCGGGGTGGACGATCATGGTCCGCTCCCGGTCGGTGACGAAGATGTAGCCGCTGCGGCCCAGCTTGACTTGGGCGATGTCGGCCAGGAAGTTGCGGCCCAGCAGGTTCAGGCTGCCTTCGAGCATGCCCACGAGCTGGCCCTGCGCATCCAGCAGCGGCGCCGTCATCATCATGGCGGGCTGCCCCTCGGTGTAAGTCGAGACGTAGGGCTTGGAGATGTAGGGGTTGCGCGAGGTGACCGTGGCCTGGAAAAACTCGCGGTAGGAGATGTCCCGGCCGCGCCGGCCGGGCTTGTAGGGACTCTCGGCGATGACCTTGCCGTCCGGGCTGATGAGGAACAGACCGTTGTCGAACAGGGTGTGCAGCGCAGTCATGTTGTCCAGCTGCTTCTGCGCCTCGTCTGGGCGGGTGAGCGTGTCGTGCGGCAGATTCTGGGCCGAGGCCACCAGCGCGGTCTGGGCCATGCGCAGCTTGGCATCCAGGCTCGCCGCCACCGACGAGACCAGCGTGTACTGCTGCTCGTACAGGGTGTTGCGGAACTGGTGCTCGAAATAGCGCAAGCCCAGCACCGCGAGGATGCTGGTAAAACTGATGAACACCAGCACGGTGGCCAGTGCAACCCGGGTCTTGAGGCTGAGGCGGCGTAAGGTCAGCAGCGGCATGCAGGACTAACTCGGACGGAGGATCCGTTGTTCTTTTTGATGTGTGTGGCGCCGCTCCGACAGGCGCCTCCCTTTGGTGCACTGCAATATTAGCAGTGCATAGGGCCGCTCAGAGCGAACAGTGTCGACGAAACGCCACAGAGTGGCCGGGGCAGGTGGTGCGGCGGCTCAATCGGGCGCGTTGTCGGCGCGCTCGTCGAGCTGATCGCGCTTGGCGTCGACCTGGGCCCAGGTGTCGGCATCCGGCGGGGCCGGGCGACTGCGGGTGATGACAGGCCAGCGCTTGGCCAGCCGGGCATTGAGGGGGATGAAGTCCTGCTGGTCGGCAGGCACGTCTTCTTCGATGAAGATGGCCGCCACCGGGCACTCGGGGATGCACAGTGCGCAGTCGATGCAGTCGTCCGGTTCGATCACCAGCATGTTTTTTCCCGCGCGGAAGGCATCGACCGGGCAGACGTCCACGCAGTCGGTGTACTTGCAACGGATGCAGGACTCGGTGACGACGTGGGTCATGGCGGGCTTACGCTGTGGCGGGCGGCGCCGGTTCAGCCATTGGAGTGGCTGCGTGCGCAAGCTGGTAGCCGTACCACAGGCTGTCGGCGATGCGATGGGCGAGTTCACTGGCGCGCGCACGCAAGGCGGCATTGGGCAGCTCGGCCAGGGTGGCGTCAAACAGGCGCAGCCAGTGCTGGAACAGCTCGGCACTCAGGCCGGGCAGGGCAGCGTGCACCGGCATGGGTGTGCCGCGAAAGCGCCGGGTCCCGCGCAGCGCAGAGGACCAGAAATCCGTCAGCTTGATCAGGTGGGCCGGCCAGTTGTGTACGTGGGCGTTGAAGATCGGCGCCAGCTGCACGTCCTGGCGCACACGGGCATAGAAGGTCTGCACCAGGGTGGCGATTTCGGCCTCTGAGCAGAGCTGTGGGTCAGGCATGTGTCGCTCTCAAAGATTCATTCGTCATGAATCTTATAGGGGCCGACCGCAGATGTACAGCCAAGGGCCTGTTGCGGGCAGGGTTTCCGGGCTCAGCCGGCGTCGATATGCTGGCGCGCCTTGTCCAGCCAGAGCTGCAGGCTGTCGAGCAGATCCTGTTGGCTGAAGGAGCAGCTTTCTTCAGCGAACAGCGCACTCGACTCCAGCCGGTCCAGCAGGTTGTGCAGCACCTCGGCGTAGCGCGGCGGCAGGGCTGCCAGCAGCGCGGTCTGGGCGCGCGCCGTGTGGCTGAACTGCGCGGGACGGATGTCGCCGCCGCGTAGCGCCGCGAGTGCCTCTTCCATGGGGGCCAGCAAAGTGGGTGTCATGGATTCTTAATCCAACTTGGCACCGGACTTCTGCACCGCAGTGGCCCAGCGGGGCATCTCGGCAGCCAGGAAGCGGGCGAAGTCGGCAGCGCCGAGGTAGGCCGGGTCGGCACCTTGCGAAATCATGCGCTGGCGCAAGTCGGGCTGGGACAGCACCTGGCCAAAGGCATCGCTGAGTTTTGCGACCACCTCGCGCGGCGTGCCGGCCGGTGCCAGAAAGCCATAGAAACCGACGACCTCGAAGCCCTTGAGGCCGGATTCGATCACGGTCGGAATGTCAGGCAAAGCCGGGTTGCGCTCGCGGCTGGTGACAGCCAGCGCCCGCACCTTGCCCTGCTTGTGGTAATTGGCGGCCTGCGGAATGCTTTCGGCCATGAACTGCACCTGGCCGGCCATCAGGTCGGTGAAGGCCGGTGCGCTTCCGCGGTAGGGGATGTGCACCAGGTACAGGCCGGTGGCGGTCTTGAACATTTCCGGCACCAGGTGGCTGATACCGCCGTTGCCGGCCGAGCCGTAGTTGATCTGGCCCGGGCGGGCACGCGCGTAGTCGATGAACTCCTTGAGCGAGGTCACCGGCACCTTGGGGTTGACCAGCAGCGCCAGCGGCTGCATGGCGGTGCGCGCCACCGGCACGAAATCGCGCAGCGTGGCATACGGCAACTTGCTGTAGAGCGCCGGGTTGATGACCATGGTGCCGGTGTTGGCCAGCAGCAGGGTGTGGCCGTCGGGCGCGGCCTTCATGACCTCCTGGGCGCCCACGGTGCCGCCGGCGCCGGCCTTGTAGTCGATCAGCACCGGTTGTCCGAGCGCGGCCTGGAGCTTGTCGGCCAGCAGGCGGGCGTGCTGGTCGAGCGGACCGCCGGCGGGAAAGCCGATGATGATGCGTACCGGTTTGGTGGGAAAGCTCTGGGCCGCGGCGGCCAGGCAGAAGCCCAGGCCGAGGAGCAGAAGGGCAAGACGTTTGTGCATGGTCAGTGTCCGAGGATCTTGGAGAGGAAGTCGCGGCTGCGCTCGCTCTGCGGATGGGAAAAGAACTCGTGCGGCGTATTTTCCTCGACGATCTGGCCCTGGTCCATGAAGACCACGCGGTCGGCCACCGCGCGGGCAAAGCCCATCTCGTGCGTCACGCACAGCATGGTGATGCCCTGGTTTGCCAGTTCGGTCATGACGTCCAGCACCTCCTTGATCATCTCGGGGTCGAGCGCCGAGGTCGGCTCGTCGAACAGCATGATCTTCGGTGTGAGGCACAGGGCGCGGGCAATGGCCACGCGCTGTTGCTGTCCGCCTGAAAGCTGCAGCGGGTACTTGTGCGCCTGCTCGGCAATACGCACACGCTCGAGCTGCTGCATGGCGCGCTCGACCGCCTCCTGCTGCGACAGACGGCCGACCTGGACCGGCGCCAGCGTCAGGTTCTCCAGCACCGTGAGGTGCGGGAACAGGTTGAACTGCTGGAACACCATGCCCACCTTCTGACGCACCGCGTGAATGGTCTTGAGGTCGTCGCCCAGTTCGTCGCCGTCGACGATCAGGCGCCCCTGCTGATGTTCCTCCAGCCGGTTGATGCAGCGGATCAGCGTCGACTTGCCGGAGCCGGACGGGCCGCAGATCACGATGCGCTCGCCGCGCGCCACCGTCAGGTCGATGTCGCGCAGCACGTGGAAGCTGGGGCCGTACCACTTGTTGACCTGCTCGAAGGTGATGATGGGTTCAGACATGTTGAAGAAAGGCTGGGTAACGGCTCAGCGTGCGCGGCCGCGGTTGACCTGCTGCTCCACCCACAGGCTGTAGCGCGACATGGCGAAGCAGAAACCGAAGTAGATCAGGGTGATGAAGAGGTAGCCTTCGAGCTTGAAGGCACGCCAGTCGGCGTCGGAGTTCAGTGCCAGCCCGAGCGCGCCGGTGAGCTCGTACAGGCTGACGATGGTCACCAGCGAGGTGTCCTTGAAGATGGCGATGAAGTTGTTCATCAGGCCCGGCACCACCATGGCCAGTGCCTGCGGCAGCACCACCCGGCGCTGCGTCTGCCAGTAGCCCAGGCCGAGTGTGGCGGCCGCCTCCAGCTGGCCGCGCGGGATGGCCTGCAGGCCGCCGCGGATGACTTCGGCCATGTAGGCGGCGGCAAACAGCGTGATGCCGGCCAGCACGCGCAGCAGTACGTCGATGGTCAGCCCCTGCGGCATGAAGAGCGGGAACATGAAGGAGGCCATGAACAGCACGGTGACCAGCGGCACGCCGCGCACCAGCTCGACGTAGACGGTACAGACGGCCCGGATGGCCGGCAGTTCTGAACGCCGCCCGAGTGCCACCCCCAGCGCCAGTGGAAAGGCCATGGCGATGGAGAGCGTGGACAGCAGCAGCGTGAGCGGCAGACCACCCCAGCGGTCGGTCTCGACCCGGCTCAGGCCGGCGACGTTGCCGTACATCAGGGTGAAGAAGACGGCCAGCACCAGCAGCCAGAGCGCCGCCAGCCACGGCCGCCAGCAGCGGCGCAGGCAGCTGGCGACCAGCAGCGCCAGCATCAGCGTGGTAGCCACGACGGGGCGCCACTGCTCATCGAACGGGTAGCGGCCCAGGATGATGAGGCGGTATTTCTCGGCCACCACGCCCCAGCAGGCGCCCATGCCCTCCGCACGACAGGCCTCGGCGTCGGGCCGCCACTGGGCGCGCAGCACCGCCCAGTCGATGAGGCCTGGTAGGGTGGACAGCAGCAGCGCCAGCAGCACGAGGGTGGTAAGAGCGCTCAGCGGGTTGCCGAACAGGTGGGTGCGCAGCCAGTGCAGCAGGCCGCCGGGCGGTGGCGGGGCCGGGCGCGCCGGGATGAGCTGGAAAGTCTTCGTCTTCATCTCGACGGAAGTCTTTCGCTGAAAGGGTTTCGGGTGCCCATCGCCGAACGGGAAACGCCGTGGAACCGGCTTTGCCGGCCCACTGGCGTTGCCCCCTGCAAGGGGGGGAGCGGAGCGACACGCAGTGCGCGTAGCTTGGGGGTGTTCAACTTATCTCTCCTGTAGCGCGGCACGCGCGTTGTACCAGTTCATCAGCAGCGAGGTCAGCAGCGAGGTGCAGAGGTAGATCGCCATCACGATGGCGATGCACTCGACGGCGCGGCCGGTCTGGTTGATGGCGGTGTTGGAGATCGAGACCACGTCCGGGTAGCCGATGGCCACCGCCAGCGAGGAATTCTTGGTCAGGTTCAGGTACTGGTTGGTCATCGGCGGGATGATCACACGCAGCGCCTGCGGCAGCAGCACGCGGCGCAGGGCCTGCGCGCGCGACAGGCCGAGCGCGGCGGCGGCCTCGGCCTGGCCGCGCGGCACTGCCGTGATGCCGGCGCGCACCACCTCGGCCATGAAGGCCGCGGTGTAGAGCGTCAGGCCCAGCAGCACGGCCAGGAATTCCGGCGTGAGCGCGAAGACGACTTCTGGCGCATCGGCCGGGCCGGCGAGCCAGGCCAGGCCGTTCTTGTCCAGTGCCAGCGGACCGGCCGTCCAGGCCTCGCCAATGGCCGGCAGCGCCTGCGCCAGCACCAGGTACCCCATCAGCAACTGCAGTAGCAGTGGGATGTTGCGGAACAGCTCCACATAGGCCGAACACAGACCGCGCAGCAGCAGGTTGTGCGACAGGCGTCCCACGCCCAGCAGCGTGCCGAGCAGCGTGGCCAGCACGATGCCCGCCACGGCGACGCGCAGCGTGTTGCCTAGGCCGACCAGAAAGGCACGCCAGTACGGTTGCTCGGCATCGAAGGCCAGCAGGCTTTCGCCGATGTCAAAGCCGGCCGGCTGCAGCAGGAAGTCAAACCCGCTCTGGATGCCGCGCAACTGCATGTTGTGCGCCGTGTTGCTGGCCAGGAACCAGACCAGCAAGGCAATCAGCGCCACCGCCAGCACCTGCCAGACCACACCCCGCACCGCCCGACGACGCCAGGACCAAGATTTCATGTCAGAGACGATTTTGGATAGAAATGTTTGCGGTTGCGTGCCCGCCCCTCAAGCCAGAAACGCCGTGGAACCGGCTCCGCCGGTCCACTGGCGTTGCCCCCTGCAAGGGGCTGAGGGCTGCGGCTCCAAGCCTGCCTGCGCAGGCTTGGACAGACCGAAGAGCCACAGCCTCTGGCGCGGGCCTGTCTGGCGAAGCGACACGCAGTGCGCGCAGCCTGGGGGTGTGTCACCGTATCGGCATCGGATACATCAACCCGCCCTTGCTCCACAGGTTGTTGGCGCCGCGCGGCAGCTTGAGCGTGGATTTGTCACCCGCGTTGCGGTCGAAGATCTCGCCGTAGTTGCCGGTGGTCTTGAGGGCGCGCACCAGCCACTCCTTGTCCAGGCCAAGCAGTTTGCCAGTGTCTTCGCCGGTGCCCAGCAGACGCTTGACCACCGGGTCGTCGCTGCCCTTCATCTGCTCCACGTTGGCCTGGGTGATGCCGTACTCCTCGGCTTCCATCAGGCCGTGGATGACCCATTTGACAATGGCGAACCACTCGTCGTCACCGCGGCGCACCATGGGGCCGAGCGGTTCCTTGGAGATCAGCTCGGGCAGGATGACGTGTTCGGCCGGGTTCCGGGCTTCCTTGGCGCGGATCGAGGCCAGGCCGGAGGCGTCGGTGGTGTAGGCCGCGCAACGGCCGGAGAAGTAGGCGCCGTTGGCGGCGTCGAGCTTCTCGAACACCACCGGCTTGATGCCCAGCTTGTGGGTGCGCGAGTAGTCGCTCATGTTCTTCTCGGTGGTGGTGCCAGCCTGCACGCACACGGTCTGGTTCTTCAGCTGCTTGGCGCTCTTGATCTTGCTCTTGGCCGGCACCATGAAGGCCTGGCCGTCGTAGTAGGTGACGGCCGTCATGTGCAGGCCGAGCGAGGCGTCGCGCGTCAGCGTGAAGGTGGTGTTGCGCGACAGGAGGTCGACCTCGCCCGACTGCAGTGCGGTGAAGCGCTGCTGGGCGTTGAGCGGCACGTATTTCACCTTCTCGCCATCGCCCAGCACGGCCGCAGCGGCGGCACGGCAGATGTCGACATCCAGGCCGTTCCACTTGCCGTTGGAGTCGACCGCGCTGAAGCCGGCCAGGCCGGTGTTGACGCCGCAGACCAGTTGGCCGCGCGCCTTGATGCCATCCAGCGTCTTGCCGGCTAGGGCCGGGCCGGCCAGCAGGGCCGACGCGGCCAGGACCAGGGCAGCAAGTCGCACAAGGGGGTGTTTCATGGGCAGTTCTCCAATAAGACCGGTGACGTGTGACCAGCGCGCAATGTAGCGTCTGGCCACCCGGGCAGTATCAGGGTAAACGATGGCAGCGCGGTGTACGAGGAGGCCGCACCCGGGTGAAGCAGGCAAGTCCCGTGCCATCGGTGGCCGGGGCCGGCGGGTCGCCTGGGTGACGCGATGTGGGGCATCCCCGCTGCACGCCGCGCGCCGATCGCGCTAGGCTGTGCAGCCAGAGGAGACAAGAGCCCATGCCCGCCCACCACAAGTTCTGGCCGTCGCGCCTGCCCCACGCCATCACCCCACCGGCCACCTCGCTGTGGGACAACCTGGCCACCAGCGCCCGCCGCTACCCCGACAAGGCGGCCCTGGTCTTCTTCGGGCGGACCTTCAGCTATACGGAAGTGCTGCAAAAAGCAGAGCAACTGGCGGCTTTCCTTCATGGGCTGGGCGTGCAAAAGGGTGACCGGGTGGTGCTCAACATGCAGAACTGCCCGCAACTGGTGATCGCCCACTTTGCCATCCTGCGCGCCAATGCCGTGGTGGTGCCGGTCAACCCCATGAACAAGGCCGACGAGCTGCAGCACTACATCACCGACCCGGACACCAAGGTGGCACTGACCACGGCCGACCTGGCGGGCGAACTGGCGCGCGCCAGCGACGCCTTGCCGCCCGGTCAGGGGCTGGCGCACCTGATCGTGACGCACTTCACCGATGCCTTTGACACCAGCGTGCAGGGTGAGGAGGCGCCGCCACCAGCCTGGCACGACTGGCTGCTGACGCGCCATGCCCAGCCGGTGCTGGCCGGCGGTCAGGTGCATGCGTGGGACGCGGCGCTGGCCGGTGCGCAGGCCGTGCCGGCGCTGCAGGTGGGGCCGGCCGACCTGGCCTTGCTGCCCTACACCAGCGGCACCACCGGGCTGCCCAAGGGCTGCATGCACAGCCACGCCGGCATCATGCACAACGCCGTGGCCAGTGGCCTGTGGGGCAGCGGCACGGCGGAGAACGTCACGCTGGCGGCGGTGCCGATGTTCCACATCACCGGCATGGTCAGTGTCATGCACGCCAGCATCTACCTGGGCGCCACGCTGGTCATCATGCCGCGCTGGGACCGCGAGCTGGCCGGGCGTCTGATCTCGCGCCGCCGTGTCACCCACTGGACCAACATCCCGACCATGGTGATCGACCTGCTGGCCAGCCCGAATCTGGCGCAGTTCGACCTGGCCAGCCTGGTCTACATCGGCGGTGGCGGTGCCGCCATGCCGCAGGCGGTGGCGCAGCGCCTGTATGAGCAGTTCGGCCTGCGTTACGTCGAAGGCTACGGCCTGACCGAAACCGCCGCGCCTTCGCACACCAACCCGCCCGATGCACCGAAGCAGCAGTGCCTGGGCATCCCCTTCATCAGCACCGATTCGCGCATCGTCGATCCTGAGACGCTGCAGGAGTTGCCGGTGGGCGAGGCGGGCGAGATCGTGACCCATGGGCCCGAGGTGTTCCAGGGCTACTGGAAACGACCCGAGGCTACGGCCGAGGCCTTCATCGAACTCGATGGCAAACGCTTCTTCCGCACCGGTGACCTGGGGCGCATGGACGAGGACGGCTACTTCTTCATGACCGACCGACTGAAACGCATGATCAATGCCTCCGGCTTCAAGGTCTGGCCGGCCGAGGTGGAGGCGCTGATGTTCAAGCACCCGGCCATTCAGGAGGCCTGCATCATCGCCACGCGCGACAGCTACCGCGGCGAATCGGTCAAGGCGGTGGTGGTACTGCGGCCGGCGCAGCGCGGGCAGGTCAGCGAGGCGGATCTGATCGCCTGGTGCCGCGAGCACATGGCGGTTTACAAGGTGCCGCGCGTGGTGCAGTTTGTCGACGCCCTGCCCAAGAGCGGCAGCGGCAAGGTCATGTGGCGCGCGCTGCAGGAAGCCGAAGCCGCCTTGGCGCAGAGCGAAAAGTGACTTCAGGCCTTGCGGGAAAAGCGCTGACAGCTCACTTTTTGATAGCGGGCTGGCCGATGTGCTGGCCCGCGGTGACGCCCATCGAGACATAGATGCTGGTCAGGCCCTCCATGCCGACCTCGGCCGCTTCCACCCAGTCCACCGGCACGAACAGCAGTCCGCCGCCGACCGGCACCGGTGCGGTCGGCACCAGAACGCCGTAATACGGCTGGCCGTCCAGCAGCACCGGTGTGGGCGTGGACAGCAGGCCCAGCACGCGCGTGCCGGGGGTGGCGGCCGCATCGTCCTGGCGGCCGCCGAAGTGCAGCCATACCGGGCTCATGGATTTCAGACCCTCGTCCTGCGGCCGCGACACCAGCGCCACCAGCTTCTGCATCACGTCGTAGACGGTGCGCACCACGGGGATGCGCTGCACCACCGCGTCCACCATGCGCGCCAAGCCGCGCTCCAGCCCGGTTTCCACCAGCAGGCCCAGCAGGTAGACGCACAGCACCAGCAGCAGCATGCCCATCAGGTAGCCGGCGATCTCCGAGCCCGCCACGCCCAACCCGACGTAGGTCAGCAGCTGGCCGAAGGCACTGCCTGGGCCGAGCCAGTCCGACAGCAGGCGCAAGGCCCAGGCCAGCATCAGCAGGGTCGCGGCCAGCGGCAGCAGGGCGAGCAGGCCGGTAAGGAGGGTGCGCAGCGGATGGCGGGGCTTGAAGTTCATGGGGCAACTGTAGCGTGCGGCCGTGGCATCCCGGTGACTTGCCGGCACAATCGGGATCTGATCTGAAAAACTGAATCGACATGGTGACCTCCCAACCCGCAACCGAAGACCGACTGGGCAAGCCGCTGACCGGCTGGCGGCTGCGCCTGTACACCATCATCTTCGAGGCCGACACACGGGCCGGCCGCCTGTTCGACCAGTGGCTGATCGTCCTCATCCTGATCAGTATCTTGGTGGTGATGATGGACAGCGTGCAGACGCTGGCCTCGCGCTACCACCAGATTTTCCTGAGTCTGGAGTGGCTGTTCACGGCCATCTTTACGCTGGAATACATCGCCCGTCTGGCCTGTGTGCGCCATCCGCTGCGCTACGCACTGAGTTTCTACGGCATCGTCGATCTGCTGGCGCTGCTGCCTACCTACCTGGCGCTGCTGGTGCCCGAGGCCCATGCGCTCATTGACGTGCGCGTGCTGCGTCTGCTGCGGGTGTTTCGTATCTTCAAGCTCACGGCCTATCTCGTCGAGTACCAGGCGCTCGGCCGCGCACTGCGCGCCAGCCGGCGCAAGATCATGGTCTTCATCACCGGCGTCCTCATGGTGGTGCTGGTCATGGGAACGTTGATGTATGTGGTGGAAGGGCCGGCCCACGGTTTTGCCAACATTCCGACCGGGGTCTACTGGGCCATCACCACCATGACCACGGTGGGCTTCGGCGACATCACGCCCAAGACCGAACTGGGGCGCTTCATCGCTTCGTTGATGATGCTGCTGGGCTGGGGCACGCTGGCGGTGCCGACCGGCATCGTCACCGCCGAGATGACGGCGCAGCGCGTGGCGCGCACCCCCACCACCACCCGCACCTGCCACGAGTGCCTGACCGAGGGCCACGTACCCGAGGCCAACTACTGCCTGCACTGCGGCGCGCGGCTGCCGGCGTACGAGACGGAAGTCGACGCTGCGCGCTGAGGCGGGTGCGCCCTACCAGGTGCTGACCAGCGCCGGCTTGGCCGCAGGCGCGGCGTCGGTGGAGCAGCTGTCGCCGCAGCCGTGCAGCTCGGTGGCCGGCAGGGCCTCGGGCGCGGAGACCACGCCAGTGAGCGGGTCGTAGCCGACGCGGCGCAGGTGCAGCGCCAGCGCGGCGTCCATGCTCTGCGCGTGTTGCGGGAACCAGAGCGCGAGTTCCGAGGCCATCTCACGCACCACGGCGAGCGCACCCTGGCGGCCCTGCGCCAGACCTTCGCGCATCACCTTGAGCACCACCTCGTGCTGCATCGAATGGCAGTTGGAGGACGCAAAGCGGGTGGCTTTCATCCAGGCGTCTTCACGGCCGAAATGGTCGTCGGTGTGTTCGATCAGTTCCTGCCAGCGCGCCAGCAGGTCGGCATCGGCGGCCGCGTCGACGCGGGCGAGCAGGTCGACGAATTCGCGGTGGGTGTCATCCATCAGGGGCAGGTCCAGTACCAGGGCCTCGGACCATTGCAGCGCAGCCATGTGTCAACTCCAGAGTAGAGCCCGCAGCGTAAGCGCTGCGCGGGCCGCCCAGGTTGACCCAGGTCAGGAATCCGGAGGGAATTGGCCCGGAAGCAGCGTGCCCAGGGCTGCGCGGGTTAAGCTTGCAGCCTCATGCCCCAAACCCTGTTTGCGCCACCGGCGGTGGCCCCTTCGGTCCTGAACGACACCTTGCGCCAACGCGGCTTTGCCGTGTTGGATGCCGCCGGTGTGTGCACCGCCAGCGGCTGCGCGTTGCAAGAACTGCAGGCGCTGCTGCCTTATTGGGATGACCTGCCACCCGACGCCTTTCTGAAGGACGGTGGGCGCTACCGGCGCCGGCGACACTCCTGTTTTGTGGTCGATGGCCAGCAGGTGCGCCAGGTGCCGCACCGCGCCCACTGGCAGCCGATCGAGTACAACGCCCTGCATGGCGGCATGCAGCGCCTGTTCGAGCCCATGGCGCCAGCCATGTTGCAGCAGCCGGCGTGGCCAGGCCTGTTGCGCTGGCTCGGGGCCGTGGCATCCGGCCTGCGCGGGCCGCAGCCTTGGTATGTGGAGGCGCACCCGTTTCGCATCGACACCACCGACGGCATCGGCCGGCCCACGCCGGAAGGTGCGCACCGCGACGGCGTCGATCTGGTGGCGGTTTTCCTGCTGGCGCGCGAGGGCGTCAAAGGGGGGGAGACGCGTGTGTTCGAGGCCGAAGGCCCCAACGGCCAGCGCTTCACGCTGAGCGAACCGTGGTCGCTGCTGTTGCTGGACGATGCCCGCATGATCCACGAAACGACGCCGATCCAGCCGCTGGCCGGGGCCGGCCACCGCGACACGCTGGTGGTGACCCTGCGCGCCGGCGGTTTTCAGGGCGAGGCATGAAGCGGATGCTTGATGTTGCGCAAAATGACGCAAGTCAATTCAGTGCATAGTGGCACCTGACAAGATAAGGAGGCGATCCATGTTCAAGCACATCCTGGTCCCAGTGGACGGTTCCGAAACCGCCCAGAAGGCGGTCGAGAAGGCCGCGGGCTTGGCCAAGGCCTTTGGCAGCGCGGTCAGCGTGATCTACGTCATCGACCCCTATCCCTTCACCGGCCTGGGCAGCGACTTTGCCTACGGCCAGGCCGAGTACCTGAGTGCCGCCACCGCCGAGGCCGAGCAGGCCATCCAGTCGGCACGCCAGACCCTGACGCAAGCCGGCATCACGCCGACCACCAAGGTGGTGGAAGAGCACGCCACCTGGCGCGGCATCCTCGACGCGGCCAAGACCTTCGGGGCCGATCTGATCGTCATGGGGTCGCACGGCCGTCACGGCTTGGAGAAGGTGGTGCTGGGCAGCGTGGCGCAGCGCGTGCTGTCGCACGCCCACCTGCCGGTGTTCGTGGTGCGCGACTGATCAGCTCTGCCGGCGGGCCTGCATCTGCCGGCCCATGTCGGCCAGCGTGGTCTCGTCCATGTGCGAGCGGGCGGCGGGAAATGCCAACCCTTCCTCGCTGGTGATGTGACCGCCATAGAGCGCGCAAAACGCCGCCGCAGTGTCGTGCGTGGCGCGGTCCGGTGGCTCGGTGCAGCCGGGTTCGCACCAGCGCTGCAGCGGCTGGCGCAGTGCGGCCCATAGCGTCTCCATGCGCCGGTGCTCTGCCTGCAGCCGCTGCACCAGGGCGCGCAGTTCCGCATCGCCCGCGGCCAGCAGCAGTGGAAAAACATGTGTTTCCTCGTCGGCGTGGTGCAGCGGCGCCGCGATGTCGAAGTAACGCAGCACGTCGGCCGCGGCGGAGCGGCTCTGCGCATCGTGGCCGTGTTGCGCGATATGGTCCAGCAAGCGGCGCAGCAGGTCCAGGCTGCGCTGCACGCGTGCGTGACAGGCTTCCAGCATTTCAAACGGCTGCTCAAAGCCGACGGCCGGCGCCTCGAAGCCGGGCAGGGCGGTTCCCATGCTTGGCTCTCTCTCAGCCCGCCGGCCTGGCTGTCAACTCGGCCAGTTGTTTGCGCAGCGCCTTTTCCTCGGTGAAGCGCGCCGTGGCGTCACGAGCCACGGCCAGTGAGCCCAGCATGTGCCCCTGCGCGTCCTTCACCATCTCGAAGCTCATGTCGACGTAGATGGATTCCAGGCTCTTGTGCAGCGAGCGCGTGATCATCGAACTGCGCCCGGGCTTGACGCCGCCGCGTTCGATGGCCTGCTGGAAGCCGTCCCAGTGCGCTTTGCGCATGCGCTCCGGGATGATCAGGTCCAGGCTCTGGCCGATGGCCTCCGCGGCCGACCAGCCGAACACTTTCTCGGCACCCCCGTTCCAGACCCGGATGATGCCGTCCAGGTCACAAAAGATCACCGCTTCCGGCATGCTTTGCAGGATGGCGGCGGCGGTGGATTCAGGCGCGATGGGCTCGGACATGGGGGGCGAGACGTTGACTGGAGATGTTCGCAGCGTAGCCCAAATGTCAGCTCAGTCCAATAGCTCATCAGAACTAGACGGAGGACTAAGGCCATTGCCGGATACCCTCGGCCCCGGCTTGACGTAGAGAGGCAATCGCCGTCTATCTAGTTGACGAAGGCATGTGGAATATAATGCGAATCGTTATCGATAGCATTTTCATTGTCGTCTGATTCTTTCCGTTTTCAGCTCTTGGCTTCGTGCGTCTCTGTCTCTACCTCATGAATTCTCCATCCCCCTCTTTGAACCTACGTCTTCGTCCCAATGTTCGCGCGGTCTATCTGGCTGTGAGTAGCCTGTTTCTGGCGTCCGGTTTGACCTCTGTTGCTCAGGCCCAGCAGGAGGGGACGCTGGCCGAGGTGAAGGTCACGGCCAGCGCCGATGCGTCTGCCGAGGGGCTGACACCCAACTACGCCGGCGGCCAGGTAGCGCGCGGCGGGCGGGTGGGCTTTCTTGGCAACCAGGACATCATGGACACGCCCTTCAGTACCACGGCGTATACGTCGGAGTTGATCCAGGACCAGCAGGCCAGAGGTGTCGCCGATGTGCTGCTTAATGATGCGACGGTGCGATCGGCTCGCGGCTTTGGCAACTTTCAGGAGTTGTACATGATCCGGGGCTTCCCTGTGCCCTCGGATGACATGGCCTACAACGGCCTCTACGGCATGTTGCCGCGCCAGTACCTGGCCGCGGAACTCATGGAGCGGGTCGAGGTGCTTCGTGGTGCGAACGCCTTCCTGAACGGGGGGGTGGGCAGTGTGGGCAATGGCGCAGGCTTTGGCATGGGCGGCGCGGTAAACGTGTTGCCCAAACGAGCGGGCCGCGATCCGCTGACCCAGCTAACGGTGGGCGCTGAGAATGGCGGGCACGCTCTGATCGCCACTGATATTGCGCGTCGATTCGGCGCCGACCAGAGCACGGGCATCCGCATCAATGCTGCGCGTCGCGGCGGCGAAAGTGCAATCAAGTCCGAGGATCGAGAGATCAGTCTGCTGACCGTTGGCGCGGACTACCGCAGCCGGGACGTTCGTCTGTCGGCCGACTTAGGCTACCAGGACTTCAATTTCAAATCGCCTCGCCCAAGCGTGACACCCAGCGGCGGTATTCCCGATGTACCCAGCGCCAGCACCAACTACGCCCAGCCCTGGACCTACTCCAAGGAACGCTCGGTGTTTGCCACGGCGCGGGCCGAATTCGACCTGAGCGATGTGGCCACAGCTTGGTTGGCCGTAGGAATGCGCAATGGCGACGAAGACAACCGCTTGTCCAACCCCACGGCGACGGCCAGCGGTTCCACGACCGCACGTCGCGCCGACAATGTGCGACAGGACCAAGTGCGTACCGGGGACGCCGGGGTGCGGACGCGCTTCAGCACTGGTTCTGTGCAGCACACGGTGGCGCTGACCGCGTCGATCTACCAGCTGCAGTCGCGCAACGCCTATGCATGGTCCGGTGTCGGTACTGTCGTCAACGATCTTTACAACCCCACAACGGTTGCAATGCCCACCGGAACCACTACCTCCGGCGGATCGATGAGCGCGCCCGGGGTTACGCAACGCTTCGAGACCAGCAGCCTGGGGGTGGTCGATACGGTCTCGATGGCGCAGGACCGCGTGCGTGTCACGCTGGGCTTGCGGCACCAGCAGCTTCGCGACAGAGGCTATGCCTACGGCACCGAGGTCCAGAACTCGGACTATGACAAGAGCCGTGTCACGCCCATGGCTGGCCTTGTCTACAAGATTCAACCTGCGGTCTCGCTGTACGCCAACTATATCGAGGGTTTGAGCAAAGGTGAGACAGCCGGATCGACCAACAACAGCCTGCCGGTGACCAACGCCGGTCAGTCGCTGCAGCCTTACGTGGCCAAGCAGAAGGAGGTCGGTGCCAAATACGATGGCCAGGGACTGGGTGCAGGTGTGGCCCTGTTCTCCACCTCCAAGCCCTTCGGCATGTACGACGGCAGCAACACCTTCGTCGAAGGCGGCGAGCAGCGCAACCAGGGGCTGGAGTTCTCACTGTTCGGTCAGGCTGCGCGTGGTGTCCGGTTGCTTGGCGGTTTGACACTGCTGGACGCCAAGATCATGAGTAGCAACACTGCCTCACAGATTGGCAACCGCGCCATCGGCGTGCCCGCACACCAGCTCAACCTGGGGACGGATGTGGATGTGGCTGGTGTACCGGGCTTGGCCTTCAACGCGCGCGTGATCCATACCGGCGGTCAGTATGTGAATGCCGACAACACGCTCGGCATACCAGCCTGGACGCGTCTGGATTTGGGGGCGCGCTACGTCACAAAGATCGACCGGCAGGCCGTGACCTTCCGTGCCCGTCTGGATAACGTCACCGATCGCGCCTACTGGGCATCGGCCGGCGGCTACCCGGGCTCCACCTACCTGGTGCAGGGTGCCCCGCGCACACTGACCGTCAGCGCCACGATCGACTTCTGATGAGCAACCGCGCGCGTCGTATCTGGGGCTGGCTCCACAGGTGGTCCAGCTTGGTCTGTACGGTCTTCATGCTGCTGCTGTGCCTGACTGGGCTGCCCCTCATCTTTGCGGATGAGATCGACGAACTCCAGGGCAAGGGTTTTGCACAGGCCGAGATGCCGGCGGACACGCCACGCGCCACGGCAGATGCCGTGGCGGCGTCGGCTGTGGCGCGCTTTCCCGGCAAGGTGCCGCTCTATCTGTTTGCGGAAGAGGATGCGCCCGATCTCTGGTACGTGAAACTCGATACCCGTGTCGACACCGATGAAACCAAGGCAGTCCTGGTCGGCGTGGACGCTCGTAACGCCGAGGTGCTGGGCGTGCCGGAGTTCGGCAAGGGCTTCATGTCGGTCATGTACCGGCTGCACGTGGATTTGTATGCCGGGTTGTGGGGCAAGCTCTTCCTTGGGGCCATGGGCTTGCTGTTGGTGGTGGCTCTGGTTTCGGGCATCGTTTTGTATCCACCCTTCATGCGCAAGCTGGATTTCGGGACCGTACGTCACGAGCGCGGCAGCAGGATCCGTTGGCTGGATCTGCACAACCTGCTCGGCGCGGTGACCCTTTGCTGGGCGCTGGTGGTCGGCGCGACAGGGGTGGTCAACACCTGGGCGGAACTGATACTCAAGGCTTGGCAGAGAGAACAGATGTCGACCCTTGCGGCGGGCCGGGCCAGTGTGATCCTGTCCGGTGACGTTCAGCGAAGCAAGTCGGATCGTGATCTTCCGACTGCGCAGTTTGTGCTACGGCGAGCACTCGCTGCAGAGCCGGACATGACGCTGCGGATGATGGCCTGGCCCGGCACCTTGTTGAGCACACGCGATCACTACGCCGTCATCCTGCATGGCAATACGCCTCTGACCAAGCGCCTGCGGCAAGCCCTGCTGGTGGATCCAAAGACGGGGGATGTATTGCGCGCCAGTGCGCGACCTTGGTATGTGACCATTTTCCAACTGTCGCAACCGCTGCACTTTGGCGACTACGGCGGCCTGCCGCTCAAACTCCTTTGGGCGATGCTGGATGTGCTGACGCTCGTTGTGCTGGGCAGCGGTCTGTACCTCTGGATCGCACGCCGGCGCTGGCGCGCGTCTGACGCGACTTCTGTTTCCTCCCGCCATGAAGACACTGTTGCAAATACTCTATAAGCCTACCGTGTTGGCCGTGATGACGGCCGTGGCGCTGGTCGCGGCGCTGGTATCCGACGAGAGTGGGGATGTGATGGGATGGATCGGCCTGGCTTACGTCTGCGGCGTCGGTCTTTACTACGCCTTCAGACGCCGGCGTCCGGCCTAGCCACACTGCCCCACAAAACCGCAGGCGGTGCAGAAGTCGCAACCGTCCTTCTTGATCACCGTCGGGTTGCCGCACTCCGGGCAAGGGCGCCCTGCCAGGGCGGCGGTTTCCTCGTCGCCTTGCGGAGTTTCCAGCACGCCCATCTCGCGCAACGGGAAGCCGTCTTCGTCCAGCACGCCCAGCATGGCGTAGCGGTGGATGATGAGGCGTGCCATGTAGGCCACGGTGGACGGCCAGGTCTGCTGACGGCGTTCACCGTGCGGCAGGCCGGGCACGAAGGCCATGAAGTGGCCCAGCGGTTCAGCGTAGTTGAGCAGCTTACGCAGCTTCATGCCGATCCAGGCCGGGTCGACCACACGCATGTCGAGCGAGAGGATGCGCGCCAAGCCGTCGAGCGCGCGCGGGTAGTTGCCCGACAGGCCGACGGCGCAGGGGCGCGTGACCGGCTGACCGTCCGGGCCCGGCAGGGTGACCTCCTTGAGCATGAGCGTGAAGGCCTCGCCGGTGCCCGGGTTGTCGATGTCCACCGCCCAGGCCAGCGTACCGGACGGGCCGGTCTGCGGCTCGGCGCGGCTGAACATGGCGTCGATCACCGGTGTGCTCACCGGCGTGGCGCGCTCACGCCAGACGCCGAGTTGCTCGCAGCGCCAGCGGATCACGGCCGCGGTGGCGGCCACCACGCCGGGGAAGAGGCGCATCTCGCCGTGCGGCGGGAAGGGCATCTGGAAGGCGCGCTCCTCGGCCACGGTGGCCAGCGCGTCGAGCTTGAGCTGCAGCCAGGCCGGGTCGTTGGCGCGCAGGTCCATGGAGAGCGTCTTGGCCAACGCGCCCAGGCCGCGAGGCTGCTCGGAGCCATTGACCCAGACCTCGAAGGGCTGTGGCCGCCCGCCTTCTTCGGCCACCAGTTCGCCGACGAAGAGTGCAAACTCGCCGAAGGGGTGGTGCACCATGAAGCTCCAGGCCGGGTTGCCGGCCGGCAATTCGGGCCGTCCCGGCCAGCGCAGGGACGAAAGCACCGGTGCCGGCAGGCGCTCCAGCGCCAGGCGCCGGTTGGCATCGTCCAGCTGCATCGGTTCGGCCGCCGGGGCCACGCTCAGCACCGAACCCAGCACGGCATTGGGGCGGTAGGTGGCCAAGCCCTTGAGGCCTGCCTGCCAGGCCTGCAGATACAGATCCTGGAAGTCGGCGTAGGGGTAGTCGGCGGGCACGTTGACGGTTTTGGAAATGGCGGTGTCGATGTAGGGCGCGACCGCCGCCACCATGGCCGCGTGGTCCTGTGCGCTCATCTCCAGCGCCGTGACGAAGGCCGGCGTGAGGGCCGCAGTCTCGCCCTTGAGGTGGCGGTACAGGCGCCAGGCGTGGTCTTCCACCGCATATTCCTTCAGGCTGCCATCGGGCATGCGCTTCTTGCGTGTGTAGTGCCAGCTGAAGGCGGGCTCGATGCCGTTGCTGGCGTTGTCGGCGAAGGCCAGGCTGATGGTGCCGGTGGGCGCAATTGAGAGCAGGTGCGAGTTGCGCAGGCCGTGGGCGCGGATCTTGTCCTTCAGCGCGGCCGGCAGGCGCGAGGCGAAGGCCGGGCTGCTGAGGTAGAGGTCTGCGTTGAAGAGCGGGAAGGCGCCGCGCTCGCGCGCCAGTTCGTTGGAGGCTTCGTAGGCAGCATCACGCATCACTTCCGAGATGCGGCGCGCCATCTCGCGCGCCGGCGGCGTGTCGTAGCGCAGGCCGAGCATCACCAGTGCATCGCCCAGGCCGGTGAAGCCCAGGCCGACGCGGCGCTTGTTGCTCGCCTCCTGCTGCTGTTGCGGCAAGGGCCAGACCGTGACGTCCAGCACGTTGTCGAGCATGCGCACGGCGGTGCGGCACAGTTCGGCGAAGCCGGTGAAGTCGAATTGCGTGTGGTCTTCAAACGGGGAGCGCACGAAGCGCGTCAGGTCGATCGAACCCAGGCAGCAGCAACCGTAGGGCGGCAGCGGCTGTTCGGCGCAGGGGTTGGTGCTCGCTATCGTTTCGCAGTACGACAGGTTGTTGTCGCGGTTGATGGTGTCGAGGAACAGCACGCCGGGTTCGGCGTGGTCATAGGTGGAGCGCATGATCTGCTCCCACAGGTCGCGCGCACGCAGCTTGCGGTACACCCATACACCCTTGTCGGGGCGCTGGTAGGCGCCCTCGGCCTTCTGCGCTTCGCCCGGTTCGGCGCGGTGTACCAGCTCGATCTCGCCATCAGCCTGCACCGCCTGCATGAAGGCATCGGTCACGCCGACCGAGATGTTGAAGTTGCGCAGATCACCGGCATCCTTGGCGTGGATGAACTCCTCGATGTCCGGGTGGTCGCAGCGCAACACGCCCATTTGCGCGCCCCGCCGGCTGCCGGCGGACTCCACTGTCTCGCAGGAACGGTCATATACGCGCATGTAGCTCACCGGCCCTGAGGCGCTGCTGCGCGTGCTGCCCACCCAGGCGCCACGCGGGCGGATGCGCGAGAAGTCGTAACCCACGCCGCCGCCACGGCGCATGGTCTCGGCCGCTTCCATCAGTGCCACGTAGATGCCGGGATGGCCGTCGTCATCGTGGGCGATGGAGTCGCCCACCGGCTGCACGAAGCAGTTGATCAGCGTGGCCGTGAGGTCGGTGCCGGCGGCGGACTGGATGCGCCCAGCCGGCAGAAAGCCCTGCTGCAAGGCATGCAGGAAACGCCCCTCCCAGTGGCTGCGCTGTTCCGGCGCCTCGACCTGGGCCAGCGCACGGGCCACACGCTGGTTCACCGCCAGGATGGAGGTCTCTTCGCTCTTGGCGTATTTCTCCAGCAGCACTTCCTCGCTGATGCTCTGCACCGGCAGTTGCGCGGCGGTCTGGGTCGGGTGCGTGGTGTCGCTCATGAATCCTCCATCAAAGACTTCACCGGAATGCTAGGGGCGTGCCGATGTGGGGTTTTGACCTGCCACAAACCTTGCACGCCCCCCATCCAACCGTTGTTTCGAGGGGAACACCCTTGCCAGTGTGGCACGCCCATGACGAAAATCAAGCCATGAACATCTCCACATTCGACGATCTCCTGGCCGCGGCGCAGCAGCAGACCGAACCGCAGCGCCTGCTGCTCGTTTTTGCTGGCGCCGAGTTGCCTGCGGACAGCACGCCCGAACAAGCGGCCCGATTTGAGGCCGGTCAAGGTGGTGCCCTGGTGCCGCTGATGTGCGTGGACAAGACGCCGCAGGAGCTTGTCTCCTTTGCGTCACTCGCGCAAGAGGCCAGCCAGTTCGGCCAGCCCTGGGCGCTGGTCTTTGTTGCCGGCCTGCCCGATGGCCGCGATGTCGAGGCGCCGCTGCAACGCATGGTGGAAGACATCAAGGTCGGTGCCTTGGGTCAGTATCTCCCTTTCAACACTGCGGGCGAGGCGGTGCGGCTGGGCTGAACCCGCCGTGACGTGTGAGCATGGAGGCCCCCAAACTGCGCGTCGGCCGGCCCATCACGCCGGACGAGTTCGAACTGCTGGACGACGAGCAGCTGCTGCGCCTGATCCCCAAAGCGTATCGGGAGTATTACCCTGGCAAGGACTTCTGCGCCGACGGTTTTTTCTACCTGCATGACGGCACGGCCTGGAGTTTCTACAAGGGTGGTTTTCTCGATGAGTAGCGCAGCGGTGCGCCGCCCGCAACCCGATGCGCACAACTGACAACGTTCAGGACCCAAGGAGTCATTCATGTCAGCAGGCGATTGGAAAGACCTTTACGCGGCCGCCGTGGCGGGTGATCTGCCGCGCGTGCGCTACCACCTCAGTGCCGGTGTGAATCCCAACTACCAGCACCCGGAGGTGCTGTGCACGCCGCTGGTGGCCAGCCTGATCCACGGCCATGACGAGGTGGCGCACTGCCTGCTGGTACATGGCGCTGACCCGCAACTGCGTTCGGAGTTCGACGACCTCACGCCCTTGCAGGCGGCACGTCGGTACGGGCGAGCGGACTTGTTGCGGGTGTTGCAGGAACGTGGGGCGACCGAGCCGCGCCCATCGTTCTGGCGGCGCTGGCTGCCGATCTGAAGCTCATACGGGATCGAGCGTGCTTCAGTCTCCGCGCCGCAGCCAGCTTCGCGCCTGCTTGTACAGACCCCAGCCCCACCACAGGCGCGTGGCCCAGGCCAGGGCACGGCGCGGGCGCAACACGGCCAGGGCCAGCAGGGCACCCAGCGGCCATTGCGGATGGTTGCGCAGCCAGCGCGCGCCGCTGACGGCCTGATCGGCCAGGGCCAGCGGCTGCTGCAGGGCTTGGGACTGGTGCGCCAGCGTGACGCGCAGCTCAGCGCTGCGGATCAGCAGGCGCTGTTGGCGCGCAGCCAGTGCTGCATCGCGCGAGCGCGTTCTCTGGCGCATGTCACTCGGCCTCGTCCAGACCAGCGCGCTCACGGCTCAGCGCGGCGCGGTCGCTTTCCAGTTCGGCCACGCTGGTGGCGAACAGGCCGCCGGGCGCACGCAGCCGCGCGCGCGCCTGTTGCAGCACCCAGAACCCGGCCCCGAGGAAAAGGAACGTCAGGGTACCCAGTGCGAGCACTCGATGTTGCTCCCACAACAGCACCACGACCAGGCCGCACAGAAACAGCAGCCCCATGCCCAGCAGCAACAGGGCCAAACCGGCCCAGAGCACGGCGTCGAACAGGCGCAGTTTTTCCTCTTCAACCTCCGTGCTCAGCAGCTCCAGCCGGACGCGCAAGGTCTCGACCCCAGTGGCCAGCAACTGGCGCACCGAGGCAAACAGGCCGCCGTCAGGGGTGGCCATGTGCTCAGCGACGGCCGATCA
>Ga0114939_10000751_pt1 | contig 26630 bp, 28 predicted proteins | sample AshMeaCrysSpring_FD_87196 | JGI IMG/M metagenome (GOLD analysis project Ga0114939, IMG submission 87196) | Groundwater microbial communities from Big Spring, Nevada to study Microbial Dark Matter (Phase II) - Ash Meadows Crystal Spring | ecosystem: Environmental > Aquatic > Deep subsurface >...
GAGCGCACCATGGCAGCCACCTCGCCGGGCAGGTCGGGCCCCGGCGCATCGGGTGCGGGCCCGGCGTCCAGGGTGAACGCGGCGACGGCAGCCAGCGCCCGCACCGGCGGCGGGACCGAGGGGTCGGCCCCCACCTCGGCCAGGGCGGCAGTGTCGCCGGAGAGCACGGCCCGGTTGTAGGCCGCCACCTCGTCGTCGCCGGCCGCGGCGGCCGCGGCGGCCTCGCTGTCCCCGGTCACCGCGAGTCGCAGGTACTCCAGCTCGGCGGGCCAGCGCGCCGGCGGGGAGTCGGCGAGCAGGGCCGCGACGGCGTCGCGAACGGCGGGCGCCTCGGGGTCGGCGATCAGCAGCATCCCCGCCGGCCAGTCCGGCACGCCCACGGGCTGGGTCACGGCCGCTCCCGCACGACCTGCACCGGCTGCTCGCCGAGGTGGCGGGAGGCGGCGCGCTCGTACTCCCGGGCCGCGACCTGTGCCCGGGGCCGGTCGGGGTGCTCGGACAGCCTGCGGCGCACCGCGCCCGAGGCCAGCACCACGTCGAGGTAGACGACGAAGCGGCCGTGCTCCTCGACCACCTCGGCGCGCGCCGACAGCGCCTCCTCCACCGGCCGGGGACCCGCACCGGTCATGCCGCGAGCTCCTCGACCAGGCGGTCGGCCAGCGCGTCGACGGCGGCCGCCACGGCCGGGGTGAGCGGGTCGCCCGGCTCGAACGACGCCCCCTCGATCAGCCACACCTCCACGTGCGCGGGGTACTCCTCGGCCAGCAGCCACCGGGCGAAGCCGAGCGCCTGGTCCCAGCGGAACCGGTGCAGGTTGCCCCCGCGCGGCGGCTCCAGGTCGATCAGCTCCTCCCCCGGCACGCGGTGCACGGCTCCCGGCTCGACCCCGATCCTGGAGGCGTCCACGAGCACCACCCGGCGCATGCCGCGCATGGCGAAGCCCACGTCCATGCCCGCCGTGCCGCCGTCGAGCAGCCGCACGTGCGCGGGCACACCTCGCTCGGCCAGCACCCGCACCAGCACCGGGCCGGCCGCGTCGTCCCCGCGGACGAGGTTGCCGCAGCCGACCACCAGGGTGGTGGGCTCAGCCAAGCCCGTCCACCCGGAAACGGGTGATCTCCTTGCCCGTCCGGCCGTCGTAGGCGTGGACGGTGCACACGAGGCAGGAGTCGTAGGAGTGGGCCACGTTGGCCAGCTCCACCGGGAACTCCACGTTCTGCACGGGCGTGCCGACGAACGCCTGCTCCATCGGGCCGTTGACGCCGTCGCCATCCTTGGGCCCGATGTTCCACGCCGTCGGGGTGATCACCTGGTAGTTGGCGATCTTGCCGTCCTCGAGCACGATCCAGTCGCAGAGCGCGCCGCGAGCCGCCTCGGTGCCGCCGAAGCCCTTGCCCTCGGCGTGCTCGGTGGGCTTGGTGTAGAAGTCGGCGTGCAGGTCGAGCTCGTCGAGCCACTGCATGACGCGCACGTAGTACTTCGTCGCCTCGTGGGTGCGCGCGAGCACCCGGGTGAGCACGTTGGGGCCCACCTCGGCCACCACGTTGCGCAGGAGCGGGTCGTGGTCCTGGAACGGCGAGGTCGCCGGCTTGCCGGCGATCACCTGGCGCGCCAGCGGGCCTGCCTCGAGCGGGACGAAGCCGTGGTCGGGCACGTCGTAGCGCGGCGCCTTCGCCCAGGTGTACTTGCCCTGCTTGGCGCCCTCCGCCGGGTCGATCGGGTCGGTCACGCCCTCGAACGGGTGCCTGGAGCCGGTACCGCGGTAGAAGGCGTGGGTGACGTCCTCGCTCACCCGGGCCTGGTCGAAGTCGTAGTCCTGGCCCGCGACGTAGATGCCCGACCGGGCCATCAGGGCGGCGTTGCGGCCCTCGATGGTGGGGTGCTGGTAGCTGTCCGGGTCGAGGAAGGTGCCGGCGGCGATGTAGTTGCCGTACCCCTGCCCGTAGGAGTCCAGCCCGATCTGCTGCGCGTAGCGCAGGAACAGCCCGCAGTCGCTCTGCCGCTGCGACTCGTTCTCCTCCACCCACGCCAGCACGTCGGACCAGGTCTTGTTCTCCATCCACCGCTCGATCGAGCAGCCGAGCCACTGCTGCTCGAGCCAGTCCTCCTTCCAGGCCTTCAGGATGGCGATGGACCGGGTCACGTCCGACAGCGTCGGGGCGCACATGACCCCGCCGGGGATCATGAACGACGAGTGCGGCCACTGGCCCCCGAAGATCGCGTACACCTCGACCGGCTTCGCCGACAGCGTGATGCCGCGCTGGTAGGCCGTCCCCACGTAGGGCGCGAAGCGGCGGGTGACCTCCTCGTACAGCTCGGCCCCGGCGTACTGGGCCGCGGTGAGGTCGGGGGCGAAGATCGCGTAGAACCAGCGTGGGATGCTCTGCAGCGTCTCGCAGGCCTGGGCGATGTTGCGCACCCGGGTGCCGTTGGGCGGGATGTGGGTGCGCCAGGCGGTGTCGAGGGCGTAGGCCGCCTTGTACAGGTGGCTGCCGCCGCAGATGCCGCAGATGCGCGGGGTGACGATGAGGCCGGCCTGCGGGTCCTTGCCGCGCAGGATGATCTCGAAGCCCCGGAACATCGCCGCCTCGGTCCACGCCGAGGTGACCACGCCGTCGGTGACGGTCACCTTCACGTCCAGGTCACCTTCGACCTGGCCGAGCGGGCTGACCCTGATGTCCTGAGTCGTCATGGCTGTGCGCGTCCTTCCCGGGTCAGACGACGAACATGTCGGACTTGGCCCACTTGGGGGCGACGGCGGACGACAGCCCGGCCAAGGCCATGTAGCTGGCCGAGTCCATGCCGGCCGGCTCGTCCTTAGGGATGACCCCGGCGACCTTCTGGGTCTTGAACACGGTGCCGGGACGCAGGTCGTAGAACGGGTACTCCGGCTCGGTGCAGCCCGTGCACGGCATCCCGGCGCGCGTCTTGGACGACTGCCGGTTCCACAGGATCTTGTTGCACGGCGAGTGCGTCATCGGGCCACGGCAGCCGTACTCGTAGAACAGGCAGCCCCGGCGGGTCCCCTGCCCGAACGAGGGCGGGTCCTGCTTGTAGGTGTAGTACTGCACTCGCGTGCACCCGGTCTGGGTGAACGTGGTGAAGAACGTGGACGGGCGCTGCAGGTCATCCAGCGCGATGTCGGCCGCCCGGCCCGAGGCCAGTGCGACGATGATCTGGCTGATCCAGTCGGGGTGCGCGGGGCAGCCGGGGATGTTGATCACGGGCAGGCCGAGCCGGCTGGTGAAGTCCGCGCCGAGGAAGCCGCCCTTCTTGCGCTTGTGGAACATCAGCCCGGTGGAGGCCGAGGGGTTCGGCTCCATCGCGGGGATCCCGCCCCAGGCGGCGCAGTCTCCCACGGCCACCACGATGCCCGCCTTCGGGGCGATGTCGCTGACCCAGTCCTTCATCGGCCGGTCGGCGAACATGTCGAAGCGGCCGGTGCCGTTGGGCGCCTCGATGATCGACCCCTCGTAGACGAAGATGTCGATCTCCTTCTCGCCCCTGGCGTAGGCCCAGAACATCTCCTGGGCCACCGGGCCGATCTCCATCGACGTCGTCGGGTGGTAGATGATCTCCAGCCCGAAGTCGGTGATGAGGTCGACGACGGTCGGTTCCTCGGCGTTGAGGAACGACATCGTGTTGCCGCTGCAGGCGCCTCCTTGGAACCACAGCACGGACGTCATGGGACCTCCTCGGAACGGGGATGGACAGCGGGCGACGAGGCAAGGACGGGGGTTGCGAGCAGGGCCTCCAGCAGGGCGTCGACGCCCTCGCCGGTGCGCGCGGAGGTGCGCAGCACCGGGCGGTGCGGGGCGACGGTGGCGATGGCCTGCAGGGCCGCCGGCTCGTCGAACTCGACGGCGGCGGCCAGGTCGGTCTTGGTGAGCACGACGAGGTCGGACGAGATGAACAGCTGCGGGTACTTCAGCGGCTTGTCCTCGCCCTCGGTGACCGACAGCAGTACCACCCGGACGCCCTCGCCCAGGTCGTAGGAGCTGGGGCAGACGAGGTTGCCGACGTTCTCGACCACGAGCAGGTCGAGCCCGGCGAGGTCGAGCCCCGCGGCCGTCCACGCGTCGAGGTGGGTCGTGACCATGTCCGCCTCGAGGTGGCACAGCCCCTCGGTGACGATCTGGCGCACCGGCGCACCGGTGGCCGCAAGCCGGCGGGCGTCGTTGTCGGTGGCGCAGTCGCCCACGAGCACCCCGGCGGCCACCCCCCGCTGCGCTGCCCGGGCGAGCAGCCGCTCGAGCAGCGCGGTCTTGCCCGTTCCCGGGGACGACACCCAGTTCGACACCGCCACCCCGGCCGCGGCGTACCGCTCCCGCAGCCCGGCGGCGAGCTGGTCGTTCTTCTCCAGCACCCCACGCCGCAGGTCGACGATGCGCGGGCCTGCTCCGGTGCCGGCGGCGGTGGCGGTCATGCGCTCACCGCCTCGTCCTGCTCCGCGCGCAGCCGGGCCGAGGTGACCTCGAGCTCCCGGCCGCTGCGCAGGTCGCCGGACAGGTCACCGCACTGGGGGCAGGCGAAACCGAGCTCGGGCGCCACCACCGCCGCGCACCGCTGGCACCAGACGGTGGTGGGGACAGGCGTGACGACCAGGGCGGCGCCCTCCAGCGGCGTGCCGGTCGCGGCCACCTCCCAGGCGAACTCCAGCGCGCTGGGCACCACGCCGGACAGCGCGCCCACCGTCAGGTCCACCGCCTCGACCTGCGCGTCCCCCACGGCAGCGAGCACGGTGCGGACGACCGCCTGGGCGATGGACAGCTCGTGCACCCCGGATGCCCTAGCGGCCCAGCATCCTGCGGCGACCGAAGGCCTTGGCGAACTCGATGGCGTAGCCGAGCGTCTCCTGGATCTGCGGGTCCTTGAGCTGGCGCACCAGCGCGAAGGCACCGCCCACCTGGCGCGGCCCGGTCGCCGTCTTGCGCTCGGCCTCCAGTGCCGCCTCCCCTGCCCGGCCCACGATGTCGACGATCTCGGGCCGCAGGATCGGGGACTGGAGGAAGCCCTCGATCGTCGGCAGCGCCTCGTTGAGCGCCTGCCGCAGCTCGAGGTAGCGCCTGATCTCCTCAGGGTCGATCGCCTCGCGCAGGTACTCGACCCGCTCGTTGACGTTGTCCACGATGTCCCGGCTGCGCCCGAGCAACGACTTGCTCAGCAGCACGAGAGCGGCCAGGTCGGGGGCGTTGGCCACGATCACCGCCAGCGCCTGGCGCACCTCGGGGTCGGCCAGGGCCACGGCCAGCGGGTCGGTGGGTTCCATCGCGGGCAACCCGGCGTGGGTCTCCGTCACCGTCATGCACACACCACCTCCGGCGCGGGCCGGTCGACTCGGTTTCGCTGGACCGTAGCGTGACTGCGGCCTCGATGAGGGCAGGTCGAACGTCCCGTAACCCTCGTCCCTGCTCGCCCGGTGGTCAAGCCCCCGACGCGGCTCGCCTCGTCGCCGCGTGGGCGGCTGCGTCCCCGCCTCGGTCACCGACGCGGTCCGAACCGCCGATGGCCGTCTAGGGTCGCTCCCATGCCCCGGCGACGGCGCGAGGTGGCGGTCAGCGGTGCCGTCGAGCAGGCCGCGCGCCGGCTCGAGCGCGGCTCGTCGGTGCTCGCCGGGCGGGCCCTGGCCCGGATGAACGAACGACTGCCGTGGTACCGCAGCATGCCGGCCGACCTGCGCGCGTGGGTGGGTCACATCCTGCAGAGCGCCGTCTCCTCGTTCGCCGCGTGGTACCGCGACCCGGTCCACCACAAGGCGGTGTCGGCCGAAGTGTTCGGGGCCGCCCCGCCGGAGCTCACCCGCGCCATCAGTCTCGAGCAGGTCGTCCAGCTCACCCGGCTGGCGCTGGAGTCCGTCGAGGAGTCGCTGGAGGACGTGGTCGGCCCGGAGGCGGCGCCGAGCGTGCGCGAGGCGGTGCTGCGCTACTCCCGCGAGGTCGCCTTCGCCGCGGCCACCGTGTATGCCCGTGCCGCCGAGGACCGCGGCGCCTGGGACGCCCGCCTCGAGGCGCTCGTCGTCGACTCCGTGCTGCGCAACGAGGCCGACGAGACCGTCCGCTCCCAGGCCGCGGCGTTGGGCTGGCCGAGCAACCCTCGGCTGGCGGTCGTCGTCGGGACCATCCCGCGACCGGCGGACCCGGAGCAGGCCGTGGACGACCTGCGGCACGCGGCTCGTGCCGCCTCGCACCAGGCCCTGGTCGGGGTGCTCGGCGACCGGCTCGTGGTGCTGCTCGACGGTGTCGATGACCCGGTGGAGGCTGCCCGCAGCATCGTGGGCGTCTTCGGCCCGGGCCCGGTGGTGGTGGGCCCGCGCGCCGACGACCTCGGGGCGGCGACCGCCTCCGCACGGGTGGCGCTGGCCGGTCTGCGCGCCGCCGCCGGCTGGGTGGACGCGCCCCGACCGGTCGCGGCCGACGAGCTGCTGCCGGAACGGGCCCTGGCCGGGGACGGGCACGCCCGCCGTGCGCTCGTGACCGAGGTGTTCGCCCCTCTCGCCGCCGACCGGGGCGTGCTGCTGGAGACGATGGACGCCTACGTCGGCACCGGAGGCTCGGTGGAGGGAGCCTCCCGGCGGCTGCTGGTGCACCCCAACACCGTTCGGTACCGGCTTCGGCGCGTGCACGACCTCACCGGTTGGTCACCGCTGCACCCCCGGGGGGCCTACGTGCTGCGGGTGGCCCTGACGTTGGGGCGACTGGCTGACCCGTCGACCTCGGAGGTGTCGTCCCCGGTTGTGGGAACCCCACAAGAATCCGCGGGCCAACTTCGTGCCCTGGGAACCGGCTCGTCGGGCACCTAGGCAGCCAGAGTGGGAGCGTGCTCGTCGTCGTCGCTCCCGGGCAGGGCGCTCAGTCCCCCGGATTCCTCACCCCCTGGCTGGACCTGCCCGGGGTCACAGCGCGGCTGGCGTGGCTGTCTGCCGTCGCCGACCTCGACCTCGTCGAGCACGGCACCCGCAGCGACGCCGAGACCATCCGCGACACTGCCGTGGCGCAACCCTTGCTGGTGGCCGCTGGTCTGGTTGCCGCCGACACGCTGGCCGCCGACCGGCCGACCCTGCAGGCAGCCCTCGGGGCCGCGGCCGGGCACTCGGTCGGGGAGATCACCGCGGCCGCGGTCAGCGGGGTGCTGGCCGACGAGCAAGCGATGGTCCTGGTGCGCGAGCGAGGTCGGGCCATGGCCGCGGCTGCCGCGGCCCACCCGACCGGCATGACGGCCGTCCTCGGCGGCGACCCTGACGAGGTGCTCGAGGTCCTCGACCGCCACGGGCTCACCCCGGCCAACGTCAACGGTGCCGGCCAGGTGGTGGCGGCCGGCGCGCTCACCGCGCTGGAGGTGCTGGCCACCGACCCGCCGGCCCGGACGCGGCTGCGCCCGCTCGCCGTGGCCGGCGCCTTCCACACGACCTACATGGAACCGGCCGTGGCACGGCTGGTGGCCCTGGCAGCCGGCCTGCCCGCAGCCGACCCGCGGCTGCCGCTGCTGTCCAACCGCGACGGCGCGGTCGTGACCCACGGTCGCGACGTCCTGGACCGAATCGTCGGCCAGGTGTCCTCGCCCGTGCGGTGGGACCAGTGCATGGCCACGATGACCGACCTCGGCGTCACCGGCCTGCTCGAGCTCCCCCCGGCCGGCACTCTGGCCGGCCTGGCCAGGCGCGGCCTGCCCGGGGTCGAGACGTTCACCCTGTCCACCCCCGACCAGCTCGACGCCGCCCGGGCGTTCGTCGCCGCGCACGCGCCGCCGTACCAGCCTGCGCCGACCGTCGCCCGATACCCGGCCACCCTGGACGAGGAGGGCGCAGCATGACGATCAAGCCCACCCCACGCGGCCCGGAGGCCCGCCTGCTCAGCCTCGGGGTGTACCGGCCCGAGCGAGTGGTGACCAACGAGGAGGTGCTCGAGCGCATCGACTCCTCCGACGAGTGGATCCGCAGCCGCTCCGGCATCGTCACCCGCCGCTTCGCCGGGCCCGACGAGACCGTCGGGGCGATGGCAGCCGAGGCGGCCGGGAAGGCCCTGGCCGGCGCCGGCCTCAGCCCCGCCGACATGGACGTCCTCGTCGTCGCCACCGCCACCCACCTCCTGCAGACACCCGCGGCCGCGGCCGAGGTGGCCCAGCGGCTCGGCAGCACCACCGCCGCCGCCTTCGACATCTCGGCCGCCTGCGCCGGCTTCTGCCACGGGCTGGCACTGGCGGCCGACCTCGTCCGCGGCGGCACGGCCCGGTACGTGGTGGTCGTCGGGGCCGAGAAGCTCAGCGACTTCCTCGACCGGGAGGACCGCTCGACCGCGTTCATCTTCGGCGACGGCGCAGGCGCAGCCGTCGTGGGACCGTCCGAGCAGGCGGGCATCGGACCGGTGGTCTGGGGGTCGGACGCTTCCGGCTTCGACCTCATCCGGCAGGACCGGGCCTGGGACGTGACGTTCGGCCAGCAGGACGGCCCCCGCTGGCCGCACCTTCAGATGGACGGCAACCCGGTGTTCCGGTGGGCCGCCTTCGAGATGGCCAAGGCCGCCCAGCAGGCGTTGGACGCCGCCGGGGTGAGCGTGGCCGACCTCGCGGCGTTCGTGCCCCACCAGGCCAACATGCGCATCACCGACGCGATGGCCCGCGCGCTGAAGCTGCCCGGGCACGTCGTGATCGCCCGCGACATCGCCGAGCAGGGCAACACCTCCGCAGCGTCCGTCCCGCTCGCGCTGGACCGGCTCACCACCGACGGCGAGGTGCGCAGCGGCGACCTCGCGCTGCTCATCGGGTTCGGCGCCGGACTGGTCTACGCCGCTCAGGTGATCGAAGTCCCGTAACCTCCATCCCCACCGACGAAGGAGAATCGCATGGCCAGCACCGAGGAGATCCGCGCCGGTCTCGCCGAGATCGTCAACGAGATCGCCGGCATCCCTGTCGAGGACATCCAGCTGGAGAAGTCGTTCACCGACGATCTCGACGTCGACTCGCTATCGATGGTCGAGGTGGTCGTGGCCGCCGAGGAGCGGTGGGGCGTCCAGATCCCCGACGACGACGTCAAGGGCCTGAAGACCGTCGGCGACGCCGTGGCCTACATCGAGCGGTCGGTGGCCTGAGCCGCATGACCACGACGCGCGTCGTCGTCACCGGGCTGGGCGCTACCACCCCGCTCGGTGGCGACGTCCCGACCACCTGGCAGCGGTTGCTCGAGGGCCGCTCCGGCGTGCGCCGGCTGCCCGAGGAGTGGGCCGAGCTCCTCCCCGTGCAGATCGGTGCCCCGCTGGCGGTCGACCCGCTCGAGGTGTTGGACCGGGTGCAGGCCCGCCGGCTGGACCGCACCGCCCAGCTGGCGCTCATCAGCGCCCGCGAGGCGTGGGCGGACGCCGGGCTGCCCACGCCAGGCTCGGACCACTACACCGACGAGGTCGACCCCGAGCGGCTCGGGGTGATCATCGGCACCGGCATCGGCGGCGTGCTCACCACGCTGGGGCAGTACGACGTGATGCGCGAGCGGGGTGCCCGCCGGGTGTCGCCGCTGGCCATCCCGATGCTCATGCCGAACGGCCCGGCCGCGGCCGTCGCGCTCGAGCTGCTCGCCCGGGCCGGCGTGCACACGCCGATCAGCGCCTGCGCCTCGGGCGCCGAGGCGATCGGCCAGGCGCTGGCGATGATCCGGGCCGGACGGGCCGACGTGGTCGTCTGCGGCGGCACCGAGGCCGCCATCCACCCGTTGCCGATCGCGGCCTTCGCCAACATGCAGGCCCTGTCCCGCCGCAACGACGAGCCCGAGCGTGCCAGCCGTCCCTACGACAAGGGCCGGGACGGCTTCGTCTACGGAGAGGGCGCCGGCGTGCTGGTGCTGGAGTCGGCCGAGCACGCGGCGGCCCGCGGCGCCCGCGTGTACGCCGAGGTCGCCGGCGTCGGAATGACCTCCGACGCCCACCACATCGCCCAGCCCGACCCGGTGGGGGCCGGCGCCGCCCAGGCCATCGCGGATGCCCTCGCCGACGCGGGGCTCGACCCCGCCGACGTGGCGCACGTCAACGCGCACGCCACCTCGACGCCGCAGGGTGACGTGGCCGAGTCGGTGGCGATCCGCACCGCGCTGGGCGACGCCGCCGACCGGGTGGCGGTGTCGGCGACGAAGTCGATGACCGGGCACCTGCTGGGGGCGGCCGGGGCGCTGGAGTCCATCGCCACAGTGCTGGCCGTCGCGCACCGCACAGCGCCGCCCACCATCAACCTCGAGGACCCCGACGACGACGTCGACCTCGACGTGGTCAGCGGCACGCCTCGCGCGCTGCCCGCCGGTGACATCTCAGCGCTGAACAACTCGTTCGGGTTCGGCGGGCACAACGTGGCGCTGGCGTTCCGCAGCAGCTGACGCGCCCGGTCGCCGGCATCCGCCGCGGCAGGTGGGCCCCGCCCCGCGGTGCCCACCGACGATCAGCCGACGTGATGCAACCAGCGGACGGGGGCGCCGTCGCCGGCGTGCCGGAACGGCTCCAGCTCGGCGTCCCAGGCCCTGCCGAGCAGCGCGTCGATCTCCTCGCTCACGTCGCCGCCCTGGGCCCGGGCTCGCGCCAGCGCCGTCCGCAGCCGGTCCTCCGGCACCAGGATGTCGCCGTGCAGGCCGGTGACGGCGTGGAACACTCCCAGGCTGGGGGTGAAGGAGTAGCGGCAGCCCTCCGAGACCGCCGTGGGCTCCTCGGTCACCTCGAAGCGCAGGTGCTGCCAGCCCCGCAGGGCAGAGGTCAGAGCGGCCGCCGTCCCCACCGGGCCGCGCCAGGAGACCTCCGTGCGGAACAAGCCGGGTGACACCGGCTGCGGCGTCCACTGCATGGGCAGGGACACGCCGAGGACGCCGGCGACGGCCCACTCCACGTGTGGGCACAGCGCCGACGAAGCGGCGTGGACGAACAGCACTCCACGAGTCGTCACCGTTCCTCCTTCGTTCGAGGGCCGTCTTCCCCAACGTCCTCGAACGCCCGTCGTCACGGCGACGGGTTCAGGATGCCACAGCCGGCGGGCCGCCCGCCAGGCCGAGCCGAACCCGGTGCCGCAGCGGCCCGGAGCCACCACAATGGGCGCACCGACGAGTCCCACCGCCCTGGAGGAGACCACGTGCGCTCCAGCGTCCAGCTCATCACCTACGCCGACCGGTTGGGGGGCGACCTCGCCGGGTTGACCGACCTGCTGCACGGCCCGCTGGCGGGGCTGTTCGGGGGCGTGCACGTCCTGCCGTTCTTCACCCCCTACGACGGGGCCGACGCCGGGTTCGACCCGGACGACCACACGACCGTCGACCCACGGCTGGGCACCTGGGCCGACGTGCGAGCCATCGCCACCGACCTCGACGTCATGGTCGACGTCATCGTCAACCACGTCTCCTCCCGCTCGCCCCAGTTCACCGACTGGCTCGCCCACGGCGACGCCTCGGCCTGCGACGGGATGTTCCTCACCCTCGGCGGGGTGTTCCCGGACGGCGCCACCGAGGACGACCTGCTGCGGCTGTACCGCCCCCGCCCCGGGCTGCCGTTCACGCCGTACGTGCGGGCCGACGGCTCCCGCCGGCTGGTCTGGACGACCTTCACGGCCCAACAGGTGGACATCGACGTGCACGCCCCGCAGAGCCGCGCGTACCTGCTGTCCGTCCTGGACGCGCTGAGCGACGCCGGGGCTGCGGCGGTCCGGCTCGACGCGGTCGGCTACGCGGTGAAGACCCCTGGCACGACGTCGTTCATGACCGAGGAGACGTTCGCCTTCATCGACGAGATCACGGGCTGGTGCCACGAGCGCGGGCTGCAGGTACTGGTGGAGGTGCACTCGTACTACCGGCACCAGGTCGAGATCGCCCGCCGCGTCGACCTGGTCTACGACTTCGCGCTGCCCCCGCTGGTGCTGCACGGGCTCGTCACCGGGGACGCCGAGCCGCTGCGAGCCTGGCTCGGGGTCAGACCCGGCAACGCCGTGACCGTCCTGGACACCCACGACGGCATCGGGGTCATCGACGTGGGCGCCGACGCCGCCGACCCCACCGCGGCGGGCCTGCTGACCCCCGGGCAGATCGACGCCCTGGTCGAGGCGATCCACGACAACAGCGGCGGGTCGAGCCGCCTGGCGACCGGCGCGGCCGCGTCCAACCTCGACCTCTACCAGGTGAACTGCACCTACTACGACGCGCTGGGGCGCGACGACGACGCGTACCTGCTGGCCCGAGCGCTGCAGTTCTTCACCCCCGGCATCCCGCAGGTCTACTACGTGGGTCTGCTCGCGGGGTCGAACGACCTGGACCTGCTGGCCCGCACCAGCGTCGGGCGCGACGTCAACCGGCACTACTACACCCGCGGCGAGATCCAGACGGCGCTGGCGCGACCAGTGGTGCAGGCGCTGTGCCGGCTGATCCGGTTCCGCACGTCCCACCCGGCGTTCACCGGGGAGCTGAGCCTCAGCGGGGACGGCTCCCAGCTGGTGCTGATGTGGCGACACGGCTCGGAGTCGGCACGGCTCGACGCCGACCTGGCCGCCCGCACCGCGACGCTCACCTGGACCGACGACGGTGCCCTGCACAGCGTCGCGTCCCTGTGGGAGTGCCCCGACCTCCGATGAGGGGCGGCAGGCGCCCACGGAGGGCGGCGGTGCGGGTCCGGTTCGCCTGGCCCCTGCTCGCGGTGGTGCTGGTGGCCGGCTGCGCCTCGGCGGCCGACGACGCCGCCCCCACCGCGCCGACCGCACTGGGCCGGGACGTGGCGCCCGGCGTCACCGGCACGCTCACACCGCCGCCGGCGCCGGGATCGGCACCGCTGGTGGTGCTCGTCCCCGGAGGCCGCTGGCTCTCAGCCGACCCCACCGGCCTGATGCCGCTCGCCGAGGCGCTGGCCGACGCGGGCGCGGCGGCGGCCACGATCACCTACCGCACCGCCTCCGACGAGGCGTACTTCCCTCAGCCGGCCCGCGACGTCGCCTGCGGGACGGCCTGGGCCGCCGCTCGGGCCGGCGAGGACGGGTACCCGCCCACCGAGGTCGTGCTCGTCGGGCACTCCGCCGGGGCCACGCTCGCTGCGCTCGCCGCGCTGGCTCCCGAGGACCTCGGCAGCCACGAGTGTCCCTACCCGCCGGTGCAGGCCGACCGGCTGGTCGGGCTGGCCGGGCCGTACGACGTCGTGCAGGTTGCCGACGTGGCGGTGGACCTCTTCGGGCCGCAGCGTCCGGACCCGCAGACCTGGGCCGTCGGCAACCCGGTGACGAAGGGCGACCGCCGGCCCGACGTGGCTGTGCTGCTCGTGCACGGCCGCGACGACGACATGGTCCCGCTGGCGTCCTCCGGGGCGTTCGCGGACGCGCTGGAGGCCGGTGGCCACGCGGTGACCACGCGCTGGCTCGACGGCATCGACCACCAGTCGGTGTACGCCGCCGATGTGGCCGGACCCCTGATCGTTGACTGGCTCGGGCTCGAAGCGACGGGAGCCTCGGGCCGGACGGAGGCCCCGTGACGCGTCTGCTCGTCGTCCACCACACGCCCTCCCCCGCGCTGCAGGCCCTGCTCGAGGCGGCGCTCGCCGGAGCCGCCGACCCCGACCTGCCCGGCCTCGAGGTGGTCACCCGGCCGGCGCTGGCGGCCGGCCCGGCCGACGTGCTGGCTGCCGGCGCGGTGCTGCTCGGCACGCCGGCCAACATCGGCTACATGTCCGGTGCGCTCAAGCACTTCTTCGACGTCGTCTACTACCCGTGCCTGCAGGACACCGTCGGCCTGGCCTACGGCCTCTACGTTCACGGCAACGACGACACCGCCGGGGCCCGCACCTCGGTGGCGAAGGTGACGACCGGCCTGCGCTGGCGACCGGTGGCCGAGCCGGTGGAGGTGGTGGGGGCACCGGCGCCCGCCGACCTGGCCGCGGTGCGCGACCTGGGCGCCACCCTCGGTGCCTACGCCCTGGGTCTGGCCCCGTGAACGACGGGCGCGGCGAGTCCGCGCGCGCCACCATGAGGGAATGACCCGAGCGGACCACCTGCCGACGCCGGCGGGGCCCTGGACGGCCGAGCAGGCTGCATCCTTCGTCGACTCCGCGCGCATCCCGGTGCGGCTGGCCACGACGGGCGGGTCGGGGCCGACGGTGCAGTCGATGTGGTTCGTCCGCGACGGCGGCATGCTGTGGTGCGCGACCCGCGACGACGCCTTCGTGGTGACCCGGCTGCAGCGCGACCCCCGCTGCGGGTTCGAGGTCGCCGCCGACACCCCGCCGTACCGGGGGGTCCGCGGGACGGCGACGGCCCAGGTGCTCGCTGCCGAAGGAGAGCAGGTGCTGCGCCGCCTCCTCGACCGCTACCTGGGCGGCACGTCGTCCTCGTTGGCCCGATGGCTGCTCTCACGCGCCGACCGGGAGGTCGCGCTGTGCCTCACCCCGCTGACCCTGGTGTCGTGGGACTACACCACCCGGATGTCGGGTGGCTGACCAGATCCCCGGGCTGGGCCAGGATGGCGGGATGGACTCCGCCGTCGTCATCCCCGACCTCACCGCGCAGCTGGTCGCCCCGCCGGACGGCACGCTGAGCCGGGTGCTGCACCGCAGCGACTCCCTGCGGCTCGTCGGCTTCGCCTTCGCCGAGGGCCAGGAGCTCACCGAGCACTCCTCGGCCCTCGAGGTGGTGATCCAGGTGGTGCGAGGACGGCTGGCGCTCAGGCTCGGCGACGCCGAGCCGGTCGAGCTCGGCCCCACCGGCTGGGTGCGGATGCCGCCGCGGCTGCCGCATTCGGTCCGCGCGCTCGAGCCGACGGTCATGCTGCTGACCATGCTGGCAGCACCGGCACACCCCGGTGGCGCCGGGACCTAGGACCGGTGACCGCCGGCGCCGGCGTGAGCAGGCTGGAGCAGTGGCCGCCACGCTCGCAGTGCCGTCCCGCTCGGGGGCGATCGAGCGGGCCCGGGAGCGCGGCCTGGCCGTCGTCGCGGCCCTGCCCTACCACTACCCACGGGCCCTGCTGCGGGCCCACCGCTGCCACACCGTCGAGGTGTGGGCACCGGCGGTGGCCGTGGACTCCGGCGCCCGGCACTTCCAGGCCTACACCTGCGGCCTGATCACCCGGGGGACGGCCTTCCTGCTCGACGGTGGGCTCGACTCGGTGGACGCCGTGCTCGTGCCGCACGGCTGCGACGCGCTGCAGGGCATGGGCTCGGTGCTGACCGACTTCGTCGCCGACCGCCCGCCGGTACTCACCTTCTACCCACCCCGGGGACGCCGCGACGTGGACCGGGCCTACCTGGTGGCCGAGTTGCGTGCGCTGGCCGATCGGCTGGCCGACGTCACCGGGCACCGTCCGGACGCCGACGACTGGCAGGAGGCACTGGCGCTGGAGGAGGCCGCCGACGCCGCGCTCGCCGACCTGTACGCGCACCGGACCGAGCTGGCGCTGACCGACCGCGAGTTCTACACGCTGGTGCGGGCCCGCGAGTACCTGCTGGCTGAGGACATGGTCGAGGCCACGACCGTGGTACCGCGCGGTCCGGCCCGGCAGCGAGGCGTGGGCCTGGTTCTCTCCGGCATCCTCGCCGAGCCGCTGGAGCTGTTCGACCGCATCGACGAGGCCGGCGCCCACGTGGCCGCCGACGACCTGTCGACGGGGACGCGGCGGCTGCTGCCGCCCGCGGCCACAGCCGCCCCTGCCGATCCCTACGAACGGCTGGCCGACCGGCTCATGTCCGGTCCACCCGACCCGACCCGCACCGACCCGGTCACCGCCCGCGCAGCCCACCTGATCGGCCTGCTGCAGCGCAGCGGCGCGGCGGGGGTGCTCGCGTACGACCCGACGTTCTGCGAGCCGGAGCTGTTCTACCTCCCGCTGCTGCGCGAGCACCTGGCCGCCGCCGGCTACCCGCTGCTGCACGTCGAGGTCGAGCCGGGCACACCCCTGCCGACCCAGACCGTGACCCGGATCGAGGCCTTCGTGGAGACGCTGTCGTGAGCCCGGGCGCCGCACCGACCCCGCTGGCCCAGGCGCGCTACCACCTCGGCTACCAGGTGGCCGGACGCGCCACGCTGCGGGTGCAGCGGCTGCGCGACGAGCGCCGGCTCGCCGCGCGGCGTCCCCGCCCCGGCGACGCGCTGCTGCCGACGCTGGCGTCGATGGCGCGGATGAAGGAGCTGATGACCGGGCACTACCTGCGGGGCCGCTACGTGCCCGGGGTGCGCCCGGTGGCCTGGGTCACCAGTGGCGCGCCGGTGGAGGTGCTCACCGCCCTCGGCTTCTTCCTCGTTTACCCGGAGAACCACGCGGCGCTGTGCGGGGCCCGCAAGCAAGGGGCCGCCTACTGCGTGCAGGCCGAGGACCGGGGCTACTCGCGCGACCTGTGCTCCTACGCCCGCACCGACATCGGGGCGGTGCTGTCCGGGCGCACCCCCGTCGGGTCGCTGCCGCCCCCCGACCTGCTGGTGTGCTGCACGAACATCTGCCAGACGGTGAAGTGGTGGTACGAGGTGCTGGCCGACCACTTCGGCTGCCCGCTGGTGACCGTCGACACGCCGTTCCTCTACGGCCAGGCGCAGCCGCACCAGGTGGACTACGTACGCCGCCAGATCGAGGAGGACCTCACGCCGACGGCCGAGCGGGCAAGCGGGCGCCACCTGCACCCCCGTCGGCTCCGCGAGGTCGTCGTGCAGGCGCACGAGGCGTCCCAGCTGTGGCTGGACATCCTGGACCGCTCGCAGCACCGGCCGGCACCCATGACGGCCTTCGACGGCTTCCTGCTCATCGGGCCCATCGTCAATCTGCGCGGCCACCCGGAGACGACCCGCTTCTACCGGCACCTGCTGGCCGAGCTGGACGCACGGATCGCGGCGGGCACCGGCGCGGTGGCCGACGAGCGATACCGCGTGCTCTGGGACAACCTGCCGGTCTGGTACCGGCTGTCCGGGCTCTCCCGCCAACTGGCGGGGCTGGGCGTCAACGTCGTGGCGTCCACCTACACCTACGCCTGGGGCGAGCTCGCCTCGATGATCGACCCGGACGACCCGTGGGGCTCGGTGGCTCGCACCTACCTGCACCCCATCCTCAACCGGTCCACCGGGCACAAGCTCGACGCGATGCGCGGCATGGTCGAACGGTTCGGCCTCGACGGGGCGATCCTGCACTCCGACCGGTCCTGCAAGCCCTACTCGCTGGGCCAGATCGACCAGCGGGACCGGCTGGTCGGCGACCTCGGGGTGCCGACCCTGCTGCTCGAGGCCGACCACAACGACCAGCGGGTGTGGGCCGAGGCCCAGAACACGGGTCGGATCGAGGCGTTCGTCGAGATGATGGCGGCAGGCCGATGACACCCACCGCTGTCCTCGGCACCGGCGCCCTGGTGGCCGTCGGGGTGGACGCGGGGTCGACCACCTGCAAGCTCGTCGGTGTCGACGCCTCCGGGGCGGTCGCGATGTGGACGCTCGAGCCGATGACGCCCCGGATCGAGGAGCAGACCGACCGGATGCTGACCGAGGTGCTCGCCGCGGCCGGGGGCGCGTCCGGGCTGCCGGTCGTGGCGACCGGTTACGGCCGCAAGCTCGTCCGGGCCGCCGACCGCGCCGTCACCGAGATCACCTGCCACGCCCGCGGGGTGTTCGCCGACACGGGCACCGGCGGGACGCTGGTGGACATCGGCGGGCAGGACAGCAAGGTGATTCGGATCGGACCGCAGGGGGCCCCGGTCGACTTCGCCATGAACGACAAGTGTGCGGCCGGGACCGGACGGTTCCTCGAGCGAGCGGCCGCTTCGCTGGGTGTGCCCCTGGACGACCTGGGGCCCACCGCCCTGGGCGCAGGCCGCGAGGAACCGATCAGCTCCACCTGCACCGTGTTCGCCGAGTCCGAGATCATCTCGCTCATCGCGCACGGGGCCGAGCTGGACGCCATCCTGCTTGGGCTGCACCGGGCGCTGGTCTCCCGCGTGCTCGCCATGGTGCGCACGGTAGGGCTCGTCCCGCCGCTGCTGCTGTCCGGCGGCGTCGCCCGCAACGTCGCCATGGTCGAGCTGCTGGGCCGCGACGCGGGGACACCGGTGCGGCTGCCGTCCTGGCCGCAGCTGATGGGCGCCTACGGCGCCGCCCTGGTGGCCGCGCGAGGGTTCGCCGCCGGCTGCGACCGCGAGCCAGGGAGGGTCCTGTGACACCGGTCGCGGGGACGGGCGGTGAGTCTCGTCCGCGGCCTGGTGGGAACCCAACTGCGGGCCGGTCAACCCGGCCAAGCTGGCCTGGGCCTGGCGCGACCGGGTACTGGCCGAGGGTGCCGAGGTGTACGAGTCGACCCCGGTGTTCTCCGTGCAGCGGGTGGGCAGCAGCACGGTGCTGCAGACCCCCGGCGGGCGGGCGTGACGTCGGCATCGGGGACGGCCGGAGCATGGCCCGCGACTGCGACGAGACGGTCTTCGGGTCTACTCCGTCGGCTGCGTCGGCCACGGGGTGTCCACCACGCACCTCAACGGCGCGACCCTGGCCGACGTCGTGCTCGGCGGAGACACCGACCTCACCCAGACCTTCGTCGTCAACCGCCGGACGATCCCGGTGCCGCCCGGGCCCTTGACTCGGCCCGTGGGCGGGGCCATCGCCGGCTTCATGCGCTGGGAGGACCGCCGGCTGGACGTGCTGCCCGGGTAGTGCCGGGCCCGCCTGTGGGAGCCGCAACGGTGGGGCGGGCGGGACTCGAACCCGCGACCAAGGGATTATGAGTCCCCAGCTCTGACCGGCTGAGCTACCGCCCCGGCGGTGCCGAGGCTACCGGCGCCGCTCGACGGCGCCATCGCAGGAGGTGAGCGTGGTCGTACCCGTCTTGCAGCACGTCGCGGTCGAAGGGCCGGGGCGCATCGCGGCAGCCCTCGACCGAGCCGGCCACCAGACCCGCACCGTGCGGCTCGACCGCGGTGACCCGGTGCCGGTCGGTCCCGCGGGGCTGGACGGCCTGGTCGTACTGGGCGGGCCGATGGGGGTGCGCGACGTGGACGACTACCCGCACCTGCGGGCGGAGCTGGACCTGCTGGCCGACTGCGTGGACGCAGGCGTGCCCGTGCTGGGGATCTGCCTGGGCAGCCAGCTGCTGGCCGCGGCGCTGGGAGCCGCCGTCGCGCCGTCCGGGTCGCTGGAGCTCGGCTGGTTGCCCGTCCAGCACCTGCCGGGGGCGGCCGCCGACCCGCTGCTGAGCCCGCTGCCCGACCCGTTCCCCGCGCTGCACTGGCATGGCGACGTCCTCGACCTGCCGGCCGGTGCGACACCCCTTGCCCGCAGTGAGCACACCCACCTGCAGGCCTTCCGGGTGGGATCGACGGCCTACGGGCTGCTGTTCCACCTCGAGGCGGAGCCGGCGCAGGTGGCGGCGATGGCCCGCGCGTTCCCCGCCGACGTCACCGCCGGCGGCCTGGACGCTGCCGACCTCGCCGCCGAGCCGGTCGATGTTCCCGAGCTCGCCACCGGGGTGTTCGACCGCTGGGTGGCGCTGCTCTCGTGACCGGCGGCGACGGGTCCTAGGACTGCTGGCCCATCGACCACATCGCCCACAGGGTCGTGCGCACCCGTCGGGGCTGCTGCAGCGCGGTGACCACGGCCAGTGCCACGTCCTCGGGGCGCAGGTAGGCCGCCAGCGAGGGGTCCCCCTCGGTGCGACCCGCCCCGAGCGCGAACTCCGTCTCGACCCCGGCCGGGCAGACCGCGGTCACCCGGATCCCCTTCTCACGCAGCTCGCGGTCCAGCGCTCCGGCCAGCCCCACCTGGGCGAACTTGGTGCCCGCGTAGACCGCCTCGTCCCCGCCGCCGCGCAGGCCGGCGACCGACGCGACGACGACCACGTCGCCGCCACCGGTGGTCTCCAGCATCACGGGCACCGCCGCGCGCACCGACCAGACCGTGCCGCTGTAGTTGGTGTCGATCATCCGTGCGATCTCGTCGTCGGGGTAGTCGAGGATCGAGCCGTACATCCCGATGCCGGCGTTGGCGACGATGCTGTCGAGCCGACCCCAGGCCTGCACCGCCGCCTGCACCAGCCGGGCGTTGTCCTGCGGGTGGCGCACGTCGCAGACCACGCCCACGGCGCGGTCGGTGCCGAGCTCGGCCACCAAGGCGTCCAGTCGCTCCTGCCGGCGCCCGCCGAGCACCACGTTCGCGCCGGCCTCCACCAGCAGCCGGGCCGCCGCCGCGCCGATCCCTGCGGTCGCCCCGGTGATGGCGACGACGGTGCCGGTGAGGTCACGGGTCTCGGCGGGCATGGGGGTCCTCCTGCTCGGTGATCGGTGGTTCGATCCTCGCATGACCCCGCGGCTGCGCGTGGCCCTGCTCGGGTACGGCCTGGCCGGCCGCGTCTTCCACGCCCCCCTCATCCAGGCCGAGCCGTCGCTCGCGCTGGTCACGGTCGTCACGTCGGACGCCGCCAGGGCCGCCAGGGCCCGCCAGGACGTCCCCGGGGTCACCGTGCTACCCGACGCCGGCGCCGTCTGGGCCCGCCCCGGCGACCATGACCTCGTCGTCGTCGCCACCGCCAACGTCGCGCACCGCCAGCAGGTCGAGGCGGCGCTGGCCTGTGGGCTGCCGGTGGTGGTCGACAAGCCGCTGGCCGCCGACGCCGCCACCGCCGCGCGCCTGGTCGACGCGGCAGCCCGCGCCGGGCTTGCGCTGCACGTGTTCCAGAACCGGCGCTGGGACTCCGACGTGCGCACGGTACGGGCCCTGCTCGAAGACGGCCGGCTGGGCCACGTGCTGCGGCTGGAGTCACGGTTCGAGCGGTGGCGACCCGAGCGCGAGGCGGGGTGGCGCACCAGCCCCGACCCGGCCCAGCACGGTGGGCTGCTGCTCGACCTCGGCAGCCACCTCGCCGACCAGACTCTGCAGCTGCTCGGACCGGCCGTCTCGGTGTACGCCGAGGCCCGCAGCGTGCGAGACCCGGACGGGCCCGAGGACGACGTGTTCGTCGCGATCACGCACGCCTGCGGCGCGGTCAGCCACCTGTGGGCCGGCGCGCTGGCCGCGGCGCCGGGGCCGAGGTTCCGGGTGCTCGGCACCCGTGGTGCCTTCGTGCTCGAGCACCTCGACGGCCAGGAGGAGCGGCTCGCCGCCGGTGAGCGGCCCGGGCCCGGATGGGGCGAGGAGCCACCGCAGCGGTGGGGCCGGCTGTTCCCTGCCGGTGAGCTGGTGCCGTCGGTGCCCGGCGCCTGGCCGGAGTACTACGCCCGGGTGGCCGCGTCGCTGCGCGGCCACTCCCCGCCGCCGGTCGAACCGAGCAGCGTGGTGGCCACGCTGCGGGTGCTGGACGCCGCGCGCGCCTCGGCCCGCACCGGCCAGGTTGTCCCGCTCACCTGACCAGGCGGGACTCAGGCGACGGTCATCGCCCGGTCGGGCCGGAGCAGGAACGGGGGCAGGTAGGCAGGGATGTTGGAGAACGGCAGCACGTCGGGGTGCAGCCGGATGCCGAGGGTGTCGCGCATGAGCTCGCGCCGGGCGCTGATCCGGGCCCACATCGCCGGGTACCGCTGGGCGAGCTCGGCCCGCAGCGGCTCGTCGGCCAGCGCGAGGCCGTCCTCGATGTTGGTGGTGAAGTAGGCCGTGCCTGTGGCCGGGATGATGTCGCACTGCAGCGCCGTGCCCGAGCGCAGCGGTACGGCGGAGCCGGGGAACACCGGCGAGGTCACCCACTCGTCGGTGTGGAGCACGTGCCCCGGGTTGAGCGTGACCCCGAAGAAGGGGTCGCCGAGATGCCGCTGGACGACCTCAGCCAACGCGCCCCCGGTCTGGCCCACCCGCAGCGCCTCGTACCACTCCACCACTGCGGCGAAGTAGGGCGCGACGAGCCGGCCGACGTAGTCGCTGATCTCGGACGGAAGCTGCGCGGCATCCTCGACGAGGAACCCGGCCCGGCACGTCAGCGCCCCCCAGATGCCGAACGCCGTGGTGAAGGGGTCGCCCCGCTCGAACCGCCGGTCGCCCGGGCTGAGCAGCCCCCATCGGGCCCGCTCCCCGGCGGTGAGCATGAGGTGGCACGACAGCGGAGCCCCGTTCCACCCGAGCAGGGCGACCGCCTCCCGCTCGCTCATCCCCGGCTGCAGGCCGGCCAGCAGTCGACGGACTCCCTGCGAGGTCTGGCAGGACGCGTACTCGAACGCGGCCAGTTGCTCGGGCTCGTTGACCACCCGCAGGCCACGGGCGGGGTCGATGAGCAGGTCGGTGGCCGGCTCCACCCGACCCTCGGGGCCAACCAGGCCGCGCAGCGCGTCCACCACCCAGGCAGGCACGTCGATCGCCCCCGGCACGCCCAGCTGCTTCCAGCCCACGACGCCCACCCGGGAGCCGGGGCCGACACCCTCGTCGGCGAGGATCTCCTCCAGCGGTGGCGACGAGCCCCGCGGCTGGGCCGGCAGGCTCAGCTCCTGGTAGAGCACGGCCCGGACCGGCAGCGGTGCCACCCCGGCCAACCCGACGTTCTCGTTCCCGGCCAGCAGCGCCGGGTCCCCGTCTGGGCTCAGCACGAGCAGCGCCTCTTCGAAGCGGGGGTCGAATCCGGTGAGGTAGGCGATGTTGGCGCTGTGCTCGCGGTCGGCGTAGACGACGAGCCGGTCGTAGCCGCGCCTCACCATCTGCTCGCGCAGCCGCTCGACCCGCGCCGGGTAGAGGCGCGCCGGCAGCGATGGTTCGGCGTCGGGCAGGCCGAACTCGGGCAGTACCAGCGACGCCAGGCGTGGCTCACGCACGACGCGACCTCCTCAGCTCGGCGGCGTCCAGACCGCCACCTCGTCAGCACCTCGCTCGACGACGCCGAAGGTGCCTGCGGGGACGGTCACCGGGGGGCCGGTGCTGCCGTCGGGCCAGCGCACCTGCACGGTCGCCTCGTCGGCCTCGCCCAGGCCCAGGTGCACCCAGCCCAGCTGCCCGCCCGCGTGGCCGCCGCCGACAGTGACCTGGCGGCTCACGGTGGTCCCGTCCACCGTCACGTCCAGCCAGGCACCGACGGCGTCGCGGTTGGCGCCGGGCTGCTGCAGCCGGATCGCCGCCCACGCCCCCATCGGCGCCGGGTCGTCGCCGGCGCCGGACCCGACGTTGCGCCACACCCGCACGTCCTCACGCCGCTGCACCTCGACGAGGTCGAGCAGCCCGTCGAGGTTGAGGTCGGCGAGTACGGCGCCCCGGCTGCGGCCCAGGCTGACCACGCCCGCATCCCGGGCCGCCTCGGCGAAGGTGCCGTCGGGCTGGGCGAGCAGCAGCGTGGACGGGTCCTGCGCGGCGTGGTCGCGCTGGGAGTCCACGTTGCCCTTGGAGATGTACAGGTCGAGCCGGCCGTCGTTGTTGACGTCGGCGAACTCCGGGTGCCAGGCGGTGGAGGGCAGGGTGTCGTCCCCCACGGACGGGCGGTGCGCGGTGGTGCCGCGCTCGATCGCGATGTCGGCGTAGGTGGGGCCGGTGGCGTCCGGGACGAGCGTCTGCAGCTTGTTGTCCCCCTGGCTGGTGAGCACGACCTCGGGCCTGCGGTCACCGGTGACGTCCTGGGCAGCGATGCCCATCCCCCAGATGACCAGGGGCTTCCAACCCTCGGCAGCCGTGTACTGGGTTGGGGCCATGCCTGCCGCGACCCGCCACAGCTGCTCGCCCCCGGTGCTGAAGTAGTGACGATCGTTGGTCAGCCGCAGGTCGTGCCGGCCGGAGGCGTCCCAGTCGGTGAACAGCGCCGACAGCGCGCAGTAGCCGGGCGCCAGCGGCGTCGGAGGACCGTAGCCGTCGCCGCCGGCGGTCGGTCGCACGAGCTCGCTCGGAGCGCAGGAGCGGCTGTTGTCAGCGGCCAGCGGATAGTCGAGGTAGTTGGCGAAGGCCAGTGTGGGCAGGGTGTCAGGCCGCTCCCAGGTGGCGCTGAATCCTGCCGTCCACTCCGCCCCGCCGTCCAGCCCCCAGCCCTCGTTGGCCCGCTCGAACGCACAGTCACCGGTGCCGCGCAGCATCACGTTCTCCCCGACCCGCAGCACAGCGAGGTCGAGCACGCCGTCGGCGTCCACGTCCAGCGGGTAGGCGCCGGTCACCCCGGACAGGTCGGTGGCGGCCGCGGTGACGTGCTCGAAGCGCAGGTCCCCGGCCACCTCGCTGACGTTGCGGTACAGCCCCGCCGGGGTGCTGCCGCCGGCGAGGTACAGGTCGGACAGCCCGTCGGCGTCGCAGTCGAAGGCAGCCACGCCCCCGCCGACGAAGTACTCGAACTCCCCGTCGTAGCGGTGGTCGAGCCCGGCCGTGCGGGTCTGCTCGACGAACCGCGGGACGGGCGAGGCCGGCGGCCCGTCCGCGGCGAGCACGCCGCTGGTCGCCACGAACACTGTGCTGCCGGCGAGCAGGCCGGCCAGCAGCCCGCCGCCGAACCAGCGGCCGGTCACAGGGCGGCCTCCGTCGACTCCCGGTAGTAGGACCGGGCCTTCGCCCAGGCGGCCCGGCCGCACTCGAAGCCGAGCCGGCGCCCGTCCAGGTCGTCCTGCCGGATGTGAATGCCGCCGTACAGCCGGGAGATGCCCGCCTGGTCGGCGGCGTCGGCGTAGGTCGCCCACTGCAGCACGACGTCTCGCGCCGGCCCGGCCTCGAACTTCAGGTCCTCAGCCGGCACGGTGTGCTCGCCGAGCCCGCCGGGGAAGTAGGGGCTGCCGGTGATGGCGGTGAGTACCTCGGCGGCCGCGCGGCTGAAGGTGGAGTGCCCGGACACGTAGGCGGCGAAGGCCGGCGTGACGAACGAGGGCAGCTGGTAGGGCAGCCACTCGACCGCGCGGATCCAGCCCACACCGCCGACCTGGGTCTCCGCGTCCTCGGGGCGGCCCTGCCAGGCACGGACCGCGATCTCCCCCTCGTGGCCGGCGAGCGCCGCGTGCCGCCCGCCCGGCGCCGTCGTCTCCGGCGTGATCACCTCGACCAGGCCAGGCTCGAGCGGCAGGCCCTGCGGGTCGTAGGACGGCTGCGCCGGGTCGCTGGACTGACCGGCACCGCCCAGGTACCGGATCATCGAGATGGGCCGGACGCTGTCGTAACGACCCTTGGTGCCCCAGGCGGCGATCGCCGCGTCGTGGGTGGCGCCGTTGAGGGCGAGGTACAGCTTGACGTCCCACTCCAGCCGGTCCAGCCGCGGCCCCTCGCCGCCGATGCGCAGGTCGGGGTCGAGGGAGTCCGAGACGTCGTTGGCGATGGTGTTCCAGTGCCCGGGCGGGGTCTCCGAGTTCGGCCCGTCGGCCCAGAACTCGGCCAGCGACCGCACGAAGTCGGCGCGCGGCACGACGTTGGTGGGGTACGCCTCGCCGGTCGCGGGGTTCTCGGCCCGACCGGCACCGTCGTAGGTGCCGAGCGGGTTGTTCCCGTACGCCCCGGGCGAGATGTCGATGGACTCGCCGTCGGCCGGGTCGAGCTGGCTGGAGAACCGGATCACCTCGACCGCGGCGTCCTTGAACGCCTGGTCGGTCCGCGGGTCCCCGAGCCGGGGAGGTCCACCCGGGTCCAGTGCCATGCCGTCCACCCGCTCGGCGGGCAGCGCGAAGCCGGCCACCGGCCCCCAGCCGGCACCGATGAAGGTCTGCACGGCCTGGTCCACCGGGATGCCGTTCTGCGTCACCGGGCCCTCGATGAGCAGCGGCTGCCAGCGGTTCGGGTCGGTCATCGGCGCCCCGGGCTCGGCGACCACCAGCGGCGGGTTGACCGGCTGGTAGTCCGGCGCGGCGTAGCCGTTCACCTCGTTCGAGCCGTCCTGCCGGCCCGCGTCGATCACCGCAGCCCCGATCCGGTTGCCCACCGCGGCCGGGCTGTCGCCCTCGGTCGTGGTCACGTCGGGGTCGTAGCACAGCGACTCCATCAGCGCGTCGAAGGCCGGCAGGCTGTCCGATGCGCCCACCGCGGTGAGGTAGCGCTCCTCGAGCACCCGGTACGCGGCATAGCTGATCGCCTCCTCGCGCGCCGCCTGCACGTCGCCGGCCTGATGCTTCTCGGTCACGAGGTATCCCCGCGCCCGCGGGGAGTAGGCGGCCCAGGCGTCCCACATCGCGGTGGACACCCCGAACAGGTTGCGCGCGTGGACGGTCGGAGCAGGCACCGCTCGCCGGATGGCGTCCAGGTTCTGCTCGTTCCACATCCGGGCGACCGACCACTGCGGGCTGTCACCGGCGCACCGTCGCTGCTCGGCGACCTGGGCCCCGGCCGTCAGGCCCGCGAAGGCCAGGCCGAATCCGACGAGCACACCCGCGGCGCCGGCCAGGCCCTTCCTCATCGTCGGCACGGTGGTCCGGCTGCTCCTTCGCGGTGGGGGTGGGCTCCCCCATCGTCGCCAGTCCCTCCTGCGGGGTCCACCCTGGGGGGTCACGATTCGGACAATCTTCGACCCGGCTGCTCGCCCACGACAGGGTGCGGGGCTAGTGTCCCTGCGATCCGGCCACTCCGGTCGGAGCCCCGAGTAGGGAGGAAGTCAGAGTGTCGAAGCGTCGTATGTGGGCGTTCCTGCCCATCGTCGCCCTCGGCCTCGCCGCCTGTGGAGGCGGCGGGGACGACACCGGTGGCGAGGCCACCGAAGCACCGGCCACCGAGGCAGCGGGCGGTCTGACCGTCGGCGTCTCGTGGAACAACTTCAACGAGGAGCGCTGGGCCAAGGCCGACGAGAAGGCCATGCGTGAGGTGTTCGACGCCGAGGGCGTCGAGTACATCTCGACCGA
>Ga0114939_10000753_pt1 | contig 26620 bp, 24 predicted proteins | sample AshMeaCrysSpring_FD_87196 | JGI IMG/M metagenome (GOLD analysis project Ga0114939, IMG submission 87196) | Groundwater microbial communities from Big Spring, Nevada to study Microbial Dark Matter (Phase II) - Ash Meadows Crystal Spring | ecosystem: Environmental > Aquatic > Deep subsurface >...
GGGCGCGCCGGCCGGCCCGGCGCTGCCGCGCGAGTACGAGACCGTGCTCGACTGGGAGCGCTTCGAGCATTGGCTGCGCCAGCTGCAGGGCGCCGGGCTCGCGGCGCTGGACACCGAAACCGATTCGCTGGACGCGATGCGCGCGCAGATCGTCGGCATCTCCTTCGCCACCCGGCCCGGCATCGCCGCCTACGTGCCGCTGCGCCACGACTATCCCGGCGCGCCGGACCAGCTGCCGCGCGACGAGGTGCTGCGGCGGCTGCGCCCCTGGCTGGAGGACGCCGGCGCCGCCAAGCTCGGCCAGAACATCAAGTACGACCTGCAGGTCTTCGCCAACCATGGCATCGAGGTGCGCGGCTACCGCCACGACACGATGCTGCAGAGCTACGTGCTCGAGGCGCACCGGCCGCACAGCCTGGAAAGCCTGGCCGAGCGGCACCTGGGCCGCAAGGGTCTGAGCTACGAGCAGCTGTGCGGCAAGGGCGCGCACCAGATCCCCTTCGCGCAGGTCGAGGTGGCGCGGGCCGCCGAGTACTCCGGCGAGGACAGCGAGATGGCACTGCAGGTGCACGACGCCTTGTGGCCGCAGCTGCAGGCCGCGGCCGGCCTGCGCTTCGTCTACGAGAAGATCGAGATGCCCACCTGCCGGGTGCTGCAGCGCATCGAACGCCATGGCGTGCTCGTCGACGTGCAGCTGCTCGCGCAGCAGAGCAAGGACCTGGGCGAGCGCATGGTCGCGCTGGAGCAGGAGGCCTATGCGCTGGCCGGCCAGCCCTTCAACCTGGGCAGTCCGAAGCAGATCGGCGAGATCCTGTTCGGCCGGCTCGGCCTGCCGGTGGTGAAGAAGACCGCCAGCGGCGCGCCCAGCACCGACGAGGAGGTGCTGGAGAAGCTGGCCGAGGACCATCCGTTGCCGCAGCGCATGCTCGAGCACCGCAGCCTGTCCAAGCTGAAGAGCACCTACACCGACAAGCTGCCGCTGATGGTGAACCCCGACACCGGCCGCGTGCACACGCACTATGCGCAGGCGGTCGCCATCACCGGCCGGCTGGCGAGCAACGACCCCAACCTGCAGAACATCCCGATCCGCACGGCCGAGGGCCGGCGCGTGCGCGAGGCCTTCGTCGCGCCGCCCGGGCACGTGATCCTGTCGGCCGACTATTCGCAGATCGAACTGCGGCTGATGGCCCACATCAGCGGCGACGCTGGCATGCGCGCCGCCTTTGCCGCCGGCGAGGACATCCACCGCGCCACCGCGGCCGAGGTCTTCGGCCTGCCGCTGGCCGAGGTCGGGCCCGAGCAGCGGCGCTACGCCAAGACCATCAACTTCGGCCTGATCTACGGCATGGGCGCGTTCGGGCTGGCGCAGTCGCTGGGCATCGAGCAGAAGGCGGCGCGCGACTACATCGACCGCTACTTCGCGCGATTTGCCGGCGTGCGCCGCTGGATGGACGAGACCAAGGCGCGCGCCGCCGAGCGCGGCTACGTCGAGACGCTGTTCGGCCGGCGCATCGTGCTGCAGGACATCCAGGGCGGCAGCGGCCCGCGCCGCAGCGCGGCCGAGCGGCAGGCCATCAACGCGCCGATGCAGGGCACCGCCGCCGACCTGATCAAGCTGGCGATGGTGGCGGTGCAGGGCGCGCTCGACCGCGAACGGCGGGCCACGCGCATGGTGATGCAGGTCCACGACGAGCTCGTGTTCGAGGTGCCGGACGCCGAGGTGGACTGGGCCCGCGAGGTGGTGCCGCGGCTGATGTCCGGCGTGGCCGAGCTGTCGGTGCCGCTGCTCGCCGAGGTCGGCGTCGGCCCCAACTGGGACCGCGCCCACTGACGCAATGGACGCGTGCAATAGACGCGTCGCTCTAGCGAATTCCCGCGGTTTTGGGGTGCGTCCCCTACGCCTTGACGGCACATTGCGAACGTCGTCGCTTCGCAGTCGCGGGCGTGCACCCAACCAACCCAGGAGCCATCATGAGCAAGAAGAGCCTGTCCAGCGTCGCCACCGCCGTCATCGAGTCCTACGGCAACACCGCCATCAACGTCATCAACGCCTACCGCGTCGGCGGCGAGCGCGTGATCGGCTTCGTCGACCAGCGTTTCGAAACCGCGGTCAACGCCGGTGGCGCGCGCCTGAGCGACGAGCTGCGCAGCAACCTGATCGACACCGAGAAGCGCATCAGCGGCTACTACGCCAAGGGTCTGCAGTTCGGCACCGAGCGTGCCGAAAGCGCCGTCAACACCGCCGTCGAACTGGCGAACAAGGGCGTCGACCGCATGGCGGCCAATGCCGAGCGCTTCGACCAGGCGACGAACCTGGGGGCGCTGGAGCTGATCAACCGCATGGCCCTGCCCGCTGCCACCGCGGTGAGCGGCGTAGTCGAGCGCCTGGAAGAGGGCTCCAGCCAGCTGGTGAAGAAGGTCGCCGGCAAGCCGGCGGTCGTCAAGGCGGCGGTGAAGAAGGCCAAGGCCGTCCGCAAGACCGCGGCCAGGACCGTGGCCAGGACCGCCAAGAAGGCCGCCGCGACGAAGAAGACGGTCGTGCGCAAGGCCACCACGGCCGCGCGCAAGACGCGCACCGCGGTCGAGAAGGCGGTGCAGGCCGCCTGAGGCGACGACCCGTCATCGTCCACGGCAGGCCGGCGCGAGCCGGCCGGCACGAGCGGAGGCACGGCGAGCCCGCGAGGGCTGTCCGTGCCTTCTGCGTTTCGGACCGCAGTCACCAGACTTTCACGCTCGCGCGCCAAGCTTTCCCGGCTGACTGCGGCGCGGCGGCGACGTGCGGCGTCGCAGGACGCGCCGCCTAGAATGGAGACATGAGCGAAGATCGTGGTGGGGGTGCCGAGCGCCCGGGGGCTGCGCAGGCCGCGGATTCGGCGCTCAGGCTGCTCAACCGCGAAAGCGCCATCCTGGGCTTCAACCGCCGCGTGCTGGCGCAGGCGCGCCGCGGCGACGTGCCTCTGCTGGAACGGCTGCGCTACATCACCATCGTGTCGTCCAACCTGGACGAGTTCTTCGAGGTGCGCTTCGCCGACTATCTGGAGGCGTCGCGCGCCCCGCGCACGGGGGTCACGACGGCCGACGTGCGCGCGCTGTCGGCCGAGGCGCATGCGCTGATCGACGAGCAGTACCGCGTCTTCAACGAGGAGGTGGTGCCGGCGCTGCAGAGCCGCGGGCTGACGGTGCTGAGCCACGCCGAGCGCAACCCGGCGCAGCGCGAGTGGGTGGCGCGCTTCTTCGAGCAGCAGGTGCGGCCGCTGCTGATGCCGGTGGGGCTGGACCCGTCGCACCCCTTTCCGCAGGTGGCGAACAAGTCGCTGAACTTCATCTGCCGGCTGGAGGGTCGCGACGCCTTCGGCCGCGAGAACCTGATCGCCATCATCAAGGTGCCGCGCGCGCTGCCGCGCGTCATCCGCCTGCCCGAGTCCCTGAGCGGCGGCAAGCAGGCCTACGTGCTGCTGACCAGCGTGATCCGTGCCCACCTCGGCGAGATGTTCCCCGGCCGCAAGGCGGAATCGTTCTCGCAGTTCCGCGTGACGCGCGACTCCGACCTGGACGTCGACGAGGACGAGGTCACCAACCTGCGCCAGGCGCTGCGCACCGGGCTGTCCACCCGCCACTACGGCCAGGCCATCCGGCTGGAGGTGGTGGCCACCTGCCCGGAGGAACTGGCGCAGTTCCTGCTGACGCAGTTCGGCCTGCCCGAGGACGCGCTGTACCGCGTCAACGGCAACGTCAACCTGGGCCGGCTGACGCAGCTGATCGACCAGGCGGTGGCCGACGAGCTGCGCTTTCCGCCCTTCGAGCCGGTCTGGCCGAAGGGCCTGCTGGCACCCGGCAAGAGCATGTTCGAGACGCTGCGCCAGGGCGACGTGCTGCTGCACCACCCTTTCGAGAGCTTCGAGCCGGTGGTGCAGTTCCTGCGCGAGGCGGTGCACGATCCCGACGTGCTGGCCATCAAGCAGACCATCTACCGCACCGGCGCGCAGTCGGTGCTGATGGAACTGCTGATCGAGGCGGCGCGGCGCGGCAAGGAAGTGATGTGCGTCGTGGAGCTGAAGGCGCGCTTCGACGAGGAGGCCAACATCAACTGGGCCGAGCGGCTGGAGGCGGTGGGCGCGCAGGTGGTGTACGGCATCGTCGGCCTGAAGACGCATGCCAAGCTGCTGCTGGTGACGCGGCGCGAGGGCACGCGGGGCAAGAGCGCCGCCTCTGCGAACCGGCTGCAGCGCTACGTGCACCTGTCCACAGGCAACTACAACCCGCGCACCGCGCGGCTGTACACCGATGTCGGCTTCCTCACGTCCGACCCCGGCCTGACGCAGGATGCCGACGCGGTGTTCCTGCAGCTGGCCAGCCAGGTCAAGCTGAAGGCGCCGCGCCACCTGGTGACCGCGCCCTTCGGGCTGCACCGCCGGCTGCTGGCGCACATCCACCAGGTGGCGCAGGCGGCCGCGGCCGGCCGGCCGGCGCGCATCGTCGCCAAGCTCAATGCGCTGACCGACCCGGCGCTGATCCATGCGCTGGTGGCGGCCAACCAGGCCGGCGCGCAGATCGACCTGATCGTGCGCGGCGCCTGCATGCTGCCGCCGGGCCTGCCCGGGCTGACCGAGCGCATCCGCGTGCGCTCGGTGGTCGGCCGCTTCCTCGAGCACACGCGGGTGCTGTACTTCCGCTGGGGCGAGAGCGACGACGACGAGGTGCTGTACCTGAGCAGTGCCGACTGGATGACGCGCAACATGCTCGGGCGCATCGAACTGGCCTGGCCGGTGCGCGACGCGGCGCTGCGCCAGCGCGTCATCGACGAATGCCTGGTGCCCTACCTGCACGACACGCTGGACGCCTGGTCGCAGCAACCCGACGGGCGCTACCTGCGTGTCTCCGACAAGGGCATCAGCGCCCAGCAGGCGCTGATGCGCCGCTTTGCAGCCGACAAGGAATAGACGATGGACCTGATCCTCTGGCGGCATGCCGATGCCGGCGAGCCGCTGGCCGACCCGATCGAAGACCTGCAGCGCAAGCTCTCGCCCAAGGGCGAGAAGCAGGCGGCGCGCATGGCCGACTGGCTGAACCGCTTTCTTCCCGACAGCACCCGCGTGCTGGTCAGCCCGGCGCTGCGCTGCCAGCAGACGGCGGAGGCGCTGGGGCGCAAGTTCCAGACCCGCGAGGCGCTCGCCCCCGGCGGCAGCGTCACGTCGCTGCTGACGCTGGCGCGCTGGCCCGACCGTCGCGAGCCGGTGCTGATCATCGGCCATCAGCCGACGCTGGGCATGGCGGCCGCGCTGCTGATGGCCGGCCCGCAGGCCAGCGACGAGGCGGCCGACCGGCCGGTCGGGCATGCGACCCCGGCCTGGTCGGTGCGCAAGGGTGCGGTCTGGTGGCTGCGTCACCGCGAACGCGCCGGCGTCGCCGAGGTCGTGCTGGTGTCGGTGCGTTCCCCCGACAACCTCTAGAAAGCGCGGGCGGCGGCCGGCGCGGGACTACCTCGGCAGCAGCAGGCGCAGACCGCCCTGGCGCGACCAGGCTTCGGCCTCCTCGCGCAGCAGGTGCAGCGTGCGCGGGTGGTTCTCCGCCCAGGCCGGGCTGAAGGACAGCCGCGCGGTGGCGCCGTCGCGCTCCACGCGCAGCGCGCGCGTGTCGACGGCGCCGCGCGCATGGCACTTGATGACGGCCAGGCGCAGGCACAGCGTCTGCCAGGCAAAGGCCGGGTTCGCCAGCGCCAGCTCGATCTTGCGCAGCCCGCCGCGCTGCCCGAGCACCAGCTCGCTGACGCGCCGTTGCTGGCTCTGCGAGAAGCCGGGCGCGTCGACGTTGGCCACCAGGTAGGCGCTGTGCCGGTGGTGGTCGTGGTGGGAGACCATCTGCCCCACCTCGTGCAGGTCGCAGGCCCAGCCGAGCTCGCGCGCACTTTCGTCCAGCTCGTCGCCGCCGTCGCTGACCGACTGGTACAGCGACTGCGCCAGCGTGCGCACGCGCGCCGCCTGATCTGTGGCCACGCCGAAACGCGCCTGCAGTTCGCGCACCGACTCGTCGCGCATGTCCTCGGGGTGCGCGTGGCGCAGTGCCTCGAGCCGTTCGCGCAGCTCGATGATCACGCCCTGGCGCAATGCGCCGCGAGCCGGCACCAGGCCCTCGATGCCGAAATGGGTGGCCAGCGTGTAGAGGATGGCGAGTCCGCCCGGCAGCACCGCGCGGCGGTCGGTGCGCAGCGCCGGCCAGCGCAGCTTTTCGGTGTGCCCGGCCTGGATGCAGCCTGCGATGCACCAGCGCAGGCCCTCGGGGGTGATACGGCCGTCGGTCACGCCGCTGGCGGCGAGCAGCTGCGACACCGCGCCGACCGTGCCGGAGGACCCGAGCGCCTCCTGCCAGCGGCTGGGCGCGAAGGGCTGAAGCGCTTCCTCGAGTTCGGCGCCCGCAGCGACTTGCGCGGCGCGGAAGGCGCCCTCGGTGAGGCGGCCGTCACCGAAGAAGCGCATCGACAGGCTGACGCTGCCGACCTGGAACGATTCGGCCAGCACCGGCATCCGCCCCTGGCCCAGGATCATCTCGGTGGAACGGCCACCGATGTCGATCACCAGCCGCGAGGCGTCGGAGGGCTGCAGGTGCGACACGCCGGCGAAGATCAGCCGCGCCTCCTCGCGCCCGGAGATGACCTCGATCGGATAACCCAGCGCCTGCTGGGCCCGCACCAGGAAGGCGTTGCGGTTGCGGGCCTCGCGCAGGGTCTGCGTGGCCACGGCGCGCACCTGCCGCGGCGAGAAGCCGGCCAGCCGTGCCGAGAAGCGCTGCAGGCAGTCCAGCCCGCGCTGCACCGCCGCCTCGGTGAGCATGCCGTCGGCGTCGAGCCCGCCGCCCAGGCGCACGGTTTCCTTCTGGTAGTCGATGCGCCGGTAGCGCCCATGCTGCAGTTGGCCGATCTCCAGCCTGAAGCTGTTCGACCCCATGTCGACGGCGGCCAGCGGGCCGGAAAGGATGGGCATTGGGCTGCGCATGCGGCGATTGTGCCCATGCCGGCCTTCATCGGCCTGTCACGGCATGGGGGCAAGGCGCCTGGCGCCGGGCAGGGCCGACGCGCCCTTCCTAGAATGCCGCCTTCCGCAACCAGGGGACCCTGCATGCTGCAGCAAGAACTCGACAGCCTCGTGCCGCGCCGCGACTACAGCCGGCGCGACTTCGTGCGCACCTCGGTGGGCAGCGGCTTCGCCGCGGCGGCCTTGCCGGTGGTGGCGCAGACGGCGATCAAGACCGACACCGCGGGCTTGATCGCCGGCGAGGTCAGCATCCCCGTGGGCGACTTCAAGATGCCGGCCTATCGTGCCGCGCCGCTGAACCGGCGCAACGCGCCGTTGATCCTGGTGGTCAGCGAGATCTTCGGCGTGCACGAATACATCGCCGACGTGGCCCGGCGCCTGGCCAGGCAGGGCTACTTCGCCGTCGCGCCGGAGCTGTTCGTGCGCCAGGGCGATGCGCAGTCCTACGGCGAGATCGCCAAGCTCATCGCCGAGGTCGTGTCGAAGACCCCGGATGCGCAGGTCATCGGCGACCTGGACGCCACGGTGGCCTGGGCGGGCGCGCAGGGCGCAGCCGCCACGCGGCTGGGCATCACCGGCTTCTGCTGGGGCGGCCGCATCGTCTGGCTCTATGCGGCGCACAACCCGGGCCTGAAGGCCGGCGTGGCCTGGTACGGCCGGCTGCAGGGCGACGTCAGTGCCGTCAACCCGAAACGCGCGATCGACCTGGCCGGCTCGCTGAAGGCACCCGTGCTCGGACTGTACGGCGGACAGGACGGCGGCATCCCGCTGAGCTCGGTCGCGGCCATGCAGGAGGCGCTGGCCACCGGCAGCCCCGCGGCGCGGCGCTCGAAATTCGTCGTCTTCCCGGACGCGCCGCATGCCTTCCACGCCGACTACCGGCCCAGCTACCGCAAGCAGGCGGCCGAGGAGGGCTGGACGCTGGCCCTGGACTGGTTCCGGGCGCACGGCGTGGCTTGACAGGGCTGCTAAGGTGATGGGACACCCACCGCCCCGCAGGCGACTGCGGCGGGCGGCAGCCCTGTTCCTTCACGCATGACGCTGAGCTACATCGTGCTCGCCACCCTGCTGGGTGGCGTGCTTTCCGTGCTGATCGCGGCCGCCCTGACCGTGGGCGTGCTCAGCCGGCTGGTGCACAGCCTGGTCAGCCTGTCGGCCGGCGTGCTGCTGGGGACCGCCTTGCTGCATGTGCTGCCCGAGGCCTTCGAGAGCCATGTCGAGGCGCACCGGCTGTTCCTCACGCTGCTGGCCGGCCTGCTGTTCTTCTTCCTGCTGGAAAAGGCCGAGCTCTACCGCCACACCCACCACCACGAGGGCGACGGCCACGCCCACCATCACCACTTCGACGCCGAGCAGGCGGGCCGCGGCGGCTGGAGCGTGCTGCTCGGCGACAGCATCCACAACTTCTGCGACGGCATCATCATCGCCGCCGCCTTCCTGACCGACCTGCAACTGGGCCTGGTGACGTCGCTGGCCATCATCGCGCACGAGATCCCGCAGGAGGTCGGCGACTACATCGTGCTGCTCAACGCCGGCTTCACGCGCGCGCGGGCGCTGCTGTACAACGCGCTGTCGGGCCTGGCCGCGGTGCTGGGCGGCGTGCTGGGCTACTTCGTCGTCGGTCCGTGGGAGGACCTGTTCCCGTACCTGCTGGTGGCGGCATCGAGCAGCTTCATCTACGTGGCCCTGGCCGACCTGCTGCCGCAGATGCAGCGCCGCCTGCCCTGGCGGCAGACCGCGGCGCAACTGGCCTGGCTGGCCGCGGGGCTGGGCCTGGTGCTGTCAGCCAAGAGCCTGCTGCATGCGCACTGACCCGGTGCCCCGCGGCCTGGGGCCGCGGCTGCCGGGTCAGCGCACCACCAGCACGGGGATCGTCGAGTGCGTCAGCACCTTCTGCGTCTCGCTGCCCAGCAGCAGCGCCGAAAGCCCGCGCCGGCCGTGGGAGGCCATGACGATCAGGTCGCAGTTCTGGTTCCTGGCGTGGTCGAGGATGGCTTCCCAGGGATGCAGCGCCTCGACGGTGTGCGCCTGGCAGCCGACGCCCTCGGCCTTGGCGGCGCTGACCACCGCACCGACGCGCTCGCTGGCGATGCGCTCCTGCGCGTCGAAGAACTCCTGCGGCGGCACCGGCTGCATCTCGGAGATGGCGCTGTAGGGAAAGGGCTCCTTCACGCTGATGATGAACAGTTCGGCACCGCCGGCGCGTGCCAGGTCGATGGCGCTCTGCGCCGCCTTCTGGCTGATCTCGGAACCGTCGGTGGAGATGAGGATTCGCTTGTACATGCTGGGCTCCAGTGAGGCATCGTCTCGGATGGGACCGACGCCGCGGTCCCACGTTTCATTATCGGCCGGCCGCGGCGATTGACCTGCATCAATCGGCACACCCCTCAGCCCCTGGCCACCGGGCGGGCCGGGTCGGCGCACCATTCGCTCCACGATCCGGGATAGAGCGCCGAGCCCGGCAGCCCGGCCAGCTCCATGGCCAGCAGGTTGTGGCAGGCGGTGACGCCCGAGCCGCACTGATGCACCACCTGCGCCGGGTCGGACAGCAGCGCCGTGAAGGCCTGGCGCAGCTCGTCGGCGGGGCGGAAGCTGCCGTCGGCCTGCAGGTTGTCCCTGAAGAAGCGGTTGAGCGCGCCCGGGATGTGCCCGGCCACCGGGTCCAGCGGCTCGGTCTCGCCGCGGAAGCGCTCGCCGGCCCGCGCGTCCAGGATCGTGCGGCGCCCGGGCCGGGCCAGCAGCGCGTCGGCTTCGACGGTCGGCATCGCGGGGGGCCGCGCCGGATAGGGGCCGGCGGGCTGCGCCACCGCGGCGTCGCGCGTCAGCGTGCCGCCGGCCGCCCGCCACGCGTCGACCCCGCCGTCGAGCACGGCCACCGCGTCGTGGCCCAGCCAGCGCAGCAGCCACCAGGCGCGCGCCGCGTAGGGCATGCCCTGCGCGTCGTAGCACACGACCTGGACGCCCGGCGCGATGCCCCAGCCGCCGGCGCGTTGCGCCAGTGCGGCGCGGTCCGGCAGCGGGTGGCGCCCGTTGCGGCCCGTCTTCGCACCGGACAGGTCGCGATCCAGGTGCACGTACAGGGCGCCGGGCAGGTGGCCCTGTTCGTAGGCGCGTTCGCCCGCCTGGGGATCGGCGAGGTCGAAGCCGCAGTCCAGCAGCACCAGCGGCGTGCGGCTGCGCGGCCAGTGCAGCAGCTGGTCCGCGCGCAGCACGGTGTCGATCGAGTCAGGGTGGTGATGCATGGCGGTGTTCATTCAGCTTTCGGTGGCGGCGCGGGCGTCGCGAGGCAATCGGCTCAGCCAGGTGGCGACCAGGCCGGCCGCCACGATGAGCAGCATGCCGGCGAAGGCCATCCACGACAAGCGCTCGCCGAAGACCAGCACCCCGTAGCCCACGGCGAAGAGGATGCCGCTGTATTGCAGGCCGGCGACGGACAGCGTCGAGCCGATGGCGAAGGCGCGCGTGATCATCAGCTGCGCGGCGGTCGCCAGCAGGCCGACCGCCAGCAGCAGGCCGGCGCCGGCCCAGGTATGGGCGCTGGCCCCGGACCACAGCAGCGACGCGCCGCCGGCCAGCACGCCACCGAGCGCGAAGTAGAAGACGATGCGCACCTCGGGCTCGCCGCGGCGGCCCAGCGTGGTCACCTGCAGGTAGGCCAGCGCCGCCGTCATGCCCGACAGCAGGCCGGCGAAGCCGTGCCACAGCTGGTGCCCGGCCAGCGTCGGACGCAGCACCAGAGCCACGCCGGCGAAGCCCACCAGCACGGCCGCGACCAGCCGGCCATCGACTCGCGCCGAGCCCATCAGCACCGCACCGCCCAGCAGGAACAGCGCCATCCAGACCGAGGACATGTAGTTCAGCGTCACGGCCGTGGCCAGCGGCAGGCCGCCGAGCGCGTAGAACCAAAGGCCCAGCGACAGCACGCCGCACAGGCTGCGCCAGAAGTGCATCGCCGGCACGCCGGTGCGCAGGCTGCTGCCGCGCGCGCGCGCCACCGCGGCGGCGAACAGCACGCCGACCAGGCCGCGGTAGAAGACGATCTCGCCCGCGGCGTAGGTCGCGGAGGCGAGCTTCACGCACACGCCCATCGTCGCGAACAGCAGCGACGCCCCCAGCACCAGCGCGGGGGCGCGCAGCCGGCTGCGCCACGTCATGCGGCGCTCAGCGCCGCGACATCTCGCGCCGGTACCACTCGTGGAAGTGCTGCATGCCGTCCTCCATCGGGCTCTGGTACGGCCCGACCTCGTCGTCGCCGCGCTCCATCAGCGCCCGGCGGCCGGCATCCATGCGCAGCGCGATCTCGTCGTCCTCGGTGCAGGTCTCCATATAGGCGGCCTGCTGCGCGGCGACGAACTCGCGCTCGAAGGCGACGATCTCCTCCGGGTAGTAGAACTCCACCATGTTCAGCGTGCGGCGCGGACCGCGCGCGTGCAGCGTCGACACCACCAGCACGTGCGGGTACCACTCGACCATGACGTTCGGGTACAGCGTCAGCCAGATGGCGCCGTGCGGCGGCGTCGTGCCGCCGTTGAAGGCCAGCAGCGCGTCGTGCCAGCGGCGGTAGACCACCGAGCCCGGGCGCGTCAGTGCCTGCTGCAGGCCCACCGTCTGCACCGAGTAGTGCTCGCCGAACTCCCAGCGCAGGTCGTCGCAGGTGACGAAGCCGCCCAGGCCCGGATGGAAGGGGCCGACGTGGTAGTCCTCCAGGTAGACCTCGATGAAGGTCTTCCAGTTGTAGTCGCACTCGTGCATCTCGATGCGGTCGAGCACGTAGCCGCCGAAGTCGAGCGACGCGGTTGCGCGGCAGTCGCGCAGCGCCAGGCGCACGTCGCGCCCGCGGGCGTCGAACAGCAGGCCCTGCCACGAGTGCAGCGCGTAGCCGTTCAGGTGCAGGCACGGGTCCGACGGGAAGTGCGGCGCGCCGAGCAGCTGGCCGTCGAGGCCGTAGGTCCAGCGGTGGACCGGGCACACGATGTGCTGGCGCGTGTTCCCTTGCCCGCGCAGCATCTGCGCCTGACGATGGCGGCACACGTTGGACACCAGGCGCACGCCCTGCGCGTCGCGCACCAGCGCGCGGCCTTCGCCTTCGTGGGCAAGCGTGCGGAAGTCACCGGCTTCCCGGACCCAGAGGTCGTGGCCGGCATAGCGCGGGCCGGGCTCGAAGATGAGTGCGCGTTCGTCGCCGAACACGCCCTCGTCGAAATAACTCGTGACGGAAAGTTGAGAGCGGCTGCGCTCGAGAGCTGCGAGACTGATGCTCAGGTCGGACATGATCCAGAGGATCTCCATGAGTGGGTATGTCGGCCCCCCACCCGGTGGCCCCGCGGATGGGTTTGTGCACTGGTGCGGACGCATGGTCCGCGTCAGGCGAGGGCGGGATTCTACCCAGGGGCCCGCTGCTTCAGCCTGCAGCAGCGACGCGCCGCGTCGCCGGTCGTGACATGGGTCCGGGCGACAGAGGTGCGTGCCCGGATTGCACCGATCCGCGCCGCGAGTGACCCGGGCAGGCGCATGCGTCCCGGCCGCCGCCCCGCAGGCGTCTAAAATCGGCGATCCGCCTTCGACATGCAACATGGCCCGCAGTTCCCCTGCCGCACCCCCTGCCGCGCCCCCTGCCGCACCCGCCGACACCGCCACCTACGAGCAGGCCCTGGCCGAACTCGAGGGCTTGGTGCAGGCCATGGAGGCCGGCAAGATGCCGCTGGACCAGTTGCTGGCGAGCTACCAGCGCGGGGCCGTGCTGTTGCAGCAGTGCCGCGCGCGCCTGCAGGCAGTCGAGGAGCAGGTCAAGCTGCTCGAGGAAGGTCAGCTGAAGCCGTGGGTGGCGCCATGACGGGCCGCAGCGCGCATCGGCGCGCGCACGGCCGCGGCGCGACGTCCGCAGGCGTGGCGTGCGGCGTGGAAGGCCGTCGATGAGCGTGGTCGATCGGGCGTCGGTGGCTGCGCCGGGCCAGCCCGGGTCGACGCCGCAGGCGGCCGTCGTCGGCTTCGAGGACTGGATGCGCGCCGAGCTGCGCGCCGTCGAACTGGCGCTCGAGGCCTGGGTGCCGGCCGACGCGCCGGCCGGCCTGGGCGAGGCCATGCGCTACGGCGTTCTCGATGGCGGCAAGCGCCTGCGGCCGTTGCTGGTGCTGGCTGCCAGCCAGGCGGCGCAGGGCGCGCGCGAAGCCGCCCTGCGTGCCGCCGTGTCGGTGGAACTGATCCACGCCTACTCGCTGATCCACGACGACATGCCCTGCATGGACAACGACGTGCTGCGCCGGGGCAAGCCGACGGTGCACGTGCGCTACGGCGAGGCCCAGGCGATGCTGGCCGGCGACGCGATGCAGGCGCTGGCCTTCGAGGTGCTGACCCCCGGGCAGGGCGTCGAGCCGGCGCTGCAGGCGCGGCTGTGCGCACTGCTGGCGCGCTCGGCCGGCCATGCCGGCATGGCCGGCGGCCAGGCCATCGACCTGGCCAGCATCGGCCGGCCGCTCGACGAGCAAGCGCTGCGCGACATGCACCGCCGCAAGACCGGCGCGCTGCTGCAGGCCAGCGTGCTGATGGGGGCCGCCTGCGGTGCCTGCAGCGACCGGGCCTGGGCCGCGCTGGCGGAATACGGCGGGGCGCTGGGCCTGGCTTTCCAGGTGGTGGACGACATCCTCGACGTGACCCAGGAATCGCACACGCTCGGCAAGACGGCCGGCAAGGACGTGCACGACAACAAGCCGACCTACGTCTCGGTGCTGGGCCTCGAGGCGGCGCGCCGCCAGGCCGCCGAGCTGCGCGACAAGGCGCAGGCGGCGCTGCGCGCCAGCGGCCTGCCCGGCACGGGCACGCTGGCCGAGCTGGCCGACATGGTGGTCGAACGCGAAAGCTGACATGAAAAAAAGCACCTCCCTGCTCGATGGCGTCCACGATCCGGCCGACCTGCGCCGCATGTCGCGCGCCGAACTGAAGACGCTGGCCGTCGAACTGCGCGAGTTCGTGCTGCGCAGCGTCAGCGAGACCGGCGGCCACCTGGGCAGCAATCTGGGCACGGTGGAGCTGACGGTGGCGTTGCATCATGTGTTCGACACGCCGCACGATCGCATCGTCTGGGACGTGGGCCACCAGACCTATCCGCACAAGGTGCTGACGGGGCGGCGCGAACGCATGCGCAGCCTGCGCCAGCTGGGCGGCATCAGCGGCTTCCCGCGCCGCGACGAAAGCGAGTACGACACCTTCGGCACCGGGCACTCCTCGACCTCGATCTCGGCGGCCCTGGGCATGGCGCTGGCGGCCAAGCTCAAGGGCGAGGAGCGGCGCGTCGTCGCCGTCATCGGCGACGGCGCCATGAGCGCCGGCATGGCCTTCGAGGGGCTGAACAACGCCGGCGTGGCGCACGCCGGCATCGTCGCCGACATGCTGGTCGTGCTCAACGACAACGACATGTCGATCAGCCCGCCGGTGGGCGCGCTGAACAAGCACCTGGCGCGGCTGATGAGCGGCAACTTCTACACCTCGGCGCGCGAGGGCGCGAAGAGCGTGCTGCGCAACACGCCGCTGTACGAATTCGCGCGCCGCTTCGAGGAACACACCAAGGGCATGGTGGTGCCGGGCACGATCTTCGAGGAGTTCGGCTTCAACTACGTCGGCCCGATCGACGGCCACGACCTGGACGCGCTGATCCCGACGCTGGAAAACCTGCGCCACAAGCGCGGTCCGCAGTTCCTGCACATCGTCACGCGCAAGGGCCAGGGCTACAAGCTGGCCGAGGCCGACCCGGTCAAGTACCACGCCGCCAGCGGCAAGTTCAACCCGGAGGAAGGCTTCCCCAAGTCGGCCGCGGCGGCCAGGCCCACCTTCACGCAGGTCTTCGGCCAGTGGCTGTGCGACATGGCCGATGCCGACGAACGGCTGGTCGGCATCACGCCCGCGATGCGCGAAGGCTCGGGCATGGTCGAGTTCCAGAAGCGCCACCCGAAGCGCTTCTACGACGTGGGCATCGCCGAGCAGCATGCCGTGACCTTCGCCGCCGGCCTGGCCTGCGAGGGGCTGAAGCCGGTGGTGGCGATCTACAGCACCTTTCTGCAGCGCGGCTACGACCAGCTGGTGCACGACGTCGCCATCCAGAACCTGCCGGTGGTGTTCGCGATGGACCGCGCGGGCATCGTCGGCGCCGACGGCGCCACGCACATCGGCGCCTACGACATCGCCTTCATCCGCTGTGTGCCCAACATGAGCCTGATCGCGCCGGCCGACGAGGCCGAATGCCGCCAGGCGCTGAGCACCGCGTTCCGTCAGGATCATCCGGTGGCCGTGCGCTACCCGCGCGGCAGCGGCGTCGGCGCGCCCCTGGCCGGCGACCTGTCGCAGCTGCCCTGGGGCAAGGCCGAACTGCGCCGCAGCACGGGCAAGACGCATGCGGTGGGCGGGCCGCGCGTGGCCATCCTCGCCTTCGGCACGCTGCTGTATCCGGCGCTGCAGGCGGCCGAGGCGCTGGACGCCACGGTCGTCAACATGCGCTTCGTGAAGCCGCTGGACGAGGACATGGTGCTGGAGGTGTCGCGCACGCACGAGGCCCTCGTCACGGTCGAGGAGGGCTGCGTCATGGGCGGCGCCGGCAGCGCGGTGGCCGAATGCCTGGCCGCGCACGGCCTGGCGCTGCCGTTGCTGCAGCTGGGCCTGCCCGACAAGGTTCTCGAGCATGGCGACCCGAACAAGCTGCTGGCGCTGTGCGGCCTGGACGCGGCAGGCATCGAGCAGGCGGTGCTGAAGCGCTTCGGCGGCCGGCTCGAGGTGTTGCGGCCTGCGGCCAACCACTGACGCGCGGGCGACAGGCCCATCACCCCGTTGCAGCTTACAACCGCGATCGGTGTCATGCTGCCGGCCGTGGCGGGATGCCGCACCGCGATCGCACCATGAACCACCTGACCGAGGCCCTGCACATTCCCGACACGCAAAGCGAGCGTGACGGGCGCCACCTCGCCATCCAGCGTGTCGGCGTGAAGGACGTGCGCTATCCGCTGCAGCTGAGCGTGGCCGGCGCGGTGCAAAGCACGGCCGCAGCCTGGGATCTGGACGTCGCACTGCCGGCCGAGCAGAAGGGCACGCACATGTCGCGCTTCATCGCCTGGCTGGATGCGCTGGATCGCCCGCTCGACGTGCGCGCGCTGCGCGAGCGGCACACCCAGATGCTGGAGCGGCTGGGCGCCGCCGAAGGCCGCATCGAGGCGCGCTTCAGCTTCTTCCTGCGCAAGCGCGCGCCGGTGTCGGGCCTGGCCAGCCTGCTCGACTACCGGGGCCGCTGGATCAGCGAGACCCGTGGCGGCATCACCTCGGTGCATGCCGAAGTGGCGGTGCCGGTGAAGAGCCTGTGTCCGTGTTCCAAGGAGATCTCCGACTACGGCGCGCACAACCAGCGCTCGCTGGTGACGATCCGCGTCGAGCTGCTGCAGGACGTCGAATGGCACGAGCTGGTGCGCTTCGCCGAGGAGCAGGCGTCCAGCGAGCTGTGGCCGATGCTCAAGCGGGTGGACGAAAAGTGGGTCACCGAGCGTGCCTACGAGAACCCGAAGTTCGTCGAGGACCTGGTGCGCGACGTGGCGCTGGCGTTGAACCGCGATGCCCGCATCGGCCGCTATCGCGTCGAGGTCGAGAACTTCGAGTCGATCCACAACCACTCGGCCTATGCCTGCATCGAACGCTGAGCCGGGTGCCGCCACGGCACGGCGATGCGGCGCGGCGGCGGTCCGCCGCCCGGGCGCCACGGCACGCGGGCGCTGACGCCTCGGTGCACGCAAAAGGCAGGCGCCGCGCCGGAACCGTCGGGCACTGACGCCGCGCCCATGCTGCAGACGGCCGACGCCATCCACGACCCGGTGCGCATGCGCCGCGCCGGCGCCGACCTGCTGTCGCTGGCGCTGATCGACGCGCGCAACCACACGCTGCGCTGGCTGGCAGCCTTCGAGCCGCACCTGCAGTCGCTGTCGTCCAGCGCCGACGTCGACCCGCCGCTCTGGCTGGTCGGCCACGCGGCCTGGTTCCAGGAATACTGGGTGTCGCGCAACCTGCAGCGCCAGCGCGGCGAGGACACCGGCGCATCGCGGCTGCGGCTGTCCTCGATCGAGCCGCGTGCCGACGACTGGTTCGACCCGTCGGTCAGCGACCGCGTGCAGCGCTGGCGGCTGCCGCTGCCCGACGCTGCAGCGCTGCGCCAGTACCTGGCCGAGACGCTGGACGCCACGCTGGACCTGCTGGCGTCGGCCGAGGACAGCGACGCCGGGCTGTACGTCTACCGCCTGGCGCTGCTGCACGAGGACCGCATCGCCGAGGCGCTGGCGGTGGCCGCGCAGGCGCTGCAGCTTCCCCCGCCGGCCGCCGATACGCCCTGGCCGCCGCGCCCCGCGCGGGCCGCGCGCGATCCGCTCTGGTTCGGGGCGCAGCGCTTCATGCTCGGCAGCGAGCCCGGCGGCCTGGTGCCGCCCAACGAGCGCTGGGTGCACGAGGTGCAGCTGCTCGAGTTCGAGATCGACGCCCAGGCCGTCAGCTGGGCGCGCTACGCCGAGTTCGTAGGCGACGGCGGCTACGACGATGCGCAGTGGTGGACCGGCGACGGCTGGGCCTGGGTGCAGGCGCTGGGCCGGCGCGCGCCGCGCTACGTGGAGCAGATGCGGCAGGGTGTGCTGGTGCAGCGCCAGGGCCAGACGCAGCGCGTCGGCGCCGCGCAGGCGGCGGTGCATGTCAGCCGCCACGAGGCGCAGGCCTGGTGCCGGTGGGCCGGCCGCCGCCTGCCGACCGAGCCCGAGTGGGAACTCGCTGCCCTCACCGGGGCGTCGCGGGGCTTCGCATTCGGCGATGTCTTCGAATGGGTCGCCGGCAGCGCCCGGCCCTGGCCGGGCTGCGGCGACACGCCGCCCGGCTTCGCACCGCCACCGCCCGCGGGCACGCAGGCCGTGCTGCGCGGCGGCTCCTGGGTGACGCGAGCGCGCTGCCGTCATCCACGCGCACGCCGCTTCGCCGCGCCCTGGCGTGACGAATTCTTCGGCGGCTTCCGCAGCTGCGCGCTGTAGCGCCGCACCTGCACGACGCCGCGGCCCGCGGGTTTTCCCCAGGTCTTGCGACTGCCGCCGGCCGACAACATACGCCATCCGCGGCATAGGTTGTGTGCGATACCGAAGTCGCACCGGCCCCGCTGCCGGAGCCCACCCTTTCGCCGCCACACACCCGCTATCACAGGGAAAAGGAACATGCAGAAATCACTGCACATCGACGCCGAGAAGTGCACAGGCTGCCTGCAATGCGAGATGGCCTGCTCGTACGAGAACTACGGCAGCTTCGCGCCGGCCAAGTCGCGCATCAAGGTCTTCGACTTCCACGACACCGGCCGCAAGGTGCCCTACACCTGCACGCAGTGCGACGAGGCCTGGTGCCTGCATGCCTGCCCGGTGGAGGCGATCACGCTGGACAAGCTCACCGGCGCCAAGGTGGTGAACGAGACCACCTGCGTCGGCTGCAAGGTCTGCACCATCAGCTGCCCCTTCGGCACCATCAACTACGTGCAGGAGACGGGCAAGGTGCAGAAGTGCGACCTGTGCGGCGGCGAGCCGGCCTGCGCCGACGCCTGCCCGACCGGCGCCATCACCTACGTCGACGCCAACTGGACCGGGCTGGGCAAGATGGCCGCCTGGGCCGGCAAGCTCGGCAATCAACCTTCGGCGGCATAGGGAGGCCACACATGTCCTGGGCTGGAAAGATCCTTCGCGTCGACCTCACGGCCGGCACCGTCAAGTCCGAAGCGCTGAACATGGACTGGGCGCGCACCTACATCGGCTCGCGCGGCCTGGCCACCAAGTACGTCGTCGAGGAGGTCGACCCCAAGGTCGACCCGCTGTCGCCGGCGAACAAGATCATCTGGGCCACCGGGCCGCTGACCGGCACGATGGCCTCCACCGGCGGGCGCTACACCGTCGTCACCAAGGGGCCGCTGACCGGCGCCATCGCCTGCAGCAACTCCGGCGGCTACTGGGGCGCCGAGCTGAAGATGGCCGGCTGGGACATGGTCATCTTCGAGGGCAGGTCGCCCAAGCCGGTGTACCTGTCGATCAGCGACGACAGCGCCGAACTGCGCGATGCCGCGCATCTGTGGGGCACCAGCGTCTGGCACACCGAGGAGACGATCAAGAAGCAGCACCAGGACCCGCAGATCCGCGTCTCCAGCATCGGCCTGGCGGGCGAGAACCAGGTGCTGTTCGCCTCGGTCGTCAACGACCTGCACCGCGCCGCCGGGCGCTCGGGCGTCGGCGCGGTGATGGGCAGCAAGAACCTGAAGGCCATCGCGGTGCGAGGCACCAAGGGCGTGGGCAACCTGGTCGACGCCAAGGCCTTCCTGCGCGTCACCAAGGAGAAGAAGAAGATCCTTGCCGACAACGCGCTCACCGGGCAGGGCCTACCGGCCTATGGCACGCAGGTGCTGATGAACATCATCAACGAGGTCGGCGCACTGCCCACGCGCAACCACCGCGACGTGCAGTTCGAAGGCGCCAAGGACATCTCCGCCGAGGCGATGGCCACGCCGCGCAAGACCGACGGCAAGAAGCCGCTGGTCACCAACCAGGCCTGCTTCGGCTGCACCATCGCCTGCGGCCGCATTCAGACCATCGACAAGGGCCACTTCACGATCGAGAACAAGCCGCAGTACTGGGGCGCCTCGGGCGGCCTGGAGTACGAGGCGGCGTGGGCGCTGGGTGCGGCCAACGGCGTGAACGACCTGGACGCGCTGCAGTATGCCAACCTGATGTGCAACGAGCAGGGCTTCGACCCGATCAGCTTCGGCGCCACCGTCGGCGCGGTGATGGAGCTGTACGAGATGGGCGTGCTCACCAAGGAGCAGCTCGGCATCGAGGCGCCTTTCGGCAGCGCCAAGGCGCTGGCCTTCTTTGCCGAGGCCACCGCACGCGGCGAGGGCTTCGGCAAGGAGATCGGCCAGGGCTCGAAGCGGCTGACCGCCAAGTACGGCCACCCGGACCTGTCGATGTCGTCCAAGGGCCAGGAGTTCCCGGCCTACGACGGCCGCGGCATCCAGGGCATCGGCCTGGGCTACGCCACCAGCAACCGCGGCGGCTGCCACCTGCGCGGCTACACCGTGTCCAGCGAGGTGGCCGGCATCCCGGTGAAGACCGATCCGCTGACGGCCGAAGGCAAGCCCGAGCTGGTCAAGGCCTTCCAGGACGCGACCGCGGCCTACGACTCGTCGGGGCTGTGCGTGTTCACCACCTTCGCCTGGGGGCTTCCCGATCTGGCCGACCAGCTGGCGCCGGCCTGCGGCCCGGAGTTCACGCTCGAGAACGTCGCGCTGATCGGCGAGCGCATCTGGAACATGGAGCGCGACTTCAACAACCGCGCCGGCTTCACCGCCAAGGACGACGTGCTGCCCAAGCGGCTGGTCACCGAGGCGGCCAAGACCGGCCCGGCCAAGGGCCTGGTCAGCAAGGTGCCCGAGATGCTGCCCAAGTACTACGAGATCCGCGGCTGGAACCCGGACGGCACGCTCAAGCCCGAGACGCGCGCGCGCCTGGGCCTGTAGGCCGGCGGCGTCGGCAAACGAAGGCGGTGCTCGCACCGCCTTCATCGTTTATGGAGCGCACCCCATGAAGCACCTGATCCTCGGCGCCGGCCCGGCCGGCGTCATCGCCGCGGAGACGATCCGCAAGCACGCGCCGCACGATCAGATCCTGATCGTCGGCGACGAGCCCGAAGCGCCGTATTCGCGCATGGCCATCCCCTACCTGCTGGTCGGCCGGATCGGCGAACCGGGCACGCACCTGCGCCACGCCGGCGACCACTATCAGCGCCTGCGCATCGGCCTGCAGCGCGGCCGCGCGGTGGCGCTGGACACGGCCGCGCGCAGCGTCAAGCTCGACGACGGCAGCAGCGTCGGCTACGACCGGCTGCTGATCGCCACCGGCTCGTCGCCGGCCACGCCGCCGATCCCCGGCGTCGCCGGCCCCGGCGTGCACAGCTGCTGGACGCTGGCCGACGCGCGCGCCATCCAGGCCAAGGCCCAGCCGGGGGCCCGCGTGCTGCAGATGGGCGCCGGCTTCATCGGCTGCATCATCATGGAGTCGCTGGCGGCGCGCGGCGTCAAGCTCGCGGTGGTCGAGATGGGCGACCGCATGGTGCCGCGCATGATGGGCCCGACCGCAGGCGGCATGATCAAGGCCTGGTGCCAGAGGAAGGGCGTGGACGTGCACACCGGCGCGCGCGTCGAGCGCATCGACCGCGAGGCCTCCGGCGCGATGAAGGTCAAGCTGTCCGACGGCCAGGTGCTGGACGCAGACCTGGTCATCAGCGCCACCGGCGTCAAGCCGAACATCGGTTTCCTCGAGCACAGCGGCGTGCGCTGCCTGGTCGGCGTGCTGACCGACGAGCACCTGCAGAGCAACGTGCCCGGCGTCTACGCCGCCGGCGACTGCGCCGAGGCCTTCGACAAGGTCAGCGGCAAGACCATCGTCAGCGCCATCCAGCCCAATGCCGCCGACCAGGCGCGTGTGGCCGCGCTGAACATGGTCGGCCGGCCGGCGACGCTGCCCGGCGTCACGCAGATCAACGTGCTCGACACCCTCGGACTGATCTCGGCCAGCTTCGGCCAGTGGGAAGGCGCGCCTGGCGGCGAACACGCCGAGCTGACCGAGCCCGACGAGCGCACCGGCGGCCGCCACCTGAGCCTGCAGTTCAGCGGCGACCGCCTGGTCGGCTGCAACGCCATCGGCTGGACCGAGCATGTCGGCGTGATGCGCGGGCTGGTCGAGGGCCAGGTGAGGCTCGGGCCCTGGAAGGACCGCCTGCTGAAGGATCCGACGCTGCTGATGGAGGCCTACCTGGCCAGCGCCCAGGCGCAGGACGTGCACGCACTGGCATGACGGTCGCGATCACCTTCAAGCTCTATGCCGGCCTGACGCAGTATCTGCCGCCCGAGGCGCGCGTCGGCAATGCGATGCCGCTGGAGTTACCCGACGGCGCCACCGTGCTGCAGGCGATGCAGCCCTTCAACCTGCCGATGAAGATCGTCAAGCTGGTGCTGGTCAACGGCGTGTACATCGCGCCCGAGCAATGGCAGAGCCGCGTGCTGCAGGACGGCGACGTGCTGGCCATCTGGCCGCCGGTGGCCGGCGGCTGAGGCATGCAGTCGTACTACGCGGCCGCGTTCGAGCGCGAGCTGGGCTGCACCGAACGCGAATGGCTGATGTGGCTGCCAAGGGCGGTGCACGGCCATGCGCTGGCACTGGCCGGCGGCGCGGCCACGGTGATCGTCGGCGAGGGCCGGCTGCAGCTGGCCTGGCAGGAGCTCCCGCCGCGGCAGATCGCGCTGGCCCGGCTGCCGCGGCTGGCCGTGCAGTTCGCCTTCGACGCGGCCATCGCCGAGGCGACGCGACAGGACTTCATGCGCCGCTTCGACCTGTACATGATGCGCGGCGGCGGGTGAGGATTCAGCGCCTGGGCTTGCGGTAGTTCCACCAGGGCAGCACGCGGCGCAGCGACAGCACCTCGCCGCAGTCGTCGGCCGCATAGCCCGGCAGCGTGTTCAGCTCGGCCTGCCAGCGCGGCGTGCGCAGCAGCTCGAGCAGGCTGCGCACATGCGGATGCTCCAGGGTCGGCTGCAGCAACACCAGGAAATATCGTTCCTGCGCCAGTGGCACGAAGGCCAGGCCGCGGGCCCGCGCTGCGGCTTCGATGCCGATGCCGACATCGGCCTGGCCGCTGGCCACCGCCTCGGCCGTCGAGCGGTGCGAGGGTTCGGTGTGCGGCAGCGCCGTCAGCGTCTCGGGCGCGATCTGCGCCGCTGCCAGCAGTTCCTCGAAGACCACGCGCGTGCCGGTGCCGGGATCGCGCTGCGCCAGGCGCAGCCCGGGGCGCTGCAGGTCGGCCAGGCTGCGCACGCCCAGCGGGTTGCCCGCCGCCAGCATCAGCCCCTGCGTGCGCCGTGCGAAGCCCACCAGCTTGTGCCGGCCCGGTCTGAGCAGCGCGCGATAGGCCCGCGCCGTCGGGCTGCGCGGCGGCGCGTCGGTCAGCGCATGGAAGCCGGCGAGCAGGCAGCGGCCTTCGTTCAGCGCATGCAGCGCGCCCACGCTGCCGCTGAACTGCACATCCAGGTGCAGCCGGCGCTCGTCCAGCGCGCGCTGGCGCAGCAGCGGCAGCGCGTCGTCGTGGCTGGCGGCCATCGGCAGCACGCCGGCGCTGTCGTCGAAGGCGATGGCGAAGGCGCGCTCCAGCTCGCTGCGCAGCGCCTCCACCTGCGGCGCCAGCCGTGCCTGCGCGCGGCGCTCGGCCCACAGCAGCTTCTCGCCGAAGGGCGAGAGCAGGGCGGCCCGGCCCTTCGACCAGGACACCAGCGGGTGGCCGAGCTCGGCCTCCCAGCGCTTGAGCTCGCCCCAGACATGCCGGTACGACATCGCCAGCCGCCGTGCGGCGGCGTTGATCGAGCCGGTGTCGTGCACCGCCGCCAGCAGCGCCAGCAGCGGATGGTGCAGGTCGCGCTGCACCTGGTCGCGGCCCTGCAGCGTGTAGGTCAGGTGCACCCTATGCATGGCTGTTCATATCGATGGAATGGGGGTTCGACAACGACAATGCGCCTGCGATGAGCGAGCCGGAACCCGTGTCCCACCCATGAGCGCCTTTGCCGCCAGCGCGGCCACGGCCGTCGATCTGATTGTCCACGCCGACCCCGGCCTGCGCCGCATCGTCGCGCTGTCGCTGCAGGTCAGCGGCAGCGCCTGTGCGATCGCCGCGGTGCTCGGCCTGCCGCTGGGCGCCTGGCTGGCGGTGGCGCGTTTCCCCGGCCACCGCCTGCTGCTGCTGCTGCTGAACACCGCGCTGGCGCTGCCGGCGGTGCTGGTGGGGCTGGTGGTGTACCTGCTGCTGTCGCGCAGCGGGCCGCTGGGCGCGTGGGGCATCCTGTTCACGCCGACCGCGATGGTCATCGCGCAGACGCTGCTGGTGCTGCCGATCGTCGCCGCGCTGACGCGGCAGTTCGTCGGCGATGCGCTGCGCGACGGCGGCGACCAGCTGCGCTCGATGGGTGCCTCGCCGCTGGCCTGCGCGCTGCTGATGCTGCTGCACGGCCGCTGGGCGGTGATGACGGTGCTGATCGCCGCTTTCGGCCGCGCCATCGCCGAGGTCGGCGCGGTGATGATCGTGGGCGGCAACATCGACGGCTTCACGCGCGTCATGACCACGGCCATCGCGCTGGAGACCAGCAAGGGCGACCTGCCGCTGGCGATGGCGCTGGGCCTGGTGCTGCTGGCCGTGGTCGCGCTGGTGAACGCGCTGCTCGGGCTGGTGCAGCGCGGCCAAGGCCCGGCACTGGCGGGGGCGCGATGACGCTGGTCGCCCTGCACGAGGTGTCGGTGCATTTCGGTGCGGTGCGCGCGTTGCACAGCGCCAGCCTGCGCATCGGGCAGGGCGAGTTCGTCGTGCTGCTCGGCGCCAACGGCTCGGGCAAGACCACGCTGCTGCGCGTGCTGCACGGCCTGCTGGCCCATCGCGGGCGGCGCGAGCAGGCCGGCGACGCGCCGCGCCAGGCGATGGTGTTCCAGCGGCCCTTCCTGATGCGCCTGTCGGTGCTGAACAACCTGCGCCTGGCACTGTGGCTGGGCGGCGTGCCGCGCACCGCCTGGGCCGGGCGTTGCGCGGCCGCGCTGCGCCGCGTCGGCCTGCAGGGGCTGGAAGGGCGGCCGGCGCGCGCGCTGTCCGGCGGCCAGCAGCAGCGGCTGGCGCTGGCACGCGCCTGGATGGTGCAGCCGCAGCTGCTGTTCCTGGACGAGCCCACCTCCAGCCTCGACCCGTCGGCCAAGCGCGAGGTCGAGGCGCTGCTCGCCGGTTTCGCCGCCGAAGGCATGACGCTGGTCATGAGCACCCACAACCTGGGCCAGGCCAAGCGCCTGGCCACGCGCGTGGTCTACCTGGAAGACGGCGAGATCCATGCCGACCTGCCGGTGGACGAGTTCTTCGACGGCCGGCTGCAAGGCCGCGCCCGGCAGTTCCTGAAGGGGGAGTGGACATGGTGAGTCGACCGGCCACGTGCCTGCGGCGTGCCGGGCTGGCCGTGGCAGCGGTCGTCACGCTGACGCTGCCGCTGCCGGCGAGGGCGCAGGACAAGGCGATCGTCATGGCGTCGACCACCAGCACCGAGCAGTCGGGCCTGTTCGCCCACCTGCTGCCGCGGTTCAAGCAGGCCACGGGCATCGAGGTCAAGGTGGTGGCGCTGGGCACCGGCCAGGCGCTGGACATGGGCCGCCGCGGCGATGCCGACCTGGTGTTCGTGCACGACCCCGCGGCCGAGCAGAAGTTCGTCGCCGAGGGCTTCGGCATCGAGCGACGGGCGGTGATGAGCAACGACTTCGTCATCGTCGGCCCGAAGTCCGACCCTGCCGGCGTCAAGGGCAAGGACGTGGTCGAGGCGCTGAAGAAGCTCGCCGCCGCCAAGTCGGCGTTCATCTCGCGCGGCGACAAGAGCGGCACGCACGCCGCCGAGCTGCACCAATGGAAGGCGGCCGGCATCGACGCGCCGGCTGAAGGCGTGGCAGGCTACAAGGCCTGCGGCTGCGGCATGGGCGCGGCGCTGAACATCGCCGCCTCGGCCAACGCCTACCTGCTCACCGACCGCGGCACCTGGCTGTCGTTCAGGAACCGTGCCGACCTGGGTGTGCTGGTCGAAGGCGACAAGCGTCTGTTCAATCCCTACGGCGTGATCGTCGTCGACCCGGCCAGGCACCCGCACGTGAAGAAGGTTCTGGCACAGGCTTTCGCCGACTGGGTGGTGTCGGCCGAGGGCCAGGCGGCCATTGCCAGCTACCGGATCGGCGGCAAGCCGCTGTTCATCCCGAACGCCGGTTCCTGAGTCAGCTGCGCTTTCGAAAACCCAAGACCGAGCGCGTGCTCCCGGCGCGAAGCGGCCTGCGGCCGCTTCGCGCCGTCAACAGGCGTGCGCTTCCACGGCCTCGATCGCGAATTCACGTGATCGCTGCGTCGCGGCCGGGTTCGGGTAAGGATGGGCGGCGCTGGCGCGACAATGCCGGCCCACGCCCGGCCCCGAGTCCATGCCATGAGCCTGCCCCTGCCCGAGTCCGTCGACGCCGTCATCGAGCTGCTGGCGGCCGAGAACTACGTCTGCGACCGGCAGCTGGCCACTGCGCTGTTCCTCAGCCTGAAACTGCGCCGGCCGCTGTTCCTGGAGGGCGCGCCCGGCGTCGGCAAGACCGAACTGGCCAAGACGCTGGCGCGCGCGCTGAACACCCGGCTGCTGCGCGTGCAGTGCTACGAAGGACTGGACGTGGCGCAGACCGCCTACGAGTGGAACGTGGCCCGGCAGATGATCGAGATCCGCCTGGCCGAGGCCGTGCACGACACCGACCGCGAGGCGCTGACGCGCAACCTCTATTCGCGCAACATGCTGATCGAGCGGCCGCTGCTGCAGGCACTGACGCAGACGCGATCGCCTGTCCTGCTGATCGACGAGCTGGACCGCGCCGACGAGCCCTTCGACGCCTTTCTGCTGGAGGTGCTGGCCGAGAACCAGCTGACCATCCCCGAATACGGCACCGTGGTCGCGGCCGAGCCGCCGGTCACGCTGA
>Ga0114939_10000754_pt1 | contig 26617 bp, 22 predicted proteins | sample AshMeaCrysSpring_FD_87196 | JGI IMG/M metagenome (GOLD analysis project Ga0114939, IMG submission 87196) | Groundwater microbial communities from Big Spring, Nevada to study Microbial Dark Matter (Phase II) - Ash Meadows Crystal Spring | ecosystem: Environmental > Aquatic > Deep subsurface >...
CAACTGCCGCGCCACCTGCAGGCAGCGCCGACGCCGCCGGCGACGGCGGCAGCCGCGTCAGCCCCATCGCGCGTCGTCTGGCCGAGAAGCTCGGCATCGACGTTACGCAGATCAAGGGCACGGGCACACACGGCCGCGTGTCGAAAGAAGACGTCGAGGCCTACGCCGCCGCGCTGCAGGCGGGCAAGGCGAATGCCGTAACGGTCGCTGCGACTGCACCCGCGACTTCTGCGGCGGCCCCCACCCGCGAGCGCATGACCTCCATGCGGTCGACGATCGCGCGGCGGCTGCTCGAATCGAAGCAGACGATTCCGCACTACCGGCTCGCCGTCGACGTGGAACTCACCGCCCTGCTCGCCCGCCGTGCGCAGCTGAATGCCGGTGGCGGGCCGAAGGTGTCCATCAACGACCTGCTGGTACGCGCTGTCGCGGTGGCGCTCGTGCGCCACCCCGAACTCAACGCGCAATTGCAGGGAGAGGAGATCGTGCGCCTCCCGCAGGCGGATGTGTGCGTGGCCGTGGCCTCGGACAACGGGTTGATCACGCCGGTCGTCCGTGACGCCGCGAGCAAGTCCGCCGCGCAGATATCCGCCGAAGTCGCTGATCTAGCCGAACGTGCCCGCGGCAACCGGCTGACGCGCGAAGAAATCACGGGCGGCACGTTCACCGTGTCGAACCTCGGCATGTTCGGCGTGGACCGCTTCGACGCGATCATCAACCCGCCGCAGGTGGCGATTCTGGCCGTGGGCGCGGCGGCCGACCGAGTGGTTGCGCGCGATGGGCAGCCCGCGGTGCGCCGCATGGTCACGCTTACGTTGTCGTGCGATCACCGCGTCGTCGATGGCGCGATGGGGGCGAAGTTCCTGGCGACGCTGCGGGGGCTGCTGGAAACGGCGGCCGAACTTTGACTGGACAGGGACTCCGCCGTCCCGGGACGGCGCGGTCATTGAGTTCAGGTCAAGCCGTGGGAAGCAGGAATGGGCGATGGCTTCCCTGCGGGAAGGGCTGTCAGTTCGGCTTCGCTGGCACCCGCGCGGTACCGTGACAGCAGCGTGTCGGGATTCACTTCGAACCCGACCGGATTCTGCGCAAACGCCTCGCTGCGCATGTAGTCGAAGGCGTCCTTCGAATTGCAGGCCTCGACCTGAAGCTCGATGCGGTTGCCGTCAGGATCCTGATAATAAAAAGATAACGTGATCCCGTGATGAACGGGCCAGTAAGGAGCAAGACCCTGTGCCTTCAGCCGGGCATAGGTCTCGAGCAGGTCGGCCGCCGAGGCGTACGTGTAGGCGATGTGGTTGACGCCGATCTCGCCTGGCCCGGAAGCCGCAGGCTTGTCAGGTCTCAGCAGATCGAGATTGGCAATGGCGAAACGATGGCTTTCGCCGTCATAGGTCAGAAACGCCAGGGCTGGGTCACCATGCACGACATGGGCGCCGAACACGTCGCAGTACCAGGCCTTCATCTCCTCGAAGCGACGCGTCATCAACACAACGTGTGAAAAGGTCGGGGTCTTGACCATGTCGTTTTCTCCTTGAACTCGAGCACGCTGACCGTCCCGGCCTTCGTCAGGGCGTCGCGTTGACCCTAGCACAAAAGAAAAAGGGCGAGGAGTTGACCCCTCGCCCCGTTTCACGACCGGCCTTCGGTCAGACCGGGATCAGCGGCTGCCGAACCCCATGCCGAACTCGACGCCGAAGTTGATGGGAGCGCCCCACTGCGAGTGCGTCCACAGCGTGGCGACCGACTGCGAGGCGATGCGATAGCGCTCGTCCGTCAGGTTCCTGCCGTAGCCGCGCACGAACCAGTTGCCATCGACGTCGGTGTACGTGAGCGAGGCGTTGAGCAGGTTCTTCTCGTCGAGGTAGGCGTCGTACTCACGACCCGCCGCAGAGATGTAGAACAGGTTCTCATCCTCGTGATAGTACTCACCGCCGAGTTCGAGGCGGCTGCCATTCGCGAGTTCCCACGTGTACGTGGCCTGGATTGAGCCCATGATCTCGGGCGATCGAGGCACCGGCAGGCCCGAGAAGTCCTCGTTGAACGCCTGAATGGTTGCGCCCGTGACCGGGTCGACGACTTCAGGCTGGTTGATGACGAACTTGTCGTACTCGGCCTTCAGGTACGAAGCCTGCGCGCGGATGCGGAAGGCGTCGGTGACCGCCGCCTGGAACTCGAGTTCGATGCCCTTCGCCGTCACTTCGGCGGCGTTGTAGAACACCGTCTCCTGGAACGTGGCGCCGGCGGAGTTCACGGTGAGGATGTTCACTGCGCGCTGGGCGTCGTCGTAGGTGGTGTAGAACGCCGTCGGGTTGAAGCGGAAGCGGCCGTCCTCGCTCTCCCACTTCATGCCGATCTCGTAGTTCGTCGCGAACTCCGGATCGACCGGGCGGGTGAGCTCGGACACCATCAGGCCGCTGGTGCCGGTCTGGTCGTTGTAGCCGCCGGCCTTGTAGCCGTCGGAGATCGTCCCGTACACGAACAGGTCGTCAGTGAACTTGTACGAGGCAACCACGCGCCAGCTTGGCTCGGTCCACGTCTCGGACAGGTTTTCGAAGCCATCCGTGTTCTGGTTGACGATGATGCCACCCGGGTACTTCTTGAAGTTGCCGGCCTGCAGCGGGTCGTTGAAGTCTTCCCACGACAGGCTGCCGTTGAAGGTGTTGTCGTCGAGCAGGTCGAAGGCCACCTGGGTGCGGCCCGCCCACGAGCGCTCGTCGCGCGTCATGCGGAAGCCGCCGGCCAGCGAGAACTTGTCGTTGACCTCCCACGTCGTGTCGAAATAGCCCGCGAGCGAGTCCGAGTCCTGCTTGTTGCAGAGCACCTGCGGCGAATTGTTGTTCAGCTGCTGCGGCAGGCCGAGCGAGCCCAGGTCGAACGCCAGGTCGATGAAGCCGAGCACCTGCACCACGCAGAACGCGGCGTCGTTGGTCTGCTGGAAGGCGCCGGCGACGAAGTTCACCGGTCCGTCGAAGTCCGACGCAAAACGCGCTTCGAACTGCGTCGTGTCACGCGTGGTGTCGCGAGTCGCGTCAAACAGCGAGATCACTTCGCCCGTCGCCTGATTGATCGGCGCGGCGCCGGTGTAAGTGTTCGGCAGGTGTTCGTCCTGCGAGCGCTTGCCCGCGTTCGCGTACACCGTGCCGTAGCCGACGTCCCACTCCATGTTCAGGTAGAAGCCGTCGACGTCGATCACCTGCCCGCTGCCCATCCTGAGGAGCGAGTCCTGGCGTTGGGTCGAGCCCACGTTATCGAGCGGGTCGCCCTTCGGGCGCGTGAAGCCGAGGACGTTCCAGAGGTACGGACCGCCGACGGGTGTGTCGTTGTAGGCCGGCACCGCATCCGAACGGTCGCGCATGATTTCGTACTGCGCGAGGAAGGTCAGGTCGTCGGTTGCGTTCCACTGCAGCTTGACGCGGCCGTTGACGTTATCGTCGCCGCCCGAACTCTTGTTCGGCTTGCCCTCGCCCGACGTGCCCGTGACGCCGGGGATGTTGAACTGCGCGAACGTGCCCGCGAAGATGTTCAGCGTGTTGATCGGGCCGTATTCGGCACCGAGTTTGTAGTAGCCGTCCGACTTCGAGTACGCGCCGACGACACGCAGCGCGAGCACGTCGTCGATGAGCGGCACGTCGACCGAGCCCTGCGCGCGCACGGCATTGAAACTGCCGTAACCCAGGCGGAAATCGGCGCCCAGTTCATCCATGTCCGGGCGCTTGCTGCGGATGTTGACCGCACCGCCCGTGGTGTTCTTGCCGAACAGCGTGCCCTGCGGGCCGCGCAGCACTTCGATGCTCTCGATGTCGAAGGTATCGAGCAGCTGCGTCTGCACGCTGGGCAGCACGAAATCGTCCATGGTCACGCCGACCGGCGTGTCCTGGTAGACGATGATGTCGGTGAGGCCGACGCCGCGCATGGCGAACGAGGCCGCATTGAACGCGGTGATGCGTGCAGCCGAGAAGCCAGGCACCGACGAGGCGATGCCGGAGATGTCACGCGCGACCATGCGGTCGATGTCATCTGAAGTAACGGCCGACACCGAAACCGGGGTCTGCTGCAAGTTGGTGATGCCGGCGCGTGTCGCGGTGACGAGCACTTCTTCGAGCCCACCGGCGTCCTGCGCCATCGCGGCAGGCGCGGCGGCAGCGGCTGCGAGTACCGCGGATACGATGCGAGCAAGTGGCGTCGTGCGTGAACGGAACACGGTCATGAAGCTTTCCCCCGGTCAGTGGTGCCGCTGCTGCGGCGCGGTTCAAACAAAGCTGGTCGACGCCAAGCGAGACTTGGCTTTCGGTGCTTTTTAAAGCACTGGGATAAAAAAAGCAAACATGACTGTTTTTCATTTTTGCAACGCAACATGCGAATTCTTATCCGCGCACTGACTGATAAAAAAAGGTTTTCTGCGCAGATCGCCCGGTTTGACGCTTTTTCACAACACACGGGCCAGGCCCTTGCAATGCATTAAAACAGTCAGACCTGTTTCTTTTTTTGCCGTTTGCTATATTCGGCCGCTCCCACTGTCCCGGATGCCGAGGAAGCCGCCATGGCCGCGAACCTGAAGCCGAGTTGGCCGATGACCCTGGACGCTCCCGCTGGGTCACTGGAGGCAAAGCAGCCCGAACCGGACAACGGCTTCGACCGGCCGGACCCGTCGCGCTATTACTCGCGCGAATTCATGGCGAAAGAATGGCAGCACCTGTGGCCACGCGTCTGGCTGCTGGCCGGCGTCACGTCCGACATTCCCGAGGAGGGCGACTACACGGTTTTCAGCCACGGCCACGAGAGCTTCGTCATCGTGCGCCAGGAGGACGGCGGCATCCGTGCGTTCTACAACGTGTGTCCGCACCGCGCGAACCCGATTGCGCTGAACGAGCGCGGCAGCGTGGCCAAGTTCACCTGCGCGTTCCACGCCTGGCGCTTCTGCGTCGACGGCAAGCTCGACTGCATCACCGACGAGCACAGCTTCGACAAGGAAGTGGTGGGCCATCGGCCCGGCCTGTCGGAAGTGCGCTGCGACCAGATCGGCGGCCTGATCTTCATCAACATGGATGGCAAGGCGCCGCCGCTGCGCGAATGGATCGGCCTGCCGCCCGGGTACATCGAGAACTACCAGATCGACAGGATGCACGTCGTGCGCCACGTGCGCACGGAATGGCAGGCGAACTGGAAGACCGGCGTCGACGCGTTCTACGAGACATACCACCTGCCGCACATCCACCCGCAGACGCAGGGCGTGATGGAGGACTACTCGCAGTACGACACGTACCCTAACGGCTTCCAGCGCATGATCGTGCCGATCTGCACGCCGAGCCATCGCATGCACGACCGCGAGAACGTCAACGAGGGCTTGAAGTACATGATGATGGAAGCCGGCATGGACCCGGCCACCTTCCAGGGCACCGCACTCGAAGTGCGTGAGGCCGTGCAGAAGGCGAAGCGCGAGCGCGCGAAGCGGCTCGGGCTGGACCACTACGACAAGTTCACTGACGGCCAGCTCACCGACAGCTGGGCCACGGGCTATTTCCCGAACGTGCAGATCGGCATGCATCCGGAAGGCGTGTTCATCATGCGCTTCCAGCCGCACCCGGCCGATCCGGAGCGCTTCTTCTACGACAACATGACGCTGGTGCGTTACGTCGACGATCCGAAGTACAGCGTGCCGGGCTGGATGGGCCTGCCGAAGGACACCGACGTCACGGGCGCCACGCGCCCGAACATCGAGCACCATTTCGTCGGCCAGCCACGCGCCGACCTGGGCGACGTGCTCAACCAGGACGTCGACCTGGTCGAGGCCGTGCAGCGGGGGCAGAAGTCACGGGGCTTCCGCGGTCCGCTCTGGGGCCAGCAGGAGTCGCGCATCCGGCATTACCACCGCGAGATCGACCGCTACATCAACGGCGAAAAGTGACCGTTCGCCGCTATTACGACGACCTGGTCGTCGGTGAGAGGCGCGAGTCGCACGAAGCCGCCGTCGAACTCGAGCCGCTGCTCGAGTTCTCTCGCGCGTACGATCCGCAGTACTTCCATGCGGATCCGGAGGCCGCACGCAACTCAGTGTTCGGCGAGGTCATCGCCTCCGGCATTTATACGATGGCGCTGTGGCGCCGCCTCGATCACGAGATCAGCGACGACATCGCGTGGATCTGTGGCGTCGGTTGGGAAGAGGTGAAATGGCCGGTGGCGGTGCGGGCCGGTGACCGCCTGCGCGCGCAGTGGGAATGCCTGTCGAAGCGGCCTTCCGTCTCGGACCCGACGCGCGGCATCGTCGAGTTCCGCTATACGCTGCTGAACCAGCGTGGGCAGGTCGCGTGGACCTGCCGCAGCATCAACCTGATCGAGACGGGGCCGCGCTCCGCGTCCTGACGCAAGGCCCGGCTATTCGTCGGGCGCGATCTCGAGCTCGATGCCATCGAGTGCGTCGCTGAATTCCACCTGGCAGCTGAGGCGCGAGGTCCCCGCCTCGTAGTGCTGAAGTTCGACCAGCAACTCCTTCTCGTCGCCTTGCGGCGCAGGCAGGCGCGCGAGCCACTCCGGCTTGACGAAGATGTGGCACGTTGCGCACGAGCAGAGGCCGCCGCAGATCGCCGTCACGCCCCAGTCGAACTCACGCAGCGTCTCCATCAGCTTGACGCCTGCCTTGCCCTCGACCTCGTGGACGTTGCCGTCGCGGTCGGTTACCACCATCTTCGCCATGCTCGCACCCGTCAGTCTTTAGTATTGGCTGAAACCGCGATTATTGCAGCGCAAGAGCGCGGATGCACGCTCCCGCAAGCTGCTTTCGATCCGGGCCGCCCGTCGCGCACCCTCCCGCAGGCCGCGGCCTTCGTTCGGCGCCGCCGACCAGCCTTGGTACCAAAGCCACTCTACGTAGTCGAAGGCCCATCGAGCGAGTTCGAGCCGGCTCTCGTCGACCACGCCACCCGCCTGTACGTAGGCCGCGCACAGTGCCCTCGTCGCTGTGTCCGGCAGCCCGCACTGGCTCGCGAACGAGGCCAGGTCGAACACCGGATCGTTCAGCCCGGCGTACTCCCAGTCCACCAGCCACAGGCGATCGTCCGCGTCGAACAACAAGTTTTCCGCGTGGAGGTCATGGTGGCAAAGCACGAGCGGCGTCGGCGCGGCGTCGAGCCGCGCGAACATCTCGTTCGCACATGCAAGCAGTTCCGACCCGTAAGCCGTAGCCGGCAGCGAGGCTTCGAGCATGCGCGCCTGTGCATCGAAGCGAACGACGCGGAGGTCGCGCGGCACGGGCAGAGCATGCAGCCGCGCGAGCGCCTGGCCGACTGTCACGACGACCGCGGGCTCCGCGAAGCTGGACGGCTCGCCGACAGGCTCGATCCAATGGGTGACGAGCAACCGCCGCGACGGGTCACAGAGCACCACCGGCGGCGAGATGCCCACCTCGCCCACCCGATGAAGAATCCTGGCTTCGGCTGCGAGATCCGCCCCGAACTCCTCGGTGCCGGGCCGTGCCAGCCGCACGAAGCGCTTGCGCTGCCCCGCATGCGCGCTCCACGCGTAGTTGCTGAGGCTGATGTCGATCGGCGAGAGGACCGCTTGCGCTAGTTCGGCAGTCTCCGCATGCGCCGCGAGCGCCTCGCGGACGCGAGCCTCGGCAGCCGGCCAATCGGTCACCTGACCTGCCGGCTGCGTTGCCCTTGCCCGCTCGTCGCGACGCCACTGCCAGTAGCCGCGGATCGCAAGCAGCGTATAGAGCGTGAACAGCAGCGCGGTGGCGGCAAGCCCCTGCCAGGCAGCCAGCGCCACCATCGCGGCATCCAGCACGATCCAGTACAGCCAGTTCTCGAGGATCTTGCGCGTCACCATCCAGGTGGCGAGCACGCTGCCCCACGCGATCGCGGCGTCCAGGTACGGCACCCAGCCGTCCGCGGCCTGGTGCGCGATCAGCGCGCCGCTGACGGCCGCCACGATCACGATTGCCGACCACGCCAGCACGTGATGCCGGGCAGGCCAGCGCGTGATCGCGATCGGCGCGTCATCCCGCGTGCCGCTCCATGTGCGCCAGCCATAGACGGCCATGGCCGCATAGAACACCTGCAGCGCGGTCTGCATGTACAGGCCTGAGCGCGCGAACACGACGAGATACAGCAACGCGCTCGCGATGGCGAAGCTCCAGCACCACGCGCTCTGCCGGATCGCGAGCAGCAGGTAGCCGAGCGCGAGCGTCGCGGCCACCCATTCAACCGCCGTCACGGCCGCGAGTGCCCCGAGCAGTCCGGCGCTGGTGCTCAACCTTCGTCCGAAGTCGGCATGCCGCCGAGCAGCTTCATGACGAATACGGCGCGGCGCTCGGCACCGAAGGTACGGCGCGTCTCGCGCTCGAGCGCGGCGAACAGCGCGCCATGCTCGCCCGCGACCTGCGTGCTCATCGCATTGGTGACGACGTCGAGCTCCGGATACGCGTTGAGCCGCTCGATGAAGTCCTTTATCAGCGGGACGTAGTTGGCATCGAGCGGATAGAGGCTGATCTCGACGGCGGTGCGCATGGGTCGTTGTCTCCTGTGGGTTGCGGCAGCGGCGCCCCTACCAGCGCCACTGCAGTGTGATGCCCGTCATGCGGCCGTCGCCGGCCTGCGTGTACAGCTGGTTGGCGAAGTCCGGCGGCTCGAGGCCGAAGTAGAACCCGCGCACGGCGTAGTCGGTAGCGAGCGCGTTTCGCACCCAGGCCTGCACCGACCACGGTCCGCGCGCGTAGCCTGTCTTGAAGTTAACCAGCGTGTACGCGTCGGAGCGCTGATCGTGGCTCGAGTCGAAGTAGAACGCGTCGATGCCGGTCAGGTCGGCGCGCGCCATCCAGCCCTCGCCGCCGCCCCATTGCGCCGACAGCGAGTACTGGTATCCCGGCGCATGCGACTGCTCGCGGCCGTCGAGATCGCGCTCGCCGTACTGATACCCGAGGTACTCGGAGTTCAGCAGGCCGAGCGTCGCCCCTAGGCTGAGCGCGTCGAGCGGTTGCCAGGCCAGCGTCGCCTCGAGTCCGTAGTTGCGGCCACGCGCGGCGTTGTCGGTGTAGAAAACGTACGACAACGGATCGCCCGGCACCAGCTGGAACGACGTCGCCACCTGCTGCTGCTCGCGCCACATATGAAACACCGCGACTTCGCCGCGCACGCGCGCATCGCGGCTCGCGAAGCGCAGGCCGGTTTCGGCGTTCCAAAGATACTCGGCATCGAACTGGCGGCAGTCGTCCGGCACGAACGAGCCGATGTTGAACCCGCCTGCCTTGTAGCCGCGCGCGACGGTGGCATACCAGTGGCTGCCCTCGCCCACCGCACCCTGCAGCGACAACTGGCCACCGATCATGGCCTCCGTGGGGTCGAAACGCGCGCCGTCGGAGTCTTCGTAATCCGCAGACCGATTCTCGACGCGCAGGCCCGTCGTGAGCGCCAGCCCGCCAGGCAATTGCCATTCCGCCTCCGCGTAGGCCGCGAGCGACGTCGCCACATACTCCGTTTGCAGCAGCGGCCGCAGCAGAGCGCCCGCGAATTCGTCCCGCTGCAGCGAGTCCTCGGTGAGCCGCAGTGCGTACACGCCGGCGACCCAGTCCACCACATCGTTGGTGCCGTTGGCGATGCGCAGGTCCTGGCTCAACGTCGAACGCTCGCGCTGGTAATTCGAGAAATAGTCGTATGGCGCGAAGCTGCCCCAGTACGGATCGTTGCCCCAGTCGCCATCGAAGCTGTAGACGCTGTCGGACCACGCATAAGCGCTCACGCTGCGCAGCCGATACTCACCCAGCGTGCCGTCGACGTTCGCGGAAAAGCCTCGCGTGCGCTGCGCATCGCGGCCCGGCTTGTCGGAGAGCGTGCGCCGTGAGTTATCGGGCACGAAGGCATCGAAACCGTTATCGAGATCGACGTAGAGACCCGCGAAGTCCGCGCGCCAATCGGGCGCGTTTTCCCAGCGCACCTTGCCGCGCACGGTCGTCTCATCGCGGCCGTTGGTGTCGTCGCGATCCAGGTACGCGTTGCGGATGAAGCCGTCGCTGTCGAACTGCTGCGCCGCGACGCGCCAGGCCGAGCCTGCGTCACCGAGCGCACCGCCGCCCGCGGCGCCGATGGACCACGTGCCGTATTCGCCCGCCGTGAGCTCCGTGATGAACTGCGCCTCGGGCGAGGCGTCCCGTGTCTTGACCTTGACGAGGCCGGCGAGCGCATTGGCGCCGTAGCGCGTGCCCTGCGGCCCGCGCAGCACCTCGACCTGCTCGGTGTCGAACAGCGTGGCCGGCATGCCGACGCCGCTCAGGTCGATGTCGTCGATCAGGAAGCCTACGGACGGGTTCGGTGCGCCCTGGTATTGCTCCAGTTCGCCGATGCCGCGCAGTTGCAGAAAGCGCGGCCGCGACGTGCCGCCCGACCAGTTCAGGTTCGGCACCAGTCCCAGCACGTCGGCGAAATGCTGCAGTCCGGCAGCCTCGAGCGTGGCTGCACCGAGCACCGTGACGCTGGCCGGGATGTCGGCGAGCGCCTGTTCTCGCAGCGATGCCGTGACGACGATCTCCTCGAGCGCCGGCTGCGGCTGCGCACCGGTCTCCGCCGCGCAGAACGGCGCGCAGGCGAACCACGCGCCCGCCGTCAAGGCCGCACGGGACACGGTCCCGCGCGATCTGCCGGCGGAAAATGAATACGATTGAATTCGATGCAGTCTGGGCGACATACCTGCTCCCTACGCCGGTATTAACCGGATCAGGTTCAACGGGTTCGTCGCTGATCGGTGCCGGATACCGGCTGCCGCGGGCGACATCTCAGGCCCATTCAGGCCACCCCAAGGTGACGCGAATTATAGGGCCGGGCGCCCGTACTTGCGCTGGAAAATGTTGACTGCGCGCAGTGGCTGGGGACTAATGCGCATGCTCCAGTAACACAGCCCGGAACCCATGACCCAGCGCAAGTGCCGCCTGTTCCTCGTCGATGCCTTCACGCGCGAACGCTTCTGCGGCAACCCGTGTGCGGTGGTGCTCGACGCGGACCAGCTCGACGAGCAGGAGATGCGCCGCATTGCACGCGAACTGGCCGGCGTCGAAATCGCCTTCGTGCTCGGCTCGGAGTCGCCGGACTACGACATCGAGCTGCGCTTTTTCTCGCCGCGCCGCGAAGTCGGGTTTGTCGGACACGCCACCGTGGCCGCGCACTATGTGCGCGCGATCGCCGACGGCATCCCGCGTGGCAAGGTGCGGCAGAAGTCGCCCGCCGGCATCGTCGGCGTCGAAGTCAGCGGCTCCGCGCCCGAGCTGCGCGTCACGATCGACCAGACGCCGGCAACGTTCGGCCCGATCGTGCCCGAAGAGCGCCTCGGGCCCGTGCTCGACGCGCTGGGCATCAGCTCGTCGAGCCTGCATCCCGCCTGTCCGGTGCAGGTGATGAGCACGGCGAACTCGCGTCTGCTGATCGGCGTGCGCTCGCCCGAGATCCTCGACTCGCTGCAGCCGAAGATGGACCAGCTGATCCACCTGACTTCGCACGTCGGCGCGGACGGCTTCTTTGTCTTCGCGGTAAAGCCGGGCTCGGACCCGATGACCACCGAGTCGCGCATGTTCTGCCCGGTGATCGGCGTGCCCGAAGACCCGGTCAGCGGCAACGCGCACGGCATGCTCGGCGTTTACCTGCTGCACAACGGGCTGCTGGTGCCGAAGGATGGCGAGGCGTCGTTCGTCGGCCTGCAGGGCCGCTTCGTCGATCGCCCCGGCCGTGTGGACGTCGCAGTGACATGCAGCGGCAAGCGCGCCTCGGGCGTGCGCGTGTCGGGCGACGCGGTCATCGTCTACGAGGCCGTGCTGCCGCTCTGAGACGCAGCCGCGTGGCGCGGCACGGATCAGCCGCGCTGCACCACCTGCGGGGCCCGACCCCGCCGCAGCCGCAACTCCTGGCGGACGTAGCGCGGCACGTCTTCGTCGTGATGCGTCGCCATCACGAGCGTGGCGCCGCGCCGCACGGCCGCATCCAGCCGCGACCGCAACGCACCGCGCGCCTCGGCGTCGAGCCCGTCGAACGGCTCGTCGAGCAGGAGCAGCTTGCGCGGCCGCATGAACGCGCGCGCCACCAGCACCAGCCGCAACTGGCCGTACGACAGCTCACGCGCCCGGCGTGCGGCCAGCGCATCGAGTCTCCAGGCGCGCAGTTCGCAGCGAACCCGGCGCAGTTCCGCGGCCGTCGGGAACTCGTTCAGGCCGATGCTCGAGTATAGGCCCGACGCGACGATCTCCTCGACGGTGCACCCGGTCGTGGCATACGTCGCCTGCAATTCAGGAGAAACGAGCCCCACCCGCGCCTTCCAGTCGTCTGCCGCCGCCCAGCGTCGCTTGCGCTGCCCGCCATGCGCCGGCCACAGGTCGCCATAGAGCACGGCGATCAACGTCGACTTGCCCGCGCCGTTGGCGCCGCGCAACTGCCAGTGTTCGCCTTCGCGCAGCGTCCAGTCGAATGCCCCGATGACCGGGTGCTCGCCGCGAAACACCGCGGCCCGCTCCAGACGCAGCAACTCGCGCGCCGGAAAATGGGAACGCTTCCCGATTTGTCCCACCCGTCGGCTCGGGCCCACCGCCGGAACCTGTCGGGAAGCGTCCCCATTTTTCGTGAGGCGACCCGCGCGTATGTGCGCCACATGCGTAACGTCCGGCGGCGCGTCCGACGCGCGATGACTGCTGAGGACGTAAGCAGTGCGTGGTGAGGCGATCCGTCGCAGCGACCGCTGGAATGCCGCTCTTGCCCCCGCGTCGAGCCCGTTCAGCGCTTCATCGAGCAACAGCACGTCGGGCTCGCGCACGACGGCCCGCGCCAGCAGCACGCGTCGCCGCTGGCCGTACGAGAGTGAAAGGAACGGGCGACCGGACCAGCCCGCCAGCCCCACCTGCCGCAGCACCTGCGCGATGCGGCGCTGCTGCGCGGGCGTGGCAGGCGTGAGTGGAAAGTCGCTGTCGTCGAGGCCCGTGAGCACCACCTGCGCCACGTCGAGCGAGGACTCGCGGCGCTCGTAGCGATCCTGGCGTTCGGGACCCAGGTACGCAATGCGATCGGTCGCGAACCTCGGCTGGCCGAGCACCTCGCCACCGCGCAGGTGGTAGCGGCGCGCCTCGTGGCCCGTTGGCGTTGGCCAGAGATCGCCGCGCAGCAGTTTCAGCAGCACGGTCTTGCCAGCGCCGTTGGGACCGAGCAGCAGCCAGCGCTGCCCGGCACGAACGTCGAGCGACACGTCCTGCACCGCCCAGTGCGAGCCGAGGCGGACGCTGACTCGCTCGAGCTCGATGCGCTCGAGCCGCTCGCACGCACGCACGCGAGCAGTCACGCCGCGAGCCACGCCCAGTCGTCGCCATCCTGCGCGACGCGACGCTCCTCGAGCAGCTTCTGCAGGTGGGCGAGCAGCGAGTAGCGCGCCAGCGGGTGCAGCCGCACGGGAGTATCCGCATACACGACGGGTACCAGCGCATCGAGCGACGCCACGCCGCCGAGGCTGGCCAGGCCTTCGATCACCTTGCGCTCGCGCTGCAGCCGATGCGCGATCACGCGCTCGATCTCCTCGATCGGGCCCGGCATCACTGCGCCGTGCCCGGGCAACAAGGCAGTGAGCGGCAGCGTGCGCAGCCGCTGCAACGACTCGAGGTACAGGCGCATCGACCCGTCGGGCGGCAGGATCACGACGGTCGATCCGCCCATCAGGTGGTCGCCAGTCAGCAACCAGCCTTCGGGCTCGAGCAGCAGGCACACGTGATTCGAGGCGTGACCGGGCGTGTGCAGGGCGCGGATGCTCGCGCCAGCGACCGCGATCACGTCGCCGTCCTCCACGCTCGCGTCCGGGCGATACGAATCGTCCTGATAGCCGTCGTCGGGCGCAGGGCGACCGAGCACCAGTGCGCCCGTCGCCGCCTTGATTGCCACGGCACCCGGCGAGTGATCCGGATGCGAATGCGTGCACAGCACGTGGCTGACGCGACCGCCGGTGGCCGCGAGCATGCGCGCGACGTGGGCCTGGTCATCGGGCCCCGGATCCACGACGACGTACGACGGTCCAGTGCCGATCACGTACGTGTTGGTGCCCTGGCCCGTGAGCGAGCTGGGATTGGGGGCGACGATCCGCACCACGTTCGGCGCGAGCCGCTGCAGCTCGCCGGTGACGGCCACCGCGTGCAGGTTCGAGGCGTCAGGCGGCAACGTTCACTCCGCGGGGCGCTTGAAGACGAGACCGCCCTTGATCACGACCTCGACGTGCTGCAGCCGCGTGATGTCCGCCAGCGGGTCGCCCTTGACCGCGATCACGTCGCCGAAACGGCCAGGCTGCAGGCTGCCGATGCGGTGGTCCCAGCCCATGTGCCTTGCCGCAACCGATGTCGCGGACTGGATCGCCGCCATCGGGGTCATCCCGCGACTTACCATGATCGGAAACTGCCGCGCGTTGAGTCCGTGCGGGTACACGGCCGCGTCGGTACCGTACACGATGTCGACGCCGGCGCGATGGGCCTTCGTGAATCCCCGCCGCTGCGCCTCGGTCGTCTCGACGTTCTTGCGCAGGAACTCCTCCGGCCACTTTTCCTGCCGCCCGACGGTGTCGATCCAGTCGCCGTTGTAGACGTCCATCGACAGCGCGGTGCCATGCTGCTGCGCGAGCGCGATCGCCTCGTCGTCGATCAGCGAGGCGTGTTCGATCGTGTCGGCACCCGCGAGGATCGCGTCCTTGATGGACTGCGCGCCGTGCGCATGCGCGGCGACCTTGATGCCGTGCGCGTGCGCGACATCGACGACGGCCTTGATCTCCGCCGGGCTCATCTCGCGCTCGCCCGGCACGCCGCCGAACGCGAGTACGGCGCCCGACGCGATGATCTTGAGCACATCGGCACCCCCTGCGACCGCGAGCTCTGCTTTCTGGCGGAACTGCACGGGTCCTTTCGCGACGCCCATGCGCACCTGCGGCGGAATCTCGGATTCGGCATGGCCGGGAATGACGAGGTCGCCACCGCCGGCCGGCACCGTCAGGTAGAAACCCGCAACCTGCACGCGGGGACCGACCGCGTCGCCCCTGTTGATGGCATCGCGCAGGTCACGGTCGACCCAGGCGATGTACGTGCCGACGTCGCGCGCGCCCGTGAAACCGGCCAGCAGCGTGTCGCGTGCGCTCTCGAGTGCAATGGCGCCTTGTTCGGCGGGCGTGCGCTTGTAATAGATGCTGAGGTCGGAAGTCTCGTGACCGCTGTCGCTCAGGTGCGTGTGCATGTCGATCAGGCCCGGCAGGCACGTGTACTGCGTCAGGTCGATCACCGTGGTGCCTGGTGCCGACGCCTTGCCCGCCTGCAGGGACTCGATGCGGCCATCGCGGACGATGATGCTCGTCGGACCGCGCGGCGTCGGGGTCACGCCGTCGATCAGGTTGCCGCAATGCACGGCGACGTTGCCGGAATCAGGCTGGTACGGCGCCGTCGTCACGGCCGGCATCGCCGCTGACGGCGCGGCCTGCGCGCCGCAGGCGCACAGTGCCGCCAGCAGGAATCCTGTCGTGATGGCACCCTGTCGTGAAACCATGTCGCACCGGACCGCACCGCGGCCTCTGTCCCGAAGTGGCCGGCAGTCTTTCACCCGGCTGCAATGCTGTCAAAACGCAGTCCGGGCCGCCGTTGGCACGGCCGACCAATCGCCGTGCGCATGATTCAAGCCGCCCGGGCCATGCAGCGCCGGTAACGTTCGTCGACGCGTCGCGCAAACCACTCGGTCGTCAGGTTGCGCGTGATCTTCGGGCTCTGCAGCGCGATGCGCGGCACCATCGCGCGCGGCACGGGGCGACCGGGCGGCACCGCATCTCCGAGCCGCATCACATCGGCATAGAGCGCCGTGCGCTCGAACTCCGCTTGCCTGCCCAGCTCCAGCGCCTTGCGAATCTGCGCATCACCCAGCCCGAGCCGAGAGCGGATCGCGCGAATCGCAAGTTCCGTGGCGCTCGGTTCGTCACTGCCTTCGATCAGCAGATCGCCATCCAGCGCGAGCCGCTTGCCTGCCAGGATGTTGACGGCGTTCTGGAACGCCGCGTTGCGGCTCGCGAAGTGCCCCGCGTTGAAGTCCGCGAAGCGATACAGCATCTGGTCGTATGGCGCCGCGTAGTCCAGCAGGTGCGCGATGCCGAAGTAGAGCCCGCCGCGCCGCGTGAACACTTCGCCGCGCACGTTGCCCGCCATCGGATAGGGATAGCGGTGTTCCCGCGCATGACGCTCCGCGAAAGCGATGCTCACCTGCATCGGCCCTCCAGTGCGCACCGGGTTCAGGTCGCCGAACAGGCGTTCGCCCAGCGGCACGCGGCGAGTGAAATCCTCGAAGAGTTCGCTCAGGTCGCGCTCGGTCCGGGCGCTGTCGATACGCTCGCCGTAGGTGCGTCCGTCGGGCGACTTGAGCATCAGCGCCGCGTTCACCACCAGTTGCGGAATGTGGCGGCTGGCCGCGCGCGCTTCGATCTCGCGGCGCGCGATCGCGGGCAGGTTCGGTACCACCGGATCGACCTTGAATCCCGACTCCTGCTCGGTCACGGCCAGCACGCCGCAGATGTTCGGCGAACTGGCCGGTATCGCCAGCGCTTCGAACGCGGCGTAGATGTCGACTGCCCAGCCCTCCGCGTCAGGGACGCTGGACGGCATCAGGTCGCGAATCCTGGCTCGCACCGCGTCGGGATCGACGGCCGGCGCACGTGGTGGCACCGTGCAGCCCGCCACCAGGACGGTCGCAACCGCAAGCACGGCGATCGCTCGTAACCTTCGCCGTCTCGCACTCACGGCGACTGCCTGAACCACGCGATGCGCTGGTTGATCCCGACGAAGATCGAAACCGCGACCATGTCCTGCCTCGCCCGGTGGAGATGGGACGCGCGGATAGGCCGCAGCACAGTGCGGCCGCGCCTGCTCAGAGCCTGAACGTGAAGCGGGCGCCCCAGGTGCGCGGCGGCTCGAGGAACGCATCCGCGTACGGACCGAACTGGCCCGTCGTGGTCGCGGCGAGCACGGCCACGTTCTCGATGTTCTTCACCCAGAGCCCGGCGCTCCAGCGGTCGTCCGCCGAGTAATACGTCACCGAGGCATCGGTCTTGAAGTAGTCCTGCTGCTCCGTGCCACGGAACTGCGCGAACGTGCCCCAGAACGAATCCTCGTAGCGCGTCTCGACGCGACCGATCACGTGACCGGCGCCGACGGCAATTTCGTGCTGGTAGCCCGCGGACACGGTCCATTCCGGTGCGTATTGCAGCGGGTAACCGCCGAAATCCGTCTGCGGGATGCCGATGTTGACGCCGGCGGGCACGATGAAGTCGTCGTACTCGGCATTGAGGTAACCCACCGAGAGGTTCAGGCGGTCGCGACCCGTCGGCAGGAACAGCACGTTCAGCTGGTTGCCCCAGATCGTCGTCTGCTCCGCATTGAAGGTCGTGAGCAGCGCGGTGTTCAGGTTGAACGACTGCACCAGCAGGTCTTCGTAGTCGTAGTAGAACAACTCGTCGTTGACCTGCAGCCGGTCGTCGAGGAAGCGGCTCTTCAGGCCGGCCGTGTACGCGATCATCGTCGCCGAATCGACGAGGTTCGACTGCGTCGGCGTGGCCGGGAACGAGTTGTACGTGCCCGGCTGGTAACCCGTCTGGATCGTGGCGTAGGCCATCATGTCCGGGTTCACGTCGTATTCGACGCCCAGCTTCCAGTCGACGTTGTCGTAATCCTCGGCCGCGGTGAAGGGCACGATCGCAAACGCGGGCGCCACCTGCAGCGACAGGCCCCTGCCCTCACGCTCGTCCCAGGAGAACCGCCCACCGGCGACCAGGCGCAGCGAGTCATTCATATCGAACCTGGCCTCGCCGAAGGCGGCGTAGCCTTCCAGCCGGTTGTGTTCGATCTGCGCCAGCGGAAAGGGATTGGCCGTGCCGACGCCGGTGATGAAATCGCCGGAGTTCGTCACGCGATAGGCGTAGAGGCCCGCAAGCCACTGCAGGCGCGAGTCAGTGTCGCTCGCGAGCCGCAGCTCGTTGGTGACCTGGTTGTAATGCGCGGAGAGCAGCGTCGGGATGTTCTCGAGCCAGTAGTTCGCGGTCCAGTCGAGATAGAAATAGCCCGGCACATACGTCAGTTTCATGTCGCCGAGGTCCCAGTCGACCTGCGCGCCCACCACCATGTTCTCGTAGTCCTGGGGCGAGGCGGTCGGCGCGCCGGGATCGATGCGGTCGTCCCATGGATCGCTGGTGTTGAACGCGTTGGGATTGCCGTCGAAGTTGCCGTCATTGTAGCCGCGGCGCACGAGGTTCGGCGACTTGCCGTCCTTCTTCGCGCCATGCAGCCACACGTGGATGTCGAGCACGTCCGTGGGAGAATACAGGGCCGAGAGCCGCCCGGCGTAGTCCTCCTTGGAGTCGGCTCCCGTCTTCAGGTAGCCGTCGTGCTCGATGTAGTCGAACGCTGCGCGCAGCGCGAGCTGCTCGTTGACGGGCAGGTTCTGCACGATCGTGCCGTGCAGCAGCGAGTAATCCCCGACCTCGAGGCTGCCTTCCGTCGCGAGTTCCGGCGTCGGCCGGTTGAACTCGACGTTGACGGTGCCGCCGAGCGCCGCTCGCCCATACAGGGTGCCCTGTGGCCCGGGCAGCAGCTCGACCGAGGCGATGTCGAACAGGCCGACGCTGGTGCCTTCGCGCGGGATGTAGACGCCATTGAAATTGAACGCGTTGGGCGGTTCGATGTTCGGCAGGTCGAGCGTCGAACCCACGCCGCGAATGTAGAGTTCGGTCGACGCGTTCTCGGCCATGAAGCGCACCGACGGCATCAGGTTCTGCACGGCACGGATGTCGTACACCCCGGCCTGCGCCAGCACATCGCCGGAGATCGCCGTGATCGCCGCGGGAGTCTTCTGCAGGTCGCTGGTGACCTTCTGCGCCGTGACCGTGATCGTTTCGAGGCCCTTCTCCGTCGCGCCGTCCGCCCGCGCGAGCGTCGGGACCAGCAGCGGGCAACACAACTGCAGGGCGATTGCGGCCCGCAGGGCCAGGGAAGGCAAATTGGTGTGCATCATGCGCTCTCGTACGCCGCGGGGGAGTCGGACCCGGGCGGTCAATGCTTCCATCTCGTCGGTCTGGCGTATCTTTACGGTATCTGGCGCGGCCGGAGGGATTCGAACCCCCGACCCTCAGGTTCGAAGCCTGATGCTCTATCCAACTGAGCTACGGCCGCGCGAAGGTTAAGCGAAGTTTACCGCTACTTCATCGTTGGCATGACGAATTGCGCGCTTTCGCGCCGCGCGGTAGGCCAGCGCGAAGTCACCGTCTTCAGCCGCGTATAAAAGCGCACGCCGTCGGGTCCGTGCACGTGCAGCGCGCCGAACAGCGAGCGCTTCCAGCCGCCGAACGAATGGAACGCCATCGGCACGGGGATCGGCACATTGACGCCGACCATGCCTGCCTGCACGCCCTGCGAGAACGTGCGCGCGGCCTCGCCGCTCGCCGTGAAGATGGCGGTACCGTTGCCGAACTCGTGCTCGTTCACCAGCCGCGTGGCGGTGGCGAGGTCTGGCACGCGCACCACGCACAACACCGGGCCGAAGATCTCTTCCTTGTAGACGCGCATCTGCGGCTCGACACCGTCGAACAGGCACGGCCCGATGAAGTAGCCGTCCTCGAGGCCACGCAGTCGCAGGCCGCGGCCGTCGACCACGAGCCTGGCACCCTCCTGCACGCCGAGATCGACGTAGCCACTGACGCGGTCGCGATGCTCGCGCGTGACCAGCGGCCCCATCTCGACGCCGTCGTCGAGACCGGAGCCGACCTTCAGCTGCTGGAGCTGCCGCTGCAGCGCCGCGATCAGCGGGTCGGCCGCATCGCCGACGGCGACAGCCACCGAGATCGCCATGCAGCGCTCGCCGGCCGAACCGTAGGCCGCGCCGATCAGGGCGCTGGCGGCGTTCTCGGTGTCGGCGTCCGGCATCACCACCATGTGATTCTTCGCGCCGCCGAGCGCCTGCACGCGCTTGCCGTGCGTGGAAGCCGTGCGATAGATGTATTCCGCGACGGGCGTCGAGCCCACGAAGCTGACGGCCGCGACGCGCGGATCCTCGAGCAGCGTGTCGACCGCTTCACGATCGCCGTTGACGACGTTGAACACGCCGTCCGGCAGGCCTGCTTCCTGCAGCAGCTGCGCGACGCGCATCGGGCAGCTCGGGTCTTTCTCCGAGGGCTTCAGCACGAAGGTGTTGCCGCACGCGATCGCCACCGGGAACATCCACATCGGGACCATCGCCGGGAAATTGAACGGCGTGATGCCGGCGCAGACGCCGACGGGCTGACGCTGCGACCAGCTGTCGACGCCGGTGCCGACGTTCTCGCTGAACTCGCCCTTGAGCATTTGCGGGATGCCGCAAGCGAACTCGACGACTTCGGTGCCGCGGATGACTTCACCGCGCGCGTCCGAGAACACCTTGCCGTGCTCGACGGTGATCAGGCGGGCGAGTTCGTCGATGTGCTGCTCGAGCAGCGCCTTGAACCGGAACATGACGCGGGCGCGCTGCAGTGGCGTCGTCGCGACCCAGGCCGGCAACGCCGCCTCGGCGGCCGCGATGGCGGCACGGGTTTCTTCGGCGCTCGCGAACGCCACCTCGCCCCGGACCTGGCCCGAGGCCGGGTTGTGCACCTTGCCCCGGCGGCCGGATGCGCCGGCAACCGCGCGTCCCCCGATGAAATGGCCCAGGTCGAACGGATGTTCGGTGGAGGTGGCAACGGCGGCAACGGTCGCTTGCGAGGGAGTCATCGTGGGGTTTCCAGTCGGGAGGGGCCGGCGAGACGCACATTGGACACGAACGGGCCCCGCGGTGCCAACCCCGTGGCCCCCTCCGGCTCGAACCGGCCGGGGGCTGCGGTATAGTGCCCGTCCGCGGAACACCGGGCGTTCGCCTGGCAGGCGCCGCGTCACAGGCTCCACTGGCACCTTACCCGGCGATGGCCGGCTTTCCCGAGGTTTCAACGACATGAAGATGCTGACCGCCCTGGTAATCGCCCCCACCCTGCTGGCCCTGAGCGCGGTGGCGCAGGCTGAGACGTGCGTATATCCCCAGGCGCCGCAGGCGCTGCCGAACGGCGCCAAGGCAACGAAGGACGAGATGCTTGCCGCGCAGGCCGTGGTGAAGGATTACGCCAAGAACGTGCAGGAGGTGTACCTGATCTGCCTCGATAAGAACAAGGACGAGCAGGTCGCGGCGCTTGACCCCGCTGACCCGGAACTGGCGGCCAAGAAGGCCAGCATCGAGACGGTCCACGCCAAGAAGTACAACTCGGCACTCGACGAGTTGCAGGCCCTGGTCGACCGCTGGAACGCCGAAAAGAAAGCCTTCGGCGCGCAGTCGGCGCAGTGATGGCACGCGTTCGCCCGGGGTTGCGAGCCGCATGACTGCCGGCAAGTCGGCCCTGCCGACACCGGCCGCTGCGGAGGCCCTCGTGCGCGAACGCGTGCGGCGACTGCCGACCGAGTCGCGCCCGCTGGAATCCCTGGCGGGCACGATCCTGGCGCAGCCGGTCCGCTCCGAGCGCGACCAGCCCCCGTTCGATCGCATCACCATGGACGGCATCGCCTTCGCGTCGCAGGCGTGGCGCGACGGCCAGCGCCGCTTCCGCATCGCCGGTACCCAGGCCGCGGGCCAGCGCGCCCTGCACCTGCCTTCGCCCAGCGACTGCCTCGAGGCCATGACCGGCGCCATGCTGCCGGTCGGGTGCGATTGCGTCGTGCCCGTCGAGCGCCTGCAGGTCGCCGACGGCATCGCCACCGTCGACGACGATGTGCCCGTCGAGCCGTTCCTGAACGTCCACACGCGCGGGCTCGATGCCCGCGAAGGCGAACTGCTGCTTGCGCCTGGCGCTAGGCTCGGCGCGCCCGAACTGGCGGTGCTCGCCTCGGCCGGGTTGGCGCGCGCGGAAGTCAGCACCGAGCCGCGCATCATGATCGTCTCGACGGGCGACGAACTGGTCGACCCGGACCAGCCGATCGCCGACTGGCAGGTACGACGCTCCAACAGCCACGCCCTGCGCGGCGCCCTGAACCTGCGCGGCTACAAGCGCGTGGGCGACGACCACCTGCCCGACGATCACGGCGTGCTGGCCGAGCGGCTCGCCGCGCACCTCGTGACGCACGACGTGATCGTGCTCACGGGCGGCGTATCGATGGGACGCTTCGATCACGTGCCGAGCGCGTTGCGCGGACTGGGCGTCGAGGAAGTCTTCCACAAGGTCGCGCAGCGGCCGGGCAAGCCGATCTGGTTCGGCGTCGGCCCCGCCGGACAGACCGTGTTCGGCCTGCCTGGCAATCCGGTGTCCGCGCTGGTCTGCCTGCTGCGCTACGTCATACCCGCTCTCGACGCGATGGTCGGCGCGCCGGCGCGAGCGCCGGAGCACGTGCCGCTGGGCGCGGCCTTCAACGTGAAACCCCCGCTGGCTTTCTTCCTGCCGGTGCAGGTGGAGCACGGCGCCAACCTCGGTCAGGTCGCGATACCGCGGCCGACGCGCGGTTCGGGCGATTTCATCTCGCTGCTCGGCAGCGATGGCTTCATTGAACTGCCGCCAGGTCCGCGCGAATTCACAGCGGGGTTCGTGGCACCGCTCTACCGCTGGTGACCAGCCGTGAGTGACTCGCGCGCCACGGTCGTGAAGCTGGGAGGCGTCAGCCCGGTGGTCGACCGGATGGGACGGCCCGTGCACGACCTGCGCATCTCGGTCATGGACCGGTGCAATTTCCGCTGCCCGTACTGCATGCCGAAGTCGACCTTCGACGACAAGTACCGTTTCCTGCGCGCGCAGGAGCGTCTTTCGTTCGATGAGATCACGCGTCTCGCGCGCGTCGCGGCGCGGCTCGGCGTGCGCAAGCTGCGGCTGACGGGCGGTGAACCCCTGCTGCGCGGCGGCTTGCCGGATCTCGTCGCGGAATTGTCCGCCATCGAGGGCATCGACGATCTCGCGTTGACCACCAACGGCGTGCTGCTTGCGCAGCACGCGGCCGAACTCAAGGGCAACGGCCTGCATCGAGTCACCGTCAGCCTCGACTCGATCGACGAGGCCGTGTTCGCCGCGATGAGCGGCGGTTTCGGCGGTCTCTCACAGGTGCTCGAAGGCATCGACGCGGCGCTCGCCGCGGGACTGCGGCCGGTGAAGGTCAACACCGTCGTGCAGCGCGGCCGCAACGAGCACACGGTGCTGGAGCTGCTCGACCGCTTCCGCGGCACGGGCGTCACCGTGCGGCTGATCGAATACATGGACGTGGGTAACCGTAACGCCTGGGTACCCGGCCAGGTCGTGCCCTCCGTCGAGATCCTCGAGCGCATCCGCGCACGCTGGCCGGTGACTCCCGCCGCGGGCCGGTACCGTGGCGAGGTCGCCTCGCGCTACGTCTACGACGATGGCGCGGGCGAGATCGGCTTCGTGTCCTCGGTCAGCGCGCCGTTCTGCGGCGACTGCAACCGCGCGCGCCTGTCGTCGGAAGGCGTGCTGTACACGTGCCTGTTTGCGACGCGCGGCCTCGACCTGCGCGCGCCGCTGCGTGCCGGCGCGTCGGACGACGAACTGTTCGACCTCATGCGCGGCGCGTGGACGCAGCGCGCGGACCGTTACAGTGAGCTGCGCGGCGAACTGCGCACGCGCGAGGCCCCGCTGCGCAAGGTCGAGATGCATTACATCGGTGGATGATGAGTCACATGAACACGCTCACCCACGTTACCCCCGATGGCAGCCCGACGATGGTCGACGTGACGGCCAAGGCCGTCACGCTGCGCACTGCCACCGCCGAGTCGCGCGTACGGTTTCCGGCGGAGGCGGCAAGCGCGCTGCGCGAAGCCGGTTTCGCGACGAAGAAGGGCCCGGTCTTCCACACTGCGATCATCGCCGGCGTGATGGCGGCCAAGCGCACGCACGAGCTGATCCCGTTCTGCCACCCGCTCGGCCTCGAAAAGTGCGAAGTCACGATCGCGATGGACGGCGAGCAGGAGGCTGTCGTGCGCTGCACGGTGTCGGTCCAGCACAAGACCGGCGTGGAAATGGAGGCCCTCACGGGCGCCTCCGTGGCGGCGCTCACGATCTATGACATGTGCAAGGCCCTGTCGCACGCGATCGTCATTGTCGAGACACGCCTGCTCGAGAAGCGGGGCGGCAAGCGCGACGTGCGCGAGGGTACCGTCACATGACGCCGACGGCGGCACCGCTCTACGGCCTGGTGCTGGCCGGCGGCGCCAGCCGCCGCATGGGGCAGGACAAGGCATCGCTGGCGCTGCACGGCCGGCCGCAACTCGAGTGGGCCCGCGAGTTGCTCGCGCGTCATTGCAACGAGGTGTTCATCTCGATCAGGGCCGGCCAGCACGATGATCCGGTGCGCCGCGGGCAGCCGGTCATCGTCGACACGCACGACGGCGCCGGGCCGATCGCGGGCATTGCCGCCGCGCAAGCCGCGCATCCCGGACACGCATGGCTCGTGCTGGCCTGCGACCTGCCCTTCGTCGACGACGCCTGCATCGAGACCCTCGTGAGCCATCGCGACGGCCGGCCGGTCGTGGCCTTCGCCAGCACGCACGACGGCCTGCCCGAGCCGCTGTGCGCCATCTACGAGCCGTCGTCGAGTGTCGGCGTGCTGGCCGCGATCGCCGCGGGCCGCAACTGCCCGCGCAAGTTCATCATCGGCACGGGTGTCGCGCTGCTCGGGCAACCGCACCCGGCCGCGCTCGACAACGTCAACACGCCCGACGAACTGGCGCTGGCCCAGGGGCATCTCGGGCAACGGACCGCATCGCGATGAAGACGATCACCCTGCAGTATTTCGCCGTGCTGCGCGAGCAGGCCGGCTGCAGCGAGGAGCGCGTGACGACGAGCGCGTCGACGCCGGCCGAGCTGTACGCCGAAGCACGTGCGCGTCACGGCTTCACGCTGCCGCCCGCGCTGCTGCGCGTCGCGGTCAACGAGGAGTTCCGCGACTGGTCGTCGCCGCTGGCGGCCAACGACCGCGTCGTCTTCATCCCACCCGTCGCAGGCGGTTGATGCGCGCGTTCGCATTCAGCACCACGCCGATCGACACGGCCGCGGGCCGCGCCGCCTTGGCCGATCCGGCCTGCGGCGGCTACGCGACGTTTGAAGGCTGGGTGCGCAACCACAACGAAGGCCGTGCCGTGCTGCGGCTCGAGTACGAGGCTTTCGCGGCATTGGCCGAGCGCGAGGGCGAGCGCATCGTCGACGAGGCGATCGCGCGGTTTGGCGTCGCACGCGCGGCGTGCATCCATCGTGTGGGCGACCTGGCGCTGGGCGAGATGGCGGTGTGGGTGGGCGTCAGCGCGCGGCACCGGGCGGAAGCCTTCGCTGCGTGCCGCTACATCATCGACGAAGTGAAGCATCGCGTGCCCATCTGGAAGAAGGAGCACTACGTCGACGGCGCCTCCGGCTGGGTGAACTGCGAGCGCTGCGCGCTGCCTGGCGAGCACGCCGCCACGGCGACCGCGGGGCAGTTCCACGACCACAATCACGGCCAGGACCAGGAGCACCGCCACGCTCACGCACAGCACGCCCCGCCCGCCACCGCGGCTGCCGACTACTCGCGCCAGATCGCGCTGCCCGAGGTCGGCGAGGCAGGACAGCAGCGCCTGCACGACGGCGCCGTGCTCGTGATCGGCGCCGGCGGCCTGGGCGTGCCGGTGCTGCAGTATCTCGCCGCCGCCGGCGTCGGCCGCATCGGCATCGTGGACGGCGACGTCATCGAGGCGAGCAACCTGCATCGCCAGCCGCTGTATGGCGTCGGCGACGTCGGCAAGTTCAAGGCGGCGGTCGCGGCGGCACGCTTGCGCGCCGCCCATCCGACGACGAGCCTCGCCGTGCATGCCGAACGCGCGACGGCCGGCAATCTGAACGACTGGCTGGCGCGCTACGACGCGGTGGTCGAATGCAGCGACAACTTCGCCACCAAGTTCGTCGTCAATGACGCGGCCGTGAGCCTTGGCAAGCCGGCGGTCTTCGCGAGCGTGTATCAGTACGAGGGCCAGCTGCAGGTCTACCTGCCCCGCGCAGACTGGCCGTGCCTGCGCTGCCTGTGGTCCGAGGCCCCGCGCGACGGCCTGGTCGGCAACTGCGCGCAGGCCGGCGTGCTGGGCCCGGTGCCCGCCACCCTCGGCGCGATGCAGGCGATGCAGGCGCTCAAGATCCTGCTGGGCCTGACCGTCGAGTCCGTCCCGGCGCTGCACGTGTTCGACCTGCTGGGGATGCACTGGCGCACGATCCGGTCCGCGCGCAATCCCGGCTGCGACCACTCCCCCCGCATCCTGCAGGCCACCATGATCGACCCGACGACGCTCGAACTGGAATTCCCGACGCTGGCGGCCGCGCGCGCGTCGGGCCTCACGCTGGTGGACATCCGCGAGGCGTGGGAGCGCGCGACCGACGACCCGGCCGAACAGATCGAGTGGCACCTGCCACTGAGTGCCTTCATGCAGGGCGCGGCGGCCCTGCCACAGGACGGGCGCTACCTGCTCGTCTGCGCGCACGGCGTGCGCAGTCTCGCGCTGACCGAGCACCTGCGTTCGCTGGGGTATGCGGACGTGTATTCGCTGACGGGCGGTCTGGCCGTCTACTGATCTTCCTGATCTTCCTGATCTTCCTG
>Ga0114939_10000755_pt1 | contig 26608 bp, 19 predicted proteins | sample AshMeaCrysSpring_FD_87196 | JGI IMG/M metagenome (GOLD analysis project Ga0114939, IMG submission 87196) | Groundwater microbial communities from Big Spring, Nevada to study Microbial Dark Matter (Phase II) - Ash Meadows Crystal Spring | ecosystem: Environmental > Aquatic > Deep subsurface >...
AAAGTCGTCTCCTATAAACACGCCCATATTTTTTTAAAAAATTCTAAAAAAAAATTTAGAAAAAACAAAATTATATACTTGACTTCATATAGTTAGTCTAATTAATCCTAGTTTTTAAATTAAATTCGAACATATTTTATCATATTTAGATAATATTGTAAAAGAAAAAACTGCATACAAATGCAGTTTTTTCAAGACTTTATATTTTTTTATTTAAAATTTTAAATAATTTTAAACTAACACTCAAACTTTCTTCATCCACTTCAAATATATCCATCCACTTTTTTAAAGTTTCTATCTCTTTTAACCTCATTATTTTTTCACTTTCCTCTTGGAAAATATATTTTTTTATACTCAATGCTTCTTGGATTTGATATTTATAAAACTCTAAATACTTTTCATCTTTTATTAAAAGCTTCTCTATTTCTGCTTTTATCTTTTCTGAAGAGGAATATCCCTCTTTCAATAAATTGACTACCATATTTTTTAAAAATAGATATTCTTTAAAAAAAAGCTCTTTTTTATATCGATAAACTCTTAATTCCTGGATATAATTGATTAAAAGAAAAGGAAATATAACAACCATCATAGATATTTTAGGCTTTTCTATTATTTCATTGGATATATCTATAGCTCTTTTTTTTTCTTCTTCTATAAATATATCAATGTTTTGCATCTTTACTCTCTCCCCAATTTGAGTAAGTCAATGTATGTCTAACATTTTCTGAGCTAGGTTCAACTTTTTTTACAAAAATATAATACCATGCTCCTGATTCTATATCTTCTTCTGCTAGCTTCTCATGAGCTTCTTTAAACCCTAAAGTTTCATCTAAAAAAGGCAATATAGAAAAACAGAAAAAATATATACATACAAAACTACCTATAAAAGCTATCCACTTTTTTATCATATCTCCTCCTAAAAACTCTTTATAAACTCATTAAAGATTTTGTTATATCTGGGAAAACTACATGGAACATTAAGTATGCGGCTCCAAAAGTTACACCTAGGTTTATAATTTTTCCTACTATATAAAGAGTAATTGGCTTTCCACCTTTAAATAACTTACTTAATTCACTGAAGTTTGTAGATAATCCGATACTTGTAAAAGCTAAACAAAATAACCAACCTTGTAATGGTGAAATCAATCCACTTACCATTCCTTTATCTATAATAACTTTAGATCCATCCACTCCTAACATCCCATAAATTCCAGAGAAAACAAGAGAAGCACCAATAAATCCTAATATGAATTTTGGAAATCTATTCCAAATCTCTTTCAATGAACCTTTTAAAGAGAAATCTCTTTCTTCAGCCATAGATTTATCAACTTTTAACGACCAGTATGCTGCTACACCTAACGCCATTACTCCGATTATTATATTTTGAATCATCTTTATAGTTGCTGCAACATCTCTAGCAACTGGTCCTAAATATTCTCCAGCAGCAACTACTGCTCCTGTTGAATCAACTGTTCCCCCAATCCATGCTCCACCTAACACTGGATCCATATTTAAAGCTTTTATAAACATTGGCATTGCTATCATCATAAACGCGGTAAACATAATAGATATACTTACAGATAATGTAAGCTCCTCTTTTTTAGCTTTACAAGCTGCCGCTGCTGCAATAGCTGCTGATACACCACTTACAGACATATCCGCTGACATAACCATATTCAAGCTCTTTGATTCCATTTTTAAAATTTTATCTCCAAATGCAAAAGTTAAAACTAAAACGACTGGAGTTACAAACCAAGTTACGAAAATTCCTGGTATTCCTATTAATAAAACTTTATTTACTAAAACTGTTGATCCCAATAAAATCAATCCTGTTTTTATAAAATATTCTGTTTGAGCTGCTGCTAAAAGCTTTTTTGGTGTCCCAACTGTATTACTAACTATTAATCCTAAAACTAGACCCCAGAAAACATAACCTAGACCCCAAGCCTTTAAAGTTTCTTGCTCTCCTAATAAATAAGCTCCTGTAGCTAAAGCGAAAACTGCTGGGAATCCTTGTAAAAACCCTTCTCTATCTCTCCCCATTTTTCTCATACCTAAACTAAAATAAATACCTATAAATGCTAATAATATTACTAAATTAGTAATTAAGTTATAGGGTTTTACAATGGCTTTAGATTTCATTTTATTTTCTTTATCTCTACTAACAAGCCATTTATCTATCGATTCATTTGCAGTTGTATTTAAATTAGTATCTGCAAAAGCTTTTTCTTCAGCTAGTGCAGTAGCAGCTAAAGCTTGATTTTTTAGCAATACTGTTTCTTTTTTTAATTCTTCATATTGTTGAATAAATGGTTCACCTTTTACTTTAGCTGCACTTTCACTTAAATATATTGACTCTAGTGGGTTAGTCACCCACTTTTTAGGTTTTCCTAAAATACTTTTTACCTTTTCTGTTGTTGATGTCTTTATAGTCAAACTATTTTTATCAAATTGTGCTTCATGCCACTGAACTGTTTTAAATGGAGCTCTCTCTCCTTCTGTCTTCATTATGCTATTATAGGCCTCTGTTTTGTCTAAAACACTTTGTGAATCTGGCCCCATGTAAATAGTTGTACAAAATATAAGTATAATTGTTGCTAATAATATTGCCCAGTAATCCTCAAATTTAAATAAATCTAGTATTGTTTCCTTTAAACTTTTTTTATTCTCTTTTACAGCTTCCATTTTGTCCCCCTAGGTTTTTTATGTGCTCTTGTTGAACTGGTATTCAAAGTCCCAAACATGACTAATGGGAACCCTTTTGGGGTCCCCATTAATCAGACTATATTTTTTTGATTTTAAAAACTAAATTTTAATGACCTCCACCGTAGTTAAAAGGTTTTTCTAATGTATATGTCTCTCCTGGACTTGGATGTTGAGATATTGGCTTAACGTTGATATTAGCTCTATACTCTGTTTCTGCCCAAAGGATTCTTTGTGCTACTTGTGCTTCTGGATTTAACTCTACTCCATCAAGTATCATCTCTTTAAACTTCTGATATCCAGCTCTGTCAATTAAGTGACCTCCATGGATATACATAGGCTTATGATGTAATACATTAGCAGAGAACTTCTGCCAGTTTCCTATAACTTGAAGAATTACATCCTCTGTTACCCAGTTTAAGAACATTTTACCCATTCTTGGATATTGCTTTCCTGTTCTTCCACCTATTGTCATTCTATATAATTTTTGCTCTGGTCTTACCCATGCAGATGATGGACATGCCTCAACACACTCTCCACATCCTACACAACAGCAAGAATCCTTCACAATTCTATGATTTTCTAATTTTAAAACTCTTGTAGCAGCGTGATCACAAACTTTAACACATCTTCCACATCCAATACATCTATCTTTTAAATAGATTGGCTTAGTTACACCCATAATTCCAAAATCATTAAAGTGTGCTTTAGCACAGTCATTTGGACACCCAGCTATAGCCATTTTTATATGATAGTGACTTGGGAAAATCTTCTTCTCAAGTTTTCTAGCTAATTCCCAAGTATTTATATTAGCTTTTACACAGTGAGAGTTTCCGATACATGCCATGATATTTCTAGCTCCGATAGTAGGATATCCAGCTTTGTTAACTTCCATCTCAGCTCCACACATCTCTACATCTACTTCTTTAATATATTCCTCTAAGTAAGCATTTACTGCGTCTACATTTTCGAATTTTATTCCAGGAGCGTTAAGAGTTTGTCTCATACCCATGTGGAATGTTCCATCTCCCCATCTCTCTGCAATCTCTTGTATTACTTTTAAATATTTAGCTTCAATTAATCCACCTGGAACACGAAGTTGGATCATGAACTCTCCAGGTACTTTTGATTGACGGAAGCAGTTTAATTTTAGTTTAGTTATATTAATATCGTGATTCACTTATTTTACCCCCTTAGTCGATTAGATATTTAGCTTGAGAATAGTTGAATACTGGTCCTTCTAGACAAACATAAACTTCGTCAATTCTACAGTGACCACATTTTCCAATTGCACATGACATCTTTCTTTCAAAAGAAACCCAAATCTTATCAGCTGGAACTCCTAGCTTTTCAAATTCAATAGCTGTATACTTCATCATATTAGGTGGTCCAACAATTACAACCTCTAAATCATCAAATTTATCCGATACCATTTTTAAATGAGGTACATACTCTGTTACAAGCCCTACACACTCACCATCTAATCCGCATCCTTTATCTACAGTTAATACCATTTGATGTTTTTTTCTCCAATTAATAATCTCATCTCTAAATAGTATAGATGCATCATCTTTAAATCCAAATAATAATTCCATTGATTGAACTTCCTCTGGATTTCTATAAATATGATTAATTAAAGATCTAACTGGAGCTAATCCTGATCCTCCTGTTACGATAACTACTTTTTTATTTTTTATATTAATTGCATCAAACCCTTTTCCATAAGGTCCTCTCATTGGTAATAAATCCCCTGCATGAAGATTAAAAATCTCATCAGTTACTATTCCAACTTTTCTAATTAAAAACTCTACCCATCCATCTGCTGCTGAGAAATCTGTAACAGAGATTGGACATTCTCCAACTTTTGGTAAAGACAATTGCATAAATTGTCCAAACTTTACATTTCCTGCCTCTGGATATTCAACTCTAAATAGGTACTCTATATCAGTAACTTTTTTTACATCTAAAAGTCTATATGGCGTTGGCATTATTAAATTTTCCATTACTTATTACCTCCATTTAGTTTATCAACTTCTGCAGCTAATTTGTTTACAGTAGTTGAGAAAGATATAAACACTGGACACTTATCATCACATCTTCCACATCCAACACACATATGGTGCTCTTTAAATCTCTTTTTATGATCGTGGATTTTATGCATAACTTTAAATCTCATTCTGTCTCCACCTGTTTTTCTAAATGAGTGGTTTCCAGCCATATCTGTATACCCGTTAACGTGGCAAGAAGCATTTATTCTTCTTCTTTCTCCTGCATTTGTATCAGAACTATAGTTCATATCATAAGTTGTAAAGCAAGTACATGTAGAGCATGATACAGTACAACTACCACACATTAAACATCTCTTGTCAAACTCTTTCCACATCTCTAATGATTTTACAGCTATTTGAGTTTCTTTATCATTTATCTCTGGTATTCTAACAATTCTTTCATTTTCTACAACTGGAGTTACTAGGAAATCAATTTCATCATTTCCTGCAAAGTAAGAGTTAAATGTGTCGTCTTTAGTTTCTACTAAAACTTCTTCACCATTAAATTTTACTCCAAATGCATACTCATCTGCTGATCCAGTACCCATCGAAGCACAGAAGCAGGTATCCCAACCTTTTGCTGGACACTCCATTAATATAAATTTTGTTTTTTCTCTCATTCTCTTATAGTATGAATCTTCGAATCCACCATTTTTTAAGAAGATATCATCATATCTTTTTATCGAGTGAATATCACAAGCTCTTGCAAATACAAGCATTGGTCTATCGTCAACAACTTTTGACTCTCTATAGTCTGCATCTGTAAAATATAAAACTGTTTCTGTTATAGGGCTTAACGCTTCCTTTGCTGCATAATCAGATTTTTCATCATGTACAATCTCATCTGCCGAATAAACTCTATCATATCTCACAATGTCTGTGTCTGAATATCTTCCTTGTTTAGGAAATCTTTTTGGAGCATAAATTTTATACTCTTTACTAAGATTTTTTAACAAGCTATCAAAATTTTCTGCTGTTATTTTGTATCCCATTCTTACTTTGCCTCCCTGTTATTTGAATTTTTATTCAATCCATTATATGTTTATATTACAACCTTTGTGTTTTTTTGTAAACCATTAATTACTGTTTTTTTATAATTGGTCAAATTTGGATTTTTAGTCGAAAAGTATTTGGTCATACTTTAATTTCTTTATTTTTTTACTAAAGTTTTTATTTTTGAATATCCTTTCAAATTCTACTTTCATACAACACTAGTATACTTATACACTAGTGTTGAAATGGTCATTTTTTTGTCACCTTAAAATCAAAATATTGTTTTTTTCTGAATTTCATTATAAAATATAATAAAATAATATAAATTTTAAAGGTGGAAATATGAAAAAATTTGTTGTTGAACCTGAATTTCATAATATGAAAATTTCTCAATATCTTAGAGAAAAAGGATATTCTGGAAGAGGTATTAGAAATGTTGAAGTATATTTAAATGGAAAAAGAACCAAAACTACAAAGCAAGTTAAAAAAAATGCAAGACTTTTAGTTAAAGAAAAAGAAAAAGAAGTTGGAATTAAATCTATTCGTATGGATCTTAAAATAATGTATGAAGATAAAAATCTACTTATTATTGATAAAGATCCATATTTAGTTGTTCATCCAACTACTAAAAAAACAGATTTAACTTTAGCTAACGGTGTTATTCACTATCTTCAAGAACAAACTGGAAAAGTTCAGCCTCCTAGATTTTTCAATCGTTTAGACATGAATACTTCTGGACTAATAGTTGTGGCTAAAAATGCTTATACTCAAGCTTTTTTGCAAAGTGATAAAGAAAACGTTTCAAAATTTTATCAAGCTATTGTAAAAGGTGTTATTAAAGAGGATGAAATGATGATTGAAATTCCTATTGGTAAAGAGGGAGATGAACTTAGACGTAAAGAAATGACCCCTGAAAATGGTGGTCAAACTGCTAAAACTTATATGAAAGTTTTAGAGCGTTTCCCTAACGAAGATTTAACTTTAATTGAATTAAAACTTTTCACTGGTAGAACTCACCAAATCCGTGCTCATATGTCTTTAGTAGGCTACCCTATTTTAGGAGATGAACTTTACGGTGGTGAAGATATTAGAGCCAAAAGACAACTTCTTCATGCATTTAAACTAATTTTTACTGATGTTGAAAGTCGCGAAAAAATCCAAGTTGAAGCACCTTTACCTGAAGAATTCAAGGAAATTCTTCATATAGCAAACTAAAAAATCTACAAAAAAAATCATTATGGTGCAAAAATAATAAATATATTCTGGTCAACTAAATCCAGGAAAACCTAAATATTTCTTTACAAACCTTTAAATATATATTATATTATCGTATGAGCGTTTAATCATATAATTGAAGGTGGTGTTTTATGAAAAAATTGTTATTAATTTTGTCTTTAGTATTTTCAACAATAGCTTATTGCCAAAAAAAAATATTTTTACCTGCAACAGGAAGCTTGTATATAAAGCAACAAGTTAACAAGTCTAAAAAAATATCATTTCCTGCAACAGGATCATTGATGTTTTACACAAATAAAATATACACAAAATAATCGTAAAAATTAATTTGGAGGAATCGTGGAAATTTTAGAAATACTTAAGTCTTTAGCAGACTTAAATAGATTAAGAATTTTAAAAATTTTATTAGTATTTAAAGAATCTTGTAATTGCGATTTAGAAGAAGTGCTGAAATTAAATCAATCAAATACCTCTAGACACATTACAAAATTAAGAAAAGATAAATTAATAATTTGTCAAAAAAAAGGGAAGTGGTCTTATTATAGTTTAAACTTGGAACTGTTAGAAAAAAATAGTTTTATTACAGATATTTTAGAATCTTTGGATGATAGCATATTTTTAGAAGATAAAAACAGTTTTATAGAATTTTTAAAAACTAAAAACCATTGTTTAGATTAGAAAAAAGAGTCTCAACTTAAAATAAGATTGAGACTCTTTTTGTATATTATTAATATTTAGATAAAATTTCTTTAACTTCTTTTTTGTCAGCCATACGTCCAGAAAATATAACTTTTCCATCAATAACAATTCCAGGAGTTTTTAAAACTCCTAACTTTGCAATTTCAACAAAATCAGTCATTTTTTCAACATTTGCTTTCTTATCTAGCTCAACTAATACCTCATTAACATAATCTAATAATACATCACAACTTTTACAACATCCACCTAATACTTTAATTTCCATTTTGTTCCTCCTATGTTTTTTTATATATTAATAAAATTAAATAAATATCCTATAATTAAAATTCCAGTAGTAACTAGTCCAACATATAATGCTAATAACTTAAACTTTATAACTTTACTTAACATAACCATTGCTGGAAAGGATAATGCTGTAACAGACATCATTAAAGCTAAAATAGTTCCAATTCCAACACCTTTTAGATAAAGAGCTTCAGCTATTGGTAATGTTCCAAAAATATCAGCATACATAGGAACTCCTACTAAAGTTGCAAGTAAAACTGCAAAGGGGTTATCTTTTCCTAAAAGAGCTTCAATAATTTTTGTTGGTATAACATTATGAATAAGTGCTCCAGCTCCAACTCCAATTAAAATAGGTAGCCAAACTTTTTTAAAAATATCTTTCACTTGATTTTTGGCAAATAAAAATCTATCTTTATGATTCATTTCTCCAATTTCAGCATCTACATTTTGGACATTTAAAACAAATGGTTCTACATATTTTGTCATATTCATCTTATCTATTATAACTCCACCTATAACAGCAAGGATTATTCCAACAATAACATAGATAAATGCTATTTTAAATCCAAAGAAAGAGCTAATTAATAGTAAAGATGCAATATCAACTAATGGAGATGATATTAAAAACGAGAAAGTAACCCCAATTGGTAAGCCTGCTGATGTAAATCCAATAAATAATGGAATACTAGAGCATGAGCAAAAAGGTGTAATTGTTCCTAAAAGAGCTGCTAAAGTATTTCCAGTTATTCCATTAAATCTTCCTAAAAGTTTTTTCGTTCTTTCTGGTGGGAAAAAACTTTGGATATAACTAATTCCAAATATTAATACACCTAATAAAATAAAAATCTTAATTGTATCATAGATAAAAAACTGTAGAGCTCCTCCAAGCTTTGAATCTAATGATATATTAAAAACTTTTGAGACTAAATAACCAGCCATGTTATTAAGCCATAACATTTTCAAAAAAAACTCTTCAATAAACCTCATAAAACCCTCCTTAAAGCATATTAGAAATTTCTAATATTGTTATATCATATAATTTCAGTGTTGTCAAAAACAATATTAGAAAAAATTAAATTAGATTTTTTTAATATTGTTATTTACAAAGTCGTTATCTTATGTTAACATATGAGCGTATAGTCATATAAAGTTTTTTAATTAAAGGAGGAAAAATGGGATTTTTTGAAAAATATCTATCTATTTGGGTAGGAATATGTATAGTTTTAGGTGTTGCTATTGGAGTTTTTATACCTATAGTGCCAGAGACACTAGCACTTTTTGAATATTCAAACGTTTCTATACCTGTAGCAATTTTAATCTGGCTAATGATTTATCCAATGATGTTAAAAATAGATTTTACATCTATTGTTAATGCAACTAAAAATACAAAAGGATTAGCGGTAACTTGTATTACTAACTGGTTAGTTAAACCTTTTACAATGTATTTAATATCAGTTTTATTCTTTAAAGTGATCTTTAAAAATTTAATACCACTTAATTTAGCTGATGAATATATTGCAGGAGCAGTACTTTTAGGAGCAGCTCCATGTACTGCTATGGTTTTTGTTTGGAGTCAACTTACAAAAGGTAATCCTGCATACACTTTAGTTCAAGTAGCTGTGAATGACCTAATTTTACTTATTGGATTTGTTCCAATAGTAGCATTGTTATTAGGAATAAATAATGTTATTGTTCCTTATGACACTCTAATTCTTTCTGTTGTGTTATTTGTTGTTATTCCTTTAATTTTAGGAATAGTTTCTAGACATTATATTATTAAAACTAAAGGAATTAATTATTTTAAAGAGATATTTCTTAAAAAATTTGATAAAATAACTATAGCTGGTTTACTGCTAACATTAACAATTATTTTCTCTTTCCAAGGAAGAAAAATAATCGATAATCCTATGGATATATTACTGATATCTATTCCATTAACAATCCAGACATTCTTTATATTCTTTTTTGCATATATATGGGCTAAAATTTGGAAATTACCTCATGAAATTGCCTCACCAGCTGGAATGATTGGAGCGAGTAATTTCTTTGAACTTGCTGTAGCTGTAGCAATATCTTTATTTGGATTAAATTCTGGAGCAACTTTAGCTACAGTAGTTGGAGTTTTAGTTGAAGTACCTATTATGCTTATATTGGTTAATATATCTAATAGAACAAGAGGATATTTTACAGAAAATTCTCTTGAAAAAAAGTAAACGAATTTCAAAAAATTTAGGAGGATAACAATGAAAATAATTGTGATTGGTGCTGTAGCAGCAGGAACTTCTGTTATAGCAAAAGCTCGTAGAAATAGTGAGAGTGCAGAAATTGTAGCATATACTTCTGGTGGAGATATCAGCTATTCTGGATGTGGAATTCCTTATTATATTGGTGAAGATTATATAAAAAGAGGAAATTTAACTCCAAGAGATGCTAAATGGTTTGAATCTCGTTTTAATATGAAACTGAATATAAACCATAAAGTTTTATCTGTAAATCCAAATTTAAAAACAATAGAGGTTTTAAATGAAATTACAGGAGAGACTTTTGAAGATTCTTATGATAAATTAGTTATTGCAACAGGTGCTAGACCTAGAAAAATCGATTTTAATAATAATAATAATATATTTTATATAAGAGATGTTGAAACAGGAGATGTTTTAAAAAAGTTTATTCATGAAACATCACCTAAAAAAGCATTAATAGTTGGGTCTGGATATATTGGGCTTGAGATGGTAGAAAATTTAGTTCAAAAAGGTATAGAGGTAACTGTTATTGAAACTAACTCTAGTATAGGAAGAATAGATCCTGAAATAAGTATCTATTTAGAAAAATACTTAGCTAAAAAAGGTGTTAAAATTATTTTTAATGATAGAATAAAAAATATATCAGAGGATGGAAAATCAATTTATACTGAAAATGGAAACACGTTAGAAGTTGATTTTACAGTAGCTGCAATTGGAGTTATCCCAAATGTAGATTTTTTAAAAACATCAGGAATTGAATTAGGTAAAAGTGGAGCAATAAAAGTAAATAAATATCTTGAAACAAATTTACAAGATGTTTATGCTGTTGGTGATTGTGCTACAACTTATTCACTTTTAACAGGAGATGAAACATATGTTCCATTAGGTTCTACAGCAAATAAGATGGGACGTATCTTAGGAGATAGACTAACTGGTGGAAATCTAGAGTTTAAAGGTATTTTAGGAACATCTATATTTAAAGTATTTGATATGGCTTTTGCTAGCACTGGTTTAGATGAAAAAGAAGCTTTAGAAAAAGGATACTCTATTGAAATAATTCATAATATAAAACCAAATCAGACAGAGTATTTAGAAACATCTAGAGAAATGATTATAAAGGCTATTGCTGATAGAAAAACTGGAAAGCTTTTAGGTGTTCAAATATTAGGAGAAAATGGAGTAGATAAGAGAATTGATGTATTTGCAACTCTTTTAACATTTGGAGCAACAGTTGATCAGTTATTCCATTTAGATTTAGCATATGCACCGCCATTTTCAACAACAAAAGATCCTGTTAATTACACAGGTATGATTTTGAATAATGCTATAAATGGAAAAAATAAAATTATAACTCCAAAAGAGCTAAAGGAAAAAAGAGATGAATTTTTAGTTATTGATGTTAGAAGTAAATCTCAATATGAAACTGCTCACATAGAAAATGCTATTAATATACCTCTAGAAACTTTAAGAGAAAAAGTAAAAGAATTAGATAAGAGTAAAAAAATAGCAGTACATTGTAACAAAGGGGTTACTGGGAATATGGGACAAAATATTCTTTTAAATTTAGGATTTAATGCGTATAATATATCTGGAGGATATTTAAATTACTCAACTTTAAATAACTCTTCAAAAGTTTCTAAAATTTAATATAAAAATTAAATATATATTACCTTCTTGGCTATTAATTTGTATTATTAAATTAATAGCTGAGGAGGTTTTTTTTATCTATAATCCTGAACTATTAGTGAATTAAACTTTCTTTTTATACTCAAGAACATTTCCATATTTATCAAATTTGAACTCACAACAGTTTTCTAATTCTTGTTTTAATTTTTGTTTTGCTCTATTCAATCTAACTTTTGACAAATTTTCAGTAATTTCTCTAGTTTTCTAAATGTTGTAAATCTCTTTCCAATTTGGATATATTACTTTATTTACATAACATCGGTAGAAAATCTAATTTAAATCCACATCTGCACATCTTAATTTTTAGTGTTTTTAAGAATAATTTCAAAAATTTATAATTTCCTAAATAATAAAAGAAGAACTCCGGGGGGGTGGAGTTCTTCTTGGATTTTTCTCAAATATATATTAGGGGGAATATATTAGAGAAAAGGATTTGTGAATATAGAATATCATTTTTGATATGGTGTGTATATATACTTTTTTTAACTATTTTTGCATCATAAAAAACATATTTATTATTTTTTTAAATTTTCAAATCTTTTATCTAAAACATATTCTATAAAGCATCTTTGAATCTCTCTTAAACTTAAAGTATTTACTTTTCTTAAAGTTTTTATGCTATAACTTTCTGTGTCTGATATTATTAAGTTATAGCTATCAATTTCTTCTTTGCTTTTAAATCTAAACTCTAAAAAAGATTCTGTTGTAAAAGATATTTTAGGATAAAAAACTTTCATAGACTCTATAACTCTTTGGCTATATTCATTATCTATATTTCTAGATACATTTAATACTTTAAACCCTTCAACATATTCTTCTGACATAAAAAAATTTGTTATACAACCTGTTAATCTTAAAATATCTGAATAAATCATATCTATGCTTAACTCTTTTAATATCTCTTCAACTATTTTACCAAGTCTTTTACATTTTTCAGAATTTTGACTTTTTCTAACCCATAAAACCCCATATTTTTTATTTAAATATCCCATTGAATAGCATGGTACAAGTTGATTATATATATTCTTTTTTTCTTTATCATTAAGGCTGAATATCTCTTGAATTTTATTAATAAATTTTTTATAACTCTCTTTTAGTGCATTATTCAAGTCATAATTGTATCTAACTTTTAATACTACACTTGCCAAAAACCTTTTAAATTCAGATGAAAGTTCAATTGATATTTTTATATTTTCTATCTCTAATAATGTTTCTTTAAACTCTTCATGTTTTTCAATTCCATTTACTTCATAATTAATAGGTCCTTTTATTCTTTCAATTATTGCCATTGTATAAATTGAATAGTATGAAAATGAGGATTTTTTCAATTTAAATTTTTCTGTTATTTGAGAATATATCTTTAAATATTCTTTTTCTTCTAAAATATCTATCTCTTCTAATAACTCTTTTCTTTGCTTAGAAAGAAACTCTCTATCTATAAATAATTTCATTATTTTTTCACAAAGCATATTATACAAATTACCTTCATTAACCTCTTTAATAAAAATCCCCTTAGAATTTTTAGATTCAACTTTTATTCCCTTTTCCTCTAAAACCTCTCTTACCTTTTTCAAATCTTTAATTGCTGTAGTTCTTGAAATCCCCATAGCTTGTCTTTCTTTTTCCAAATTAATATATCCATCTAAAAGTAATCTTATACAATATATATCTTGCCTTTCTCTAGATGAAAGAATATCTAGTTTTGAAAAAAATTCTGAAAATTTCTCATCTTTATTTTCAAGACTATATATATTATTTTTTTTTCTTATTGGTTTTATTCCTTTTTCACGTAGGTATTCATTAAGTACACTTATATTTCTTTCTATAGAATTAATATCCAAATCCACATATTTTGTTATTTCATCTAAATGAATATCTCCATGTAACAAAACTTTTAACAGATCTACTGCTCTATTTGACATATACCATCCCCCTAAAATTTTATTTATATATAGCTTTTCATAACCTCTAATTTCCCACTTATTGTAACTGATTTATTTGCAGGTATAAAGTATGTGTCTCCATTTTTTACTTCGTACTCTTTTTCATCAGAATTTAATTTTCCCTCTCCATCAAGTATTGAGTATATTTTAAAGTTTTTATAACTTTCATCTTGGAATATTCCATTAACTAATAATCTGTCAATAGAAAAATATTCTCCTCTTATTAACTGCTCAACAGTTGCATCTTGAATATTTATTTTTTCTCTTGAAGCCTCTGAACTTATCTCTATATCTTTTCCAAATTCAATTACATCCATAGCTTTATCTAAATGTAGCTCTCTTTTTACTCCGTTTACTTCTCTATCAAAATCATATATTCTATAGGTTGTGTCTGAGTTTTGCTGTATCTCACATATTAAAATAGATCCCTCTAAAGTTCCATGGACAACTCCAGGTTTTACATCTATAAAGTCCCCTTTTTTTACACTTACCTCATTAAATAAACCTGTAAAATCCTTTTTCTCTACTTTTTCTTTATATATCTCTGGTGTAATCTCTTTTTTTAATCCTAATATTAGTTTAGCATCTGAACTAGCTTCCATAACATACCAAACTTCGCTTTTACCAAATTCTTTTTCTACTCTTAATGCGTATTCATCACTTGGATGAACTTGTACAGAAAGCTTATCGTTAATATCTAAATACTTTATTAAAAGCGGAAACTTTTCTCCATATTTTTCAATAATCTCTTTTCCTACAAGCTCTTCTCCATATTTTCTAAATATATCTTCTAAACTTTTTCCTTCTAATTCACCATTTTCAACATAAGACATCCCTGCTGGATGACAGCTCACTTCCCAAGATTCTCCATATAACTCATCAGTAGGTAATTGAAATCCTAAAGTTGTTTCAAAACCTCTTCCACCCCATATTTTTTCAACTAAATTCTTTTTAAATTTTAATAGATACATCTTGCCTCCTAAAACTAACGTATATGATATATATTAAGTATAAAATTTTCTAAATTCCATTTATTGTATCTTGATTTATTAAAAAAGTAAACAAAAAAGAGGAAAAAACCTCCCTCTTTTTTGCTTTTACTACTATTTTATGTTATTTATGTTTATTGATTGAACATTTAATGTTCTTCCATCCTCAGACATTGGCACTTTTATTTCACCTGTTCTTATTTTTTCAATAACAGCATCCTTTCCAGGAACATTTTCTTCAAATCCAATTATCGACCAGTTATTATCAACTTTTGGATTTAATTCACCTTTTAAGTTTTCTTGCACATATCTTACAATAAGATCTCTAATTCTTCCTCCATCTTGTAATTCTTCATAAGAATCATAATACTTATCCTTATCTGTTACAAGTCCTAAGTTCATTAAAGTTCCGAATCTATAGTTATTTACAGCTACCTTATATGTTTTATTTGGATCTATTGGCTGACCATTTATTGTTGCATCAACGATTCTTTCTCCAGCTGGCTTAGATATATCAACTTTATAGTTTACTCCATCAAACATGTCATAGTTGTACCCTCTAACTTTTGGATTAAATGATATAGTTACATCTCCTGGCTCTGTTTGATTATAGTAGTTCATTGACCATTCCATATACTTAAGTAATTTTTCACCAGTCATATTTACACCCATTAAAGTATTTGTATACTTATAGATAAACGCTACATCTTTCTTTTTAAAATCTCCTGCATTTAAGTTTGAATCAAAATTAAATATTGCTGCTGCTGAAACATCTGATTTTGCAAAATGATTTTGTACTTCATTTATTAACTCAATTATTGAATTGTCCTCTAATTGAGAAGTTGGCATTGTTGTAACTTTATCTTCTCCAGTAATATAATCTGTTCTTTCTATAAATTTACCATTTACTTTTCCTACTACTTTATTTGCATCTGCTCTTGATTCATCATGAACATTTTTAAATTGATCTAACATAGATTTATCAGCTTCAACTTCTTTTGTTTCCACATTTTTAGCTATTATATCTTTAACTTCCCACTTACCATCTTTTTTAACAACTTTGATTTCTCCATTAGAGACTCCCCATCCGTAAGCACCTGGCTCAAGAACTGTTGTCCCATTTACATCAGTTACATATCTAGCATGCTCGTGACCTGCAAATATAAGATCAAATTGAGGATAAGTTTGTGCTAAATCAAATACACCAGTTTTTCCATACTCGTCTTTTCTTCCTAGGTGGAAAGCTCCTACAAGTACATCGTATTTTCCTTCTAATTCATCTAAAGTTTCTTTTACTGCTGTCATTGGATCTTCAAAAGTAAGTCCTTTAAAATGTTCTGGTGCTGAAGCTTCCCACATAGGAACATGAGGTGGAATTCCTCCTACTAAAGCTACCTTTACTCCTTGAACGTCATAAATTTGGTATGGTAAAACAAATTTTGATCCATCATCTTCATTCTCTATGTTTACAGAGATTACCGATCCTTTGAAATTTTTAACATTTCTTAATAAGAAATCTTTTTCAAAGTTAAACTCATGATTTCCTAAAATCCATGCATCATAATTCATTGTATTCATAGCTTCAACCATAGGATGTGTTTCTAAGTTATTAAATAGTTCAGCACTATTATCTTGAACAGTATCTCCTATATCCATCAAAATTAAGTTTGGATTTTTTTCTCTTAAGTTCTTTACAATTGTATAAGTTTTTGCAAATCCTGCGCTTTTATCTTCAGAATCAATTCCGTACTCATACGGATATATTCTTCCGTGAACGTCAGATGTAGCTGCAAAAGATAGTGTAACTTCCTCTGGCCCTGCCTCTCCCTTTGTAATAACTTTTTTTTCTAGATTAAGTTTATTTTCTTTATATTCCTTAACCTCTGTGTTTGTTGCAGTTTTAGGTGTTTCCTCTTTTTTTCCACAACCAATTAAAGCCATAGATAAAAGAGCTCCCAAAACTAAAAATTTAGTGCTTTTCACCATTATTCCTCCCCTTTTCTTTTTATTAATAATATTGAAACAACTGCTGTTATTGGCACAGTTGCTATTATACCTATACTTCCTGCTAAAGCGTTAACAATCTCAATTGCTATAGCTGGTATATTTATGAATTGCTGATAAACCATTCCATACCCCCATATCATCATCATTAAAGGCAACGATCCCCCTACAAAAGCAAGTATCAATGTGTTTATCATTGTTCCAACGATATCCTTTCCTATTACCATAGCCGAATGGAATAGTTCCTTTGAAGTTAAACTTTTTTTATTTTGATATATTTCATTTATAGATGATGATATAGACATCGCCACATCCATAACGGCTCCTAGAGAAGCAATTAATATGGATACAAATAATAATCCTTCTATCTGAAGTTTAAAATCTTTTGTTATATAAAGTAGTTGCTGTCCTTCAGATAAATTTAGTCCACTTAAACTCATTATTTTTCCAAATCCATAGGATATCAATCCCGCAATAGTTATACCACTAATAGTTCCTATTATTGCTGAATATGTTTTTCTATCATATCCACCTATTAATAAGAAACTAACTACTATTATTATAGACGATAGTAGTATTGAAGTCGATACCGGATCTACACCTTTAAATAAAAGTGGTAATAATATATATATTATTATTGATCCTGTAAAAACTAAAGCTAAGAGAGATTTCACTCCCTTCATTTTACCTAAAACTAAAACAGCTCCTATAAATATTGAAGCTAAAAGATATATAGCACGATCCCTTTTTAGATTGTATAGCCAAACTGTAGTTTTTTCTTTTTCTTCTCTCACTGTGAAGATAGCTTTTAATCCTACATCTGCATATACATTGTGAAGAGCACTTAAAGAGTTATAAACTTTAAAAGTTTTATCTTTATATTTTCCTTCTAAAATCTTTACTTCTAAATTTTGTCCACCTCTAAACTTCCCCTTTACAACTGGGTCTTTCATTAACTCTTCATCTATAACTTTAGTTACTTCACCTTGAACAAACTCTTGTGGGAATTTTGTTTTTCCTTTTAAATCCGCACTTAATTTAGGTGAATAAATTGCCATTATAAAAATAGATATAATGACTAATATGGGTAATATTATCTTTTTCATTTCAACCTCTTGTTCTATTAAAAATCATTTTCACTAAAAATTATAACATTTTTTTAAAAAAAAATCTCTTTTTTGTTTGACTATTTCATATTTTTTTTATATTATTATACGTGTAATATTATAACTTTTGGGGTGAGGTGGAAAATGCTTGAAGCAAATATAAAAGAACTACTAAAAGGTAAAACTATAGATGAATTAATTGATTTAATAATTTTAGGATTAGAAGCTACTGGTGAAAAAGAATCTTTTATCAACACTTTTAATGAAGATAAATCTCTTATGGATATTGCTTAATAACTCTCTTGATTTTTTTCAAGAGTTTTTTTATTTTTTGGAAAATTAGCCTTGATTATTTAGAGTTTATGAGCTATATAAGTAGTGAGATTAACTTCAATATATGGAGGGTACTATGGATTATAAAATTATCAGAAAAGAAAATCAAAAAGAACGCCTTTGGACTGGAGGAGTTTCTAAAGAGCTATATATTTATCCCGATTGTTCAACTATTAATAGTCCTTTTAATTTCAGGATTTCAACAGCAAGTATAACTCCTGGAAAGTATAACTTCACATCTTTTAAAGGATACAAAAGACTTCTTATTCTTTTATCAGGAAGGGTTAAATTAGAAGTAGATGGAAGAGATTATTATTTAAAACCTTTTTCTCACATATTTTTCTCTGGAGATAGCCATACAAGTAGTTTAGCAGATGAAACAAGCATTGATTTCAACCTTATTTTTAAAGAAAATATCAATCTTTTAGATTTTAAAATTGTTGAAACAGAGTTTTCTGGAAATAATTTATCCTGTAAAGCAATAAATATTTTTTATAATTTAGAAGATAATCGTCATATTCGTGTGAACAATAATGAATATACTTTAGGAAAAGAGGATACTCTTATTGCATGTGGAAATAATTTTAGTATCGAGGGGCTCGGTAGAGGAATTATTTTATCTATAGAGATAAAAATATAAATAAAAAAAAGGCTGACCAATAAGGTCAGCCCATTTGCTTTTTAGTCAGCCTATTTTAAATTACGTTTTTCATAAACATCATTGTAAGTAAAATTAGCATCGTAATTGTGATTTTTTCTTCCAATTTCAAACTCCTTTTATTTCACTTAATTTGTATATTATATCACCTTCATCTTTCTTTTTCAAATTTTTGCTAGAATTTTCCAATCAAATTTATAAACCACCCTTGATTTTTATAATCTAAATCACTACCACCATTTTTATATCTTAAATCTTTTAAATCATCATCAAATTTACTAAAGTTATAACCAACTCCAAGCTGAATATTTTCATTTATATCTCTATAAATCCCAAGCAAAAAGCCCTGTCTCAACTCATCAGTTCTTTTACTTTCTAACCAATGATATTCAGCAAATATATCCCACTTATATATAACTTCATAAATCATTCTAACTGAATAAAGATTGATTGTGTTGCTATACCAGTCTCCTCCTGATATTAATCTAACTTTATCCTCTCTTATAGCATATTTTCCAGCCAGACTTAATCTTTGTGTTAAATCATATATAGCCTCTAAAGAAAATATATGTGCTTTAAAATTAAATGCTGCTGCAGAGTCTACTAACCCTGTTCCATTAGTATCATAAATATAACTCCATCTAGAAATAAGATTTAATCTATCATTATAAACTGGTCTATAACCAAATCCTAACCCTAATTCATAATATTTATCATTTCCGTCAAAAGTTCTTGTCAAATATTCATTATCATTTCTTTTTAAAGTATACGTATCTCCATCTAATTTTATGTAATTAGCTTCTGTAAAAAGAGTATATTCAGGAGTTGGCTTCCATTTTAAGTTATTTATTAATCCTAAACTATCTAAAGATCTAGCACCAGAATCCCTTCCATATTCAACTCTATGCTTTGAATATAGCTCGTCTCCCGTATATCTTAAACTAGCTGTTACATTATTACGCGTAACTTTTCCATCTAAAATATCTACATCTCCACGTTCATACATAAAACCAACAAATATATTTTTATCAAGTTTATAATCTATACCATAGCCTTGAAGCAACCCTTTTTCAGAATAATTCTTCATTAAACTATTCTCTTGAAATAAACTAATTCTGTCGCTGTATGCAAATCTTTGTCCTAGTGTCAAATCACGGCTTAAATCATCTTCATTTTCAAATGTATAACCTGCATATATCTCGTAATCGGGGCTATATTTATATGCTACCGTTGTTTCTATTGCATCTCCTCTATTTCCTGTACTTACAGCACCTCCTAATTCTAGTTTTTCAGTTGGAGAGTATTTAGCTCCTACAGTTGCCATCTTATTCGGACCATATTCTTTATCTCTCCAAATAGAACTTTGAAGCATCGTATAACCGTCTAATTTGTCACTGAATTTATAATCAGCTCTAGCTCCTATCAAGACAGCCTCTCCATTATCTAAGTCATCACTATTATAAGTTATTAGCTGAGATTCATCTTCAGAATTTTTTACGTATTCTGTTTCTAATCCTAAAGTTAATTTTTCTGTAACTTCACGAGATCCTCCTATAGCTATACTTTGCTGCTCTTGATATCCATCTTCCAATCCAAACTCATCATACTCTTTTTCTTTGTATTTTGATGTTTCTAGAAAAAGTAGTGTTTTTTCATTTAAATTGTATTCGCCTCTTACTCCAACCTCTTCTTTGTCTAGTCCACTAGCCTCAGAAGCTGTAGAAAAGTTCTTATCTTTTCTAGAGTACCAAAATAATAGCATATCATTTGGATTAAATTTTTGACTATAATCATTTGGAGCTAAACTTCCCTCAATATAATAAGCTTCACCCTTTCCATTAGTTTTTATAATAGGTTGCTGAATATAATCATATCCTCCATTATATGAGAACCAGTTAGAATTTTTTGTTAACTGATTACCATCTGTCTCAGAATATTCAGCTTTTATATAAGTTCCATTTGATTTTTTTATTGTTACATCTCCGCTTTTTAACTCATAGTCTGCTAAATCTCTTTTTCGATTTTCTTTTATATATGTTCCACCAAAAGCTATATTATCTGTAATCCAATTTTTAGCTCTTCCTCCTGCAGTTAGATTTGATATATTTTCATCTAGAGAATAGTATTCATAATCTGCAACTAAATATATATTCTTTTCTCCAGATGGAGATGGTTTTATAATATCTGTTCCATTTTGTGTAAAATAACTTTGACTTAAAGGTTCTGATAATATAACTCTACCTGATAATTCATTTATTGTATAATCAGTACCTTCCGAAAGAGTAACTCTATCTAAAATTCTTCCTGTTGTTTTATCTTTTATTTCTAATGTTAACTTAGCACTTCCTATAACTATATCTCTTTCACTTAAATAGTAAATACTTCCACCTGTTCCTAAAAAAGCATCTCTTTTATAACTTGTATCTGGATTAGAAGCAAAAACTTCTATATGATTTCTAGAGTCTCCAAACGGGTTCGTTTCTAAACTGTTATATTCAGCTCTTGCACCATATAAACTACGATTATATTGATTATATACTCCTATATCTAATCCAGTTTCATAATTACCCCAAAGAACTTGAGATTTATCCCAGTCAACTCTTAAATAAGCTTTTCCTTCTGTTTCAACATCATAATAAAGCTCTGATTCATCTCCATAGTCAAAAGGCCAATACTGATTATCTATTTTTCTAAAAATAGCATTTGGATCTCTTTTATAAAAATCAGAAAACATATATTTTATCTCTTTACCCCAAGTGTCTGCTTGAGCTGTTATTTTATATTTTTCTCTTATACCTTTATAGTAAAATCCCAATCTTCCAGTATTATAATAACTTGGCTTAAATGCTGGATCATTTTGCAATATAGCATCACTTCCAGATATATTATTCTTACCATAAAAGAAATCTGCTAAAGCTACTAAGTATTCATAATTTGGATTTGTTTCTACTTCTACAAGGTATCCTTTTTGGATTTCTCCATTTTGTAAGACAAAACTATAAACTTTTAACGGCTCATTAGATATTGTTTCATAAATAAAATCTCCCGTTCCATCAAGTTCAATCTCTTGATTATCTAACTTAACAATTGTTTTAGGATCTAAATCTCTTCCATAAAATTTAACTTTTGATCCTGTTATAGGTATATTTTGTAAAGCTATATTCGTTGTCCCATAAACCTTTTCTTTTAAAGTAGTTTCATCTATATTTAAACTACTTCTATCTAAATCGTCTAAAATCAAAGTTTTAGGATATGTTTCGTCAAAAACACCATTTTTCCCGTAAACTCTTAGTATATAAAACAACTTATTTACATTATCTAAATCATCCTCTTTTTCTACTTCTCCATTCCAAACAATTGGAATATTATAATCTAGTTTATCTCCCTTTAAAATAGCAACAGGATCTCTTTTCAATACATCGTTTTCTCTAAAAATTAAAATCTCATATTTTTCAATACTATTTTCATAGTTTGTATAGGTATAAAAGTTTACTGGTTTTTTTATTTTTCCTAAAGAGTCTATTGTTACGTATTCATCGCTTAAAATATTTAGCCTCGGATTAACAGCAATTGAATCAACTATACTATAGATTACCCCTTTTCTATTCTCTAAAAAAACTCTACCTTTATAGACTAAATCATTATTTTCTGGTAATATCTCATCATTTATGAGAGGAGAGTTAAGTTCCATATTCTGGAACTCAACTCCTCTAACATTTTCTAGTGACTCACTCCAATCTTGTTTTGTTAAACTTTGAGTAGATTTACTATCTATAACCTCGTATTCATCATAAGCATTTGGAGGTTCAACTATTTGAGCATTTAATTCATTTGATATAAAAGCTAGTAATATTATACATAAATTCCAATTTTTTCTTAAACATTTGCTCATTATCTCCCCTCCTTTTTATTTTCAACTAGTTTAACCTCTATCTCTTGATTTTTAAAATACTCTGATATTGTTTTTAATAAAATATCCTTTCTTTCGTTATCTAATTTCTGATTTTTTGAAGTATTCAACTCTAATAATAGGTAATCTTTTGCTTTTAATTTTGTTTTTATTGATTCAAAAATCCTTTCTGTTACTACTAGTTTTAACTCACTTGAATCATCATAGAAAATAATTCCTGGATAGATTCTTGTTCTTAATAATTTATTTCCATCTTTTTTAATTTCGTAAGTTGTTCTTGGTAAAACTACTCCAAAATTATATTTAATCATTGTAGTTCCTAATCTTTGAACTTTTGGATTTTCTGTTGTAAATATTGTTCCAACTGGTAAAGTTGCTGGATCAACTTTTAAAATATAGTTTTTACCTTTTTTATCTGAAACTTCTGGTATATGGAATCTTCCGTATTGATCTGTTATAGCTACTAATCCTTCTACATTAGCTACTCTAACACCTGGGAATCCTTCCTCTATCAATCCTGTATTTATTATAGTTATTCTTTCATAGTATTTTACTTTATTGTCCTGATTTTTATTTGTATTTCTCTTTAAAATATCTCTTGTTATAACTATATTTTGTGAAACCATACCTTTTGCTTTTAAACCTGTATGATTAGTTATAACTTTATTATCGCTAGTTAAAGTTATATCTGTTCCTTCATCTGTTGTAACTCTTATATTCCCTAAAGATGAAATATCATTTAGACCTGTATATATCTCTAACTTACTCTTGTCTAAAGCCTCTCTTTCAGTCATTCTTCCATGCAATACATCTTTTATTTTTATACCTTTATTTAAAGGCACACTTCTATCAGAGATAGCTTTTCTTATTCCATCAATTACATAAAAAGTACTATTAGGTATATAAGCTGAATCTGGTATACTTTGAGCTACAGTTATTCCTGTTGCTCTAGAATCATCTTGAATTCCATCACCATCTCTATCGTGGAAAACTTTACCAATTACAGTAGTTGTTTCAAATAATGGATCTTCAACCACATCTACTTCTGCTGTATCCTCATTAGAAATTACTGCACCTGATGTGTTAGTTACAATTGCTGTATTTTTGTAAACTCCTCTTACAACCCCTAGGGAAACTTTCGTTAAATAAACAACTTCTATTTGTTGTTTTGGAGATAAATCCAATGGTCCTACAACAACTGTATCTCCAACATATTTAGCTGGTATTGTACCTACTTTTTCACCATTTTGAACTATTTGTAAAGAACCATCTACATAACTAAATCCTGCTGGTGGTGTATCTTTTATAAATATATTTTTTATTGTTTGATTTTCATTATTTGTTACCAATAAGCTGTACGGTACAAATTTACCTATTGATGTCTCTCTAACTCCAGCTTCCTTATCTATTGTTACTAGTGGTTTCTTAATCTTTACTGTAGCTTTAGATGGTTTATCTGGTAATCCTGGGAATCTTATTAGTGCTGTATTTTCAACATCTTTAACATTTAAATTTAAAGATGTTTTTGCTTTTACTGTATAAGTTAATGATTCTCCTGGAGCTATCTCTGCATCAGTTATATTTATATTTATATTATTTGCTGGTAACGTTCCTATTGAGGAATTAGATCCTGCAACTCCTGTTGTAGACCACTCAGTGTAAACTGGAATTTTTTCACCTGAGTTTGAAGCTCCTGTAACATCCGAGATATTATCAACTATTGTGAAGTTTGTAGCTATTCCTACTCCTACATTTGTTACTTTTATTGTATATTCAATTTCATCTCCTAAAAGAACTTCATTTTGAGGTGACGATTTTAATATATCTAACTGTGGAGCCTTTGGAATAACTATTGCAAAATCTTCTAATGGTGATTCTAAATTAAATGTACTATCATTATTTTGATCAAAGTTTACTGATGCTACGTTAGTTAACTCTTCATTTGTTATTAACACTGTTGCCGCATTAACTTTAGCTTCTATAACAATTTTTACTTCGCTATTTACTCTAGGAATATTAATTTTCGAACTAGAACCATTAATATTTCCTGTATAAGGTAGTGTAACTCCATTTTCTTGTACAGATACCAATTTTATTGTTGATGAATCAAATACTACTTCTCCTGCTGCTGTTTTTATATTTGAGACCTCATCTACAATTTGTACATTGTACACTGGTCTATCTGCATTTACTACTATTGTATATGTGACAAGTTCTCCATTTATTATACCATTGTCACTTTCAATCTCTGTTGTAACTGTTTTGTCTATTGCAAGTATTGGATCAAGTGGGCTTGATAATACCTCTGACTCTATTGTTTTTGGTGTCCCATCTGGAGTTTGCGATTGAATTTCTGCAGTTGCAATATTTATAATATTACCTACAATTCCATCAATTATTTTTGCTGTAACTGTATATATTATTTTTCCACCAGGCTTTAAAGATAGATTATCAACAATAGTTCCATCGCTTTCCTCTGTTGGCGTTACAACCACTGAATTTTCTGGAATTATCTCTTTTATTACTGTTATTCCAGGCTGGAATGGATATACCATTTGCCCCAAGTTATTCATAGTTTTTATATCTTTTAATATATCTTTTCCAATTATGTTATTTATATTTGTTTTTCCTATATTTTCTAAAGTTATTGTATAAACTAAGGTATTTTCATTTTCAAAACTTTTTAAGTTTACATTTTTTACTAATGTTAGTTCTGGAGCTAGTGGATCTATTTTAACTAAATTAGAAGTTATTACTTCTGGTTGTCCTTCACCTGTTGGAGGTACTGTTACTGTTGCTGTATTATTTATTCTAAAAGCTGATAATGTTGAAACTTTTATTTTTATAGTAAATGTTATGCTTGAACCATTTTCTATATCAATATCTGCTTTTAAATTTCCTGGTGAATCTAGTATTGTAACTGAATTTTCTGGATTATTTGTTGTATAAGTTATGCTAATACTAGCTGGATCAAAAGCCGCTCCTGTACTATTACCATATAGTATTGTTTTTATATCTACAAACTTGTCATCTACAGTTGCATTCCTTATCCATCCCTCTCCATCGTTAGTTACAGTTACAGTGTATTCAACCTCTTGTCCTGGTTCATAGAACTCTGTATTTACAGATTTCTCTATTCTTAAATTGCCTATAGAACCTACTGATATAGCATCAGCAGTAATATCTTTAGGTACTTGTTGTCCTTCAATTACTTCTGTATATTTACCTAAAGCTGTATTTTTTATTTCTCCAAAAACATTGCTCACAGTTTTTGCTGCAACTATAAGAACCACTTCATCTCCTGGAGCAAAATCAAATGTGGCTGTATATGTTGTTCCTTCAGTTGAATTTTTAGCTCCTTCGCTTATTAAAGCAGAAGTATTTGGTACAACTAAGCTTACTTTTTCCCAACTACTAAAGGCTAATCCAGTAGGTGAGCTACCTCCTGAAATTTCTGCAGTTATAGTTCCTATTGCATCTTCTAGAACAAAGTTTGGTATAACTGATTCTCCTAGATTTTTAACCTTTATTGTATAACTTAACATTTCACCTGAAGCATAGTTAGATTTATCCACAACTTTTGCTAAAGTAGGAATTGATGGTATATTATCTATTGGTGTATCAAATTTTCCACTTTGATTTCCATCTGGATATTCAAAATAAGCTGTATTTCTAATTTCTCCATAGATATTACTCTCAGCAAACCCTCTAATCTCTATTATAACTTTTGTATTTTTACCTAGATCAATAGATACATTGTCTATATTTGTTC
>Ga0114939_10000756_pt1 | contig 26607 bp, 29 predicted proteins | sample AshMeaCrysSpring_FD_87196 | JGI IMG/M metagenome (GOLD analysis project Ga0114939, IMG submission 87196) | Groundwater microbial communities from Big Spring, Nevada to study Microbial Dark Matter (Phase II) - Ash Meadows Crystal Spring | ecosystem: Environmental > Aquatic > Deep subsurface >...
ATCGGCAACACGCCCATGATCCGCCTGCGCGGGGAGGATGTCTTCGCGAAGGCGGAGTTCCTCAACCCCGGCGGCAGCGTCAAGGACCGCGTGGCCCTCGCCATGATCGAGGGGGCCGAGAGCCGCGGCCGGCTCACGCCCGAGTCGGTCATCGTGGAGCCGACCAGCGGCAACACGGGGATCGGCGTCGCGCTCGTGGGCCGGCTCAAGGGCTACCGGGTCCGCATCGTGATGCCGGAGAACATGAGCGAGGAACGCAAGCGGCTGATCCGCGCGCTCGGCGCCGAGCTGATACTCACGCCCGCGCAGCAGAGCATCGGCGGGGCGGTCGAGCGGGTGCGGCAGATGCAGCGCGAGGACCCGCGCGTGTTCGTGCCGCAGCAGTTCGAGAACCCCGACAACCCGCGGGTGCACTACGAGGAGACCGCCCACGAGCTCTGGCGGCAGATGCACGGCGACGTGACCTGCTTCGTTGCCGGCGTCGGCAGCGGCGGCACCCTGCAGGGCGTCGGCCGCTTCCTGCGGGAGCACAAGCCCGGCGTCGTGATCGCCGCGGTCGAGCCGAAGAACGTGTCGGCGCTGCTCGGCCACGAGCCGGGGCTGCACCAGATCCAGGGCATCGGCGACGGTTTCGTCCCCGCGATCCTCGACACCGCGCTGATCGACGAGATCATCGAGGTGACCGACGACGACGCCATCGAGACCACGCGCCAGCTCAACCGCGACTACGGACTTCTCGTCGGCATCTCGTCGGGGGCCAATGTCTGGGCGGCGCGCCGATTGGCCGAGCGCATCCCGGGCAATATCGTCACCCTCCTGCCCGATCGCGCGGAGCGCTACTTCAGCACCTCGCTGATGTAGCGCCGATGCGCCGGGCGGGGTCAGCCCGTTGCGCTGCGCAGCGGCAGGGCGCCGGCGATCGCCAGAACGAGGTCCTCGAGCAGCAGCCAGGGCGCGGCGGGATCCAGGCCCTTGATCGCGCGGTCGCAGCGCGCGCAGAGCCCGAGCAGGGCCTGCCATTCGCGGGCGCGCTGGCGCCGCGCCGCCTTCTGCACCAGCGGCCGGCGCTTGTCCCAGACCTTGTGCGCGGCGAAGGCCTGCTCGGGCCGCGCGCCGCGCTCGAGGTCGTGGGCCACGCCCGCCAGGGTGCGCAGCTCGCGCGCAAGGGCCCAGAGCACGACCGGCTCGGCCGTGCCCTCCGCGCGCAGCCCCCGCAGCATCCGCAGGCTGCGCGCCGCGGCGCCCTCGAGCGCGCAGTCGACCAGCTGGTAGACGTCGTAGCGCGCGCTGTCGGCGACCGCCGCGGCCGCCTCCTCGCGAGTGACTGGCCCCGGGCCCTTGATCAGCAGCAGCTTCTCGATCTCCTGCACGCAGGCGAGCAGGTTGCCCTCGGCGCGCTCGGCCAGCAGCTCCGCCACCCCGGGGGCGGGCAGGAGGCCGCGCTGGCGCAGGCGCTGCGCGGTCCAGGAGGGCAGGCGGTCGGCATCCACCGGCCAGATCTGCACCACGGCGCCGGACTCGTCGACCGCCTTAACCCACGCCGCGCGCGACTGGTCGCGCTCGAGCTTCGGGGTGATGAGGAGCAGCACCGCGTCCTCCGGCGGCCGGGCGAGGTACTCCGCGATCGCCGCGCTGCCCGGTGCCCCGGGGCGGCCGCCGGGCAGCCGCAGCTCGATGAGGCGGCGGTCGCCGAAGAGCGAGAGATTGCCGGCCTCGGCCGCGAGGCGGTTCCAGTCGAACTTGCCGTCGGCCTCGAGCACCTCGCGGGTCGTGTGGCCGCGCGCGCGCGCGGCCACGCGGATCGCGTCGGCGGCCTCGAGCGTCTGCAGCGGCTCGTCGCCCGCCACGAGGTAGGCGGGCAGCAGCGACCTGGCGAGGTGCGGCGCGAGGTCGGGGAAACGCAGCTGCATGGCCTAGCGGGTGCTGAAGCGCAGCCGCCGTACGATCTGCTGCACGAGATCCTGGCGGGCGATGTCGCGCAGCAGCGCGCGCTCGGCCGCCAGGGCGACCGGATCGCCGGCCGGGTCGGTATAGCTGCGGTCCGTTTCGATGCGCTGCTCCTCGACCAGCGTCTGGCGGTTGCGGTCGAGCAGCTCGAAGGTCACGCCCTCGACGACGTCGTATTCGATCGCCTGCCCCTTCGAGTTGACCGCCACCACGCGCCGGCGGTTCTCGCGGGCCGACAGCACCAGGACGCTCTGCGCCTCGCCCGCCTGCCGCGTCACGGTGACGCCGCTCTCGCCGAGCGCCGCCGCGAGCGCACCGTAGAGCGGGTCGGAGGTGCCGATGCCGGTGACGAGCATCGGGCTCAGGCGCTTGTCGATCTGCACGTCCTGCGCGCCGCGCAGGTGGAAGCCGCAGCCGGCGAGCAGGGCCGTCACGACGAGGGCGCTGATCCAACGCAGCGGCGCCGGGGCGCAGGGTGTTTTCATCGGTCGAGCGCCTCCCGCGTGATCATGCGGCCACGATGTTGACCAGCTTGCCCGGCACGACGATCACCTTGCGCACCGGGGCATCGCCGACGAAGCGGCGCACGTTGTCGTTGGCAAGCGCCGCCTCCTGGATGGCCGCCTGGTCGGCGCCGGCGGGCAACTGCACGCGGCCGCGCAGCTTGCCGTTCACCTGGACGACGTACTCGATCGTGTCCTGCGCCAGCGCGGCCTCGTCCACTTCGGGCCAGCCGGCGTCGAGCACGTGCGCGCCGAAGCCGAGCTCGCGCCAGAGCGCGTGGCAGGCGTGCGGGGTGATCGGCGCGAGCAGCCGCAGCACGATGCCGAGGCCCTCGCGCAGCACGGCGCGCTCGTCCGGCCCGTCGCCGAGCCGCGACAGGGTGTTGACCATCGCCATGCAGGCCGACGCCACGGTGTTGTACTGCTGCCGGTCGTAGTCGTAGAGCGCCTTGCGTAGCGCCTCGTGCAGCTCGCGGCGAGCGGCCCTGGCGGCATCGCCCGGGGCGACGCCGTCCGGCGGCGCGCCGGCCAGGGCCTCGGCGCGTTGCGCGGCGAGGGACCACAGGCGTCGGAGGAAGCGCGCGGCGCCCTCGACCGCGTCGTCCGACCACTCGAGCGACTTGTCCGGCGGCGCGGTGAACATGGTGTAGAAGCGCACGGTGTCGGCGCCGTAGCGCTCGATGAGCACCTGCGGGTCGACGCCGTTGTTCTTCGACTTGGACATCTTCTCGATGCCGCCGATCGCCACCGGCGCGCCGTCGGCCTTTAGCGTCGCGCGCAACGGCCGGCCCCGCTCGTCGCGCTCGACGGCGACGTCGGCGGGGTTGAACCAGCTCTTCGAGCCGTCGGCCTCGGCGCGGTAGTAGGTGTCCGCCACCACCATGCCCTGGGTGAGCAGGCGCGTGAACGGCTCGTCGGCGGCGACGAGGCCCGCGTCGCGCAGCAGCTTGTGGTAGAAGCGGGCATAGAGCAGGTGCAGGATCGCGTGCTCGATGCCGCCGACGTAGTGGTCGACGGGCAGCCAGTAGTTCGCCCGCGCGTCGAGCATCGCGCCGTCCTGGTCGCGGCAGGCGTAGCGCGCGTAGTACCAGGACGACTCCATGAAGGTGTCGAAGGTGTCGGTCTCGCGCTGCGCGGGCCCGCCGCAATCGGGGCAGGCGGTCTGCGCGAAGGCCGGGTCGGACTTGAGCGGGTTGATCGTGCGCTCGTCGTAGCGCACGTCCTCGGGCAGCACCACGGGCAGCTGGTCGAGCGGCACCGGCACGACGCCGCAGCGCACGCAGTGCACCATCGGGATCGGCGCGCCCCAATAGCGCTGGCGCGAGACGCCCCAGTCGCGCAAGCGGTAGTTCACGGTCCTGCGGCCGCGGCCGCGCTCCTCGAGCCAGGCGGCGATCGCGTCGAAGGCCTGCGCAGACGTGAGGCCGTCGAAAGGCCCCGAGTTGCGCAGCACGCCCTTCTCGACGTAGGCGCCGCGGTCCACGCCGCAGTCGCTGCCGTCGGCGGCGTGGATCACCTGCCGGATGGGGAGGCCGAAGCGGGTGGCGAATTCGAAGTCGCGCTGGTCGTGCGCGGGCACCGCCATCACCGCGCCCGTGCCGTAGCCCATGAGGACGAAGTTCGCGGCGTAGATCGGTACGCGCTCTCCGGTCACCGGGTGGACTGCGTCGAGGCCGAGCGGCAGGCCCTTCTTCTCCATCGTCTCGAGCTCGGCCTCCGAGGTGCCGCCGCGGCGGCACTCGTCGACGAAGGCCGCGAGCACGGGGTCCTTCTCGGCCGCCGCGAGCGCGAGGGGGTGCTCGGCGGCGACGGCGACGTAGGTCACGCCCATCAGGGTGTCGGGGCGGGTGGTATAGACGGTGAGGGTCTCGTCGGATCCGGCGACGCCGAAGTCGAGCTGCACGCCCTCCGAGCGGCCGATCCAGTTGCGCTGCATGGTGCGCACCTGCTCGGGCCAGCCGTCCATGCGGTCGAGCTCGGCGAGCAGCTCCTCGGCGTAGGCGGTGATGCGCACGAACCACTGCGGGATCTCGCGCCGCTCGACCGGCGCCCCGGATCGCCAGCCGCGGCCGTCGATCACCTGCTCGTTGGCGAGCACGGTCTGATCGACCGGGTCCCAGTTGACGACGGCGTTCTTCCGGTAGACGAGCCCCTTGCGGTACAGCTCCGTGAACAGCCACTGCTCCCACTGGTAGTACTCGGGGCGGCAGGTGGCGATCTCGCGGCTCCAGTCGTAGCCGAAGCCCAGGCGCTTGAGCTGGGCCTTCATGTACGCGATGTTGGCGTAGGTCCAGGCCGCGGGCGCGGTGCGATTCTTCATCGCCGCGTTCTCGGCCGGCAGGCCGAAGGCGTCCCAGCCCATGGGCTGCAGGACGTTCCGGCCGCGCATGCGCTGGTAGCGGGCGATCACGTCCCCGATCGTGTAGTTGCGCACGTGCCCCATGTGCAGCTTGCCGCTGGGGTAGGGGAACATGGAGAGGCAGTAGAACTTCTCCTTCGCCGGGTCCTCGGTGACCCGGAAGGTCTGGTGCTCGTCCCAGTAGCGCTGCGCGTCGGCCTCGATGCGGGCCGGGTCGTAGTTCGGGTCCATCGGGGAGAGGCCGCCTGCGGAAAACGTGGCAAGGATACCGCAGCCGCCAGGATCCGGGCGCGCGTTGCGGCGCCTCGCCGTGGCGGGCCTTGCGACGCCTGATGGTCGCGGTGCGACCTTGCGGCGGGCCGGAGCCGCGTGCCCGCGAGCAGTGGACAGGGATGTCCCCGGCAGCGAGTGGAGTCCGGACGCCCCGTCGAGCGGCGAGCGGGCACCGGCGCAAGGCCCGCATTCGCACGCATGGCGCCAGGCGCGCATGACCCGGTGCGGACACGCCGTGGGGCCGCCACCGCGACCGATGCCCCCATCCGAAGCCACGGCCCGCCGGAGTGGCTAGACTTCCCTCACCGCTGCCTGCCCGCCAGGCGCACGTCGAGGAGACTGCCGTGACCGACCCCGAGCACCGCGACCCCATCGACCGGATGGTCGGCGCCTACGAGACCATGCTCGAGCGCGTCGGCAGCGCCATGGACGCGGCGACCGAGAAGACGGTTCCGGTCCTGCGCCATGCCCTGGAGCGCGCCCGCGAGACCGCGGTGGAGCTCGGCGAGCTGACGCGCGAGGAGGCCGAGCGCATCGCCGGCTACCTCGAGCGCGATGCCCACGACGCCGCGCGCTACATGGCCGACACCGGCGAGGAGCTGCGCACCTGGTTTCGTTTCGACCTCCAGCTCCTCGAGGAGCGGCTCTTCGACCTCTTTGCCAAGGTGGCGGACCAGACGGGACTGCAATTGCAGCAGTGGGCAGAGGCGGCGCGCCAGGGCGCGCGGTATCGCACCGGCGAGGTCACCGGGCACGGCTCGCTCGCCTGCGTCGCCTGCGGACACGAGCTGCACTTTGCCCGGCCAGGACACATCCCGCCCTGTCCGAACTGCAGCGGAACCGAGTTCAGGCGGCCGGTCGCGGAGGTGGACGATCTCGACGAAGGGGTGGACGACGGCAGCGCCGACGGCGCCTGACCGTCAGTCCGCGAGCGCCGCGAGCACTTCCTCGGGCTCCAGGTCGTCGAGCCGCGCGAGCAGCGCGGCAACGCGCCGGCTGAGGTCTGCCAGGCGACACTCGCGAACCCTCTGCTTGGCGGCGAGCAGGAAGCCCGGCTGCATGCTGAGCTCGCGCAGCCCCATCCCGAGCAGCAGCGGGATATGACGCGGGTCGCCCGCCATCTCGCCGCACATGGCGACCGGGACGCCTGCGCGGCCGGCGGCCGCGATCGTGTGGTGGATGAGGCGCAGCACCGCCGGGTGCAGCGGGTCGTAGAGGTAGTTGACGGTGTCGTCGATGCGGTCGATGGCGAGCGTGTACTGGATGAGATCGTTGGTGCCGATCGACAGGAAGTCGAGGTGCCGCGCGAAACTCTCGGCGGCGAGCGCCGCGGCCGGCACCTCGATCATGCCGCCCACCGGCATCGACTCGTCGAAGGGCACGTTGCGGCCGCGCAGCTCCCGCATGCAGTCCTCGATCAGCGCCCGCGCCTTCAGCACCTCCCAGATGTTGGTGAGCATCGGCAGCATGAGCCGTACCGGTCCGTAGGCCGAGGCGCGCAGGATGGCGCGCAGCTGTGGCCGGAAGAGCTCAGGCTCCTTGAGGCACAGCCGGATGGCGCGCAGGCCCATCGCCGGGTTGCAGGCGAACGGCGTGCCGGTCGAGCAGCCGTCCACCGTCTTGTCCGCGCCGAGATCAAGCGTGCGGATGGTGATCGGGATGCCGTCGAGCGCCTGCACCACGTTGCGGTAGGCGATGAACTGCTCCTCCTCGACCGGCGGCTCCGCGCGGTTCATGTAGAGGAACTCGGTGCGGTAGAGGCCGACGCCGACGGCGCCGTTCTCGCGCGCGAGCGCCAGGTCCTCCGGCAGCTCGATGTTGGCCATCAGCCAGCAGTGCTGGCCGTCGGCGCTGATCGCCGGGGCGTGGCGCAGGCGCAGCAGCGCGGCGGCGTGGTCGCGCTCGGCCTCGAGGCGCGCGCGGAAGTGCTCGAGCAGCGAGGCGTCGCAGCCGGCGAGCACCACGCCGGCGCTGCTGTCGAGCACCACCGTCTCGCCGTGGCGCAGGAGGGCGGTCGCGCGGCGCACGCCCACGACCGCCGGGATGCCGAGGCTGCGTGCCAGGATGGCGGTGTGCGAGGTGGGGCCGCCGAACTCGGTGACGAAGCCGGCCACCCCGCGCTCGCGCATCAGCAGGGTGTCGGCCGGGGTGAGGTCGCTCGCGAGGATGACCCGGCTCTGCAGGTCCGCGGGCGCTTCCTGCTCCTGCTCGAGCAGGAGCCGCTGCACCCGGTTGACCACGTGGTCGAGGTCGTCCTTGCGGGTGCGCAGGTACTCGTCCTCCATCGCGTCGAACACCCGCACCAGCGCGTCGCGCCGCGACTGCAGGGCCCACTCGGCCGCACAGCCCTCGTCGCGCACGATGTCCTCCGCCGCGGCGAAGAGCATGCGGTCGTCGAGCATCAGCAGGTGGGCGTCGATGAACTCGGCGATGTCCGGCGGGGTGTTCGGCGGGATCCGGCGGCGCGCCTCGAGGAGCTGGGCGCCGGCCTCGGTGACGGCGGCGCGCAGGCGGTCGATCTCGCGCGCGACGTCCGTCTCCGCCACGTTGCGCTGGACGACCTGGACTGGCCCGCGCTGCAGCAGGGCGACGGAGCCGATGGCGACGGTGCGGCTGCTCGTGATCCCGATGCCGGTCAGGGCGAGCGTCATTCGCTCTCCCCGAAGCGGTTGCTCACGAGGGACTCGAGCGCATCGGCGGCCGCCTGCTCGTCCTCGCCCTCGGTGCTGAGCAGCAGCGTGGTGCCACGGCTCGCGGCCAGCATCATCACGCCCATGATGCTCTTGCCGTTGACGCGCTGCGACCCGCGCTCGAGAGAGATCTCGGCGCCATAGCGGCTCGCGGTGTTGACGAACTTGGCGGCGGCGCGGGCGTGCAGCCCGAGCTTGTTCACGATGCTGAGCTCACGCTTGATCATGGCACGACGTTCCTCGGATCCGGCTCGGCCGGCCCGTTGCAGATCAGGATACCGCGGTTGCCGCCGCTCACCGCCTTCTCGGCAAGGGCGGACAGGCTGTCCTCCGGGTAGTTGAGGACCCGCACCAGCATCGGCAGGTTGAGTCCTGCCACCACGACCACCCGGTCTTCGCGCCCTAGCGAGCTGGCGACGTTGCTCGGGGTCGAGCCGTACATGTCGGTCAACACCAGCACGCCGTCGCCGTCGTCCAGCGCGGCGACCGCGCGGGCGGCGGCGGCGCGCATCTCGTCCGCGTCCGCGGCCAGGGAGATCCCCACGTGTGCCGCGCGCACGGGGCAGCGGCCGAGCATGTTGCACGCCGTTTCGAGGAGGATCGAGCCGACGCCGTCGTGCGTCACCAGCAGCAGCCCGACGCTCATGGCAGCTCGCGGTGGACGAGCAGGATGCGCGGCTCCCGGACGCGGAAGTGCGCGGCCAGCCGCTCGGTCAGGTAGACGGAGCGGTGCTGCCCGCCCGTGCAGCCGACGGCGACCGTCAGGTAGCTGCGCCCCTCCTCCCGAAAGCAGGGAATCCACTGCTCGAGGAAGCGGGTGATCTCCTCGAGCAGCTGCGGCACGCGCGGCTCGCGCTCGAGGAAGGCCGCGACTTCGGCATCGCGGCCGGTCAGCGGCCGCAGGCTGGGTTGCCAGTGCGGGTTGGGCAGGCACCGGGCGTCGAACACGAGGTCCGCATCGCGGGGCACGCCGCGCTTGAAGCCGAAGGACTCGAACAGGATCGACATCTCGCCGCGGGGCCGCTCGGCGACGCGCCGCCGCATCAGGTCGCGCAGGTCGTGCAGGTTCGAGCGCGAGGTGTCGATGCGCAGGTCGGCGCTGCTCTGGAAGGGCTCGAGCAGCTCGCGCTCGCGGCGGATCGCCTGGCCGAGGCCCGTTTCAGCGTTGGTCAGCGGGTGGCGGCGGCGGGTCTCGCTGAAGCGCTGCACCAGCACGTCGTCGTCGGCCTCGAGAAAGACGATCTCGGCCGCGATGCCGGCCGCGCGCAGCCGCCGCACCACCGGGGGGACGCCGCGCAGGTCCTCGGCGGGGTTGCGCGCGTCGATGCCGACGGCCGTTTCCTGGAAGCGCGGCGCGCGGTCCGTGATGAGCGCGTCGGCGAAGCTCTCGAGCAGGAAGCTTGGCAGGTTGTCGATGCAGTAGAAGCCGAGGTCCTCGAGCGTGTTGAGCGCCACGCTCTTGCCGGAGCCGGACAGGCCAGTGACGACGACGAATTTCATGTCAGTCGGCGTCGCCCAGGTCGCGGAAGACGGCCTGCCGCTGGCTCTCGACGAAGGCCTGGCTGGCGTCGTAGCCCTTGAGCTTGAGCATGTGGTTGCGCACGGCCGTTTCGACGAGGATCGCCATGTTGCGGCCGGGCGCTACCGGAATGGTCACCTCGGGGATGTCGAGGCCCAGCACGCCGCGGGTGGCGTGGCAGCCGGAGAGCCGGTCCACCGCGGCGAGCTGCTCGTCAGTCATCCGGGCGAGCCGGACGATGAGCCGCAGGTACTTGTTCCGCTTGATCGCCGAGTCGCCGTACATCGCCCGGATGTTGACGATGCCCAGGCCACGCACCTCGAGGAAGTCCTGCAGCACCGGCGGGCAGTTGCCGCTGATGATGTCGGGCGCGATGCGCGAGAACTCCGCGGCGTCGTCCGCGATCAGCCGGTTGCCGCGCGAGATGAGCTCGAGGGCGAGCTCGCTCTTGCCCACCGCGGCGTCACCGGTGATGAGCACGCCCATCCCGAGCACCTCGAGGAACACGCCGTGCAGCGTGACGCGCTCGGCGAGCGCAATCGAGGAGTAGTACTGCAGGTGCTCGATCAGCTCGCTGATCGGCAGCGGGGTGCGCAGCAGCGGGGTAGCGGTGGCCTCGGCCTGGGCCATCATCAGGGCGTCCGGCGGCACGCCGTCGGCCAGGACCACGGTCGCCGGCTGTGCATCGTAGAGTTGGCGCACGGCGTCGCGGCGCGCGTCCTGGCCGAGCCCGGACAGGTAGTCCGACTCCGCCCGGCCGATCACCTGGACGCGGGCGGGGTGGATGAAGTTGAGCGGCCCGGCAAGCGTTCGGCTGTCCGTCACGTCGCCGAGCCGGCGGTCGGCGCCGGCCTCGCCGGCGACCCATTCGAGGGCGAGGCGCTCGCGCAGGGCGTCGTAGAGGTCGCGGGTGGTGACCGACTCTTCCATCTCCGGCGTCCGGCGCGCGCAACGTTCCTCAGCGATGCTCCTTGAGCTTCTCCTTGTGCTTCTTGATCTGGCGGTCCAGCTTGTCGACCAGCCCGTCGATGGCGGCGTACATGTCCTCGTGCACCGAGTCGGCGAACACGTCGGCGCCGCTCATGTGCATGGTCGCCTCGGCCTTGTGCTGCAGCTTCTCGACGCTCAGCACCACGTGCACGTTCGTGACCGAGTCGAAGTGGCGCTCGAGGCGCTCGATCTTGGTCTGGACGTACTGGCGCAGGGCGTCGGTGATGTCGACGTGGTGGCCGGTCAGGTTGATTTGCATGGTGTGCTCCCAGGGATGGGCGCCTAGACGAGGCGCTTGCGTTCGTTGGACGGGGGGATCGCCATTGCTTCCCGGTACTTGGCGATCGTGCGGCGGGCGACCTCGATACCCTGCTCCTGCAGGATCTCGGCGATCTTGCTGTCGCTGAGCGGCTTGTCGGGCCGCTCGGCCGCCACCAGCTTCCTGAGGAGCGCGCGGATGGCGGTGGCCGAGGCCTCGCCCCCCGCCGCGGTGCTCACGTGGCTGGAGAAGAAGTACTTGAACTCGAGCGTGCCGCGCGGGGTGTGCATGTACTTCTGCGTGGTCACGCGCGAGATCGTGGACTCGTGCATGCCGAGCGCGTCGGCGATGTCGCGTAGCACCAAGGGGCGCATCGCCTCCTCGCCGTGCTCGAGGAAGCCGCGCTGGAACTCGACGATCTTGGTGGCCACCTTGAGCAGCGTTTCGTTGCGGCTCTTCAGGCTCTTGATGAACCAGCGCGCCTCCTGCAGGTGGTTCTTGAGGAACTGGTTGTCGAGGCTGTTGTCCGCGCGCCGGATCAGCGAGGCGTAGTCGGCGTTGACGCGCAGCCGCGGCGTGGCCTCGGGGTTCAGCTCCACGCGCCAGGCGCCGCCGCGCCGGGTGACGAACACGTCGGGCTCGACATACTGCGGCGCGGACGACGCGACCTGCGAGCCGGGGCGCGGGCTCAGCGAGCGAATCAGTTGAATGATGCCGGACAGCTCCGCGTCCTCGATCTTCATCCTCCGGCGGACCTGCGCCTGGTCCTGGCTCGCGAGCAGGTCGAAGTGACGGCCCACCAGCTCGAGCGCCCGGGCGCGGTGCGGCGTGTCCTCGGGCAGCTGGCGGAGCTGGATCAGCAGGCACTCGCGCGGATCGCGCGCGCCGACGCCCGGCGGATCGAAGTTCTGAATCCGGTGCAGGACCGCCTCGACCTCCTCGAGGCCGATGTCCGGGTCCTCGAAGGCGGCCTCGATTTCCTCGACGGACTGCGTCAGGTAGCCGTCCTCGTTGATCGCGTCGATGATGGCCGAGGCGATTGCGCGGTCGGTGTCGTTGAACGGAGTGAGGTTGAGCTGCCACTCGAGGTGGTCGCTGAGGGTCTGGCCGGCCGCCCGCTGCGCGTAGAGGTCGGTGCCCTCGTCGTCCGTGGCGCTGCCGGAGGAGGGGGGCAGCGCCGGCTCGTAGATGTCCTCCCAGGCGCTGTCCACCGGCAGCTCCTGCGGCAGGTCGGTCGGGGTCGCGGCCACCTCCGGCTCGGCCTCCCCGCCGTAATCGCGGTCGTCCGAGCTGTAGTCGTCCTCGTGCGCCGGCGCGGGCTCGGCGGCGCTGGCGGACGCCTCCGCCGGGCCGCGCACCTGCTCGCGAAACTCGCCTTCTTCCACCGTCTCGAGCAGCGGGTTGGACTCGAGCGCCTCCTGGATCTCCTGCTTGAGGTCGAGCGTGGACAGCTGCAGCAGCCGGATGGCCTGCTGCAGCTGGGGCGTCATCGTCAGATGCTGGGTGAGACGAAGCTGGATGGAGGGCTTCATCTGCCGTTGCGCGCTTCCCTGGTATGCAATTTGTATGAGCGTGTCCTGACCGCCATTCTAGCCAAAAGCGCGGGTGGCGTCGGCAAGGCCCGCGACGGCGGCGGGGCGTTCAGAGCCGGAAGTCCTCGCCGAGGTACACCGTCCGCACCTGGGGGTGGTCCAGCAGGTGGTCGGGCGGCCCCTCGGCCAGGACCCTGCCCTGGTGGATGATGTAGGCGCGATTGCAGATCTTCAGGGTCTCGCGGACGTTGTGGTCGGTGATCAGGATGCCGATGCCGCTGTCCGCGAGCTGCTCGACGATCGCCTGGATGTCGACCACCGAGATCGGGTCCACGCCCGCGAAGGGCTCGTCGAGCAGGATGAAGCGGGGCTCGATGGCCAGCGCCCGGGCGATTTCGAGGCGCCGGCGCTCGCCGCCCGACAGGCTCACGGCGAGCTGGTCCTTGAGGTGGGTGAGCGAGAACTCCTTGAGCAGGGAATCGCAGCGCTCGCGCTGCTCCCCGGGCGTCAGCTGCTCGCGGGTCTGCAGCACGGCCAGCACGTTCTCCGCCACGGTGAGCCGGCGGAAGATCGAGGGCTCCTGCGCGAGGTAGCCCAGTCCGCGGCGGGCGCGCACGTGCATCGGCTCGACCGTGACGTCGGTGCCGTCGATGGTCACGCGCCCACCGTCGGCCGGCACCAGTCCCGCAATCATGTAGAAGCAGGTGGTCTTGCCGGCGCCGTTGGGTCCGAGCAGGCCGACGATGTCGCCCGCGTCGAGCCCGGCCGACACGCCGTCGACCACGGCCCGGCCGCGGTAGCGCTTCATCAGGCCGGTGGCCTCCAGGCGCGCCATCAGCGTGCCGGCGGCGGCGTGGCCCGGGGCTTGGCCGGGGGGGGCGGGGCGCCCTTGGGGGCAGGCTTCGCCGCGGGCTTCGCAACGGGGTCCGCCGGCTTCGGCGCGGTCGGCGGGGCCTTCGGGGCCGGCGCGGCGCCGGAGGCCGCTCCCTGCTGCTGCGACTTCGGATCGACGGTGATGCGCACCCGCTCCGAGCCTTTCGCCGCGGCGCCGCCCTTCACCACGGACTTCACCCGGTCGTAGACGATGCGGTCGCTCTTGAAGGTGTCCCGTCCCTGGACCAGCTCGGCGTTGCCGGTCATCACCAGCTCCTCGCTGGTGACCAGGTAGTCGAGATGGTTGGCGCGGGCGCGGACCGGGACGGTCTGGCCGTCCGGCATCTGCTGGAAGCGCGCTGGCTTGCCGTCCGCCTCGATGCGCTGCGCCTTGCCGCCGGGGTGGTGAACGGTCAGGCGCTCGGACTCGAGGCGCATGCTGCCCTGGGTCGCGACCACGTTGCCGGTGTAGACGCTGACGCCCTTCGCCTCGTCGATGTCGGCGGCGTCGGCCTCGAGGTCGATGGGCTGATCCTTGTCGGTGGCGAGCGCCGCGGCCTGTCCGGCCGCGAGCGCGAGGACGAGACCGGCGAGGCCGGTGAGGCGCCTAGCGGCGCGGCGCGATGTCATAGTGACCCCTTGCGTTCGACAGCAGCTTGATCCGACCTTCCTTGCCCAGCCAGGCCTTGGCGCCAACGGCATCGACCCGGCTGCCCTCGCTGATCATGGTGACCGGCTCGGCGGTCTCGGCATAGTCCGCCTTCGGCCGCACCGTGAGGTTCGTGGTGTCCAGGCGCACCGGCCGGACGCCCGGGGCCCCCTCGCGCGTGATGCGCACCTTGCCCTGCAGCAGCACCCGCTCCCCGTCCGGCGACACCCAGCCGCGCTCGGCGCGCACCACCCAGGGGGGCTCGGCCTCGTTGTACACCACGAGCACCGGCGTCTCGAGCTCGGTGCTCTCGTCGTCGAGATAGCGCACCACGTGCGGCGACTCGAGCATCCGCGCCGGCCGCCCCTGCGCGTCCATCTCCAGGGTCCGCACGTCGCGGCCGAACTGCGCCGGGACGTGCCCGGGTGCCGCCTTGGGCGGGGGCTCGTCCTCGGTCGGGCCGCCGACCCACCAGGCAAGCACGGCGAGGGCGGCGAACAGCCCGAGGATCCAGGGGTGGCCGAGTCGCGGGAGGGTCACGCCAGATAGCGCGCCAGCGCAGGGCCCAGGGTTCCCCGGGCCTCCATGAGCAGCTCGCAGACGTCGCGGGCGGCGCCCCGGCCGCCGCGCGAGGGGGTCTGCCAATGGGCGTGCTGCTTGACGAAGGGATGGGCGTCCTGCACGGCGATGGCGAGGCCGACGCGACTCATCACCGGCAGGTCCACCACGTCGTCGCCCACGAAGGCCACCTCGTCGTCCGTGAGACCGAGATCCGCCTTGATCTGCTCATAGGCGGCGCGCTTGTCGCGCTGGCCCTGGTAGACCTGACGGACGCCGAGGCTCTCCATGCGCAGCCTGACCACCTGCGAGCTGCGGCCGGTGATGATGCCGATGGTCACTCCCGACTCCTGCAGCATCGCCATTCCGTGCCCGTCGCGCGAGTGGAAGGCCTTGTATTCCTGGCCGTCGTCGCCGAGGTAGAGGCTGCCGTCGGTCAGCACGCCGTCCACGTCGAAGATCACGAGGCGCACCCGCGCCGCCCTCTCGAGGATGTCCCGCATCGTCCGTCCCTCAGACGACCCGCGCGCGCAACAGGTCGTGCATGTTGAGCGCCCCGACCAGCCGCCCCTCGGGTCCGGTGACCAGCAGCGCGTTGATCTTCCGGCCCTCCATCAGCGCCAGGGCCTCCGCCGCCAGCAGGTCCGGCGGCACCGTCACCGGGTTGCGGGTCATGAGCGCGTCCACCGCGACAGACCGCACGTCCGCGCTCCGGTCCAGGGCCCGCCGCAGGTCGCCATCGGTGAACACGCCGACGACCCGCCCGTCCGCGACGACGGCCGTCATCCCGAGGCCCTTGCGCGACATCTCGAGCAGGGCGTCGCCCAGCGGCACGCCGGCGGCAACCTGGGGGATCTGCTCGTCGCGGTGCATGACGTCGGCGACGTGCAGCAGCAGGCGCCGGCCGAGGCTGCCGCCAGGGTGCGAGCGGGCGAAATCCTGGGCGGTGAAGCCGCGCGCCTCGAGCAGCGCCACCGCCAGCGCGTCGCCCATCACCAGCGTCGCGGTGGTGCTGGAGGTCGGCGCGAGCCCGAGCGGGCAGGCCTCGCGCGGCACGCTCACGTCGAGGTGCACGTCCGCCGCCTGCGCCAGCGTGGATCGCGGGTTGCCGGTCATGCAGACCAGCGGCACGCCGAGCCGCTTGATCAGCGGGACGATGCTGACCAGCTCGTCGGTCTCGCCCGAGTTGGACAGGGCGAGGACGACGTCCTGGCCCGTGATCATCCCCAGATCGCCGTGGCTCGCCTCCCCGGGATGCACGAAGAAGGCGGGGCTGCCCGTGCTGGCGAGCGTGGCGGCGATCTTGCCGCCGACGTGGCCGGACTTGCCCATGCCCGTGACCACGATCCGTCCCCGGCAGGCGAGGAAGTGCCGGCAGGCCTGCACGAAGGCGTCGTCGATGCGCTCGCGCAGGCCCAGCACGGCCGCCGCCTCGTCGTCGATGACGGCGAGCCCGAGCTGCCTGAGCTTGTCGGCCTCGTCGGAGGCGTGGTGGCGGGTCATCGGCTTGCGCTCGGGCGTCTGCGCGCGACGGAGCCCTGGATTGTTTCAAAGCGCGGCGGGCCAGCGCAAACCCCGCTTCGCTTGACCCACCCCGGGGGCGAGGTCACCATTTCCAACCTTTTCCGAGCCGACCGGGCCCGATGCCCTCCAAGCGCCCCCCCAAGCGCCCCGCGGCCCGCCCCGCGGCGGCGCCGGCGTCCCCCGCCAAGCCTCGCCCCGTCCCCCGGCCGGGGGCACGGGACGCGCTCGTCCGCATCCGCGGCCTGACTTTCAGCCGGGGGACGCGCCGGATATTCGACCGGATCGACCTCGACATCCCGCGCGGCGGGGTGACGGCCATCATGGGACCGTCGGGCACCGGCAAGACCACCCTCCTCAAGCTGATCGGCGGCCAGCTGCGGCCGGATGCCGGCACCGTGGAGGTGGACGGCCGGAACATCCACGCCCTGGGCACCGCCGAGCTCTACGCCCTGCGCAAGCGGATGGGCATGCTGTTCCAGACCGGCGCGCTGCTCACCGACCTCGACGTGTTCGAGAACGTCGCCTATCCGCTGCGCGAGCACACCAATCTGCCCGAGCCGATGATCCGCAAGCTCGTGCTCCTCAAGCTCGAGGCGGTGGGGCTGCGGGGCGCCCGCGGGCTGATGCCGAGCGAGCTTTCGGGCGGCATGGCCCGCCGGGTGGCGCTGGCCCGGGCGATCGCGCTCGATCCGATGATGATCATGTACGACGAGCCCTTCACCGGTCAGGATCCGATCTCCATGGGCGTGCTGGTGCAGCTCATCCGCCGCCTCAACGACGCGGCCCACCTCAGCAGCATCGTCGTGTCGCACGACGTGGCGGAAACGGCGGCGATTGCGGACACCCTCTACGTGATCGCCGACGGCCGGGTGATCGACCGCGGGACGCCCGCGAAGGTGCGGGCCTCCGGTTCCGACTGGACCCGGCAATTCATGCAGGGCCTGCCCGACGGCCCGGTGCCCTTCCACTACCCGGCGCCGCCGCTCGCCGCCGACCTGTTCGCCGGGCGGGGCGGGGCGGCGTGAGCCCGCTGCTCGACGGGCTGGCGATGCTGGGGCGGGCCGGCCTCGGGGCGTTGGAGCGCCTCGGTCGGGGGCACCTGCTGCTGCTCGGTCTCCTCGCCGGCCTCGGCCCGCTCCTCCGCCGGCCGCGGCTGCTGCTGCAGCAGATGCACTCCGTCGGGGTGCGCTCGATGCTGATCATCGCCGTCTCCGGCGTGTTCGTGGGCATGGTGCTGGGGCTGCAGGGGCACTACATCCTGTCGCGCTTCGGGGCGGAGGCGACGCTCGGGGTGATGGTCGCGGCCTCGTTGGTGCGCGAGCTCGGCCCGGTGGTCACCGCCCTGCTGTTTGCCGGCCGCGCCGGCTCGGCGCTGACCGCCGAGATCGGCCTGATGAAGGCCACCGAGCAGCTCTCGGGCCTCGAGATGATGGCGGTGAACCCGGTCTACCGCGTGCTCAGCCCGCGCTTCCTCGCGGGCTTCCTGTCGATGCCGCTGCTGGCGGCGATGTTCAGCGCGCTCGGCGTTTGGGGCGGCTGGTTCGTCGGCGTCGGCCTGCTCGGCGTGGACGACGGCACCTACTGGTCGCAGATGCAGGCGAAGATCGACCTGGACGAGGACATCGTGAACGGCGTCATCAAGAGCCTCGTGTTCGGCTTCGTCTGCTCCTGGATCGCGATCTTCCAGGGTTACGATTGCGTCCCGACCTCCGAGGGGGTCAGCCGCGCCACCACGAAGACCGTCGTCCACTCGGCCCTGGCGGTGCTGGGGCTCGACTTCGTACTCACCGCCTTGATGTTCGGAAAATGAAGACACTCAGCGCACGCGGCATGGAAATCCTGGTGGGGGCCTTCGTGGCGGCGGGCTTCGTTGCCCTGTTCTTCCTCGCCATGAAGGTCAGCAACCTCGGCGCCGTGACGGTCGGCGACGGCTATCAGGTCACGGCGCGCTTTCGCAACGTCGGCGGCCTCAAGGTCCGGGCGCCGGTCAGCATGGGGGGGGTGCCGCTCGGCAAGGTGGTCGGCATCCATTTCGACGAGAAGACCTTCGATGCGGTGGTGACGATGGAGATCGACCGGCAGTACGACCAGCTTCCGGACGACACCTTCGCGAAGATCTACACCGCCGGCCTGCTCGGCGAGCAGTACGTGGGGCTGGAGCCGGGCGGCAGCGAGAAGAACCTGAAGCAGGGCGGCGAGATCCGCATGACGCAGTCCGCCCTGGTGCTGGAGGAAGTCGTGGGGCAGTTCATCTTCAGCAAGGCGCAGGAGGGCAGCAAGCAATGACTCTTTGGAGATTCCTCACCGCGGGTTGGCTCGCGGCGCTGCTCGCGCTGCCCGCGCACGGCGCAAGCGCGGCCGAGGCCCAGGCGCTGGTGCGCACCACCGCCGACCAGGTCCTCGCCGAGGTGCGGGCCAACAAGGCGGAGCTGGAGCGCAGCCCGGCCCGCATCTACGAGCTGGTGCAGGCCTCGGTCGTGCCGCACTTCGACTTCACGCGCATGGCCCAGTCGGCGCTCGGCCGCCACTGGCGGGCGGCCACCGACGAGCAGCGGGCGGCCCTGACGCGCGAGTTCCAGGAGCTGCTGGTGCGGACGTATGCCGTGGCCCTGCTCAATTACTCGGGACAGCAGATCGATTACCTGCCGCTGCGCTCCGGCGGCGCCGACGACGACGCGACGATCCAGACCCGGGTGGTGCAGCCGGGGGCGCCGCCCATCCCGATCGACTACCGTCTCAGCCAGTCGGCCGGGCGCTGGAAGGTCTACGACGTCGTGATCGACAACGTGAGCCTGGTGTCGAATTACCGCTCGAGCTTCTCTGAGCAGGTGCAGCGCGAGGGCATCGACGGGCTGATCCGCCAGCTCGCCGACCGTAACCGGCAATTGCGCGGATGAATCTCGCCCGCATCGAGCCCGCCGGCGACCGGCGCTTCCGTGTCAGCGGCGTGCTGGACTACGGCACCGTCGCGGCGCTCGAAGCGCGCGGCCGGCTGCTGCTCGCGGCCACGGCGGACGCGGTCGTGGACCTGTCGGGGGTCGAGCGGGCGAACAGCGCCGGCCTCGCGCTGCTCCTCGAGTGGCTGGACCAGGCCCGGGCCGCGCACCGGCGGCTGCGGTTCGAAGGCGTGCCCGACTCGCTGCTCGAGATCGCCGGCACGAGCAACGTTGCCGCTCTGCTGCCCCTGGTCGCGACCGGCGAGGGAGCCCCCTGATGTCGGCGCGCGCCTGTTGCGCGCCGCGGAGCATCCGATGGACAAGCTGATCATCACCGGCGGCGCGCCGCTCAGCGGCGACGTCCGCATCTCGGGCGCAAAGAACGCCGCCCTGCCCATCCTGGCGGCCACCCTGCTCGCCACCGAGCCGGTGTTCATCGGCAACGTGCCGCACCTGCAGGACGTGACCACCACCATGGAACTGCTCGGCCGCATGGGCGCGCGGCTCGTGGTGGACGAGCGCCTCGCGGTGGAGGTGGACCCGACGCGCATCAGCGACTGCGTTGCGCCCTACGATCTGGTGAAGACCATGCGGGCCTCGATTCTGGTGCTCGGGCCGCTGCTCGCGCGCTTCGGCCAGGCCGACGTCTCGCTGCCGGGCGGCTGCGCCATCGGCTCGCGGCCCGTGAACCTGCACATCGACGGCCTGCGCAGGATGGGGGCGGAGATCCGCGTCGAGAACGGCTATATCCGTGCGCGGTCGAAACGGCTCAAGGGCGCGCGGCTGGTGATGGACCTCGTCACCGTCACCGGCACCGAGAACCTGATGATGGCCGCGACCCTGGCCGATGGCGTCACCGTCATCGAGAACGCGGCCCGCGAGCCCGAAGTCATCGACCTCGCCAACTGCCTCAACGCCATGGGGGCGAAGGTGCGCGGGGCGGGGACCGACACCATCGTCATCGACGGCGTCGAGCGGCTGCACGGGGCGAGCTACAAGGTCCTGCCCGACCGGATCGAGACCGGCACCTTCCTGGTCGCCGCGGCCATCACCGGCGGCGCCGTGCGCGTCAGGGACACCGATCCGGGCCTGCTCGACGCGGTACTGGACAAGCTGCGCGAGGCGGGCGGCGACATCGAGGTCGGCGAGGACTGGATCTCGCTCGACATGCACGGCCGACGGCCGAGGTCGGTGGACGTGCACACCGCGCCCTATCCGGCGTTTCCCACGGACATGCAGGCGCAGTTCACCGCGCTCAACGCGGTCGCGCAGGGCGTGGGCACCATCACGGAGAACGTGTTCGAGAACCGCTTCATGCACGTGCTCGAGATGCAGCGCATGGGCGCGAACATCCGGCTCGAGGGCAGCGTGGCGATCTGCACCGGGGTGGAGCGACTGACCGGGGCGCCGGTGATGGCGACCGACCTGCGCGCCTCCGCGAGCCTGGTGATTGCAGGACTCGTCGCCGACGGCGAGACGCTGGTGGACCGCATCTACCACATCGACCGCGGCTACCAGAACATCGAGGAGAAGCTCTCGGGGCTCGGCGCGCACATCCGCCGCGTGCCGGGCTGAGCCGCCGCGATGCAGTTCGATGCCCCGATCACCATCGCGCTCTCGAAGGGCCGCCTCTACAAGGAGGCCCTGCCGCTGCTCGCGCAGGCCGGCATCGTGCCGCTCGAGGACCCGGAGACCAGCCGCAAGCTGATCCTCGAGACCTCCCGGTCGAACGTGCGCATCGTCGTGATCCGCGCGAGCGACGTGCCGACCTACGTGCAGTGGGGCGCCGCGGACGTGGGCGTCGCGGGCAAGGACGTGCTGATGGAGCACGGCGGCGAGGGGCTGTACGAGCCGCTGAACCTCGCGATCGGCCGCTGCCGCATGATGGTCGCGGGGCCCGCGGGCGCGACGCTGGGCGCGCGCCGGCCGCGCGTCGCCACCAAGTACGTCGCCACGACGCGCCGGCACTTCGCGACGCAGGGCCGCCAGGTGGACATCATCAAGCTGTACGGCTCGATGGAGCTCGCGCCCCTGGTCGGACTCGCCGACCTCATCGTCGACCTCGTGGAGAGTGGCAACACGCTCAAGGCGAACGGTCTGGTCACGCTCGAGCACATCGCTGACATCAGCGCGCGGCTCGTCGTGAACAAGGCGTCCTGGAAGATGAAGCACGGTACCCTGACGGCGCTGGTCGAGAACCTGCGTCAGGCGGTTGCCGCGCGGTGTGCATAGGGCGGCCCGCGGCCGCCGCGGGACGGCGCGCACGGCGCGCCCAATGGTGGCCGAGGCATATCCTGCCCGTGCCTGGCTAGCGCAAGGGGTGCTAACGATGGCTGACATCACCCGACTCGATACCCGCAACCCCGAATTCTGGGCCCGGCTCGACGCGCTGCTCGCGTGGGAGTCGGTGTCCGACGCCGGCGTCAATGACACCGTGAACCGCGTTCTCGCCGACGTGCGGGCGCGGGGCGATGCGGCGCTCGTCGAGTACACCGCGCGTTTCGACGGCTGGACGCCGGCGGATGCCGGGACGCTCGAGATCCCGCTCGCGCGCCTCGCGCAGGCCTGGAACGCGATCCCCGCCGCGCAGCGCGATGCGCTCGCGCACGCGGCCGAGCGCATCCGCGCCTACGCCGAGCGGCAGAAAATCGCGGGCTGGACCTACGTGGAGGCGGACGGCACGGTGCTCGGTCAGCAGGTGACGCCGCTGGACCGCGTCGGCCTCTACGTGCCGGGCGGCAAGGCGGCGTACCCCTCTTCAGTGCTGATGAATGCGCTGCCCGCCAAGGTCGCCGGCGTTGGCGAGCTGGTGATGGTGGCGCCGACGCCGCGCGGCGAGGTGAACGAGCTGGTGCTCGCCGCGGCGCACGTCTGCGGCGTCGACCGCGTGTACGCGATCGGCGGCGCCCAGGCGGTTGCGGCGCTCGCCTACGGCACCGCGACGGTCCCTTCGGTCGATAAGATCGTCGGGCCGGGCAACATCTACGTTGCGACCGCCAAGCGCGCGGTCTTCGGCCAGGTCGGCATCGACATGGTCGCCGGCCCCTCGGAGATCCTCGTCGTCTGCGACGGGGGCACCGACCCCGACTGGGTGGCGATGGACCTCTTCTCCCAGGCCGAGCACGACGAGGATGCGCAGTCGATCCTCGTCTGTCCCGACGCAGCCTTCGTCGACCGCGTGGCGGCGAGCATCGACCGGCTGCTCCCGGGGATGGAGCGGCGCGAGATCATCGCCACCGCGCTGCGCGTGCGCGGTGCGCTGATTGCCTGCCGCGACCTCGACGAGGCGGCCGCGGTCGCGAACCACATCGCCCCGGAGCACCTCGAGCTGTCGGTGGCGGACCCGCAGGCCTGGCTTGCGAAGATCCGGCACGCCGGCGCGATCTTCATGGGCCGGCACACGTCGGAGCCGCTCGGCGACTACTGCGCCGGCCCGAACCACGTGCTGCCGACCTCGCGCACCGCGCGCTTCTCCTCGCCGCTCGGCGTGTACGACTTCCAGAAGCGCTCGAGCCTGATTCTGGTCTCGCCGGACGGCGCGGACGCGCTCGGCCGCACCGCTTCGGTGCTCGCCCGCGGCGAGGGGCTGACCGCCCACGCCCGCTCGGCCGAGTACCGGCTAAAAGGTGAAGCCGGATGAGGCGGCCAGGCACATGACCGACGAAGCCGCAGCGCGCGTGGCCCAGTGGGTGCGCCCGGAGATCCGGGCGTTGTCGGCCTACCACGTCCCCGATGCGAGCGGGCTCATCAAGCTCGACGCGATGGAGAACCCCTACGGCTGGCCCGACGCGCTGCGGGCGGAGTGGTCGGCCCTTGCGCGCGCGACCGGCGTCAACCGCTATCCCGACCCGCGCGCGCAGCCGCTCAAGGACGCGCTGCGCACGGCGATGGGCATTCCGCAAGCGGCCGGCATCCTGCTCGGCAACGGCTCGGACGAGATCATCCAGCTCATTGCGCTGGCGCTGGCCGGGCCGGAGCGCACCGTGCTCAGCGTCGAGCCCGGCTTCGTGATGTACCGGATGATCGCGACCTTCGTCGGCATGCGCTACTGCGGCGTGCCGCTGCGCGCGGGCGACTTCTCCCTCGACCTGCCCGCCCTGCGAGCTGCGATCACCGCGCACCGGCCCGCGGTGGTCTTCCTCGCGCAGCCGAACAACCCGACGGGCAACTGCTTCGACGAGGCCGCGCTGGTCGAGATCATCGAGGCGGCGCCCGGGCTGGTGGTGATCGACGAGGCCTATGCCCCTTTCACCGAGGCGAGCCTGCTGCCGCGGGTTGGCGACTGGCCGAATCTCGTGGTCATGCGCACGGTGTCGAAGATGGGGCTCGCCGGCCTGCGGCTCGGCTACCTCGCCGGCCCCGCCGCCTGGGTCGACGAGCTCGACAAGCTGCGCCTGCCCTACAACGTGAACGTGCTGACGCAGCGCGCGGCCGAGCTCGCGCTGCGCCACAAGGCGGTGCTCGACGCGCAGACCGCGGCGATCCGCGCCGAGCGCGACCGCCTGTTCGATGCGCTCGCCGCCCTGCCCGGCGTCGTGCCCTTCCCCTCGGAGGCGAACTTCATCCTCGCGCGCATGCCGGCGGGCCGAGCAGCCGAGCTGTTCGCCGCGCTGCGCGAGCGGGGCGTGCTCGTGAAGAACCTGCACGGCGCGCACCCCCTGCTCGCCGATTGCCTGCGCGTCACGGTGGGCACGCCCGAGGAAAACGCGGCCTTCGTCGCGGCGCTTGCCGCGGCGCTCTAGCCGTGCGCTCGCCATGACGTCGGCGGGCGGGTCCGCCCTGATCCCCTGGAGCGGTCTGCCGCCGGGCGAGCAGCTCAGGCTGCGCGAGGAATACGGACGGCACCTCGACGCTCAGCCCCGCACCTGCGACCTCTCGCTGAAACTGGAGCGCTTCCGGGCCTGGCTGGCCGAGCGGGGCATCGCCCTCGACCTCGACCGCTGACCCTGGACGCACCGCGCCGGTGCGCCACTCTTTGCGCCGCGCGCCGGATTGGTGCGTTCTCCCGCATGCCCGCGCCAGGCAGTTGCGCAACTGCCTGATCCTGAAAGTCGAATTCTCCGGCCTGCTTCTTGCTGCCGCGCCCCCGAATCGCAAACCAGGGGACCCAGGATGGACAAGCTGCAGGCCGGTACCGACGTGCTCTTTCTGCTGATCGGCGCCGTGATGGTGCTCGCGATGCACGCGGGCTTCGCGTTCCTCGAGCTCGGCACGGTGCGCGCGAAGAATCAGGTGAACGCGCTGGTGAAGATCTTGGTCGACTTTGCCGTTTCGACCGTCGCCTATTTCTTCATCGGTTTCACGATCGCCTACGGCATCGACTTCATGGCCGGGGCGGGCCAGCTCGCCGAGCGCAACGGCTACGACCTGGTGCGCTTCTTCTTCCTGCTGACCTTCGCCGCGGCGATCCCGGCGATCGTCTCGGGCGGCATCGCCGAGCGGGCGCGGTTCTACCCGCAGCTCGCCGCCACCTTCCTGCTCGTCGCGCTCGTCTATCCCGTGTTCGAGGGCATCGTCTGGAACGACCGCCTCGGCGTGCAGGCCTGGATGACCGACACCTTCGGCGTGAAGTTCCACGATTTCGCGGGCTCGGTGGTGGTGCACGCGGTCGGCGGCTGGATCGGCCTCGCCGCCGTGCTGCTGCTGGGGCCGCGCTACGGGCGCTACACAAGGGAGGGTCTGGTGACGGCGCATCCGCCGTCGAGCATCCCCTTCCTGGCGCTGGGCGCCTGGGTGCTGACCGTCGGCTGGTTCGGCTTCAACGTGATGTCGGCGCAAAAGATCGTCGACGTGAGCGGCCTCGTCGCCGTGAATTCGCTGATGGCGATGGTCGGCGGCATCCTCGCGGCCCTGCTCGCCGGCCGCAACGACCCCGGCTTCGTGCACAACGGCCCGCTCGCCGGGCTGGTCGCGGTCTGCGCGGGTTCGGACCTGATGCACCCCGCCGGTGCGCTGGTGACCGGCGCGGTCGCGGGCGCGCTTTTCGTCTGGATGTTCACCGTGGTGCAGAACCGCTGGAAGATCGACGACGTGCTGGGCGTGTGGCCGCTGCATGGCCTGTGCGGCGCCTGGGGCGGGATCGCGGCCGGGCTCTTCGGCCTGGAGTCGCTGGGCGGCCTCGGCGGCGTGAGCCTCGGGGCGCAGGCGGCCGGCACGGCGCTCGGCGTCGCGATTGCGCTGGCGGGCGGCTTCGCGGTCTATGGCGCGATCAAGCTCACCTCGGGCCTGCGCCTGGAGCAGGAGCAGGAATACGACGGCGCCGACCTCTCGATCCACAGGATCACCGCGACGCCCGAGTACAACCGGCGCTGATCGTCGGCCAGAAACGAAGAAAGGCAGCCGAGAGGCTGCCTTTCTGTTTGTGCTGGTCGGGGTGAGAGGATTCGAACCTCCGACTCCCGCCTCCCGAAAGCGGTGCTCTACCAGGCTGAGCTACACCCCGAATGTCGCCGCGGTCAGTTGCCTCTCGCGACCGCGAAGTCGGCCACGGCCGCCAGCGCGCTGCGATAGGCAGAGGGGGGGAGGACGTCGAGCGCCGCCTTGGCGCGCCCCGCCTCGTCCGCTGCGAGTCGGGCAGTGTAGGCGATCGCATCGGTCGATTCAATCGCCCGCATGACGTCGCCGATGCGCTCGCGGCCCCCGTGCTCGATGGCGTCGCGCAGCAGCGCGGCCTGCTCGGGGGCGCCGACCTGCAGTGCGCGGATGAGCGGCAGGGTGGGCTTGCCCTCGGCGAGGTCGTCCCCGAGGTTCTTGCCGATGTCCTCGCTGCTCGAGCCGTAGTCGAGCGCGTCGTCGATCATCTGGAACGCCGTGCCGAGGTGGCGGCCGTAGTCGGCGAGGGCCTGTTCCTGTTCCGCAGGGGCATCGCACAGCACTGCGCCGAGCCGGGCGCCGGCCTCGAACAGGGTGGCGGTCTTGCGCAGGATGACCTCGCGGTAGCGGGCCTCGTCGACGTCCGGGTCGTGGCAGTTGAGGAGCTGCAGGACCTCGCCCTCGGCGATCCGGTTGGTCGCGTGGGAGAGGATCTCCATCACGCGCATGCGGTCGACCTCGACCATCATCTCGAAGGAGCGGGAGTAGAGGAAGTCGCCCACGAGGACGCTCGCGGCGTTGCCCCAGACCGCGTTGGCCGTGTCCCGGCTGCGGCGCAGGTCCGACCCGTCCACCACGTCGTCGTGCAGCAGGGTGGCGGTGTGGATGAACTCGACGACCGCGGCGAGGGTGACGTGGTGCTCCGCCTGATAGCCCAGCGCCCGGGCGGCCAGCACGACGACCAGCGGGCGCAGGCGCTTGCCGCCGCCGCTCACGATGTACTGCCCGACCTGGTTGATCAGGACCACGTCGGAGCGGAGCCGGTCGAGGATCAGCCGGTCGACCGCCGTGAGGTCGTCGGCGACCAGCGCGCGCAGCGCGGTAATGTCCATCCGTAACTCTTTGAGTCAGGCGCTCGAAAAGGCCCGGCACTGTAGGGGGGCGCTCGCCGGGGTGTCAACGAAGCGGGAGGGGGGTTTGACGCGCTCCAGGCCGGCCTTTAGAATCGCGCCTCTTTTCGGCGGGCTCCGTCCCCGGGGCGCGCCGCAACGCAAGGGTTCTCGCGGAGATTTGGCCATGTACGCCGTGATCCAGACGGGGGGCAAGCAGTATCGTGTCACCCAAGGCGCCAAGGTGCGCGTCGAGAAGCTGCCTGTCGACGAAGGTGGCACGGTCGAGCTCGACAAGGTGATGCTCGTCGCGGACGGAGACAACGTCACCGTCGGCACGCCCTACGTGGCGGGAGGCAAGGTGACGGCCACCGTGAAGGCGCATGGCCGCGCGAAGAAGGTCCACATCGTGAAGTTCCGCCGCCGCAAGCACCACCTCAAGCGGCAGGGCCACCGCCAGTGGTACACGGAACTCCAGATCACCGGCATCAGCGCGGGCTGAGCCAGGAGGCAGAGCGATGGCACACAAGAAGGCAGGCGGCAGCTCCCGCAACGGTCGCGATTCCGAGTCCAA
>Ga0114939_10000757_pt1 | contig 26599 bp, 21 predicted proteins | sample AshMeaCrysSpring_FD_87196 | JGI IMG/M metagenome (GOLD analysis project Ga0114939, IMG submission 87196) | Groundwater microbial communities from Big Spring, Nevada to study Microbial Dark Matter (Phase II) - Ash Meadows Crystal Spring | ecosystem: Environmental > Aquatic > Deep subsurface >...
GAAATTCGCGGGCAGCGGGGGTGCGATTGTGGGGATCTACGACGACGACGAAATGTTTGCCCGCCTCGAGAAGGCGTTCGCGCCGAAGGGCATCCGTGTCATCAAACCCGAGGTGGCCCCCGCCCTCGCATCCCGGAGCGGCCTGTGAAAGCGGTCATCCCGGCAGCCGGATTCGGCACACGTTTTCTGCCAATCACCAAAGCGGTCCCCAAGGAAATGCTGCCGCTGGGCGACCGGCCGGTCATCCACTACGTGGTCGAGGAAGCCGCCGCGGCCGGCTTCGACGAGGTCCTCCTCATCATCAGCGCGGGCAAGGAATCGATCTGCAAATATTTCGAACCGGATCCGGCCCTCGAAGACTACCTCCTTGCGAAAGGGAAGGCGGACGCTCTGGAGTCGGTCCGCGAGGCCACTTCGCTTGCGTCAATTTCCTATGCGCTGCAGCCGGAGATGCGCGGCCTCGGGGATGCCGTGCGGCTGGCGCGGGATTTTGTGGGGAACGACCGTTCGTTCGCCGTCTTGCTCGGAGACACGGTCATGCGGCGGGGATCGCCGCTTCCTGCGATGGTCGGCGCGTGGGAAAACCTCCGCATGCCATCGGTGGCGCTCGAACCGTGTCCGCCCGAGCGCGTGTCGCGGTATGGGATTGCGGGCGGGAGGCAGGTGGCGGCCGGCATTTTCGAGCTCGACCGCCTTGCCGAGAAGCCCTCCCGCAGCGAGGCCCCGGTCCTCACGGGCGAGGGCGGCCATGCCCTGCCGCCGCATGCCTTTGCCGCGCGCTACCTTTTCACGCCGGCGATTTTTGATTTTCTGGATGCCACCGAACCGGGATTGGGCGGGGAAATCCAACTCACCGACGCCATGGACGCGCTCCGCCGGCACGGCGGGTTGCTGGGGGTCACATGGCCGGGCAAGCGGCTGGATATCGGGAGTCCGGACGGTCTCATCGAGGCCGCGGTGGCGATGCGCGCCGGTCACCCGCACGGGTAGGCCCGCAGCGCCCCGGGGAAGGTTTTCACAGTATGGCAGCCGCGTTTGCAATATAAAAGGGGTCAGTATAAAAGGGGTCAGTGTGCAATTTCTTCTTTTCTACAATTCTGGACCGTTGATTTTCTTTCCGTTTCCGCACGGTCCGGAGTGTCGGCAAAATCCTGCGGCATGTCATGGTGCAAGCCGGCCGCTGGGGGGGGTTCTCAAGGGCGACGGGACACAGAATTTTTTCTCGCCTCGTTCGAACCGAAAATGGGCGACGCGAGATGCCGGGTGATTCAAAGAATCGTTTGCCGCAATCGGCGGCCGCACACACTTGAAGCGAAGCAAAGCGGTTGGAATCGCGTCAAAAGGCCGTGGTCGTTCTGTAGAGGAGAAATTGCACACTGACCCCTTTTTGGTCCAAGGAGCAGCCTTGATGCGCGGATGGGACCTCGGGGCTACGGGCCGACTCAAACGAATTCGATTTCCGGCACCGGGGGAACGAACCCGGCGGCGGCGGATTCGCCGAGGAAGGTTCTCACGGCGCGCCGTCCGCGTTCCCCATAGTCGAGGGTGAGGTCGTTGACATACATGCCGATGAATTTGTCGGCGAGGGCGGTGTCGAGTCCGCGCGCGTGGGCCATGCTGTGGTGGACGGCGTCGGCGCGCCGGGAGAGTCCGAAGGCGATGCTTTCCTTGAGGATGTCGCGGATGTCGGCCTTCACATTGGCGGGGAGGTCGCGGCGGACGACATTGCCACCGAGGGGGAGCGGGAGGCCCCGGGTGCGTGTCCACCATTCGCCAAGGTCGGCGACGAGATGGAAGCCTTCGTTTTTGTAGGTGAGCTGACCCTCGTGGATCACAAGCCCGGCGTCGGCACGGCCCGATTTCACGGCATCGAAAATTTCGTCGAACGGCACCACGATGTGCGCGAAGGAGGGCCCCAGGAACAACTTCGCCGCCAGATACGCGCTCGTCATGAGCCCGGGCACGGCAATCACCCGACCGGCCAGCCAATCGCGCGCGGCCGCGTCGTCCGCTGCGGAGACCGGCTCGCGCGCCACAAACATCGGGCCGTAGCCGTCCCCCATGCTCGCGCCGCTGGGCAGCAGGGCATACTTGTCGAGCAGCCCCGCGAGGGCGTGGATGGAGACCGCCGAGATGTGGAGTTCGCCGCGTGCGGCGCGTTCATTGAGGGTTTGGATATCCTGCAGTATATGCTCGAAGCGGTAGCCGCGCAGGTCGATGAGGCCCTCGGCCATCGCATAAAACATGAAAGCGTCATCCGGATCCGGCGAATGGCCGAGAAGGAGGGTCTGGCTTTTGTCGAAGGTCATGAACTGTCTTATGGTTTGGTGAGGGTGGTCAATTCCTCGCTGAGCTGTTCGCGCTGTTTGCGCAATTTTCGGACTTCGGGTTCGGAAGCCGGGTTTCCGGGCGACGAGGCCCGGTCGATCTTCTCGTTGATGTCGCGGATTTCCTGCGATAGTTCGGAAACCCGCCGGTCTTCGGCGGAATCGGCAACCGGCCCGGGCTCGGGCGGAGCCGGTTCGGCCGACGGCGCGGGTGAAGCGGCCGGGGTGCTTGCCAGGCTATCGGACGGTGTGGGTTCTGGAACGCTTGTGATCGTATCGCCGGGCGCGGGAGCCGTGATGTAGTCTTCGTCATTGGCCGACGGAGAGTCCGGAGTCGGTGTGGGAGTGGCGGCCACCGGCGCGGCCTGGGCGGCGGGCGTCGGGGACGCAACCGGCTCGTCCACGATGAGGGTTTCCGAGAAAAACTCGGCCCCGTTGAGAACCGCCACGCCATTGAGCTCGACCAGATAGGAGTCCCCCTGTTTTTCCAAGACGGCCACCTTGGCTCCGACCGGGAAGTCGTGCGTGCCATAGTCGCTTTCGGATTGGAAGGCGGTCTTTACGTAGAGGAACGGGGGAACCTTCTCCGGCTTCTTGGTGGGAATATCCAGATCGGGCGGGGGGATCGCCTGCACGGCCTCCGGTGGATTGGCGTCGGTGCCGGCTTGGGGTGCCTCCCCGCATCCGGCTCCGAAGAGTCCGATGGCAATGCCGGAAGCGGCGAAAGCAAGGCCGCGAGTTGTGCGCAGGAATGAAATCATCATCTCACAACCCTACCCGCCGGGCCGCCGTTTGTCGCGCCCGGATTTTATGTGGTGTTCGGATTTTTGGCGTCCAGGTGGGCGAGGGCCGCCACGACGGCATCGAGGATGGCGTCGAGCCGGCGTGCGGCGTCGGAGGCCAGGAAGCGCAGGACAAAGAACCCGTTTTGTTGGAGCGCGGCGTCTTTGCGGCGGTCGCGGCGATAAGCGTCCTCGTCGGCGAGGTGCTGCGCGCCGTCGAGTTCGATGACAAGGCGGGCCCGCTCGCAGAGGAAATCGACCTCCATTTTTCCCGCGTTGTCGAATGGGATGGGCACTTCAGCGTTCAGCCGGAAGCGTCCCCGGGTGGCCGGGAGGGATTCCAGGCGGGCAAGGAAGAATGCCTCGCTCGAACTCCTCGCGCGGGCGATTCCCGCAGCGTCATCGGCAAATTTGCGCGCCGCCGCGAGGAAGAGTCCGGCCAGCGGCGGCGCGACCCCGTCGCGGATGAGCCGCCTTACGCTTGCTGCGTAGTCGCGTTTCCAAAGCGGGTCGGCCGGCAACGGCACATCCACCGGCCAGCCGGGCACGGCGCTGGCGGGCAGGTGGATCTCGTAGCCGATCGCTTCGTAGCCCGCACAGCGCTTGTTGAACATGCGCTCGAGCATGGGCACATCGAGGTCGGCGTAGTCATAGATGCGGACCTCGCGCTTTCCGTCGCGGAGCCGGTGGAGGCGTCCGGCATACTGGGCGATCGTGCCCCGCCAGGAAACGGGAAGCGCAAGAAAAAGCGTGTCGAGCACGGGATGGTCGAAGCCCTCGCCCACAAAGCGTCCGGTCGCAAGGAGGACATGCGGGCCCTCCGCCATGCGGGCGAGAGCATCGCGCATCGCCTTGCGTCCCATGCCGCCGCGGAGGGTGATGATGCGATCCACCATGGGAGCCAGGAGGCTTTCCAGAGTTTCCAGATGGTCGGTGCGTTCGGTGAGCACGATCGGTGCGCGGCCGTCGCGGAGGGCGGCCGCCACATCCCCGCAAATGAGCCGGTTACGGTTTTCATCGGCCGAGAGGGCATCGACCAGCCTGCCGAACGTGGCGCGGGGATCCTCGTCGCGCCCGGCGTCGTGGTCGCGGAAGCCGGTGGGACGCACGAGCACCCTGTGTGCGAACGGCCTCGCGGCGGCCTGTTTCCTTGCATCGACCGTGTGGCGCACGGGCCCGCATTGCAGGAAAATGATCGGATGGTGACCGTCCTTGCGCGTGACCGTGGCGGAGAAACCGGCCACGAAACGCGCCCGCGCGCGGCGCGAGACGAGTTCGAAACTCGAGGCGGGCAGATGGTGGCATTCATCGACGACCAATTGCCCGTATCCCGCGACCCGCGCGTCCACGTTGCCTTTGCGCACAAGGCTCTGGATGGTGGCGATGTCGAGGAGGCCCGTGAGAGCGCACCGTCCGCCGCCAAACCGGCCGATGGCATCCTCCGGGATGCCGAGAAATTCCGACATCCGCCCGACCCACTGGTCGAGGAGTTGCCTGCGGTGGACAAGCACAAGCGTGCTCACACCCCGCCGCGCGATGATCCATGCCGCGACAACAGTCTTTCCGAAGGCGGTCGTCGCCGCGAGCACGCCGGTCTCGTGCGCCAGCATGGCCTCCGCCGCGGCGAGCTGGCCGGGCCGCAATTCCCCACGAAAAGACACAGCCAGTTCCCGACCGCCGCAGCGCTCGTCGCGGACGGCCAACTGGACGCCCAGCCGCCGGAATTCCGTCCGCACGTCGTCGAGGCATCCTCGCGGCAGGATGAGATGGCGCGCGGATTCCTCGGCGCACGAGATCACGCGCGGCTTGCCGGAGACCGACAATCGCATCGCCTGCGCGCGGTAGAATTCCGGATTCTGAAACGCCGCCATCCGCACAAGGCGGTTCCGCAGCGCGGCCGGGAGGGCGGTCTTCTCGAAATACAATCCGTCCGCCATCACAACCTCCACGGATTCCGGCAGAGGCCCGGGCGGACGCCCGCCGGGCCCGGCGGATGCGAGCCCCGTCCACGGCACATCGTCGTCATCGACCACCGCGCGGACGCCCGGCACACCGCCCGCGCCGCCCGCCCGGCCGAGAACCTCCGCGATCCGCCCGGCGGGAAATTTTTCGAGTCCGGCGAGAAACGCCCATTGGTCGGCATGCGGACGGAAGTCCCCGTCCACAAAAACCGAGTTCCCGTTTTTCCGCGCTTCGCCCTGCAGCGGGAGCGCGATCAAATTTCCGAACCCGCCGCGCGGAAGCGTGTCCTGGTTTGGAAAAAACCGGTCATACGATTTCATCCCGAGCCCGGCCCGCCTGGTCATCGTCTCGGCGAGTAGGACGGTGCCCAACCCGCGCGCGAGCGTGGCCGGCACCGCACCGGAAAAGAAGACCCACACATGGGCGCCATCGCCCGAGCGCGAGCGTTCGACGGCCGCTGGCACCCCGTGGCGCAAGCAGCTTTCCCAAAACGCCAGCGCGTCGCCCCGCCAGTCTCCGCCGTCGAAATCGATCGCAAGAAAGTGGCAGGTCTCGTCCGCCAGCATCGGGTAGATCCCCATCACGATCTCGCCCGTCAAGTGTGCGCGCACGACCTCGTCGTCCACCGGGAGCCAGTTCTGATGCGGGCAGTCCGAGCACTTCACGCGCGGCTTGCGGCAAATCCCCGCCGCCCATTCGCTCCCGCAAACCGGCGAATACCCGGCACGCCCGGTCTTCCGGCTCACGAAGCGCCGCGCATACACATCGGGCCTCCCGCGAAAAAGCCCTCGAAAGATCGCAATCTTCTCCGCGGGCGAAAACGACGGGGCCACGGCGGGAGAATTCAAGCCAGGCGAAGGCCGCGAAAACATCGCACGGACTCGCCGCGGGCCTCACGCATGACACGCCTCCGATACCGCATAAATGCGGATGCCCACGAGCCGGATGTGGTCGAGCAACGGTTGGTGGCGGATGTCGGATGCGTTGCTCATTCGTATTCTCACGCGGGCGGCTTGTCCGGGTGGGGGATGCGGCTCGGGCGGAAAAAATTGGCGAAATGTTTTTTGATAGCTTCGGCGAGCGGGAGGTAGGCGCCGCGGGGTTCCCCGCCGGCGCGAATGGCGGCGACCAGCGCGGCAACCGAGAGGGTCTTCATCTCAAAGGCCGTGGAGCTGATCCCGACGGCGCTGGCGTGGTGGGCGTCGCTGCCCGCGATGCCGGGGAGCCGCCTCGCCAGCGCGTAGGCGGCCGCGCGGTCGTTGTAGGCGTGCGAGGTGACGGCGGAATTGAAAACTTCGACCGCGCACGGCTTGATGGCGTCCATTCCTTTTTTTCCCATGCCGCGCCGCCAGCCGTCGAACGGGTGGGCCGGAATGGCGGCTCCCCCGCGCAGGCGGATTTCCTCGCAGACTTTTTCGGCGGGTTCGCCGGCCATGTCGGGAAGCATCGTCCCGATGCAGAGCAGGTGACCCTCGGCGGTCGTGACCTCGACGCCTGGCACGACGAGAAAATCGTGAACAGGCAGCCCGCTGGGATGGGAGAGTCCGGCTTCCTGACAATACTCGTGGACCTCGCAATTGTCGTGGTCGGTGATGGCGATCCCGTGCAGCCCGGCCGCGCGGGCCGCTTCCACGATATCCTCCGGACACGCCGCAGCGTCCGGCGAATACCACGAGTGCACGTGAAGGTCGAAGAAATAGGTCACTGGGTCTCGCGGGGTTGGGTGAAAGCCGGCACGTTTTTGATGCCCGCGCCCTTGAGCGCGTCGAGCACTTTGACCACCAATCCGAACGGCGCCTCGCGGTCGGCCTGCAGCGCGATCGGGCGGTCGGGCGCGTTCTGACGCAGGGCGAGCAACTTCGCGGGCAAGTCGTCGGCGGTGACATTCTCGCCGTCGAAGGTGATCTCGCTGTCGGATTTCACCTGGAGGAGCGCGGGCTCGGTTTGCTCGGCGGGGGCGAGTTCGGCGGTCTGCGACTCGGGGAGGTTGATCTGAAGCTGGGGCTGGGTTTTCCGGAACGTGGTGGTGACGATAAAAAAGATGAGGAGGATCGCGAGGATGTCGATGAGCGAGACGATCACGAGCTGCGGCTGACGCTTTTTGCGGGTGTAAAATTTCATGACCGTCCGGCTCCCGGCGGGGTGGTTATTCTTCGATTTTCTCCACGGTCGGGGTGGCTCCCATCGGGTAGCATTTCGCGAGCAGGTCGCCCATGAGGGACTCCATCTCGACCGACATGACCTCGATCTTGCGCTGGAAATAGTTGTAGGCCACCAGACTCGGGGCCGCCACGCCGAGCCCCACGATGGTGGTATTGAGCGCCTCCGCGATCCCTCGGGCCACGGCCACCGGGTCTCCGCCTCCGCCAAGGTTCGCGAAAATCCCCACCAGACCGGAAAGCGTCCCCAACAACCCGAGAAGCGGGCCGATGCCGGTCGCGATTTCGAGGAGGATCAACCCGCTCTCGAGTCGGGCCACCTCGTGGCGGGCCTGGGTTTGCACCGCCTCGGCGGTTTCCGACTTCGGCCAGTCGATGTGGCGCACGAGCATCGAGATGATGCGGGCAAGCGGCGAGGGCGTTTCGCCGATGAGTTTTTGGAGATTGTCGAGGTCGTCGCCGGGCTCGAGTCGCTGAACCTCCTTGACGAGTTGCCGGGGCATCACGGCCTGCTCGCGCAGGGCGGCTCCGCGGAGCAGGATCACCGCAAGCGCCACCACGGAGAGCGCAAGGAGGAAAACCATGAAGACACCCCCCTTCACAAAAAAATCCACGGTGCCCTGCAAAGAAAACGCCAGCATCAACTCGTCCATCCCCCATTCCCTAATCCATCCCGGCCCCTTCGACAACCCCAGAACCGAAAGCCGGAATCCGCGCGGAACGCCAAGAATAGGAGGGCGAATCCCCGTGTCGGGAGGGCCAACCTCTGTGTGAGCCGAAATTTCGGCTCGGACAGCCGACCGAAGGGAGACAGGCTTTCCGAAAGAAAGACCCCGCCATGCCCTTGCGTTTCATCACTTGGGCATGCGGGTCGGGGATTTCCGCACGAGACCCGGGACTCTCCCTTCGGGGCCTTCCGCGAATCGCGGCGGATGGTTGTGGATTTTTTGACCGCTAGGATGCGGCGGACGGGGCGGGCTGGAGGTTGGCGAGGACCGACTTGAGACGTTCGAGGGTGATGGGCTTTGGCAGGTAGGAATCCATGCCCGCCGCGAGGCAAGCTTCGCGGTCTTCCTTGAAGGCATTGGCGGTGAGGGCGACCAGGTAGGGACGGCGCGCGCCCTCGGGAAAGCGCGAGCGGATTTCCTTGGCGGCGGTGATGCCATCCATAACCGGCATCTGCACATCGAGGAAGACCAGATCGAAGGGACCGGCGGCCACGGCATCGACGGCTTCCAGTCCATTGTTGGCCACCTTGGCGGAGATCCCGCATTTGCGGAACATCAACTGCATGACGCGCTGGTTCGTGGGGTTGTCCTCCGCGAGCAACACGCGGAGCGGGGGCGGCGCATCCGCCTTGGCGGAGTCGGAGGCGGCCTCCGGTTCGACGGCCGGCGCGACCTCTGATCCGGCAGGGGCGGAGTCGGACCGCGCGCCGGCCCCGCCTGCGGAGACGGCCGAGCAAATCGCGGACTTGAGGCTGGTGGGGCGCACCGGTTTGGCAATCTTGACCGCGAAAAGGCCTTCGCCGCTCTCGGCGTCGAGCACGGAACTGAGCAGAACGATGGGCACCTGCGGCCGCATGGCCCGCGCGGCCCGCGCGAAGGTCACACCATCCATTCCGGGCATGTGATAATCAGTCAGGATGAGGTCGAACGCCTCGCCGCCGGCGAGGATTTTCAGTGCTTCCGCGCCGGATTCCGCCTGGCGGCTTGTAATCCCCCAGATGCGGACCTGGTCGCGGAAGTAGAGCCGGTTGACGGGGTTGTCATCGACGATCAACACGTGGAGCCCGCGGAGCTCGCGCGCGGGATCGGAGTGTCCGGCCGACTGGAGGGCCGCCTCGGCGGGAACGAGCGGGATGGAGAAGAAAAATGTGGTGCCTTTGCCGGGCGTGCTTTCGAAGTCGAGCTCGCCGCCCATCAATTCCACAAGCCGTTTGCTGATGGCGAGCCCGAGGCCGGTGCCGCCGAATTTGCGCGTGACCGAGGAATCCGCCTGGACAAACGGGCGGAAGAGCCTCGGGCGCACCGACTCCGGGATGCCGATCCCGCTGTCGATGACCGCAATGCGCAGGCGGTCGTTCCCGGCCGGTTCGGCGCAGAGGCGCACCTCGCCGACGGAGGTGAATTTGATGGCGTTGGCGACGATGTTGATCAGGACCTGTTTGAGGCGGGTGCGGTCGCCCTCGATGGTGTGGGGCAGGGTGGGATCGACCGTGCAGGAAAGCTCGACGCCCTTTTCGGCGGCCGCGCGCGCCTGCATCTCCAGCGGCTCGAAGAGGCAGTCCGAAAGGTTGAATGGCGCCTTTTCGATCTCGATGTGGCCGGCTTCGATTTTCGAGTAGTCGAGGATGTCGTTGATGAGGTCGAGGAGGGTCTCGGCGGAGGCGGTGATGGTGCTCGCGTATTCGCGCTGCTGGGCCTCGAGCCGGGTCTCGAGGAGGAGGGACGACATGCCGATGACCGCGTTGAGCGGGGTGCGGATCTCGTGGCTCATCGTCGCCAGGAACGTGCTCTTGGCGCGGTTGGCGGCATCGGCGGCATCCTTGGCCGCGATAAGGTCCCACTCCGAGCGCTGGAGGTCGAGGCGCGAGCCGACCAACTCGGCGGCCGTCTCAAAAAGCGCGCTTTCCTCGTCCCGCCAGGCATGCTCGCACCGGCAATAAACCACCGAAAGCGTGCCCCACAACTCGCCGCGCACCCGCAGCGGCACACAGAGGAACGACCGCAAGCCGGCCTCCGCCAATGGCGGAGCCTCGATTTTCGCGCGGGAAATAGAAATACTGGTTCCGCTCGCGAGTTGCGCGCCCCACAACGCCATAAGGCCCGACCTTTTGGCGAGCCCCCAGAGTCCGCCTTCGGGCTCCCGAACATTGCAGATCCCGGCATTCCAGTCGGCGAGAAGCTCAAACCCGCCGGGGTCGGCGACCCGGTGGAAAAACAGGCTGTCGGCTGCGACGCGGGAACCGAACGACCGCGCGATGGCGGCCCACGCTTCGGAGTTGTCGAGCGGTTTGCTCAGAACGAGCTGGCCGACCTCGGCGATGGCCTCGAGCAGGGCGCGCGAGCTTTGCTGGAGGGTGATGTCGCGATATTTCCAGAGGTAGCCGTGGAGGATGCTGCCGTCCCGGATCGGAAGAAAATCGCGTTCGAGGTGTTTTCCATCGATCGTGGTGAAGATGGCCGAGGGGGCGGCCCTGCCTGCGGCGATGGCCTCCTCGACCGAGGAAATGAACCGGTCTGGGTCGGAGAAATTTTCCGCAGCCCCCCGGGCGATGTCTTGGCAGGGATGGCCGACAAGGTCCTGGGCGCGCATCCCGAACATACGTTCCATGGATTGGTTGACGAAGGTGATCGTGCGGGAGGCGTCCTCGACAAGCACAGCGTCCTCGAGCTTCTGGAGGAGGGTCGAAAACCGGGAGCGCTGCGCGGCCTCCGAGCGGGCGAGTCCGTCGAGCTTGCGGCGGTTGAGCTCGAGCAATTCCTCGCGCCCGATCGCCTGCGCGACAATGGCCAGTGCGTGGCGGAGGTCCTCGGTGAGCTGGAAGTGGCGGCCGAAGACCACGCAGAGCGACCCGAGGGTGACGCCGTTGACATTCACACCCTGGCCGACATACGAATGCAGGGAATATTTCCGGACATTCGGGTCGGTTTGCAGGTAAGGGGAATCGAAGAGGTTTTCGACGTAGAGGAAGCGGTCGCTGTTGCGGATCACATCGAAGCAGAGGTGGCCGTCGGCCTTGTCGGGTTCGGGGAAGCCCGGAGGCGTTTGGAACCGGCCGCGGGCGACCAGCATCCCGGCCTCGAGACGGTTGTAGAGCGCGCAATCGGCCCCGAACAACTCGCCGGCCAGCGACGTGAGGCGGTTGAGGTTTTCCTCGTAGCCATGGCCGAGTTCGAGGAGGGCCTGGTTGATTTGCTGGATGCGGGCGCGCTGGGTCTGCAGGGCGTTCTCCGCCGCCATGCGGGCCGAGATATCCTGCTCGATGGCCATGAAGCCGGTCAGTTTGCCCGAGGGATCGCGCAGCGGTTGGCACTCGATCGAGATCCAGTATGGCTCGCCGGATTTGGTGTAATTGAGAAGGACCTCCTGAAAGCCCGAGCCGGATTTCACCGCCTCGCGGATGCGCGCGATCGCGGCGCGGTCGCTTTCAGGCCCCTGGAGGAGGTGACCGGGCTTGCGGCCCGCGACCTCCGCCATCGTGAAGCCGGTGATGCGTGTGAAGCCGGGATTCACCCACTCGACGAGGCCCTGCGGGTTGGTGATGACAACCGCGTTGGTCGTGTTCTCGGCGACGAGGGCCAGCCGCACGGCCTCCTCGCGGCGGCGGGCCAGCTCGGCCTCGCCGGCTTTGCGCGCGGTGATGTCCTGTTTGACGGCGATGTAATGGGTAACGCGGCCCTTGTGGTCGAGGAGGGGGGTGATGAGGGTGTCGTCCACGAAGTGCGAACCATCTTTGCGGCGGTTGATGATTTCGCCCGACCACGGTTTGCCCTGGTTGATGGTCTCCCAGAGTTTGCGATAGAATTCCCGGTCGTGCTCGCCGGATTTCAAAATGCGGGGGGTCTTGCCGACAATCTCCGAAAGTTCGTAGCCGGTGAGTTTTTCAAAGGCCGGGTTCGCCCACTGGATCTTGCCGTCCGGCCCGCAGATCAAAAAGGAATTGGCGGCGGCCTCGAGCGCGGCGCTCTGCAGCCTTTGCAGATCGGAGGCCTCCTTGCGCGCGGAGATATCGAGCACGAACCCGGTGAGGTGGGCCCCCTGGCTGTGCAGCGCGCCGGGCGACATCCGCCCGCGGTTCAAAAGCCACGTCCAGCGGCCGGACGGCGACTTGATGCGGAATTCGTCCTCGAACTCGCCGGCGGTGCCGGTCCGCAATCGCTCGACCGCCGCCGCCATGCGGGCGCGGTCGTCGGGGTGGAAGAAGTCCAGAAATTTTGCGAGCGGCAGATAGGTTTGCTCCCGGGGCGTGCCGACAAGGTCGGCCCAAGAGGGATCGAGCGAGATGTCCTGGCTGCCGGGTGGGATTTCCCACGAGCCGAGTTTGGCTCCCTGGAGGGAGAGCCGGAGTTGCTCGTTGGCGGCAAGCTGGCCGGCGTGGCTGCGGGCCGCGAGGTCGATGACCGCGAATGCCGACGCCGCAAGCAGCGCGAAAAGGAACGTGATCGCCATCACCCCCTGGCGCAGCCTCTCCAGATCATCGTTCCAGCCCGCCGCGCTGCGGTCGAGGCCGAGGATGACGGGCTGTCCGCCAAAGCGCGCGCCGGGCACGGGCGCGAAGCCGGTGATCCAGACCCCCCATTCATCGGGCACGGGTCCCTCGGTGATGCCGGCGGGCCGGCGGAAAAGCTCCCGCAATTCCGGCGAGGCATCCTCGTAGGCGTCGCCGGGATGCGACAAGTCGGCGGAATCCTCCGGCTCGGAATCGGCCAGAAAAACGATCTTTCCGGCCGACATCGTGAGCAAATACGCAAACCGGTACCGGCCGGCGGTCTCTGTGATCAACGAAAGCCGGCGTTTGATTTCCCGGTAGGCGGGGCGCACGGCATCCGAGGGCTGCGCTTTGAGCACATCGACGAGGTCCGGGGCGATCCCCCCGGCGGCCAGTTCCGCCTCCTGCAGAAGCTGCCGCCTCCAGAGAGCCTCGGCGGCGGCGGAGGCGGCCTGCGACGCGACCCATCCGCCGAGAAGGATGGCGGCCAGTGCGACCCCGATGACGACCTCGCGAACCCAGCGCCGGGTATCGCGGGCGGTCCCGGCATCCTCGCGTCCGGCAAGATGCCAGACCGCGTCCAGCATGAACGCGCAGGAAACCGTGAGCAGTACGGCCAGAATCCGCGCGGACCACCACGCGGCCAGCCCGGCATCGTCCGACGGCCATTCGATGCTCTGAACCGGCCCGGTGAGCGCCAGCACACAAAGCCCGAGTCCCAGCGTCCACGAGCGGAATTTCGGCCACCCCTTTCTGGTGTTCGAGGCAATGACGGCGACCCCGAGAAAGCCGAACGAGGGGAACCAGACCAGCCAGCGCAGAAGCTCGGTGCAGCCGGGCCCTACCACCGCCCAGATCACCCCGCCCGCCGTCGCCGGCAGGACCGTGAGCGCGGCTGGGATGCGGGATTTCCAGAAGCGGCTGCCCGAGGCCACAGCCAGAACGGCGGCACCGATCGTCCACAGGTTTCCCGAGACGTCGAGAGGGGGCGGGTTGCCGACCCATGCGAGCACCCAGAATTTGATGAGGGCCGCCAGAAAAATGGCGCCCGCGAAAAGCATCCACCGCTTGCCACTGCGGAGGCGCCGGCGCGCGGCCGACGCCGCGGAAAGCAGGTGCAGCACGATCCAAACAAATACCAAATAGTCCATGATCAGGGGACACCGCCCGGCCGGCCGGGAGCGATGTGGGGGAAAGCCGCCTCGATTTCCGCGATCGATTCCGTGCAGACCGCCAGCGCGACGGGCAGGTGCGAAAGCAGGAGGTCGTCGGAGTTCTCCTCCTTTTCCCATTTCTCCAGAACCGCTGCGAGCCTCAACAGGCCGGAGGTGGCGGCGTATCCCCGGATCCGGTGGAGGCCGGCTTTCAGTTCCGGGCCCGCGGTCAGCGAGCGAAGGTCGTTTTCGAGGTCGGAGCGGATGCCGGACCAGATCTCGGATTGCATGGCGGCGACTTCGGGATCGTCGCCGGGCGCGTAGATTTCACAGATCTGGCTTTGGTCGAGCAGGGGAATGTCGGAAAACTCCGGGGCCATGATCGAGGATGATAGCCACTCGCGGGTTCGAGGGCCATCCCTTTGTTTGTGGTCGTATCCAGTTTGTCGCGGCGGGGTGGCCCGGCGGGTATCGGAAAAGTGGATTTCCGGTTTGCCCCGTCGCGCCGGCTTCCCTATGTGTGCCCTCTATGGAGACCGAATCCGTCCTCCTCGCACAAGCCGGGTCCTTGAGTCCCGGAGCCTCCTGCTTTGCGAGTGTCTGAGGAAATTCGGGGGTCGCTACGCATCGATGGCGGTGACCGTTCTCGAGTGCCGCCCGGATCTGCCGATCAGCCCCCGCAGGCGCGAGGCATTCGACAGGCTCGGGGTGCGGATCGTACGGATACCGGTGGTTTCCCCGTGTCCGGAATATGGCACGAGCTACCGGGTCCTGGCCTGCGAGGCCTACGAAGCGCGGGGTGGCGGCCGTTTGATGATTTTTCTCGACAGCGATTCCTTGATCCTCTGCGAGCCGGATTTCGGCCTGGCGGGGGCGGATGTGGCGGCGAGGCCGGTCGATTTGCGTGGAGTGTGCACGACGGGCGAAGGGGATGAAAACGATGCCTACTGGCGGGCTTTGTGCGGCGTGTGCAGGGTTGATTACGAACAGCTTCCGTGGGTGACCACGACGGTGGACCACTGCCAGGTGAAGGCGTGCTACAACGGGGGGCTTACAGTTGTTCACTCGGACCACGGGTTGTTCGCCCGGACAGCGGATTTTTTCAGGCGCTCGCTGGAGGCCGGATTGCGGACCCGCCGGGACGAGGGGGTCGGGTTCTCCGCCGGCCATGGCGATGTGTGTGTGCGAGGCGAACGGCTCCGGGGGAGTTCGCAGGCGTGTATGTCGGTGGCCGCCGCGTCGCCGGGCCTTGACGTGCGGATCCTTCCGGAGGGCCAGAATTTTCCCCTGCACTACTACCACCATCTTCTGGCCGAAGGGTTGTTCGACAGGCCGGTGCTGATCGCGCACGCCCACTACCACCACCACCTCCGCGACCCGGCGGCGCGGAACCCGCTCCTCGAAGACGGGCCCGGCTTTCCCGAAGACGGGCGCGCATGGCTGAGACACCGCCTCGGAGCCCGTGACTGATATGAACTCGACGAAATCCCCCCCCGCGGCGGCCGGCATGCACCGGTCGGAAATCCCCGGCTGGTTCCAGTGGCGTTCCGCGCAGGAAGAAGCGGTTTCCACTTTCCCGGATGGAAGCCGCTTTGTGGAGGTCGGCACCTACCTCGGAAGGAGCCTTTGTTCGCTGGCCGAACTCGTCGCGGCATCCGGCAAGACGATTCAGATCATCGGGGTGGATACCCGCACGGGCAGCGGGGTGGAAGGTCTCCGCGCCAAGGACTACCATGCCGGGGCCGTGCGGGAGGGCGGGGGCACATTCGCCGGACAACTCCACCGGAATGTGCTGGCCTGCGGAGCGGCCGACCGCACGTCCCTGATCGTGTCGCGTTCGGTGACCGCCTCGCAATTTTTTCCCGACCGCTTCCTTCAATGGGTGCACCTGGACGCCCGTCATGACTACGCGAGTGTCAAAGACGACCTGACCGCATGGCTGCCGAAGGTCGCGCCCGGGGCTTGGATTTCCGGCGACGACTTCGATTCGGAACGGTGGCCCGGGCTCGTGGCGGCCGTGCTCGAAATCCTGCCCGGGGCCTCGCCGTGGTCGGTCGATCAATGGCGGTGGAAATTGCCTGTTTGATTGCCGCGGATGGAAACCTGCTTCTGCACACTGGCCATCCACGGTCATCTACCGGGAGCGGGCGAGAGACCTGTGCGGGGATTTGAGCGGGGCCATGGTGGTCGTGCTCACCGACCGCCCATCCGACTTCGACGATCTGCCGGTCCGGGCGTTGTTTCACCGGCCCGCCGGACCGATGGCGGCGGACTGTAGAGAGAAAGGGACCTTGACAGGAAATTCGCAGGGGGCCGCTGGGCCGGGGAATCGCAAAAGCGGGGGGTCTATTCCGACGAAGGCGGCGTGATCGGGATCGCCGCGCATGCCGCCGGTTGGACCGTCCACCACGACGCCCTCCGTGCGTTCTCGGAATGCCTGCGCCACGAGGGCGGCGGCCCGAAAGCGGTCCCCGACCCCGTGTGAACCCTTCGTGCCCGGCCAGGCTGCCGGGCCCCGCGTTTCCCAGACCCCCCCGCCGGATTTTTTTTGACGGTATCAGGATTTGGGTTGACCGCCCCGCCAAACTTTCTAAGGTATTTGGTTCGCCGCGAATTTCCGTTTAGGGAGCCCGGCGGGGTCGCAAACCGCGACGCACGAAATGGTCAACACAAGGTCAACACAACGCACCAGCCCGGGAACACCCGTTTTACCAATCACGAGATCCACAGTCTAACAAAGAGCGCATTTTTATGGCACACACCCAAATTCTCCTTACCGAAAGCGTCCCCAATCTCGGAGCGGAAGCGGACGTGGTGAAAGTCCGCGCCGGATACGCCCGCAATTTTCTCATCCCGCAGGGCAAAGCCCTCGAGCTGAACGCCTCCGCCCTCCGCCGCGTCAACAGCCTCAAGGCGAAACGCGCCGAGCGCGAGGCCCGCGAGGTCACCGCCGCCGAGGAACTCGCCTCGAAAATCGCCAAACTCGACATGGAATTCCTCCTCGAGACCGGCGAGTCCGGCAAGGCGTTCGGATCGATCACCGCCAAGGACATCCACGACCGCCTCGCCGCCGCGATGCCGGACGTCACCTTCGCCAAGCACGCCGTCGAGCTCGACAAGCCGATCAAGGAATCCGGCGAGCGCAAGGTTCCCGTGCGCGTGCACCCCGACGTGACCGCCAAACTCACCATCAAAATCGTCACGCCCGCCAAGGAAAAACCGGCCGACACCGACGAGGCCGCCGACGAGAAGCCGCGGGGCCCGCGCAAAAACAAGGCCGCCTGATCCGACGGACCCCGGAAATGCCCGCGGGATCCACAGGTTCGTCGTCGCCGGATTCCGGCGGCTGGCAGACCTCCGGCAAGCGCTCGAAGCGGCAGGCGATCATCAATTACCTGCCCGATCCGCACCGTTCGCTTCCGGCGAGCATCGATGCGGAAAAGGGTCTCCTTGGTTCGATTCTTCTGTCACCCGAGCAGGCGCTCGATGATTGCATCCAGAAGCGGATCACCGACAAATACTTCCATCTCCCGTCGCACGCGCTGGTCTTTCAGACCGCCGTGGAAATGCGGGAGGCGGGCAAGCCGGTCGATCCCATTTCGCTGACCCAATACCTCGAGGACCACAAACAACTCGAGGAGGCCGGAGGGGCGGCGGCGATCGCCGATTTGTTCACGTTCGTGCCCACGGCGGCGAACGCGAATTACTACATGGACATCCTGCGGGAGAAGTATCTCCTGCGGCAGATCATCGCCACCTGCACCGAGTATTCCGCGCGTTCCTACGAGGAACAGGGCGATGTCGAGATCCTCCTCGACGAGGTCGAACACCGCATTCTCGGCATCGGCGACGACCGCTTCGGAGCCCGCATCCCGAATATGGAGGAACTCGCCATGAAGGCCCTCGAGGATATCGAGAAGCTTTTCAACGAGCGCGGCGGGCTCACCGGGCTGCCCACCGGCTTCCGCGGGATCGACGAGATGACCCAGGGCATGCACGCGGGCGAGATGTTCGTGATCGCCGCGCGCCCCTCGATGGGCAAAACCGCCCTCGCCATGAACATCGCCGAGCATGTCGCCATGGAGAGCCTCAAACCGGTGGCCGTTTACAGCCTGGAAATGAGCACCCAGCAACTCATGCAGCGACTGCTCTGCGCGCGCGCCCGCGTGGACCTCTCGAAGATCCGCCATCAGACCATCGGCAAGAACGCGATGAACGACCTCATCGCCGCCACCCAGCAACTCGCCGACTGCAAGATGTTCATCGACGACACCCCCGGGCTCAGCATCCTCGAGTTGCGCGCCCGGGCCCGCCGCTTGCACAGCCGCCACGGCCTCGGCCTCATTGTCATCGACTACCTCCAGTTGCTCCGCTCGCCGTCGCGCCGCGCCCAGGAAAACCGCCAGATCGAAGTCGCCGAGATTTCCTTCGGAATCAAGGCGCTCGCCAAAGAACTCGGCATCCCCATCGTGGTTCTCGCCCAGCTCAACCGCAACCCGGAATCCCGCACCGGCAGCAGCAAGGGCAAACCCCGCCTCAGCGACCTCCGCGAATCGGGCTCGATCGAGCAGGACGCCGACGTCGTCGGGCTCCTCTGGCGCGAGGACTACTACGCCGACGACGAGGAATCGAAAAAAGAAACCGAGGGCAAGGCCGAGCTCGTCATCGCCAAGCAGCGCAACGGCCCCACCGGAGACGTCCCGCTCACATTTCTCAAGCAATTCACCCGCTTCGAGGACCGCGCCCCGGACCGGCCGGAGGGGTCATGACACCGAAATCAACTGCGCCCGCGCGCGTCCGGCAAACGAAAAATGTTTTACATCCCGCCAATCTGTGCGGAACATGAACGAACTACCCATGCCTCATTCGGCTCGAGACCTCTATCAGAAGTGCAGGGAATATCGCGATACCGCGGATGCCCGGGCACAGGGATTCTATCCCTACTACCGCCGCATCGACGAAACCCACGGCAATCATGTCGTTTGCGATGGCGAACGGAAAATCATGATCGGCTCGAACAACTACCTGGGACTCGCCCAGGACGAGCGAGTGATCGAGGCCGCCTGCGAGGCCACCCGAAGGTTCGGATCGGGCTGCACCGGCTCGCGCCTCCTCAACGGCACGATCAGCCTCCACGTCGAGCTAGAGGAAGCCCTCGCAGCATTTCTCCAGCGCGAGGCCGTGGTGCTTTTCTCAACCGGCTTCTTCGCCAACCAAGGCGCGCTCGCGAGCCTCACCGAGGACGGCGACGCCATTCTTTGCGACCGGGAGAACCACGCTAGCATCATCGACGGTTGCCAGTTTGCCCCGGCAAAGTTGATTCCCTACCGGCACAACTCGGCCGTTTCCCTGCGCAACCGCCTCAAGCGCCTCCCCTCCGAAGCCGGCAAGCTCGTCGTCATGGACGGCGTCTTCAGCATGTCGGGCGACATCGCCGACCTGCCTCCCCAGCTCGAGGCCGCCAAGGAATTCGGCGCCCGCGTTTACGTGGACGAAGCCCACTCGCTGGGCGTGCTCGGACCGCTCGGCCGCGGCCTCGTCCACCACTACGGGCTCAACGACGAGGTCGATATCACGATGGGCACGTTTTCGAAATCGCTCGGCTCGATGGGCGGCTTCATTGCCGGCGACGCCCGGATGATTGAATTCCTCAAGCACCGTGCCCGCTGCCTGATTTTCACCGCATCGCTTGCCCCCGCGGTCGCAGGCGGAGTTTTGAAAGCGCTGGAGATCATGCAGGCCGAACCCGAGCGGATCGACGCCCTCTGGAGGAACACTCGGAAAATGCACGAGGGGTTCCGTTCCATCGGCTTCAAGATCGGCACCACCCAGACCCCCATCGTTCCCATCCTCATCGGAAGCGAGGCCAAGGCCTTCCAATTCACCCAGCGCCTCTACGAAGAGGGCGTCTTCGCGACCCCGGCCATCTACCCGGCCGTCCGCTATGGCGAGGCCATCGTCCGCACAAGCTACATGGCCACCCACTCCGAGGACGACCTCGATCACGTGCTGGAAATCTTCGAGCGCCTCGCCCGCGAATTGGGAACGTTCGACGACCCCGCCTACACCGAGCCCGGCCGTCGCAAAGGCGTCTTCGATTTCGTCCTCCCCATCGAGGACGAATCCACGAACGGCACCCACCCGGCACCCGCCAACGCGGTACCCGCCTGATACCCTTCGCCCCGCCGAGCCCAAAACGAGGCCGGCGGAAGATCTCCGCCGCCCAGGCTCGTGTGTCGCTAACCTAAGCCCCAACGAGGCTCTATCTCACCGCCCAAGGCAAGCGCCAGCGCCGCCCTGGGTCTTGGATGGAGTGGGCATCTGCCCTGAAGGGACGGCATCCCGACCGCTTTACCTCGGGATGGCCGGTTGTTGCTGGGTCAGGCAATGGAAGCCGCCCAGGCCCCAGATGATTTCCGAGCAGTCGAGCGGCACGATGCGCCGCGCCGGGAAAACCTCGCGCAAAACCGACTCGGCCCACGCGTCCGCGGGATCGCCATAAGCCGGCAGGAGCACACTGGAATTTGTGATGTAAAAATTCGCATACGTGGCCGGCAGGCGGCGGCCTTCGCGCAGAATTTTTGGCGGCATGGGCAGCTTGACGACCCGCAGCGGACGCCCGTCGGCAAGGGTCATGCCAAGGAGCCTGTCGAGGTTGATCTGGAGCGGTTCGTAATTTTCGTCGTCGGGATCCTCCTCGACGCAGGTGACCACCGTGTCCTCGTTGACAAACCGCGCGATCACATCGACATGGCCGTCGGTATCGTCGCCCGCAATACCATCGCCAAGCCAGAGAACCTTGGTCACACCGAGGCACCCGCAGAGGACGTCCTCGATTTGTTCTTTCGAAAGGCTCGGATTGCGGTTGGGGTTGAGCAGACAGGACTCCGTGGTGAGAAGCGTGCCCGTGCCGTTGACGTCGATCGAGCCACCCTCCAGGACAAAATGGTCGCGGTTGAACAACTTGGCCGAGACCGCCCCGGCCATCAACCGCGCGGCATTGTCGTCTTCCTCGAACGGCGACATTTTCCAGCCCCACGCATTGAAACCGAAATTGACGGCCGCCAGGCGCGGAGCCTCTTTGCGCCTGAGAAAAATCGCGCCGTGATCGCGGGTCCACGGCTCGTCGGTGGGGATGTGGAAAAATTCGACCCGGTCGGGCGGCGCGTCGGCGAGCAGCGCGCGCGCGAGGTTTTCCTCGTCGGCGTCGGCGACGTTGACGCGGAGGGTTTCCGCGCGCGCGATCTCGACCGCCATGCGCGCGTAATGGGGCAGCATTTTGGCGTAGGAACCCGGAAAACTCTGCGTGGCGGGGTGCGGCCAGGAAATCCACGTGGCTTCGTGGAGTTCCCATTCCGCAGGCATCGAGTAACCTTTTGAAGCTGGGGGGACATTGGGCATGACAGGCTTAAGAATCCACGTGCGGCGGGCATTCTTTCAAGAGGTTTTTTGTGAAATTCCATCAGCGGAGCAAATCTGTTCCGCGAGCAAAAGAAATTGCGCGAACGCACGCCCGGCGCGGTTTCGCGCGGCAAATTCGCGCGCATTCTCACCGCACGCGCCGCGGAAGGCCGCGTCCGCGATCAGCGTCCCGACGGCCGCGGCCAGCGCGCGCGGGTCGTCGGCGGGCACCGCGAGGCCGAGCGAGTTCCCGCGGATCGCCAGCGCGGTCTCGGACTCCGCGGGCCCGGCAAAAAGCACCGGCCGTCCCGCGAGACAGGAATCGTAAAGTTTGCTGGGCACCACGAGCCCGCAAAATTTCGTCCCGAGTGTGATGAGGTGGGCGTCGCAGGCCGCAAGATGAGCGGCCAGGGACCCTTCGTCCACCGGATCATGGAAGCTCACATTCGGCAGGCCCGCGGCCGCGCGGACCAGGCCGGCCGCCATCGGACCACGCCCGCAAAATACAAACTCGACGGGCCCGCCCGCAAGCAGGCGCGCCGCTCCGAGGACACCGCCGAATTCGTGGGCGCGGCCGATATTTCCGGAATAAAGAATCCGGAATCTCTCACCCGGCGGCCGGGGACACGGCGGGATCTCCGGCAGCCTCGCCCAGTTGGCAACCACCCGCGTGCGAAGCGGCAGGAGGCCCCGCGCCATGCACCGGCCGGGCACCACGACGGCATCGCACGAACGCATCGCCGCGCGCGAAATCCCGCGCAGCAATCGGAAGGCCGGGGACGATGCGCCGAGGATTCCGGCGGCCGCAGCGGTTTCCGGGTAGAGGTCCTGACACCAATGAAGATGGCGGGCGCGCCAGAGCGCCGCGACCGCCGCGCCGAGCACGACGCCGAGCGGCGGGTCGCTGAGGCTGATCACAAGGTCGGGTTTCGGAAACGAGAGGCCGGCTTGGAAGATCCCGCCGAAGGCCGCCGGCAGCGCCAGCGCGCGCGAGGCCACCGACGCGCGGTCGAATCCCGCCCGGCCCGCCCGCCGGATTTCAACGCAGCCGCCGGACGCGTCGGGGGGAAGGTCCGGCCGGCCGATCGCGGCGGCCATGCCGGCTTCCCAACCGGCGGCCGCGAAGCCGTGTGCGAGGTCGAGCGCGAGGGAGCCCGCCGCGGAAACTTCCGGAGGCAGCGTGCGCTGGAGAAAGAGGACTCTTCCCACCGGACTCACGCGGACGGGGTGCCAGCCGCGCGCCGGAGTTCGTCGAGAAATCGGTCGGGGTCCGCCGGCGTGATGAGGAAATTTTTTACCCATCCCGACTTGCGGCGGATGCGGACGACACGTTTCCAAGGCAGGAAGGTATTGCACCAGTGTTCGTTCCAGAACGCGGCCGAACGGTCGGCGAAGGCAATGTCGGAAAGCGCGACCGAGCGCAGGGTCGCCCCGAAAAACACAACCGCCACGCGGCCGCCGGCGATCCGGTAATCGATGCGCGTGACCGCCCAGCAGACGGCCGCGAGAATCCCGGCGAAAAATGCCAGCGGGGCGGGGCCGTCCATAACAATCAATCCACCGGGGCGGGCTGCAGGATCCGCCCGTGCCGCGGGAGCGGCGACGGTTCCGGTTCGACAGTGTGCGGCAGGTGGCCGCGATGAAAGCGGAAGTGGTAGGCCGGGTCGGGGTGCGATTGCGGCCAGAATCCGCGGCCGATGAGCAGGCCGGCCGCAAAAACCGCGAAGAGGATGAGGATCTGTCGCATCTTATTGCTGGGGCGGCGGGGGTTGTTTGTGCGTGACTTGGTTCACCGCGTAAAGAGCCGCGCTCAGCAAAAGGGAAATGGCTAGCCAGACGACCTGCTTGGGATCCGAACCCAACACAGCCCAGAGGCAATACACCGTTGTGATCGCAATCATCAGGCCCATGGCGAAGCCGACTCTGCGGGCGATCCACACCAACGCGCCGGCCACATACACGTAGGCGACGAGTGTCATCAGAACCGCGATCGAGGAAATGACCCCGAATTCTTTCGAGGCGGTCGGCGAGATGGTCAGCAACTGCGCGCCGGTCATCAAGAACCCCGTGATCACGAGTCCCTTCACGGGAACCCCGGCCGCGTTGGCCGCCCCGAAAACACGCGGGAAGAGTCCGCCGTCGGAGGCCGCCTTGGCGGTCTGCGCGGTCGCAAGCACCCAGCCGCCCAGCGAACCCAGGCATCCGGCCGCCGCGCAGGAAGACACAACGGCACCGCCCGCGTCGCCGAGCACGAGTTTCGCACAATCGGCGAAGGGCGCGGCCGATTTCTGAAGGGCCTCGTTGGGGATGGCGCCCATGATCGCCGTGCAGGAAAGCACGTAAGTGACCGCCGCGAGGAGGACTCCGCCGACGGTGGCGATCGGCACGTTCCGCTTGGGATTGTCCACCACCCCGGCCGCAACAGATGCGGTCTCCACGCCTATGAACGACCAGAGGGTGACGTTGAGCACGCCCTGTATGGCTCCGAAGGTGTCTTTTCCGCTCACGTTCCAGGCGGCCATGTAGGTCGCCGGACTGAATTTGAACCACCCGACGATGGCGACACCGACGATGGCCACGAGGGCAAGGATGGTCGTGACCGACTGCACATTCGTGGTGAGACGCGGTCCGATGATATTGATGAATGTGAAAAGCCAGATCATCGCGATGCAGGCCCCAGCTAGGACATACGGGTCCTTGAGCGCGGGAAAGAAATAACTCAAATATCCCACCCCCACGACCGCCAGCGCGACATTCCCGATCCAGCCCGCCAGCCAGTAAAGCAGATTGGTCTGGTAGCCGATGAACGGCCCGAACGCCCGCCGGGCATAGGCATACGACCCGCCGGGACTGTCGTCGATCGAGGCCATCTTCGCATAAACCATCGCAAGGCAGAGCGCGCCGGTGATCGTCACCGCCCACCCATAGATCGCGATGCCGCCCGTCGCGGCAAGATTTGCCGGGAGCATGAACACACCCGATCCCATAATATTGCCCGCAACCATGAGAGTGGCGGGAACAACACCAACCTTCTTCGAGGGAGAACTCATAATGCGCGGAGACCGCTCTTGAAGGCTTTACACACCAACCGCCGCGTTTGGAAGAAATTCCTGTCGCCTCTGATCGCCTCCATCCCGCGCCGGAAAACATTTAATGGATTGCAGGCCGGACGTTCCGCGGGCATGGTGGAAGGCGTGAAACTCGAACCCAGAAGCCGCCGGGACCGCCCGCGGGGGTCCGCCCGGAGCTTGAACAGGCTCACCCGCCCGCCCCTCGACCGGATGCAGAAAATCTTTTCGATCATCAAGCGGGACGGCCTGCCCACCCGCGGCAGCATGGCCGGAGAGATCGAGGTCACGATCAAGACCATCCAGCGGGATATCGATTTCATGCGCGACCGGCTGCATCTGCCGATTGTTTACGATCAGGTCGCGGGCGGCTACCGGTTCAGCGCGCCGGTCACAAACTTTCCGATGATGGAGATCACCGAGGCCGAGCTGGTCTCGATTCTCGTGGCCCAGAAGGCGGTCGTCCAATACCGCGGCACGCCGTTCGAGGAACCCCTGCGGAGCGCCTGCGAAAAGCTTTCCAGAGCGCTTTCCTCGCGGATGACGGTTTCGTGGGCCGACCTTGATGCGATAGTGTCGTTCCGTGCGACCCGGCTGCCGAAGCAGGACCTCGAAACGTTCTCGGTCGTGGCGGAGGGCGTCCGCTCGTGCCGCGAGGTGTCTTTTGAATACCAAAAACTCGGCGGCTCGGCGCACAAGCCCCGGCGGGTGCATCCGCTTCATCTGGCCTGCGTCCAGGACCAGTGGTATCTCGTCGGGCACTGCCTGCGCCGGTCCGCTCTCCGCACGTTCCACATGGGGCGCATGCGCCGCGCCCGGCTGGAGGACAAGACCTTCGATCGTCCGGCCGATTTTTCGCCGGAAAAATATTTCAAGAACAGCTTCGGGGTCTTCAAAGCGGAGGGCGACCACCGGGTGAGGCTGCAATTCGACCGTTTCGCATCCCAGTTGGTCCGGGAGCGCCTCTGGCATCCGAGCCAGGTCGTTCAAGAACTTGCCGGAGGCCGGATCGAGCTTCACCTCCGCCTCTCGTCGTGCGTGGAAATCGAGCCGTGGATTCTGAGCTGGGGCGAGCACGTGCGGGTGGTCGAGCCCGCCGAGTTGCGCCGCAAAATCCTCCGCCGGCATGAAGAAGCGGCCGCCGGCTATGCGGTCTGACCCCCGAATTTCCACCCACCCGTGCCCATGAAAATTCTCGTCACCGGTTCCGGCGGCCTCATCGGCTCCGAGGTCGCCATTTTCCTCGCCCGTCAGGGTTGCGCGATCCACGGCCTCGACAACAACCAGCGCGCCGTCTTCTTCGGCCCACAGGGCGACACCCGCTGGAACCAGCGCCGCGTCGCGGAATCAATCCCCGGCTACACCCACCACGAACTCGACATCCGCGACCGCGCGGGGATCCTCGCGGTGGTGGAGGATCTGCGGCCCGACGCCATCGTTCACACGGCGGCCCAGCCCAGCCACGACCGCGCGGCGGCGATCCCGTTCGATGATTTCGACACCAACGCGGTCGGCACGCTCAACCTCCTCGAGGCCGCCCGGCGGTCCTGTCCGGAATCGCCGTTCGTCCACCTTTCCACAAACAAGGTTTACGGCGACCGGCCGAACCGGCTCCCGCTTGTCGAGCTGGAGACACGGTGGGACTACGCCGATCCCGCCGACGCGCACGGCATCGCGGAGGATTTCCCGATCGACGGCAGCAAACACTCCCTCTTCGGTGCGAGCAAAGTGGCGGCGGATGTCATGGTGCAGGAATACGGCCGGTATTTCGGCATGCCGACGTGCTGTCTGCGGGGCGGCTGCCTCACCGGACCGAACCACTCCGGCGTCGAGCTGCACGGGTTCCTCAGCTACCTCGTCAAATGCAACCTCGAAGGGCGCGAATACCGCGTCTTCGGCTACAAAGGCAAACAGGTGCGCGACAACATCCACAGCGAGGATGTCGCCCGGTTCGTCTGGGAATTCCTGCGCGCGCCGCGCGTGGCGGAGGTTTACAATATCGGCGGCGGCAAGGCGAACGCCTGCTCGATCCTCGAGGCTTTCCGCATCGCGGAAAAATTCAGCGGCCGGGAGCAGGTCTTCACCTATGTGGACGAAAACCGCATCGGCGACCACATCTGTTACTACAGCGACCTCCGCAAAATGCGCGCCCACTACCCGTCCTGGGATATCCGCATTTCACTGGAGGAGACAATCCGCCAGATCGTCGAAGCCTGGAAGGACCGTCCGGCCGCCCGCTAGCCCGCATCACAAACGTCGTCGCGAGACACAGCGGATTCACGGCCAATTCACGAAAAGAAGGCAAACCTGAACAATGAAGGGATGGCGCTCCGCCGCCGTCCCCTTTTCCCGCATGGGATGCGCAAGCAAGATTCTTCGGACCCCGGCGGAGCGGGGTCCCTACCCGGGAAGCGAGGGGGTCGTCAAAGGGATCGGGTGGCCTTGACGGGAGTTTCACCCGTCAAGGCTCCCACACCACCGGACGTGCGGTTTTCCGCATCCGGCGGTTGAACAAGGCGGCTCTCAGTTGC
>Ga0114939_10000758_pt1 | contig 26575 bp, 19 predicted proteins | sample AshMeaCrysSpring_FD_87196 | JGI IMG/M metagenome (GOLD analysis project Ga0114939, IMG submission 87196) | Groundwater microbial communities from Big Spring, Nevada to study Microbial Dark Matter (Phase II) - Ash Meadows Crystal Spring | ecosystem: Environmental > Aquatic > Deep subsurface >...
AGATGCCAGCTCGCGAGCGTGACCGCGAAGACGGCGGCCAGGCCGACGATGCCGGACAGCAGCGCCGCCAGATGGCCGTTGCCGTGGCGGAGCTGGCGCGCGGGATCGTTGTGGAAGACCAGCATGAGCACGATGGGATGCCACACATACATTCCGTATGAGTATTTACCGAACCAGCGCAGCACCGGCAGCGACATGAGCGTTTCCAGCGGTTTCCAGTTGAGTGAGAGAACCAGCAGGGCTCCGTAAAACATCCAAAGCGCGGTGAATCCGGCCGTGCCGATCACCGGGTCGAGCGCCTCCTTCGAACCCCGCGCGGCCACCATCGCCAGAAAGAGCGCGAGCGCGGCCGCCGCGATCATCATCGCGGGTCTGACAAGCCCCGTCATGCCCCGCGGACCGCGCACGAAGAGCGCGATGAACGCGCCGGCGGCCAGCGAATCCATCCGCATCGGGGTAAGCACGTATGCTGCGACAGGCAGGAGATGGTCCCCGTTCCAGGCGGCGAGCCGCAGGCACGGGGCGATCACGCAGGCACAGGCGGCCACCATCATGAGCCACCTGCGGTTGAGGCAGAACACAATGGCCGGCCAGACGAAGTAGAAATGTTCCTCCACGGCGAGCGACCAGAAGTGATCGAGCACGCCGAAAGCCCCGAGGCCCTTCGCGGAAATCACGAAATTGGTCGCGTAGATCGAAATCCAGGCCGGGTTTGCGGAGCCATCCAGCTTCAGGAGCGCCAGCAGCGGGGTGATGGAAATCACGAGGGCGAGCGCGATGTAATAGAGCGGGAAAATGCGCAGCGCCCGCCGCGCGTAGAAGTTCCGGAAGAAATGCGGCGTCGATTTCGCATCATAAAGAATGCCCGTGATGAGAAAGCCCGACAGGACGAAAAACAAATCGACTCCCGTCCAGCCAAGCTGGGACCAGTGCGAGAGCCTTTGATTCACGGAGAACTCCGCGTCCAGTGAGGCCACGAAGTGATGGGTCAGCACCAGCAGGATGGCCACACCCCGCAGGCCGTCGAGCGATGGCATGTGCCGGTGCGGTTGCGGCCCGGTGGCCGCCTCCTCGCGGACATCCCCGTCAATTGCGGTGAGCGTAACGGAGTTCATAGAGCGATTTCTGCGAGGAGACATATGCGATCCCCGTGCCCGGAGCGATCACAATCGAGCGGAGCCACGGGCCGAGATACCATGTGCGCTTCACCTTGCGGTCGGTGAGACCCATCAACGCGACTTTTCCGGTGAGCAGGCTGGCGACCAGCATGCGGTCGTTCGGCTCGTCCACCGTGATGACGCGCACGCCCATGATTGCCTTGAACGGGCCTTTCGGCTGGAGCGTGAGCGCGTCGAAGCTTTGGATGCGGCCCTCCGCCGGAGACGCCATCAGCAATTCATGGCGAACGGGATCGAAGGCCATTCGATCCGTGCGCGCGTCGGTCGGCGTTCTGGCGAGAATGCGGCGGTTTTGGAGATCGTAGGCCACCACGCCGCAGACGCGGCGGAAAAAGTTCGCGTAGAGAATCGGCTTGTCGGGGTGGAGCAGCAGATTGCCCGCCTCGAGGTCGAGCTTGTCGAGCACGGTTCCGTTCGCGGCATCATACACGACGAAGGGATCGCCGCCCTGTTCGTCGGCCTCCGAGGCGATGGTCAGCGTTCCGGTCCGGCGGCAGCATTTGATCCATGGGTCGCCGGACGAGAGGGTGGGGGCGGGAATCGCGCGCTTGAGTGCCAGCGCGTGTGTTTCAAGCACGAGTATTTCGCGGCGGTCCTCGTCGTAAACGAAGAGTTCCGCGGCGGCCGGGTCGAACTCGAATGCTTGTGCTGCTCCGGTTTCCACCTGTGCCTTGAGCGGCCGCGCCGTGAGGTCGTTGAGGTCGTATGCATGGACGCGGGGCAGGCCGTGGCCGGTGGCGAGCAGACGGTTTTCCCTGGCGTCGAGGGCGATGTCATTGAAGTCGCCATGGGCGAAGACGCGCACATCGGGGCCGGAGCGCAGCGATTGTTCGTGGCGGAAGAGTTTTGTGCCCGGGATGAGTATGGCGAGCGTGAGCGCCGCAATCACCGCGCCGGGCAGCGGCTGCGGCGTCTCGGCGGGTGGAACCGGCGCGGTGCGGCGCGGCAGCGAGGCCAGCCAATCCAGATAGCGGCTGGCCAGCAGAACCTCCGCCACGGCCGGCGGAATGGCGATCAGGCGGGCGAGCGCCGTGGCTCCGAGGCCGATGCGCTTCAGTGAGGAGAAGCGGGCCCAGTTGGTGGCGAGCAGCAGCGCTACGAAGGCGACAATGGCGGGACCGCCGTCCAGTTTCCATGCGATGGCTGCGGTGGCCGCGGTGGCCGCCGCCAGCGAGAGAAGATAGGCATGACGGGGAAAGAGCCGCTCGCAGATCACGGCCGCATGGAAGTAGCCAAGAGCCGCTCCCGCCGCGAGAATGACGCGTGTCAGCGGCGTGGCGACGCGGTCGATGGCGAATTCCGTGATGCCGATGATGTCGAAGGCGCTTTCGACGGCATTGAGCAGCGGATGGCGCAGCAGATAGACCAGCGCGAGCAAAAGGAACATGCGGCCGAGCGCCCACGGCAGCGTGAGCCATGCGGGCGGGGCCGGATGTTTTGGCGGCTGCCGGGAACGAGGGGGCATGAATGTTCGAGGGGGAGGTGAGGGGGCGGAAACCCATGCGGTTTCAAATCCGCATGCTAGAGATTGCCGGACATGAATCCATTACGCGAACGCGTGTGCTTGGGGCGGATAACGCTGCCATGTCAGGGTCAGGAGCAGGGCGGTGGTTTGACCAGATAGAGCGGGCGGCGTTTCACTTCATCGTAGATGCGGCCCAGATACTCGCCGAGCACGCCGATGGCGATCAACTGGACCCCGCCGAGGAAAAGCACCAGCGTGACCAGGGTGGTGAAGCCGGTGAAGGCGACCTCGAAGCCAAGCAGCCGTTTCACGATGAAATACATGCCGATTCCGCCGCCGCAGCAGGCGATGAGCAGCCCGGTGTATGTGAGCAGGCGCAGTGGCAGGGAGGAGAAGCTGAACAGGCCGTCCAGCGCATAGCGCACCAGCCGGCCCAGCGTTTGCGCGGGCGTGCCGGCGGCGCGTTCGTCGCGGTCGTAAAACACCTCCGCGCGCCGGAATCCCAGCCATGTGCGCAGTCCGGGGAAAAACCGGTGGCGTTCCTCCAATGAGTTGAAAGCCGCCACCGCCGGGCGCGCGAGCAGGCCGAAGGTGCCGGTGTTGGCCTCCACCGGAAAATCGCTCAAACTGCTGAACGTGCGGTGGAACGCCTCGAATCCCAGTCGGCGCAGCCCGCCTTCCTGCCGCGAGCGGCGGACGGCCAGGACGACTTCCGCGCCGCCGCGCCAGGCGGCCACCAGCTCGGGGATGAGTTCGGGCGGATCCTGCAGGTCGGCGTCCATCGTCACCACCGCGTCGGCGTGGCCGGCGTGGGCCAGACCCGCCGTGAGCGCGGGCTGATGGCCGAAATTCCGGGAGAGGCGGACCAAGCGCAGTCCCGGATCGCTGGCGGCGGCCGCTTCGAGCAGCTCGGGCGAGCGGTCGCGGCACCCGTCGTCCACGAAAACAGTTTCAAACCGCAGGTCCGGCAGGTTGGAAAACACGGCCCGCAGTCTGCGCAGCAATTCGGGGATCACCTCCTGCTCGTTGAAAACGGGGATGACGACGCAGACTGTCGGGGCATCAGCCGGAGCGCTTGGCGGCTCGGTCCGGCTGGCGGGCGTTGCTGTGGCGGGGTTCATGAGGTGACGGCTGCGGGAGAAATAGGCGATTGCGGCGTCCGGGGCGATCACAATCGAATCGGCAAAAACGCGGCGGCGCGCGGGGGGGATTCCGCAGGGATATGGTGGAGACTGAGGCTGGCAGATTCCGGCCATGCCGCCATCACGCGATCGCGTGGTAACGCGGGTGGCGTCCGCGTGGCGAATGGGGTGCCGGAATCGGGGATTTTGACGGCTATGGAGCTGGAGATGGACTTGGCGGGGCTTTTATGGCCAGTTTTCTGGCGGAACGGATCATCCGGAATCCTGCCGACACCATGAGCCAGCCACTCGTTTCCATTCTGATCCCGATGCGCAACGAGTCGCCGGTGGCGGATCTTCTTTTCGCGGCGATGGAACGCACGCTGGACGGGGGGCTCGCGGAGTTCGAGTTCATCTGTGTGGATGACGGCAGCACGGACGACACTCTGGAAAAGCTCACTGCAATTGCGGAGCGGGATTCGCGGGTGAAGATCGTGTCGTTTTCGCGCAATTTCGGCAAGGAGGCGGCGATGTCGGCCGCGTTGGATTACGCCTCGGGCGCGGCGGTCATTCCCATCGACGCCGATCTGCAGGATCCACCGGAATTGATCAACGGGATGATCCGGGAATGGTTGTCCGGTTTCGATGTGGTCCATGCGAAGCGGGCCACGCGCATGACGGACAGCGCGATGAAACGGCGCACGGCGCGGTGGTTTTACCGGATCTTCAACGCCGTGAGCGACATGCCGATTCCCGAGAACGTGGGCGATTACCGCCTGATGTCCCGGCGCGTGGTGGAGGTGATCCGGAATCTTCCGGAGAAGGACCGTTTCATGAAGGGGCTCTTCTCATGGCCGGGATTCAAGAGCACCACCATCGAGTTCGACCGCCCGACGCGCGCCGTGGGAGCCACGAAATTCAACTATTGGCAGCTCTGGAACTTCGCAATCAGCGGCATCACCTCATTCAGCACGGCGCCGATCCGCGTCGGCGCCTATCTGGGTCTGATCATTTCCCTGGTCTCGTTCCTCTATGCGGCCTCCATCGTGATCAAGACGCTGATCTTCGGAGTGGATGTGCCGGGCTACGCCTCGCTGACCGTCATCATGCTGTTCCTTGGCGGGGTGCAGTTGGTGGTGATCGGGTTGTTGGGAGAATACATCGGCCGGATTTACAGGGAGATCAAGGGACGGCCGATCTACGTGGTGGAGCGGACGGTGGGCTTCGGGCCGGATGGCGGGCGGCAGGCTAGCCGTTCTCCGGGCGTGGATCGCGGTTGAGCAGATCGCGCATGGCGGTCGCTGCGGACTTGCCCTCGTAGAGAATCGAGAACACCGCATCGATGATCGGCGTGCGCACGCCGGCCTTGCGGGCCGCGTCATGGATGGAGAGGGTGTTGGGCACGCCTTCGGCGATCATGCCGAGCGAGGCCACGGCTTCATCGAGGGATTTTCCGGTGCCCAGCGCAAGGCCGACGCGGTGGTTGCGCGAGTGTTCGGAAAAGCAGGTGACGATCAGGTCTCCGACACCGGAGAGGCCCGCGAAGGTTTCCTTGCGGCCGCCGAGCGCGATGCCGAGGCGGGTCATTTCCGCCAGGGCGCGGGTGACCAGCGCGGCCACGGCGTTGTCACCGAGGCCGAGGCCGTGGGCCATGCCGGCGGCGATGGCATAGACGTTTTTCACCGCGCCGCCGAGTTCGACGCCGGCGACGTCATCGCTGGTATAGACGCGGAAATTCGGCAGGGTGAAAAGCTCCTGCAGGGTCTCCGCAAGCCGGGGATTTTCCGAGGCGACCACGGCGCAGGTGACGAGGCCCGCGGCGATTTCCTCGGCATGGTTGGGCCCGGTGAGGATGCCGATCGGGTTGTTTGGAAAGACCTCGCGCAGGATCTGGCTCATGCGCTCGCCGGTGTCGCGCTCGATTCCCTTGGTGCAGGACAGCAGCGGGGTTTGTTGCGGCAGGCCAAGCGCTGCGAGTTTCGCGGCCTCCGGGCGGACTGCGGCGGACGGCACGGCGAAGATGACGAGCGGCATGGACAGCGCCTCGCGGTGATCGGTGGTGGCGCTGACATTGGATGCAAGACTGATGTCGGTGAGGTATTTCGGATTGCGGTGGTGGCGGTTGATGCCGTCCACGCATTCCCGCTCGATCGAGACGAGCAGGATGGATTCAAGTTTCGGTCCGAGGAGTTTCGCGAGCGCCGTTCCAAGGGAGCCCGCGCCCAGAATGGCGGCGGAGGTGAATGGAGTCATGGGATTGAAGAGTTTTAGAAACGCCAAGACGCCAAGAACGCCAGGGTGAAAAAACGGGGCAGGTGTTATTCGTTAGAAGTTATTCGGACCCGCTTGCGCTCGAAGCGGTTTTCGGTGCCCTCGCGGAGGCGCTGAATGTTGGAGCGGTGTTTCCAGATGGCGAGGACGGCGATGATGACGGTGAAGACGAAGAGCGGTTTGTTCCAGGTGCCGTCCCGGATGCGGCCGTGGTGCCATGAGCCCCAGAGGGTGAGCAATGGCAGAACAGCGGCGGCTCCCATGCTGGCCACCGACACATAGCGGGTGGTGATGAAGAGCAGCAGCCAGAAAACCAGCAGCAGAAGCACCGCGAAGGGCATGAGTCCTAACAAAACTCCGGCGGAGGTGGCGACGCCCTTGCCGCCCTTGAATCCGACCCACGGCGAATAGTTGTGACCAAGCACCGCGCACAGGGCGGTGAGAATGTGGGTGATCTGCGCCTTGAGCGCGTCGCCCGCGGCGAGTTTCAGGACCCAGGCATCAGGCGGTCCCAGCGGCACCTGCACCGGGCGGCCGATGATCTGGACCAGATTCACGGCGATGGCCACGGGGATGAAGCCTTTGAGGATATCCAGGAACAAACACGGGATGCCGTATGGCTTGCCCATCACGCGCAGCACGTTGGTGGCTCCGATGTTGCCGGAGCCATGGGCGCGGATGTCGATGCCTCCGGCCCTGGCGATGAGCAGTCCGAATGGGATGGATCCCATGAGAAACGCCAGAAGCGGGCAGAGCCAGAGTTGCATCAAGGAGCGGGATGGGATCCGTGGGTGCGCTCACTCGAGCGTGGAGGAAACGATCACGACGTTTTCCACGGGAACGTCCTGCGCGGGCATTTCGAGTTTCTCACCGGTGGCGGGATGGAGCATGGCGATGTTGGAAACGCCGGTTTTCACGGACTTGATCTTGTCCACCACGTCCATGCCCTCGACGACCTTGCCGAAGACTGCGTAGCCGCCGTTGTTCGGGTAATCGAGCATGGTGTTGTCCGCCACGTTGATGAAGAACTGGGCGGTGGCGCTGTCCGGGTCACTGGTGCGGGCCATGGCGATGGTGCCGCGCTCATTCTTGAGGCCGTTCCGCCCCTCGTTTTTGATGCCCTTGCCGACGGGTTTCTGGGCGAGTTTGCCACCGGTGACGGCGAATCCGCCGCCCTGGATCATGAATCCGTCGATCACGCGGTGGAAGACGGTGCCGTCGTAATGTTTCTTTTTCACGTAGCCGAGGAAGTTTTCGACGGAGATCGGGGCCTTTTCGGCGTTGAGTTCCAGGACGATGTCGCCCTTGTTGGTTTTCAGGCGGACTTTCGGGGCTGCGGCGGCGGTTTTTTCCGCTTCTTTGGCAGGTTCACCAATGGCGACGAAGGGGAACAAGGCGAGGGCGAGAAGGGCAAGATGGCTTTTCATCGGGGGTTTTCCTAGATGAGCCGGCGTGGGAGCGCAAGAGCGGGATTCGTCCCCATCCGGTCTCGAGGCCGGCGGGGTGTGCGATGGCGAGGCCTCCCTTGGGTTTGGAGCCGCGGTTTCACAGCGACTTCAGTCCGCCGGTCGCCAGCGCCATCATGATTTCCGCGGGAGGCCGCCGCTGTTTGAGCATGCGGGTCATGTATTTCATGTGCGGATCGATGTGGTGGAAGAAGCGCTTGTAGGCGGAGCACAGGTAGTTGAGGCCGGGTTCTCCGTCAGGCGTGCGGGTGAAGCGGTGTTTCGGGCACTCGCCGTTGCAGGCGAAGCGCACGTCGCAGCGGCGGCAGAAGGCGGGCAGGGTGTCGGCCTTGTCTCCGCCGAATTTCCGCTGCTGCGCGGAGTCCACCATGTCGCGCAGCGAGTGGTTGAGCAGGTTGCCGAGCTTGTATTTCGGATAGACGAAGTGGTCGCAGGAAAACAGGTCGCCGTTGTGCTCAAGCGCCAGCGCATTCCCACATTTTTCCGCGAACACGCACAGCGCCGCGCCCATGCCCGCCCAGATGCCGAGTGCGACATCGAAGATCTGCACGTAATGGCGGCCGACGTCGCGGCGCACCCATTCGTCGAAGATCGTGCAGAGAAACCTGCCGTAATCGTTGGGCCGCACGGTCCACTCTGTGACTGGCGGCCCGCCGCATTCCATTTCCGGATCGGGTGGCGGGGCGAGGTCGTTCGCGAAGCCCGCGTCGGTTCCATCGCCGGCGCGCTCCACCAGCGGAATGAACTGCATGAATCCCGAACCGATCTCTTTGAGAAACCGATAGACCTCCAGCGGCTGGCGCGAGTTGGCGCGGTTGACCACGGTGAGAGTGTTGAACTCGGCGCCGTGTTTCTTGAGCAACGCGAGCCCGCCCATCACCTTGTCGAAGGTGGGCCCGCCGCGCTTGTCCACGCGGTAGATGTCATGCAGTTCCGCCGGGCCGTCGATGCTCAGGCCGATGAGGAAATGGTTTTCCGCGAAAAACCCGCACCATTCGTCATCGAGCAGGGTGCCGTTGGTCTGCAGGGCGTTGCTGACGCGCCGTCCCGCCGCGTGGCGCGTTTGCAATTCGACGACCTTGCGGAAGAACTCCACGCCCATCAGCGTGGGTTCGCCGCCCTGCCAGGCGAAGGAAACCTCCGGCGTGTCCTGACTTTCGATGTATTGGCGGATGTAGGATTCGAGCAGCTCGCCGCTCATGCGGAAGCGCTCGTTGGCCGGAAACATTTTTTCCTTTTCCAGGTAGAAGCAATACTTGCAGTCAAGGTTGCAGAGCGGCCCGATGGGCTTGGTCATCACATGAAACGGTGGCCGCGCGGGCATGCCCCAATCAAGCTGGTGGGCGGCGGTTTGCAAGCGCGCCGCCCGGTATTCCGCGATCCCGCGTTCAGCGGGCGGCCCGCAGATAGACGGGCATGGGGCCGATTTCCAGCGATTCGACGCACACCGGGCCGTTGACACCCTCGGGCGTGACGGTCTTGCCGTAGGTGTCGATGAGTTCCACAGGCCGCTGGCTCCATGGGTTTTCGACGGTTGCCGGTCCCTGGGCTTTCCAAATCATGAGGACTTCCGCGCTGTCCGCATCGTCGATGTCGGACTTGAATCGATAGGCGAACACGCCGTCTTTGCCATCGATGGGGGCTTCCAGCAGCTTGGGATTGGGCATCAGTTGGATCATCCGGGCGATGGCGTTGGCGGACGGACGCCAGGAGCGGTCCTTGTTGAACATGCCGGAGTTCACGCCGTCGGTATCGATGAGCGACATGTAGAACGTGCGCTGGACGCCGAGGCGCATCGCCAGGGCGTATGCGCGGACGAGGTAGGCGGCCTGCAGGTCGGGCGGGATGTCGCGGCCGCGGCCGCGGGGATCGGTTTGTTCGTTGGAATATCCGCCGCCGGTTTCGGGGTTGATGGTCCAGTTCAGTTCGGTCCACCAGATCGGTTTTGCGGCGGAGCCGTGCTGTTTCATGATGTCATGGATTTGATTCCAGCCGGTGATGATGGAGAATTTTCCGAAGGAGCGGACATGCAGCAGTTCGGGTGCGGCGGGCCTGGTGTAAGGATGGGTGGAGAGTATGTCATAGGACTTGGCCACCGCCGGGTCCGCCTGGTGGACGCCGCGGATGAATGGAACGTCCGCCGACATCGCGCCACCCGCCGCGAAGCCCACGGTCTTGACGCCGGGCCAGCCTTTTTTCACATGGGCGTGGGCGGCGACGAGCATTTTGGCATAGAGTTTCTGGCGCGAGAGGTTCTGGGCATTGCGTGCCGCGGCATCCTTGGGCGGATAGTGATTGGCGGTGTCATTGCGGCCGGTGTCCAAGTACCAGAAATTCGGTTCGTTGAAGATTTCGATATGTTCGAGCGGGCGCTTCGGGAGCTCCGGATGATCCTTGAAAAACGTCCCGTCCGGGCCGTAGCGGTTGAGCACCTTGGTGATGTCACCGAGGTAAGCTTCAAGGAACGCCTCGTCGGTGGGGAAATCCGCGCGGTTGCGCCATTTGCCCTGCGGGAATTGGGGACTGCGGTAGGGTTCCCTCGCGGGCATGGTGAACATGACCTGGATGTCGTCCTCGACGAACATCTTGAACACTTCGTCGTGGATGGGGCCGCTCAGGCGCAGGCTGCGCCAGCCGATCTTGCGGATCTGCTCGCGGAATTCGATGTATTCGTTCTCCCAGCAGTAGAGTCCATAAACGGGCCTGCCGGAATACGGCTGCGCGATCACACCCTCCAGTGGCGGGAGCGAAACAGGCTGCCATTCCCAATCGCCGGGGATGCTGGCCGGTTGATCGATCACGGCCGCTTTGGGGATGCTTTCAACGGTGGCTTCGGCTTCCGGGGGAGGTGCGGAGGGGTGGCGCTCGCATGAGTTGAGCAAAAGCAGGATGCTGGTGGCGGCGAGACTGGCGAGTGTTTGTCGTTTCATGGATTATTTGGCAGTTGCTTTGGAGGATTCGGAAAATTGACTGGCAGTCAACAGGCATTCCTTGCAAGCGCGGGAATGCGGGCCGGTCATGACGCGGAACAAGCCGGGATGTGTCCGCCAGGCATGGGCGTCAGGGCACCAGTGGGCCAGATCCCGCCAGTGTATGGTGAAAGAAACCACGCGGGATTCACCAGGCGCCAGCCGGATTTTTTGATATCCCTTGAGTTCCTTTTCCGGCCGCGGCAGCGGGGCATCGCAGGGGCCGATGTAAAGTTGCACCACTTCCATGCCTTCCCGGACTCCGGCATTGTGGATTCCCACCCGGCACTCGACGGTGCCTTCCGGCGCGATGCAGGAACAAGAAAGAACCGGCTCCGAATGTTCGAAGCGGGTATAGCCCAGCCCGAATCCGAAGGGAAAACGCGGCTCGACCTCCGCGGTGTCGAAGTGGCGGTATCCCATGAAAACGCCTTCGCGGTAGAATGTCTTGCCGCCGGTTTCCGGATACTCGGCCATGCCGGGATAGTCTGACAGTCGATAGGCCCAGGTATCGGAGAGGCGGCCGGATGGCGAAAGCTCGCCGAAGAGGAGTTTTGCGAGCGCATTGCCACCTTCCTGGCCGGGATAAAAGGCGGCGAGCACCGCAGGCACGGCATCGATCCATGGCAGGGCGAGCGGTCCGCCGCTGTTGAGAACGACCACGGTGTTGGGATTCACGGCGGCAACCTTCCGGATCAACTCCACCTGGATCTCCGGCAGATCAAGCGATTGGCGGTCGCGGCTGCCGCCTTCGAAGAGATTGGAGAGCCCCATGCACAGCACCACGGCGTCGGCCGAGGCGGCGGCCTTGACCGCGCCTTCCATGGGGCTGGCGGCACCCGGTTCCTCCCACTCCAGGCGCACGGCCGAGCGTGCCGCTCGCTTGCCGTATTCCAAGACGAGTTCCACCGGCCGCCCCGCCACGAAATCCACTTCGATGGCGTGATGGCGCGTTTGATAGTTCGATTCGAAGTTGAGGGACTCGAGCGGCGCCCAGTCGTCCACCAGGAGCTTGCCATTGAGCATCAGGCGGACGCCGCCTTCCTGGCCGTAAACCCCCAGCCGATGGAGGCCGCTGTGTCGCGGGATGAGCCGCCCGCTGAAACGCGCCGCGAAGTTGTAGCGCGTGACGCCGTTGCCGGGAGCCGCCCAACCCCACGAGAAATCGACTTGCGGCACCACCCACGAAGCGTCGGGTTTATTCACCGGTTCCCCCTGATTGAAAAACTCCGCTAGCAGGCCCGGCTGGAAGGTTCCGTCGCCAGCGGCATGATCGAAGGCGGCTTCGACCGCCCGCATGGATCCCACCAGCGAGCACCCTTCCTGGAACAGCAGTTCGATTTGGTCGCCGCAAAGTTGACGGATGCCCGCCAGCGGGCTGACCGAGTAAAACGGCGTGACCGAGGCGCTGCCACCGCCGCCGAGGCGCGCCGCCGCCGCATTCGGGCCAATGACCGCCAGCCGCCGGATCGTTGATCGGTCGAATGGCAGCACGTTGCCATCGTTTTTGAGCAGCACGATGGACTCCTCGGCCACCCTTCTTGCCAGTTCGCGGTGGCTCGGGTGATCCAACAAACCGGCATCCGCCTCGCGATTGTGTTCGTCCCGCGCGTGATTCCGGATCATTTCATAAACCCGCGCGGCGCGGTCTTCGAAATCCTCCCGTGTAAGCCGCCCGTCCGCCAGCGCCTCGCGGACTTTTTCCGCGCACAGCATTGTTCCCGGCCCTGGCATTTCCAGATCGAGCCCCGACCGGTAAACCGCGTCGGTCGAAATCGCGCGCCAGTCCGAGACCACCACGCCCGGAAATTTCCAGTCGCCCTTGATCACCCGTTTGATCATCCACTCGGATTCTCCGGCGTTGAAGCCGTTGAGCAGGTTGTAGCTGGTCATCAGCGCGACGGGGGCGGACAGCCGCATGGCGATTTCAAAAACCCGCAGGTAAAGCTCGCGCAGCGTGCGCTCGTCCACTTCGGAACTGATGTGGTGCTGGTCATGCTGCTGGTTGTTGGCGGCGGCGGCCTTGAGGCAGGCGGCGACGCCCTCGCCCTGAATGCCGCGGATGATGCCCGCGCCCAGAGTGCCGGCCAGCAATGGGTCTTCGGAGAAAGTTTCAAAGCAGCGGCCGTTGATCGGCAGCCGGTGGAGATTGACTTTCGGTCCCAGCAACATCGAGATGCCGAGCGCCCGGCACTCGCGGCCGATGGCCCGCCCAACCTCCTCCATGAGCTGCGGATTCCACGTGCAGGCCATCCCCGCGCCGGTTGGAAAGCAGGTGGCCGGGCTGGTTCGCGCGCCGCACAGGCTCACGCCGTGCCCGCAATCCGCCACCAACATCGGCGGAATGCCCAGCCGGGGAATGCCGCGGAAGTGCCAGTCATCCTCGCCGGCGAGCAGTGTGAGTTTTTCCCCGTATGTGGGATTCACCGCGCCTTCCACGCCATCCACCGGGGCTCGTGCGGCGGTGTCCGGCAATGGGCAAGTGCTCACAGACGCGAAAATCAATGCTTTGATTCATGCAGGTCAAATACAATTCCCGCAGCCCGGCGTGGCATATCAAGAAAGCGGAAGCATGCAGCCTCGGCCGTTTCCCGCAGCCAATCGCGGGTCATCAATCGCCGGTGGAAGCACGCGGCTTCAGTTCCGCGTGGAGTTCATACGGCTCGGGTGTGCGGCCCGCGATCAGCGCCTCGAGCGTGCGCACCGCCAAAGCCCCGCGCGTGAAATTCCGCTGCGACACCGAGGTGATGGGAATCACCGAGTGCTGGCTGATCGGCGCGTCGTCCACGCCTGCGATCATCACGTCTTCCGGCACGCGCTTGCCGGACCGCAACAGGGCGCGCAGCGCGCCGACCGCTTGGGCGTCCGACTCTGCTGAGACCGCATCGAATTCCATGCCCTGCTCCATGGCGCGCATCACGGCCTCCTCGCCGGAATCGACGTTGAAATAGTGCGAGGCAGGAATCATCAACTCCTTGCGCACCGGGATGCCGGCCGCGCGCAAGGCCGATCTGTAGCCCTTTTCGCGGGATGGCAAGGTGCAGATGTGGAGAATGCGCCGGCAGCCCTTTTGGATCAAATGCGTGGTGCCCAACTCGGTGAGTTCCGCGTCCGGCACGCCGATGTTGGGAATTTTCGGCGAGAGCACCTGGTTGTAAACCGTCACGACGTGCAGTCCCTCCTCCTGCATCATCAGCATGTCAGGCACGATCTCCGGGTGCATGACTCCGCCGACGATCAGCCCGTCGATCATGCCCGTGTGAAAGACCCCGCGCTTGGCACGGAACTCATCCGCGTCACGGAAGAATTGGATGCTGATGCGCAGTTGCGAGGCCCGAGTCTGTTCCTCCATGCCGTGCAGCAGGGTTTCCACCAGGCCGCTGCCGATCTCGCCGTGGCGGTGAAGCATCAGGCCGATCGTGTTCTGCCGGTTGCTCAGCAGCGAGAGGGCGCTGTGGTTCTTGCGATAGCCCAGCTCCTTGGCCGTCCGGTGGATTTGATCGATCAGCTCCTGCCGGACTCCGGTATTGCCCAGGCGGTTGTTGAGCACCTTGGAAACCAGCGAAATCGAGACATTCAACTTGCGGGCGATGGTGGAAAGACTGGACACGGTGATGCGATCTTGGACGCGGAAAACGCAGCTGCCATCACACACGGATGGTGCGTTTCAGGCCCAGCCATCATCGCCGCCTCTCACCACCGTTCAAGCCTTCCTTTCTTCTTCCCGCCCCTCCATCACGCTGGCCAGACTTCCCGGTGCGGCCGCCTCGGCAAGGTGAGCGGGGGTTACTCGGAGTTTGCCTCGCGGCGCACGACCACGGCCTCGATGCCGAGGCAGTCGGCGACGCGGCGGAGATCGGCTGCGTGATGGCCGATGCCGAGGGCGAAATGGTGGGTGGGCCCCTCGCGCACCCAGTCGCAGAGGAACTTGCGGATGTTCTTGCCGAAGCGGCCGTGGGTGTTGGTGTTGCCGGTGGGCGGGATCGGGCAGCGTTCGGAGAAACCTTCGGCGATGATGAACTTGTAGCTGCCGTCGGCTTTCTGGCCGATGCTCATCATGGTGATCGGGCCTTCCTTGAGCTGAAACTCCACGCCGGCTCCGCTGCCGGGCTTGCCGTGGTATTTTTTCAGGCTGCGGAGCACCGGTTTGCCTTCGGCGATGTTGATGTGGTGCGGCCCGTCGTGGCCGACGAGCACGGTGTCCGCCGCGAAGTCCACCGGGTGGAACTCGGCGAAGCTGCCGCCGATGTCGAGGCGGTCGAAGATCAGCATGGCGATGCAGTTCTTGATGTCGAACTCGCCGCACATCGGGAAGCCGCCGCCGGTGAGCAGCGAGTTGCCGACGATGAGGTTGGTCATGAGCGTGCGCATTTCACTGCCGGGATCGGCTTCGTAGTAATAGGCGAGACCGGTGAGTTTCTTCTCGGCGATCAGTCCGTCCAGCGCCACGGCGGTGCGCGCGGCAGCCTCGAGGTCCGCGTCGGTGAGCTTGGTGGTGATGGGATCGCTGACCGGCTCCGGCGTGTCGAAGAAGGAAAGGATTTGCTTCTTCTTGGCGTCGATGGCGGCGGGAGCGGTGGCCTGATAGTGGCGCATCAGGTCGTGGGGCTCGATGAGCGGAACGTGGCAGCCGAAGGCGGAGGTGATGGCGGTGGGATCGGCGTGCATGTCGAGCATCGCTTCCAGGACATGGCCCATGAGACCGATACGGCCCTTGCGCAGGCTGTGCAGGACTTTGGCGACGGAGCACCATGACTTGATTTCCGCATCGGCCTGCGGGTCGTTGTGTTCATGGCCGAGAATGACGTGTGGCACCGGACGGCCCATGCGGACGGCCACGCCGGTGAACTCGGGCACCGAGCAGAAATCGTCGTTGCAAAGCTGCATGAAGGTCGTGCCGCGCGGGTAGTCCATGGCATCGAGCGGCTGCAGGGCGACGAGCACGATGGGCACGCGCGCTTCGCGGCAGATCACGCCGAAGGTGGAGGAGGTGGCGTAGGTCGCCATATCGACGAAAAGGATGTCCACATCGGCGGCGAGGATTTTTGGCAACGCGTCGTAGGCGCTCTGCGAGTCATCCACCATGCCGAAGTTGGCGACTTCGACGCCGTGAGAGGCGAGGCGGTCGGAGAGCACGCCGATCTTGCGGTGCATTTCATCGAGCAGACCGTCGAACTGCGGCCAATAGGTGTGGTGGCCGACGGCGAGAAGTCCGACGCGGGCGGTGAGCGGCTCGATGCGGGCGATTTTCATGGAAGGGAAGGGTTTGCGGGAATGCGATGCGACGGCGTGAGAGGTAGCGGTGACGGTTTGAAGGTCAAACCAAAAGATCAAAGCTTTGATGAAAAGTGCTTTGGATCGCCCGCAGTCATGAAACCGTCGGATTCCTGTGGTTCTTCCCGGGACTTCCGGGCGGAATCTCACCCGGTGAGCTTGGTGAGGAATTCCAGGTTTTTCCTCAAATTGGTCTCTCCGTCGCGGGCGGCCTTGCCTTCGAGTTCGATGATGTAATAGCCGTCGAATTTCTGTCGCTGGAGTTCCCTGACGATGGCGGGCACGTCGCTGATGCCCTCGCCGTAGGGAACCACGCTGGCGTCGAGGGCTCCGGTCTTGTCCATGTCCTTGAGGTGGATCAGGAAGACGCGGCCTTCGAGCACCTTGAGGTTGTCGAGGGTGTTTCCGCCGGCGCGGGCGTAGTGGCCGTTGTCCGGGCAGGCACCGGTGTTGTTGAGGCCCCGGATGGCGGCCATGACGGTTTCGGGTTTGTAGTAGGGGAGTTTCGAGTCGGTCGCGTGGTTGTGGACGGCGACCTTGAGGCCGAGTTCGGCGGCGTGTTTTGAGTAGAGGCGGATGGCGTCGGGAGGAACCTGGACGTTGATGTAGCTGGCTCCGAGTTTGGCGGCGAGTTTGCAGTTGGCGATGATTTCGGGTTCGGCTGCCTGGATGCAGACGCCGAGGCTCACCAATTTGATTCCGTGTTTGGAGAGGAGCCGGATGACCTTGGCGGAGGCATCTTCGCTCATGGCGGGGGAGATTTTTTCCTCCGAGCCATCGCCGATTTTCTGGCCGATGTAGCATTCGACATGAGTGCCGCCGGCCGCGCGGATTTTCGCCAGCGCCTCGTCGAGGGAGAAACGGTTGAAGCTGAAGGTCTGCACGGCGATTTTGGGCGGCGCGGGAGCTGCGGCCATTCCGGCGGGAAGGGAAGCAAGGAGCAGGGAGAGGGCAAGGAGCGTGTGTTTCATGGCGTAGGTTTTCAGGAGACGACGAATGTTTCGGAGAACCAGCCCTCGCGGGCGGGCGGCGTGATGTAGGTGTTGGCGAGGTCGTTGTCGGTGGCCCGCATTTTGGCGGCGTCCCATCCGAGGCTTTTGCCGCTGCGGATGGCGAGATTGCCGACGAGAACGCTCTCGGTGAGGCCGGCCGAATAGTCGAAGTTGGTGCTGGCCAGCGCGGGATCGTTCCGGCGGATCGCCTCCACCCATTCCGCGCGGATGCTGCCTTTGCCGCGGGAGAGGGATTTGGGCGGGAGTTTCCGGTCGTTTCTCCACGCATCGAGTTTTTCCGCGGGGTAAACCAGGGGTGCGGTGATCGGCACGCCGGCGGTGGCCATGACGGCATCCTCGCAGATGATGATGCGGCCATCCCCCGTGAGTTTTGTGTCGGCGGGCATGCCTTTTGGGAGTGCGGGGCGCATGGGGATTTTCTTTCCGTTTTCCATGCGGTTTCCCTCATACCAGTGGATTTGCACGGGGCCGCGGCGGTCCGTGGCGGGGAAATGGAACAGAATGTGAGCGCCGCCGGGGATCGAGATGTCGGTGCCGCCATGAATTTCCAGCACTTCGACTCTCTCGGGAAGTCCGAGATCGAACATGAAATAGGGCACGTCCATCAGGTGGCAGGCGAGGTCCCCGATCACGCCGGAGCCGTAGATCCACCAACTGCGCCAGTCATAGGGATGAATGCCGGAGCCATAGGAGTGGTATTCGGTGGAGCCGAGCCACTCGTTCCAGTTGAGCGTGTCGGGCGGGGTGAGGGCCGCCGGGTATTGCTTCAGACCATAGGGCCACCATGGGCGGTTCGTCCACAGGTGGATCTCGCGCAGCGGGCCGGGGAGTCCGGCGTCATACCATTCCTTGAACAAGCGCAGGCCGTCGGACATGTGGTTATGGATGCCCATCTGGGTGATTTTGCCGGATTTTTTCGCGGCGGCGCGCATCTGGCGGGTTCCCCAGATGGAGTTGCTCATCGGTTTCTCGCTGAAGACATGCTTGCCGGCCATGAGGCAATTGACCACCTGATGGGCGTGCGAGTGGTCGGGTGTGCAGACCAGCACGGCGTCCAGGCCGTCGCCCATTTCATGGAGCATTTCGCGGTAGGCGGTGAATTTCCTGGTGTGGGCGGGCACGACGAACTTCGTCGCATCCTCGTTCCAGAGCTTGCCGGCCAGGCCGAGCAGGCGCGTGTCCACATCGCAGATGGCGGCGAGGTTGACGTGTTTGTTTCCGGCGATGTCGATGAGGTTGACGCCGCCCTGGCCGGTCACGCCGACCACGGCCACGTTGAGCTTGGAGTTGGCGGGCACGCCGGACTGGCCGATGGCGAAGCGGGGAAGCGCCCACGCTCCGGCGGCTGCTGCGGTTCCGGATTTGAGGAATGTTCTTCTTGGGATCATATGGGGATGGGTTGTTGGGTTGGCGGTGAGGAGTTCGCGGGTCGTTTGTGGGACAGATGTATGCGGCATCCCCCTGCAGGTCAAGGGCGTGCGCCCGAAATGGATCAATGGTTTGATGAAATGAGCTTGCCGCTTCCGGCGGGTTTGTTGGACGCTTCCGTCGATGACCGACTTGCCGCAAGTGCCGATTACGGATGGCTGGCGTTTCCGCGACGTGCAGTTGGAGGTTTCGCTGAAACCGTTTTTCGACAACTCGCCGGAGACGCGCGAGGTGGTGTGCCGGGAGATTTTCGAGCAATGGCGGGCGCTGTGGCGCCACGCGGAAACGGTTTCGGTGATGCTGTGGGTGGCGGAGGGCTCGGAGATTCTCGAATACGACGGCAATCCGGAGACGGAGTTCGAGTGGGCGAAATATCACGGTGCCCCGAACCGCCACCGCTGGGAGCTGCCCGGAAAAGCGCGGGTCAACGACCCGGACCACGCCAGCATCGGCATCAACGTGGCGGAATACGATCCAGAGGGCGTCGGCATTCACAGCCGCGCGTATCTTTACCGGCCGGAGCCGGCGGTGTTCACTTATGGCTGGCTGCGCGGTCTGGTGGCGGATTTGAAGCGGATCGGCGGCGAAATGACGGGGCGGCCGGTGTTGGTCGGGGAGACGTTCGACATCGGGCCGGAGTTCGCGAAGTCGCGCTTCAAGTTCGACTGGCATCGCGAGATTCTATCGGGCGGCCCGGTGTTCAAGGAGCAGTTCATTTCCTGCGAGGCGGTGTTGAAAGGCGACGGCCGGAGATACGCAGCGTTTCCCGACGGGATCCCGGATGGCACGGGCTTCGGCACCTTTTTCGGCAGGCAACTGAACCGCCTGTTCGAGGACTGCGGCTTTGATTTCATCTGGTTTTCCAACGGCTTCGGTTTCTCGCTGGAACCATGGGCGATGGTCGGCGAGGTCTTTGACGGCGCGCTGTATCATCCCGAACGGGCGGCTGGCATCCGCGGACGCATCCTGCGGTTCTGGCGGGATCTGCGCGCGGAGTTTCCGCTGAAGTACCGGATCCGCACCCGCGGGACGAACCTCGCGACGGGCATCGATCTGGGCTCGGACGCCTCGCCGCTGCGGGAAATCTATCAGGGCGGCTTCGGGGTGGACGCGCCGGTGAATTCGCCGTGGGCGGCGCTGGACGGAGACTTCGGCCTGGAGCTCTCCGGCTGGATGTCCCATGTGGCGAGGCATCCGGGTGGAACGTTCCGCTACCGCTTCTACACTCACGATCCATGGTGGCTCAACAGTCCGTGGCTGGACCGCTATGAGCGCCAGCCGCACGATATTTTCCTTCCGCTCTCGGTCTCGCGCCTGACGCGGGACGGCACGGTGGAAATTCCGCGCGACATCGCGTTTCTGTCAGTGGATGACTCGAATGGGAAAATGCCGCTGACCGTGCCCAACGAGGTGATCGCGCATGTTCTGCGCGCCCGCGAGCTCGCGCCGGACGCGCCGGGGCCGCTGCTGTGGGTTTATCCGTTCGATGATTTCCACGAACTCGCCGGCCACCGGCCCGACCTGCCATTGCACGCGGACGCCTTCATCGGCACCGTGATCAACGACGGCGTGCCGCTCAACACGGTGGTGGATGCGGCGGAACTGCGCGCGGCGTGGCGGCCAGGCCCGCTGCTCGTCTCGCCGGTCCCGCAAGCCGGGAGCGGGGTGGAGGGGGATTTGCTGGAGTTATGGAAATCCGGAGCGGACATGCTGTTCTATGGCGCTTTGCCCGGGGACTCCGCCATCGCCAGCCTGTTAGGCATCGGGCATGCGGAGGCCATCGACGGCGATTTCGTCCTCACTGAAAACGGCCGTGAGCTGCCACGGAAGCTCCGCCATACGGGCTTCCTGAGCGGCGGCGGTTTTTCCGAAATCAAAGCAGCGGATTTCGGGGAAAAATCCGAGTCCCTGATGGACGCGCGGTGTGGCGAAGTCCCGCGCGTCGCCGCCGCCATCAGCCGGCGCGTGAACGGCCGCGGCCGGATTGCATGGATCCGCGCCTCGCTCACCACGGCGGAGTATGATCCCGCAGATCCTGTGCCGATCAAGGGGCCGATTCTCAAGCCGCTGGACGCCGCGCGCTTTCATCCGCCCGGCTCGGTTTTCCGGAGGGTGCTCGGGGCTTTCGGCTGGCGGATCGACTCGACCGCGCCGGGCCGCGAAAAACGTCCGCCATACGTCACAATCCACCGCCACAGGAACGCCATGGTGCTGAGCGGTCATCACCGCGACGAGGGCGCGACCCTGCATTTGCGCCATCCGCTGGGCGCGCCGCTGCTGAGCGGCTGCCGGAATTTTGTCCGCGATGGCGCGACGGAGATCACCGGGCGCATCGCCTGGCAGAACGAAGTGCGGGTGTTGATGGAGTCCGGCGCTGACGGAGCGGTGCGGGTGCGCGAGTTGCAGCCGGTGATGCATGGCGTCCACCGCCGCCTGCTGGTCAGCGGTGTTTCCGGGGCGACCCTGCATTTTCTCGTGGAAACCGGTCACTGCGGCCGCATTCGCATTCTTCGTGATCCACATTTCCCGTATTTTGCCGGAGACTTTGTCCAGCCGGTCATTGTTGAAACCACGCATGGATCGGTCATCACGGTCGCGAACGTGACCGGTGAAATCCTGTTTGAATGGTGAAGCTCCCGAATTGATCGAAATGAACACACCCACTGTCAACGAACTCGCCAAGATGATCGACCACTCGCTGCTGCATCCCACGATGTCCGATGCGGAAGTGAAAGCCGGCTGCGAACTCGCCCGTGATTACGGCTGCGCCACCGCCTGCGTGAAACCCTACAGCATCCGCCAGGCGCTGGAGATCTTCGCCGGAACCGACGTGATGGCCTGCGCGGTCATCGGCTTCCCGCACGGCAACAGCACCACCGGCATCAAGGTCGTCGAGGCGGAAGCCGCGGCGCTCGCCGGTGCCCGGGAAATCGACATGGTCGTCAACATCGGCAAGGTCAAGGGCGGAGACTGGGACTATGTGAAGCGCGAGGTGGATCTCATCAACCAGGCCGTCGTCGCGGCGGGATCCATCCTCAAGGTGATTTTCGAAAACGACTACCTCGCCAACGATGAGATCATTCGTCTTTGCGAGATCTGCAGCGAGGTGAATGTGGCCTTCGTGAAAACCTCCACCGGCTATGGTTTCGTGAAACAGGACAACGGCATGTATTCCTACAAGGGAGCCACGAACGAGCACCTCAAGCTGATGCGCAAGCACACCGCGCCGCACATCCAGATCAAGGCGGCGGGCGGCGTGCGCACGCTCGATGAAATGCTCGCCGTGCGCGAGCTGGGCGTCACCCGGATCGGTGCCAGCGCCACGCGCGCGATTCTCGACGAGGCGATCCAGCGCGGATTTCCCGGAAGTCTTCCCAATCCGCATTCGCAGGCAGCTTGCGCGGCCGCGCCGGCAGGCTATTGAACGCCGTCATGAGCCGCCTCATTGACTCCTACATCTGCTGCCCGCGCTGCGGTGCGAAGGATTATCTTCTCGAGGCCTCGCAGCGGCGCCGCGCGGCGTGCGGGCACCGGGATTTCAACAACCCGGTCGTTGCGGTCGCCGCGTTGATTCTCGATGCGGAGGAGCGCCTGCTGCTGATCCGGCGGGCGCGGGAGCCCGCGCTTGGCAAGCTGGCCATGCCCGGCGGATTCGTCGATGCCGGGGAGTCGCTTGAAGAAGCGATGCGCCGCGAGGTAACCGAGGAGATCGGTCTGGAACTCCGCGAGACCCGCTATCTTTGCTCCCATCCGAACGACTATGTTTACGCCGGCCTGGCGCGGCCGGTCTGCGACGCCTTTTTCACCGCCCGCGCGACCTCGTTCGATGTGGTCATGCAGCACGGCGAGGTTTCCGAGTGGGTGTTGCGGCCGCTGATGGAAATCGATCCCGCCGAGCTCGCATTCGATTCCATGCGCCACGCGCTGGCCGTTTTGAGAACAACCGGAACACCATGACATGAACCCGACATCAACCGTATCATTTCCGGCGGATTTCATCTGGGGGGCGTCCTCCGCATCCTATCAGATCGAGGGGGCCGCCGAAGAGGACGGCAAGGGCCTGTCCGTTTGCGACGTCTTCTACCGCCAGCCGCAGAACGCATGGGAGGGTGACAACGGGGATGTCGCCTGCGATCACTATCACCGCTGGGAAAGCGATCTCGACCTCATGAAACAAATCGGGCTGCATGCCTACCGCTTTTCCATCAGCTGGCCGCGGGTCATTCCGACGGGCAGCGGCGCGGTCAACAAGGCGGGACTGGATTTCTACGACAGGCTCGTGGACGGGCTGCTGGCGCGCGGCATCCAGCCGATGTGCTGCCTGTTCCACTGGGACTTTCCCTATGACCTTCACCTGCGCGGCGGCTGGCTGAACCGCGAGGTGGCCGACTGGTTCGCGGATTACGCCAAGGTGATTGCCGGCCGCCTCGGCGACCGCGTGAGCTCGTGGGTCACCATGAACGAGCCGCAGGTGGTCATCATGGGCGGGCACCGCAGCGGCGTCCACGCGCCCGGCCTGCGGCTGCCATTGTGCGATCAGGTCCGCGCGGCGCACCATATGCTGCTCTCGCACGGGCGCGCGCTGCAGGCATTGCGCGCGGGTTGCAAACTACCGGTGAAGGCGGGAGCCGCGCCGGTGGGCGTGGTGAGGTTTCCCGCCACGGAAAGCCCGGCGGACATCGAGGCCGCCCGCGCCGGAACCTTCGACATCACGGAGGACACCTTCTGGAATAACACCTGGTACGCGGATCCGATGGTTTTCGGCCACTATCCCGAGGATGGCATGAAATTCTGGGGCGCCCACCTCCCGGCCGGCTGGGAAAACGATCTGGCCGACATTAGGCAGCCGCTGGATTTCTACGGTGCGAACATTTACAACGGCCAGCGCGTGCAGGCGCTTGCCGACGGTTCTTGCGCGCCGGCCCGCGGCGATGTCGGGCCGCGGCTCACCTCGATGGATTGGAAGGTGACGCCCGAGTCCCTCTACTGGGGACCAAGGTTTTTCCACGAGCGCTACAAGCTGCCGGTCCTCATCACCGAAAACGGCATGGCCAACAACGACTGGGTGCAATCCGACGGCCGCGTGCGCGATCCACAGCGCATCGACTTCACGCACCGCTATCTCACACAGCTCGCGCGGGCCGTGGGTGATGGCGTGCCTGTGCTCGGCTACATGCACTGGACGTGGTGCGACAACTTCGAGTGGCATTTCGGCTACAGCCGGCGTTTCGGGCTGGTTCACATCGATTACGAAACCCAGGCGCGCACGCCCAAGGATTCCGCAAAGTGGTATGCGGAGCTGATCCGCGGAGGATGCCTGCCGCCGCTGGAGATCTAACAAACCCGCGATCATGCTTCATCCGCAAACCAACGAAACCAGGGAGTGCGTCAATCTCAACGGCCTGTGGAAATTCGCGGCCGACAAGCGGGACGAGGGTCTTGCGCATGATTGGGGCTCCGGGCTGCCGGACCGCGGGGCGTGGATGCCGGTGCCCGCCAGTTACAACGATCTCACGCAGGACCCGGCGCTGCGCGGTCACGTGGGCGCGGTCTGGTATGAGCGCGAGGCATGGGTGCCGCGCGCCTGGCGCGGCCGGCGCGTCGTCCTGCGCGTGGGCGCCGCCTCGCATCACGCAACCGTCTGGTGGGACGGGCGGAAAGTCACGGAACATCAGGGCGGTTTCCTGCCCTTTGAAGCGGATCTAACCGAATTGTGCGGTACGGAGGGTCCGCACCGGCTGGTGATCCGGGTGGACAACCGCCTGAGCTGGCAAACCCTGCCGCCCGGCGTGGTCCGCCACGACGGGGATTTTCCGACATCCGGAAGCCAGCCCCGCCAGGAATACTTCCATGATTTCTTCAACTACGCGGGCATCCACCGCGCGGTGACGCTTTACTCGACGCCCGGGCGCCACATCGCCGCGATCCGCGCCATTCCCTTCGAGGAAAACGGCGGAACCGGATTCGACTGCGCGGCGGATGTGGCGGGCGGTGGCGGAAAGGTGAAGTGGAGGCTGCTGGATGAGGAGGGCGGCGTGGTCACCGGAATGGAAGGCGCGGCGGGCCGGATGTCACTTTCCAGCCCCCGCCGGTGGAATCCGGGCGATCCTTATCTTTATACCCTGGAGGCCAGCCTTGATTCCGGCGACGTTTATCGGATCAAAACCGGCTTCCGCATCGTGGAGGTGGATGGAGACCGGTTCCTGATCAATGGCAGGGAGTTTTACTTCAAGGGCTTCGGCAAGCACGAGGATTCCGATTTCATCGGCAAGGGTCACAGCGATGCGGTCATGATCAAGGATTTCGCCCTGCTCGACTGGTGCGGAGCGAATTCATTCCGCACCTCGCATTATCCCTACGCCGAGGAAATTCTCGATCACGCGGACCGCACCGGCATCGTGGTCATCGGCGAGGCGCCGGCGGTGGGATTCAACTTCACGCCGCAGCACTACCGGCCGCTTTTTCACGAGGGACGGGTGGATGAAAATACCCGCGCCCACCATTTGCAGACGATCCGCGAAATGATCGCCCGCGACCTGCATCATCCGTCCATCGTCGCGTGGAGCCTTGCCAACGAAGCCGCGACCCAGGAACCGGCCAGCCGCGATTACTTCCTGCCGGTGGTGGAAGAGGCGCGCGCGCTGGACGCCTCGCGGCCGGTCACCATCGTGATGTCGGCGTTTCCCGATGCCGACCACGTCGGCGACCTGGTGGATTTCATCTGCGTGAACCGCTACTATGGCTGGTACCACGATGTTGGCAGGCTGGAAACGATCAGGCCGAATCTGGAAGCCGAACTGCGCGGCTGGCACGCGCGCTATGGCAAGCCGCTCCTGCTCAGCGAGTATGGAGCGGACGCGCTTGCCGGGCTGCACCTTGATCCGGCGGAGATGTTTTCGGAGGAGTTTCAGGTCGAGGTCTTGCGCGAGACCCACGCCGTGCTGGACCGCCTGCCGTTCATCATTGGCGAGCATGTCTGGAACTTCGCCGACTTCGCGACCAGCCAGGGACTGAAGCGGGCCGGCGGCAACAAGAAGGGGGTCTTCACCAGACAGCGCCAGCCCAAGCTCGCCGCCCACGAGTTGAAAAAAAGATGGAGGTCCGCCTGACGCGGACCTCCATGAAGCCTGGTTGGAAAAGCGCGGAGTGGCCTCGGACTCAGGGTTGCGCGGCGTCCGCAACGAGTTCGATGTCATCCCATGCGACAGAAGAGGTTTCTCCTTTCGGCGTTTGCTGGACGATCGCGATGCTGAATTTCTGGCCCTTGCCGCCTTGGAATTCCGTGAGAGCCGCTTCGAGTGAAGGATAGGTCTTGGTGGCAACCTTGCGGAGGTCGATGCGGATGGGCTCGACGACATCGCGCTTGCGGATGGGCGCGCTGGTCGCTGTGGACGGCTCGAAAAGATCCTGCCCGGGCATGTCGGTCTGGATCACCACGGTGATGTTGATGAACTTCGCGCTGTTCTCGCCGGAGGCGGCCAGCGCCTTGGCGGTCAGGATCGGAAGGCTCTTGAGCTGTTCCAGGGCGGTGGCGCGGTCGAACTTGATGCGGAAGGCGACTTTGAACCCTTCGGCTTTCACCTTGCCTTCATTGTCGGCGTCGGCGTCGAAATTGCCGGTTTCCGCCGGCAGTCCCTGGACATAGCGGGCGGAGGCTTGGCCGTCGAAGTTCTGGAGGACTTCCGCCTGCGCTATGGATGCGAGAAGGAAGGGCAGCGGGGCGAGGGAAACGAGGGTTTGCAATTTGGTTTTCATAACGTGGGTTGAGTTCGTCCGCATCAGCCGTGATGTCAAGCGACCACCGGCCCCGGGCCTAAGGATGCATGGAGATATCGGTCCGCTGCATGCCGCGTGCCGACGGTGCCTTGCATGGGGCGGAGGGCCGCCGCACGCTTGCCGCTCCATGAGAGTGCTCTTGCATCGACATCAATTCGTTGCGGCAGGACCACTTGGGATGCTACGGCTGCCACCGGCCGACGAGCCCGCACATCGATGCGATCGCGGCGGAGGGCGTGCGCTTCACCAACTGCCATGCCTCCGACGCGCCCTGCCTGCCGAGCAGCACGGTGCTATTCAGCGGACTTTTCGGCATTCACAGCGGCGTGGTGAACCACGGCGGGGTGGCGGCGCAGCCGTTCATCGAGGGCGCGTCTTCAACCTGCTGGCAGACATGGGCATTCTTGATGAAACAGCGATCATCATTTCCGCCGATCACGGCGAAAACCTCGGAGAGCTGAATGTCTATGGCGATCACCAGACGGCGGACGCCATCACCTGCAAGGTGCCGCTGATCATGCGCTGGCCGGGCGTGACCGACGCGCAGTGCGGCCGGGTGGACGACGCCCTGCTCTATCATTTCGATTTCGCGGCAACATGCGCCGATCTGGCGG
>Ga0114939_10000759_pt1 | contig 26571 bp, 20 predicted proteins | sample AshMeaCrysSpring_FD_87196 | JGI IMG/M metagenome (GOLD analysis project Ga0114939, IMG submission 87196) | Groundwater microbial communities from Big Spring, Nevada to study Microbial Dark Matter (Phase II) - Ash Meadows Crystal Spring | ecosystem: Environmental > Aquatic > Deep subsurface >...
AATGAAAAAGGTGCAAGATGTGAGGTACCTCCCCTACTACCCCTACCCCTACAAGGGAGTCAACCAATAAATAACCCCTCCAGCAACTTTTCTTTGAAAACCATAACGGCTTAAATCTTCCTCCTTAATTCCCACATAAGTCCAATGGGGTCTATCATTTTCCACTGTTTGAAACCAGCCATATTTATATAATGCTTGCCTTTGCCTTTGGGATGAAACTCCTAAATCAAGGGCTAATCCCCAAAGATGTTGAGAAGCACCAGGAGGGGCGACAATACCAAGAATTCTTTTTTCCTGACCCTGGCGAACGCGCTCTAAAGTATTACTATTAGTGTACTTTTTCCAAAATCTTAAATTAGTTGCAAAATCACGGGTACAATCACTATTTCCATAGCCAGATTTTAAGGGAATATTAACCTCAGCTTTTGCCGCATTAAAAGCATCCGCAGCAACTTTTTGTAAAATGCAATTACTCCCTCCATTAACTTGCCCCATTGTCAGAGTTGCTTGATAAGCTTTTGTCTCTTGGTCGCTACCTAAAACAACTTTTTGTGGCAAGTTAACATCTGTTGATTCCGTTACAAAAGGGGCGCCATAGGAACGTAATAATATATATTCATAACTTCCATCTTGAGGAACAACTGTTAATCTATCTGTCACAGCAGCTAGAAAATTGTCCTTGGGATTTAAGGTGGGATTGATACTGGGATTGGTACTAGGATTTATATTAGGATTTGGTGTTACTTGATTATCATCATTTTTTGTAGGCAATGAAGGTGAAGAAGGTAGTGGAGGTAATGGTGGTAATGCTGTTCCAGAATTATTACCAGAATTATTAAGGCAAGGTTGGTTTAGACTGGGCAAAATAGAAGGTCTTCCTGACTGCACACAATTGATTGGTTTTTGTGCGGTCGCTTCTAATTGATGGTTAACAATCCCATGACTAGATACTAAAGCAAATACAATAAAAGCAAAAAGAGACACAAAGCCTATTTTTTTTATAATTTTTTTCATCATTGATTGATAAATTATAATTATGGTAGTAGCCCTGATACAATAGATATTATTTTATATAAAAATAGTCTCTATTGTATAGAAAACTAGACTGCCAGTTTGTACAATATGTTTCTAGAATCTTTTCCTATAACCTATTCCTAGAATATATTTATGGAATATTTTATGGAATCTGTCTAGGAAATATATTTTTACAATATTTATATATTTTTTTTGTATGATACTGTTCCATTTCACAGTAAATATTTAATCTCTTGAAAATTTCATTATAAATACAGGACTTATAGCTAATATACTCTAAACTTTTAAATAAGCAATCTTGTCTAATGTTAGATAGAACACTAATAGAAATAATTATTCCCAAGAGCTATTAATTATTGACTATAAAAGCAATCAGCGCGACAAATTATTTCTTATCATCTGACAAAGTTTAATAAAACCTATGGCTTTAACCATCTGATTTCTATTTCATCCCTGGGCTAAAGCCACAGGGATTTTATACTCCCACTATTTGTTGGTAAGCCAAAATAAATCACTATGAACTTCTAGTTGCGCTGTGGTTAAAGCATTTTTTCGTTACATAGTTAGACTTTATTTGACTTATCTTATTAACAAATTTACCGAGTCCAATCTTGTATTTGAACAATGCCAATTTTCTCAAAATCTACGACATTTGCTGTTACCACAATATATCCTTTAGAACAAGCAGTAGCAGCAATTCTACAATCTTGAGTCCCTATGCGTTTGACTCTACTAGGTAATGATTGATAAATCAGTTCGGCATCATTTGTATAGGATAGAATTTGAAAGGAATGTAATGCTTCAAATAATTTTTCAAAGTATTTATACGCATCTTTAACAGCCAATTTCTGCCTCATTTTTTGAATAGTGGCTAAAGCCCCCTGGATTATCTCCTCAACAGTAATAATGCTAATAAATATAAGTTCTGGTGGCGTACTTATCAGTTGATTAGTTAACAGTGGAAAGTTACGACCCTTATCCAGATAATTACTAACAATACTCGTATCTAATAAGTACATATTTTGAAAAGATTTAGACAAGATTTAGATAATTTTTATTCCTGATTTAAACGATTATCTAAATCCCTATTAATCTCCTGCTTTTCCGTCTCTCTAAAACGTTTAATTTCCTCTAATGTATTTTCCCAAAATTCACCTTCAAACTTACCGGCCAATTTTGCGAGAGGATGTTTAAGAATCTTTACTTTTTTATCCTTATTTTGACGCAATTTATGAGTTGTCATATCGGTTTATCCTTTTGAATATCAACTGCTATTGTACTCTAGATATTTATTTCCGAACCGAAAAAATATAAGCTCAAAATCTCTAAGCATGTAGTTGGGCTTTAGCCCTAAGGCGCAACAACTAACTATGATTTTTAGACCCCAAAATCCTAGGATTTTCCAAATCCACCTCCTCCAGGTGTCTCAATCACAAAAATATCCCCAGGTTGCATTTCAACTGTTGCTGTACTACCCAACTCTTCCTCTGTCCCATCATGACGCATAATTAAATTGCGTCCAACTTTTCCTGACTCTCCACCGTTTAAACCAAAAGGTGAAACTAACCGATGACCAGAGAGAATGTTAGCAGTCATTGTTTCTAAAAATTTAATTCGACGAATTACCCCATTACCACCGGAATATTTTCCTTTTCCTCCACTATTGGGGCGCAAACCAAAGCTTTCGACTTGTACTGGATAACGAGTTTCTAAAACTTCTGGGTCTGTTAAACGAGAATTAGTCATATGGGTGTGGACCCCATCGGTACCATTAAAATTAATTCCAGCACCGGAACCTCCACAAATTGTTTCATAATATTGATACTTTTCATTACCAAAAGTAAAATTATTCATTGTTCCTTGGGAACCAGCCATAACTCCTAAAGCACCATATAAAGCATCAACAATAGTTTGAGATGTTTCTACATTTCCTGCTACCACTGCAGCGGGATAGGTAGGATTCAGCATACAACCAACAGGAACTATTATTTCTAAAGGTTTTAAACATCCTGCGTTTAAGGGAATACTATCATTTACAAGGGTGCGAAATACATATAAAACCGCTGCTTGAGTTACAGCTAAAGGAGCATTAAAATTTGTATTTTGTTGTGCTGAAGTACCTGTAAAATCAATAGTTGCGCTACGATTTTCTGGATGTATAGTAACTGTTACTGTAATTTGTGCATCGTCATCCATTTTATATATAAAAGAACCATCTTTTAGAACATCTATTGCTTTTCTTACAGCTTCCTCCGCATTATTTTGGACAAATTTCATATAGGATTGAACTATTTCCAATCCATATTGAGAGACCATTTTACAAAGTTCTTGTACTCCTCTTTCATTAGCTGCAATTTGTGCTTTAAAGTCAGCTATATTTTGGTTTGGATTTCTAGCTGGATAACGATGCTTTGCTAATATTTCTCTGACTCCAATTTCTAGAAAATCACCTTCTTCCACTAGGAGGAAATTATCAAATATAATTCCTTCTTCTTCTACTGTAGTGCTATGGGGTGGCATGGAACCGGGCGTAATACCACCAATATCTGATTGATGACCGCGAGATGCTACATAAAAAATAATTTCTTTGCCCTTTTCGTCAAAAACGGGAGTTATAGCTGTTACATCAGGAAGGTGAGTACCGCCATTATAGGGATTATTTGATAAATAAACATTTCCTGCTTTTAAAGTTTCATTTTTACCATTAATTAAACTGCGAACGCTCTCACTCATTGACCCTAAGTGTACTGGTATATGGGGGGCATTTGCTACAAGTAATCCTTCTTGGTCAAAAATTGCACAAGAAAAATCTAATCTTTCTTTGATATTTACTGAAGCCGCAGTATTTTGAAGAACTATACCCATTTGTTCGGCAATAAATTGATACAGATTTTTAAAAATTTCTAACCGAACTGGGTCTGCTTGATTGTACATTTTTAATGCCTATTTATATAGTTAACTAGCCATTTTTGTAGATTTACTTATTCAGGACTTACGCAAAAATCCTCAGAAAGCTTGATTTATTTAACCGCTCCTGAGCCAAGAACCAGATTGTTTTCGTACAGCTTGCGTAAGTCCTATTATTTACTTTCGGTTTAAAATCAAATGATTGCGCTCAGTTAATCTCGCCTCCCAATGAGGTTCAACAACAATTGTGCTAATTTTTTCTACAATAATTGCTGGTCCTGTAATAATATCTTCTGGTTGTAAATTTTCTCTACGATAAACAGGTGTATCATACCACTTATCCAAAGTAAACATTTGAACTGTTTCCAGAGAATTAGGAATTTCTGTTTCTGGACGAATTCGCTTAATTAATGCTTCTTCTGGAGTATCCATTTTTTCAACTAGTTCTACGGAAACTGATTCTATAATTAAGGACTTTTCTGTTTGGATAAAACCATAACGAGATTGATGTTCAGTTTCAAATTCTTCCCTCATTAAACTTGCATTATGGGAAAAATTCACCGTTAACGTAGAGTTAGTTCCTTCGTACTTTAAGTTAACTTTTTGTATTATTTCAGTTTCTTTTTTTGTTTCTGTTTCTGCATTTAATTCGCTTTTAGCCTGATTTTCTAGTAATTCCATTAATTCTTGTAATTGGGGAATTGATGATGAAGTTAAAATCTGCTCGACTCCCCCTTCTCTAATTGAGCGAACATCGGCTAATCCCATACCATAGGCTGAAAGTACTCCTGCATAGGGATGTAAAAATATGGTTTTCTTGCCCAATGTATCGGCTATCAAACAAGCTACTTGGGCGCCCGCACCTCCAAAACAACAAAGTGCGTTTTGGGTAAGATCATAACCCCGTTGGAGACTTATTTTTTTGACAGCGATCGCCATGTTGTCTACAGCGATGGCAATAAAACCTGCTGCGACTTGTTCCGGGGTTCTTTTATTTCCTGTAGCGGTTTCAATATCGTCAGCCAATTTAGTAAACTTTTTAATTACAATATCCCTATCTAAAGGTAAATTGCCGTCAATACCAAAGACGGAGGGAAAATATTGAGGATGAATTTTACCTAACATCACATTGGCATCTGTAACTGCTAACGGCCCACCCCGTCGATAAGAAGCTGGTCCGGGATTTGAACCAGCGGATTCAGGCCCTACACGATAACTACTACCATCAAAAAATAATATTGAACCACCACCCGCTGCAATGGTGTTAATTGCTAATACTGGCACCCGCATTCTGGCACCAGCAATTTCATTATCTAACTGTCTTTCATACTCTCCTTTAAAGTGGGCAACATCTGTACTTGTGCCCCCCATATCAAAGGTAATAATTTTATCAAAACCGCCTCTTTGACTTGTTTGGACAGCACCAACAATACCCCCTGCTGGGCCGCTTAAAATGCTATCTTTTCCCTGAAATTGTTCCGCAGCAACTAGACCTCCATCTGATTTCATAAACATTAATTTTACTCCCGGTAATTGACTAGCTACTTGGTTAACATAGCGACGTAATATAGGAGTTAAATACGCATCAACAACAGTTGTATCTCCTCTACTAACAAGTTTCATTAAAGGGCTAACTTCATGGGATATAGAAATTTGAGTAAATCCTATTTCCTGGGCTAATTGGGCAACTTGTTTTTCATGGTTAGGATAGCCGTAGCTATGCATAAAAACAATGGCACAACCACGAATGCCACTGTTATAAATTGCCTGTAGTTCTTTTTTTACTTCTTGAATATTTACAGGTATTATTTCATTGCCATTGGCATCATAACGCTCAGTTACTTCTACGACTTTTTCATAAAGCATCGTTGGTAAAATAATATGACGGGCGAAAATATCAGGGCGGTTTTGATAACCTATTTTTAAGGCGTCTTTAAAGCCTTTGGTAATTACTAAGACAAGACCATCGCCATTCCTTTCCAACAGTGCATTAGTCGCTACTGTTGTGCCCATTTTGACAACTTCTATTTCTTTTGTGGGTATGGGTTTATCTTGAGAAAGTCCTATAATATCTCGGATACCTTGGATAGCAGCATCTTGATATAATTCAGGATTTTCGGAAAGTATTTTATAAACGATTACCCATTGTTGATTTGGAAGGGGAACAACTAAAAAGCGATCGCTCTGTTGTTGTAATCTATCTATAATTGCTTGGTCGTCAGTCACAGCAACAATATCTGTAAATGTGCCACCCCGGTCAGCAAAGAATTTTAGCATTATCCTGTTTTTTTCTTTGACTCTAATTCTATAAACTACATTAGCAGTAGAATCAGGTTATGAGTTTATGAAATAGTGCTGAAATTAGCTGAAATTACAAGTTGATGACCTGCGGAGGGTGTTATATCAAATCCGGTTAATTGCACCTAATAAAATAAGCCTAAGCATTTTCCCTATATCCTTTCTACCCAATCCCTTCGCTTCCCTCGCCCCTCTACCATTTATCCTTTGCGTAAGTCCTATAAATAATCAAAAGCATTTGATTAAATAGTAATTGTAACTTTATTTAATATTTTTTTATAAAAATTAGCTTTGTTTTCGATATACCTCTCATTGTTATAGGCTAGAAAAGTTGTGAAAAATGCAATTAACTGTCTATCACAGAGATTGTTTCTATATGGCAAATCCTACCGTTTATCAACCACCAGTAAACAAACTATTAACCTTTGGGGACATTCGTGCGATGAACGGATGGTCTGATTACATAAAGGAAATAGGTTTAAATTCCCAGCATATTCCTGACTTGATAAACATGGCTGTGGATAAGGAATTAAATGAAGCTGATTCTAATAGTTTAAGGGCTTCTGCCCCAATTCATGCTTGGCGGGCTTTAGGGCAGCTAGGGTCTGGAGATGCTGTTAAGCCTTTAACAAATCTTTTCCATGAATTGCAGGATAATGAATGGTTGAGTGAGGAAATGCCTAAAGTTTTTGGGATGATAGGTAAAACTGCTATTTCTGAGTTAGGAGTATATTTAGCTGAAAAATCTCATCCTGTTTTTTCTAGGATTACTGCCACTAATAGTTTAGAAGAAATTGCGAAGCACCATCAGGAATCAGCTAAAAATTGTATCGAAGTTTTAACTAAGCAGTTGAAATTATTTCTGGAAAATCCTGAAGAATTAAATGGTTTTATAATCGCTTCATTAATTCAGTTACAAGCTGTAGAATCTGCTCCTATAATCAAAGCTGCCTTTTTAGCTGATGTAGTTCCAGAGGATATTACCGGGGATTGGGAAGAAGTTAGAGAAATTTTGAATATTGATGATGTGATAGAATGGAAACTTATATCAGAGGATAATTTGGGTCTTAAACCTGTTAACTTAGAGGTAGAAAATCAAGATATAAAATATCAAGATATAAAACAGCCAGAAATTCCATCCACGACCTTAGAAAATATCCCAGAAACTAAACCTGTTGAAATAGAAGAAACTCCAGATATGGAACAACAGGCAAATGTATTAAATATGCTAACAGAAGAGGCTAGAAGAAAAGCGAATGTAGAAGCAATGGTAAATAATTATTTTTTAGCAAAAAACAATTTGATAGAAGTAGACAATACTGATAATAATAGGACTTACGCAAGCTCTACGAAATCTTGGCGCTCTTGGCTCCTTGGCGGTTAAAGAAATCAAGCTTTCTGAGAATTTTTGCGTAAGTCCTGAATAAGACTGAAATTATAGATTTATCCACGCCAGTAGAAGGAATTGCCGATGATGAAATAAAACCAAAAAATAAAGGTTTTGGCAAAATTAATAGTCGTAAATCAGCAGTTACAAAAAAGAAATAAGTAATCATAAATAATAAACTCTTATCAAATGCGATCGCGGTCTATTTGCAGTGATTGAATTTTGGATTGAAAACCATTTGTTGATGGAAATATTAACTCCTGAGTTAGCAGCAAATTATCTACAGTTTATGAATCCTCAGAGTTTAGAAGCTTTTTTAACTGCTGCATAAATTTGATAACCTCGATTTTATCTGACGGGCAAACACCTGTTTGCCCCAATATTACATATGCTTAAGTTTACCCTGAATAAGTTTTGATTTTAGAGATGATACATATTTTATGAGTTATAACAGAGGGATAAATATTGTTTAAAAAGTCTCTTAACTATTTTGATTAGTAAAATTACTGATGCTACGATCTACCTTTTCTAAAACTTATTATCAAAATTTTTCTCAACTCCTAAAGTCAATTCTTAGGATTAAAAATATTAAGTATTTATTAGCTGCTTTACTGAGCATAGTTTTTATAATATTTTTCAATATAACTAACTCGACTCAAGTCAAAGCCACTCTTCCCCCTTCTCCATCTTCTATATCTTCTGATATTTCTGTGTTAGTGCAGCAAGGGAAAGACTACTACCAAATAGGAAGATATAATGAGGCGATCGCTGTATGGGAACAGGCAAGGGAAAGTTTAATAAAACAAGATGATGAATTAAACCAAGCTGTTGTCAGTACTAATTTAGCTTTGGCTTATCAACAGTTAGGAAAATGGGATTTAACAAACAAAGCCATAGCTGAAAGCTTAAGTATTTTAAATCAAGCTGCGTCAACTTCAAATTCAACATCCAAAACCCAAAATATTTTATTATTAGCCCAAGCTTTAAATATCCAAGGTAGTTTACTCCTATCCCAAGGTCAAGCAGAAGAAGCATTAGATGTATGGCAACAAGCAAACACTTTTTATGAAAAATTAAAAGATACGACTGGAGTTACCCAGACTTTACTTAACCAAACTCAAGCAATGCGGATGATGGGATTTTACCGCCGCGCTAAAGTTACATTAGAAAAAGTCAATAAAATTCTGGAAAATCAACCAGATTCTCCCTTGAAAATCGCAGCTTTAGTAAATCTAGGAGATACTTTACGAGTCAGTGGTGATTTAAAAACCTCCCAAGAAGTATTACAACAAAGTCTAAAATTAGCAGAAAAATTAAATTCACCATCTGATATTACAATGGCATTACTTAGTTTAGGTAACACTGCTCGGTCAGCACAACAATCAAATCAAGCCTTAAATTATTATCAAAAAGCAATTACTACATCTCCCCCAGCATCAACAACCAAACTCCAAGCAGAATTAAATAAATTACGCTTGTTAATAGAAACAGATAAATATAAAGATGCAGAAGCATTTATTCCCCAAATTCAATCTCAATTAGAAAATCTTACTCCTAATCGCACATCGATTTATGCAAGAGTTAATTTTGTTCAAAGTTTAATGAAATTAAGGAGTAGGAATTTAAGAACAGAGACACAAGAAAATACATCTATTAATACTAGTACTCCTCAATTAGTTAAAATTCTTGCTATTGCGGTTCAACAGGCAAAGGCAATAGGAGATAATAGAACTGAATCTTATGCCCTAGGTTATTTAGGAGAATTATACGAAAAAAATCAACAATATGATGAGGCAAAAAAATTAACAGAAAAAGCCTTAGAATTGTTAGTTCAAATCCCCAACGCAGCGGATATAGCTTACCGTTGGCAATGGCAATTAGGACGATTATTAAAAACTGAAGATAAGCTAGATGAAGCAATTATAGCTTATAGTGAAGCAGTCAAAAATCTTGGCTCAATTCGTAATGATTTAGTAGCAAGTAATTTAGATGTTCAGTTTTCCTTTCGTGAAAGTGTGGAACCTGTTTATCGAGAATTTGTTAGCTTATTACTGACGCCAAAATTAACCAAGGGTGAAAAGGAAGTTGAGCAAAAAAATCTCAAAAAAGCCCGCGAAGTAATTGAATCTTTACAGTTGGCAGAGTTAGATAATTATTTTAGAGAAGCATGTTTAACAGCGCATCCCGAACAAATTGACCAAATAGACCCCCAAGCGGCGGTTATTTATCCGATTCTGTTGAGCGATCGCCTGGAAGTTGTCGTCTCTATCCCCAAGCAACCTCTACATCATTACCCAACAATAATACCTCAAAGCGACGCAGAAAAAATCTTTGACAAAATGCTCAAGTCAATGCGACGCACTTCCTTAGGAAACGAACGCTTACAGATAGCCAAACAAGTTTACGATTTGATTATTAAACCAACAGAATCAGATTTTGCAAATAACAATATCAAAACCCTAGTTTTTGTTCTTGATGGCGCTCTTAAAAATATCCCAATAGCTGCACTTTATGATGGTAAACAATACCTCATGGAAAAATACAGTCTTGCTTTAACCCCAGGATTACAACTACTTGCACCTCATCCCTTAGAAAAACAACGACTAAAATTGTTAGTTGGTGGACTCAGCGAATCAAGACAAGGTTTTGTTTCCCTACCAGGTGTAGAAGCTGAAATCAAAGAAATTAAATCAGAGATTTCTTCCCAAGTCCTATTTAATCAGTCTTTTACTAGCCAAAAACTACAGAAACAAATTGATAATGCATCTTACCCGATAGTTCATCTTGCTACCCACGGTCAATTTAGTTCCAATCCAGAAAATACATTTGTTCTGACTTGGGATAATCGTATTGATGTCAAAGAATTAGGTGAATTATTAAAAAGTAGGGAACAAGATAATCGTATACCAATTGAATTATTAGTGCTTAGTGCTTGTCAAACAGCAGATGGAGATAAACGAGCAGCTCTTGGTTTGGCTGGAGTTGCTGTTAAGTCAGGCGCCCGTAGTACTCTTGCAAGTCTTTGGCCTGTAGATGACCAATCCACTTCTTTATTTATGGCGCAATTCTACTCTGAGTTAACTAAATCTACCGTTACAAAAGCAGAAGCTTTAAGACGTGCCCAAATCGCATTAATTAAACAACCAGAATTTCAACATCCTTATTATTGGGCACCTTTTGTTATGGTTGGAAATTGGCTGTAATTTTTTTGCTCATGTTTTATTCCTAATAGTTAATGGCTTATACAAAATGACTTATGTAATGGAATATAAAATAGCTGCAACAGATTCAGGACTTACGGTCTTCGGAGCGGTCTTCGGAGCGCGTCATTATTGTCACATTGTTTTTGTTTGTAGTTGGGCGAAGAGCGCCCATATTTTTCGAGGGAAGACAGCCCAACTACGAACATGAGCCGCAGTGCCAGTTGCGGCTATCCCTGAGATTAACGAATTTGATACTAAAACATAACTACAAAGGAAGAGTGCTGTATTTTCACAAAATTACTTCCTCAACAGATGTTAGTTTCATCTAGTTTTTGGGAAGTATAAATATGTAAACCTATCAATTTTTAAACATACTCAAACTTTGAATCTTGATTTTTCAAAATTAAAACTAAAATTTCACTGAAAAGTTAAATTCTAATTTGAGTAAAGCTTTGATAATCAGTTTTAGTTGAAAATAAGTTAATTAATTTTTTTTACAAATCTCGATAAAATCTTGGTGATACTATGCCTTGGCGAAAATTACGTTTTTTTGCTTTTTCACCCCTTTTTATAAGCATTTTATGGCAATCAATATTAATACCTGCTTCAGTTGCAGTAAAAGTAACTTTTGAGCCACCAAAAGGACAACCAGCACCAAAAGTAACAGCAGGAGGAGGAAGAAGAGGAGGCGACAAATGTGGTATGTCCAGCAGTCCTGATGGTGTAAATACACCTGACCAAAAATTAACACCTTTAATACCCTCTTCTAAATTGGGGATAACAACTTCCGCAAACCCCACTTTTTTGGTATATGTACCCCAGAGTTCTGCTAAAGCAATAGAATTTAGTTTAGAGAATCAAAAAGGTGAGGGTATTTATCAAACTACTGTTAATTTACAAAGTACCCCTGCCATAATTAGCGTACCTCTACCAAAAAATGAAAGTAAATTAGAAGTGGATAAGGATTATAAATGGCTTGTTTCTTTACAGTGTCAACAGGCTACTGCTTCAGACCCTTTTGAAATTGCTTTAGTTAGACGCATTGAACCTGATATTGCACTTAAAAATAATTTAGATAAGGCAAAACCTTTAGATAAAGTGGCATTATATGGTAAATCTGGAGTCTGGTTTGAAGCTGTAGAGAATCTTGCTAAATTACGGCAAAGTCATCCTAAAAATTCTGAGCTTAATAAAGCTTGGAAAGATTTAATGGAGTCTGTTGGATTAGATTCCATTGCTGACGCGCCGTTACAAAACTGATTTTAAGCCTTATGTAAAAACCTGGTTTGAGGAATTGTCACACATTCTTGGACTTTTTTATTAAATGCAGAAAATCAAATCAGTTTGCTACAAATTAAGTTACTTGTTTCTCTACAGGAATTTAAAAAGCTTCGCCATTATTTAGATAAGTTTGCTTGTGGTTAGATTGTTAATTAGGTTTATTAATTGGAAAATATAGGGTTAAGCAAGTCCATTGAAATATGTTAGTTACCCAGAGACCAGGTTTCTCAAGTAAAACCTGGTTTTTCCTAATACCTAATAATTTCTAACTCAATAACAATCAAAAATTCAACTTTTTCTTTTTACCTTTTACATCTTTTACACTAATGCAGGAAGCAATTTATAGTTGGAAATCAAATATCCATATAAATACGGATGTGAATTGTAGAAAAAATTTGTTATTAAATTAAAAGATATCTCTATCAACGTGTTTTTCTCTCCGTATTAGCCCAAAAGGTTAATGCCATTATTCCTCTTTATGGGGTGCATCTTTTATTTAAATTTGTTAATTGCTAATGGCTAATTGCTAATGGCTAATTGCTAATTGTTAATTGCTAATTGCTAATTGTTAATTGTTAATTGCTAGTTGATAACTGTTAGTCTTTAATTATTAATTCAAAAATTATATAAATTAGTTATTTATCAGATAGATACTTTTTATTCAAATAAAACTTCTTGTAAGATGTATTAAATTTATCTTATATCGTGTCATTTTCTATTTAATATTAGTAATTAGCCACTAGCCATTAGCCATTAGCCATTAGCCATTAGCCACTAGCATCCTTTGACGAAGATACTTGAAAATTTTCTTCAATTACTTGTAAAGAAAATATAGTTAACTTAATACTACAGTAAACTATTACCATTGAAAAAAGTCCCCATGATATCCATAGAGAAGCTATATTTAACATCCATAGACTGACCAATAAAAGTCCTGTAAAATCAGCGATTAACACGGGCGATCGCTCTGAAATTGCCCAAGATTTAACTACAACTTTATCTAATTGATTGACTTTATCTACGATATTGATTCTAATATTCGCAAATAAATTAAACCACACTTGACTTAATAAAATAAGTATGGAACCCCACCCTAACCAAAGGGATGATAGATAAAATCCTAAAAGTTCTGTAATAATTGTAATAATAGTAATTTGATAAAAAATATTTACACGAGTATCTTTAACTTGTTTTTTGGCATATTTTACTAGCTCTAAATCCTTGACAGCCATGCGAGATTGTTCTATACAGAATACAAACATTCCCATAGCGACTAGTTGATGCGTTAATTTTTCCCCATAAATAGCTTGAGCTAAGATACCTAAACAGGCAGGAAAGAACAGCAAAAACATTATTCTAGCTATTGGTGTCATGCTTACTAGTAATTTAAGTTGTTGAACTATAAATAATAAGCTATTCTCTATTTGACTGGCAACAATAGAATAATCATTTATTTTTATTTTTATCATTATCTTGTAATATTATTTCTACAATGATTTTATGATGATTTTCATGATGGCTACAGAAATTAATTTTGTGAGAGTGAATTAATTTCTTCAGATTACGTGACGATAAATGTCCAAAAATGTTTCTTGGAACATATTTGAGAAACCTGAAAATATACTCCAATTAAATGGTGAATTAAGAAAACAAATCCACAATCAACAGGACTTACGCAAAAAATGTCAGGATTTGTGTTGTCTTCACATATAAAAGATGGTGTGTGACGCGATAAACCTTATTGCTAGGTTCAAATTTTGTAGCGTCACCTTCCGCTAACTCACATCTTGCACCTGTTATAACCTCTAAATAAAGGAAACGGGCGTATCGACACCTACTCTTAGACTGGAAGTCCCTGTCTAATACAGGACTTACGCAAAAATCCTCAGAAAGCTTGATTTATTTAACCGCCAAGAAGCCAAGAACGCCAAGATTTGGTAGAGCTTGCGTAAGTCCTATAATAGCTAAAAGTCCTCTCAAAGAGGACTAATAAATTATGCTTTTAGTGTAATATTTGTTACGTATATCCTATAAGCGTATTCGAGTTACTCACATTCCTGGCAAAACCGATGGTCTAAGTAAAAAGCATTTTTAAGAATAAAAATGCTTTTTACTTCTATAGGACTTACGCAAGCTCTCGGAAAACAATCTGGTTCTTGGCTCAGGAGCGGTTACACAAATCAAGCTTTATGACAATTTTTGCGTAAGTCCTGTTCTATTTACTTGTTCTAAATAAGAACTCTTATAATCCTATTCATGTCTAAATAAACTACTTTTCATCGCCAGATTTTAGAGATGTACTAATACCTATTTAACGCTGATAAATTTTTGTTGTTTTTTGTCAAGAATATAGGATAACTGTTTTTTACCGTTGCTGACAATAACTGTAGTTTCGCAACTACGAGCAATTTGGATATTTTGTGAAATACAAGCAGAGGATGGCTGTAAGGTGTTAATGCTTAAATCAGTTTTTGCAGTTTTTAGGCGATCGCTTGCGTCTTGTAAAATTTTAGCGGCTAGGGTGTTTGATAAATTGTCTCGGCGAGGAGGCATAGTCGCAGTGCCTTCCAACGCAAAGATTGTAGCTTGCTTATCAATTCGATAAAAAGAGCGATCGCCATTTTTGCCTTCAACTATAATCCGATAACCAGGAAGTAAGATTTCAGGGCAACCTTGCCAACTGACGCTGACACCTAAACATCCATCAAAATCCATTGGTTGGATTTTAGTTATTAGGATTTGTCCCAAATCAAGATTCAAGTTGGCTGCCGCTGCTTGAAATACTGCCAAGGCTACGTTTGTAGCCAAGTTCACATCTGAGGCATAATTTAATCTAGACCACAGTTGAACTTTTTGTGAATTATTCTTATTTACAAAATAAATCCAGCGTATTTGATTATCTTCAATTATTATTTCCCAAAAAGTTTTTTTAGATGTTTGTCCTTCAAATTTAGGCTCAATGGGCAAACTTGTCGCGTCTAAACCTATGGGTTTTAATGTTTCTCTGACACTTACAACCTTACCAGAATTTGCAGGTAAACCCCAATTTTTGTTAGCATCTCGGAAAATTATTTGCTGTATTTTGGATGGTATTTTATTGGATTTACCCAAGTATTCTCTTTCCGAAAGTTTTATATTTCCATTATCGCGTACATAATATGTCAATCTTTCAAAATAAGTATCAGCAGTAATTTTCCAGGTATCCTTTACACCTGGAGGGTCACAAGTTAAAGGGGAAAATGGTGGTTTACCAGCCCGTAATTCTTCACAATAATAAGGATAAGGAACACGCTCTGCTTTAACTATTTTTTTGAGTTGACCTGCATAATTATTAGTCGTTTCTTTAGCTATTTTCTCAAAAATTTTGTGCGGTAAACTTTTGACAGAATATTCTTCATTAGAACCTGTGCTTAACTTTAATTTTACTAATTCTGCCTCTATTTCTGAAGTATATGAAGGTGCTGAACCATAGGCTCCATCATATACAGCAGTCCAGGGTTTAGTTTCGTTATCTTTTGCAAAAAATACATAACGACTGCCAATGTCTCTAATATTTTGAGAGCAGGAGTGACCAACATTAAAACCAGTTAAAGAAACAACCTTAGGGCCAATACCTTTAAAATAACGATTAACTTTGACTACCACAGTATTTTCAGTAATACGCATTACAGTTCCATCAAATACAAATGGCGTTTTTTCTACCCTTTCTGATAAAGGAGATTGCGGGCGCCCAGGGCGACATGCTTGTGCTGGTTCTATTTGGACTAGATTAGCTGAAGATAACACAGTAAATGTAATAGCTAAAGTACTTAGTAAACCAGAGAAATTTTTCTTTGTTTGAAACATATTGAGTGATATTTTATAGATTATTTACTTTCACAACGGCATAAATATTTTATACACCAAAATACTAGAAAAAATAATTTAGTTACAGTTTTTGATACACAATTTTAAAGTCAATACAATCATTTGAGAAAGTTGATTATTATAGTCAAAATTCTCTGAAACATTTGAGATAATTTTCACGTCAAACATTTGATTTATCTATTATTTATCTATTTTTGTCGCTTATCTAACATTTTTCTCTGTCACAGAATACTGATGGATATATTTTGATTTATTTATTAGTAAAAATACTGAGGTCAGAGGAACAATTCATAGGTAACTATAAATATACTTGTTTTAACAAAATTTTTGATAAAGGGTTCCCCAAAACCCGGTTTCTTTCGGAAACCGGGTTTCTCATTAAAATCTATCAAAAATAATACGCCGAAGCCCTAAAGCACTATTAGCCATTAACCATTAACCATTAGCCATTAGCCATTAGCCATTAACCTATTTTGTACTAGGTATAAATTTAGTTTGACTAACATGCTTTCCTGCTAATTTTTCATAATGTTCTCGGTTGCGATACTTAATTGTTCTCATGGGTTGATTTCCAACGATAGCTAAGGCTTCCACGTTGGAAGTGACAACAGTACCGGCGGCTATTATAGCTCCGTCACCTATACATACTCCAGGTATAATTAGGGCATTCGCTCCTATCCAAACATTACGACCAATAATTACTGCTTTATGAATATAAATATTATGTTCATAGGGCAAAGCATTGCTTTGATAATCATGGTTGGCTGATAAAATCACAACATTACAACCGATAGTTGTATTGTCACCAATCGTAATTCCACCACGACCATCTAACAAGACATCTGGCCCAATATAAACCTTTTCTCCGAAGGTAACATTCTGAGGATACTCTATTTGTAGCTCATTTTTAAACCTAACACCAGAACCGCAATACTTTAGCTGTTGTTTTAATTCATCATGTTTATACTTTATAAGTTTACTATTGACGTTATCTATTTTCTTAATTAAATAGGGGATAAATATTTTTTCAAGTTTTTTAAATAGTTTATTTGTAATGCTTATCATTGAATTTACCGATGATTCTTGCTTCTCCAGTTTATCAAATATTTAAATATTACTTTTTATTGTAAATCATATTTATCAAAATTTTACTAATTCAATGCTTTTATTGTTTTTTTAAAATTGACTTATGTCAATTTAAAGAATGTGTTTAGTTTGGTTAAAATCTTATAAATTTTGATGTAACTTATTTTCTGATAAAAGGTTTTCTTCTCAAAAAATAGATTTTATTGCCTGTTCTACCACAGGACTTACGGTCTTCGGAGCGCGTCATTATTGTCACATTGTTTTTGTTTGTAGTTGGGCGCAAGCGCGCCCATATTTTTGGAGGGCGCTCTTCGCACAACGCGCGAACATGAGCCGCAGTGCCAGTTGCGGCTATCCCTGTACCAATACCAAAGAAAGTATATTAGGAATAGCCGAAATCTTGCCACGGGGAGATTTCGGCTATTCCTAATTTGATTGAAACTTATTTTTATATATTCTCTGATAAACTGTTCAGAATACTCTCAAAGTAGACTGAAATTCCAGATGGCAATACTGTAAAGTTAACCCTAACATTTGTTTTATTTTCATTTAGATTTTCTGTAATTTTGGCATAAATATCCAAACCTTGATTATTTTTATCACTTATCATTAGATTAATACGTATATTAGTTAAAATTTCTAAAGGGTAAGGCAAACGCAACATCGCGCTATCAGATGATAATTTCACAATATGAGCAAAAATTTTTTCTTGTGAAATATGTTTATCTTCAATTATTTGTAAGTGAATTGGAATAGTTTTATGTAAAGTCATTAAAGTTTCTTTCTTTTGATCAAGAAACATATTATATTCATCGCCAATACCACCAACTTCATAGATATTTATAGATTTATTAAACCCTTTAGGCTGAACTTTAATATGGCTATCCATACGAACAATAGAATTAATCTGTTTGTATGTTTCTTCTGATACTAAAATTTGTCCAGCAACAGTATAGGTCTCAATCCTAGAAGCCATATTAACATTACTTCCCATTACTGTATATTTCGCTCGCTGTTGGGAACCAACATTTCCAGCTAATACTTCTCCTGTATGTATCCCAATTCCCATTCCTAAAGATGGAAAATTCATGGTTGCTAATTTATGATTTAGATTTTTCATTTCTAATTGCATGGCAATGGCACAGGCTACAGCCCTTTGGACATCATTTTCTCTAGTAATGGGGGCACCAAAGATAATAAATATACCATCACCCATAAAATCATTAATGGTACCTTTATATTTAGAAACAATATTGGTCATTGCTTCTAAATATAGATTAATAACCTCCACTAATTTTTGGGGTAAAAGTTGATCAGATAGAATGGAGAATCCGCGCAAATCACATACTAATATTGTGACAATTTTATTCTCACCACCAATTTTAAAACCTCCGGGAGTTTCTAATAAAGTAGCCACTACTTCATCTGTTAAATAACGACCAAATGCTTGACGCATTCCTGAAGTATTTCTAGCTATATAAGCTATAACAGTAATAGCTGAGGCATTTAGGGCTAAAAATGCTGGTACGACAGGAATCCACCAAAATTGTAAAAATGCTAAATAACAACCTCCGACTAAACAAATACTTACTAAAGAAATACTAATTGCCGTGATAGGAATTTTTGTTAAAATTTTCGGACGATTATTTATAAATAATTTTCTATAGCGTTGAGTCCAAGCGAGTATAGCGCCAACTAAAGACCAGGTAACAATCCAAATATTCTCTTGAGAATCAGACCAAAAACTAATTTGCGGGCGCCCATCTAAAGCTGTACTAACTAATTGACTGGCAACTTCTGCATGTAAAGCAACACCGGACGTTTGTTGTAATAAACCAATACTGTAGGGAGTGTAAAAATAATCACCTCCACTCTCTGCTGTAATACCGATTAAAATAATGCGATCGCGAATTAGATTAGATGGCGATCGCCCCTCTAAGACATCACTCATCGTAATAGAACGAAAACGCCCTTTAAGATTACGAAAGTTAGCAATTATTTGATAACCACCAGCATCAGTGTTTACGTAACTACCATCATTTTTTACAAAAGGCATAAAGACAGCCTTACCCAACTTCATTTTTTGGGTGTTTGGGTCAATTTGTTCTAATTGAATACCTTCAGCTTCTAAATAATTTAAAGCTAATTGGACGCCCAAAGTCAGAAAAGTATTCCCATCCTTATCACCAACTGATAACAGAGTACGGCGAACGCGGCTATCTTCATCAATGACAAAATCATTAGCGCTAACCTGTTCTAATTTACTGAGAGTTGGAGGAGGATTAACAGCATAACCAGAGGAACTACCTACAACTTTTTGAATTCCAATTAAATTTGGTGTTGAGGAAAAAATTTTCTCTAATTTTTCATGACCCGGTTCCACTGGTAAATCGCGATAAATATCTAGACCTATTACGCGAGGTTTATATCCCTTGAGAATTTCTATTAATTTAGCTAACTTTTCATCAGAAAGAGGCCATTTTAGTTTACGTATATCTTCTTCTGTGGCTTCAACTATAAGAATCCTCTCGTCTATAGCTTCCGAAGGACGAAAACGAAAAAAATTATCTAAAAATCCTAATTCCCAACCTTGCATCCAACCAATGCTGCGGATTCCAATCACGGCTGCTGCTACAGCTGGGGCTGCGATTAGTACTCCCCGCCATTGCCATGTTTGTTTTTTTATCTTTTCCCACATAGAGCGACTAATTTTTGTTGCTATATTTTCTTGCTACATATTTAGGGTTCCCAACATTTTTTGATTAATAACCAAAACTGCTATCAAAAAATATTAATCTAGGCAAATGTAAAAAATACAAATTTATGTATGTAATATCAAATTAGAAAAAATCTGATTGCCAAAATGCCAAAAATTATAGTTATAAATAACTTCATAGGTTTATATTGATTGTTTTTTTTTTAACTAATGATGGTTTGAAAAATGATGATTTAGTATCATCCAGGTATCTAAAATACTGATATTTAAGTAAATAATATAACTAGTCTTAAAATAAAAGTAGAAAAAGTTTCAAATATGTCATAAAAATAATTTAATGTCAATTTACATTATTTTGAAAATGAACTATATTAAAAATATATTTCTAGTTAAATAGGTATTTTATAAATACTTAAGCTAGAAGACTCAAGGAGAAGCTAAAAAAATGAATTGCAGCAAAAATGAAATCAATCAAATTATTAACTCCGCAGTTAATAATGCTATGGCAAGACGTAGTAATAATCAATTAGACGATTTAGTCGATTTATCACAAGAAGAAGTCTCAAATATTTCTGGTGGATTATCAATAGCACCAGGAGAACATTATCCAGTTGATTTTGATGACTATTATCCCAAAAAACCAGGAAGACCTATCAGACCTATTCATCCACCAATTCTTAATCCCCATGACCCCCTAATTGTTGGTATTGTAATACCCCCTGATTGGAATAAAACTCATTAATTTGCCAAAATAATACTGTTATTTTGGCAAATTAATCATTTTTTGTCTTCCTTAAAAACTCATCGCAGTTATTGTTGTAACTGAGTTAGCAACGACAGGAAGATGGAAATGTGGGCTAAATAAAGGAAAATTTCGAGGTCGCGGTATCTGCTAAAAGTAGCCCCAACATTTCTGTAAATAAATATCTGAGGGAAATAATGATGATAATTATTTCCTCAGATATCTAATGCAATTTTTTTGATAATTTAGAGAAAGATAAATGACCAAAGAAAATCGTGAAATAAATCATAAAACAACTAATAAAACAATATTCTGTCCCAGTGGTAGACCAGAATGGGATAACAGTATTGTTTTTGGAATAATAGGTGGTACGGAAACAGAACCTAGGGTAATTTATCTTGATGAATCTGTTCCAATTAATACTGAATTATTAGAAAAAGCAGCCCCTGTTACTCCGGCTGAAATTTATCGAGTAGCAGTGCCTTGTGTACATCATAAATGCCTGCATTTTGACGGTACTAATTGTACCTTGGCACAGCGAGTAGTAGAAAAAATGCCTGTAGTAGAAGAGGAATTACCTCAATGTTCAATTCGTGAAAATTGTCGATGGTGGCATCAGGAAGGTAAAACAGCCTGTATGCGTTGTCCTCAAGTTGTTACTGATAATTATAATCACTCGGAATTCTTGCTTGAAGTTGCTATAGGAAAGTAACTTTTTCAGATTTGCTGTTGGCTGAAGGCATTAATTCAAATTTTTTCAAGGAAGACAACTTATTGAATTGCACTACTCACTCAAGTAGTAAGTTATAAACACAAGTGTTGATTTAATTACTGGCTTGAGGTTTAGCTTAAAATTTTACATAACAAAATATATCTCTTTATTAGGTTTGTAGTTGCGCTTTAGCGCTTAAATCTGTATTTAAGCGCAATTATAAACCACTAATAATTTATTAAGCCTACCGACTTATTGCCAGCAACTTATACCATTTCACTTTAAGGTTGATATAAATATATAGCAGGGGAAAAAGGGCTAGGGGATGGGGAGAAATAATTTATATCACTGTTTTCGTGAAATGGTATTACTTATATTAAATCTACATTAAACCTAAATAACCTAAGCCTAATTTAAGCTCTTCTGGTAACTCGCCTTCGCTGACTGGTGCAAAACCTAAGGTAGTATAAAACTTAAATGATTCACTGGTAGGAATTAAATAGATTGGTCTAATAGCTTCTTGTACTACCTGATTTACTAAATAGGAACCTAGCCCTTTTTTTCGATAATTTATTTTTACACGTAAGGAGTTTAAAAAATAATAATTATTTTTATCAGAGAAGAAAACAAAAGCTATCACCTGCTTATTTTTTAAAATGAATAAACCTTTTAATCTATTTTTTCCCTTTTTTATACATAATTTCACTATATCAGCACAGGAAATAGTTGTAATTATAATAGTTATAAGTAAGGGCATAATAAATAAATATAATAGTATATCTATAAAGCTTTTTAATATTCCTATCTCAACTTGTAAAATAGCAATAATTGCAAGCCAAACAGCTAAATAGCAGATAATTAAAGCTATAAAATCAGGTATGTATAGTAAGAATATTTGAAATATTTGTAAAAAATTTAGTTTAGTTATTCGTTGAAGCTGGTATCCAGATGATAAGAGTTGAGCCATTGTTATTTAATTTTATTATGTTTTGTTTAACTATGATTATTTCTATACTTAGAGTTCCCAATATTTCATGAATTATTTAAACTAGATTTCGCACTTCACAATGTCATACCTTAATGCTTCAATTCTTTCTGGAATGCATCTATTATCGACAGTATAATTACGTATTTTTTTATGGAGCTAGATTTTTAGTTCCGTAATTACACGATGGTGATGACTTCTCCAATCACTTATAACAATATTGTTTCTAGAATTATTCCGTCATCTATAACTTTATCAGTAGGCGTTTTCCGAGAGTTAGTATATCGCCTACTTATTTTTTTTAGTTTTCCAGATTTTATATTTTCAGGACTTAGGTTATTGTTAGGGCTTACATTATTTTCATATATCATAGTTACTGATTTATAATTTTCATTCCTACTTTCTAAAGCCCTAACTATGTTCAAACCAATATTATTTTTATTTATTTCCAATATCTTTATGACTTTCGCTTGGTATGGTCATTTAAAAGATTTAAAATCTGCTCCCCTATGGATTACCATACTTGCAAGTTGGTTTATTGCATTTTTTGAATACTGTTTTCAGGTTCCAGCGAATCGCATCGGCACCCAGTATTTTAGCCTTCCTCAACTAAAAGTCTTACAGGAAGTTATAAGTATGTTGGTATTTGCGGGATTTAGCGTTGCCTATATGAAAGTACCTATTACCCGTAACTATTTTTTTGCCGCTATGCTACTGGCTGCCGCAGCTTATCTAATTTTTAGTGAAAAGTCATCATCGGGTTGATAGGTTGACTTACACTTTATATTTAATTCCTATTGGCAATTATCACAAATACCCTGGACTGTAAGTTCGTATTTTTCTGCTTTTAGTCCTGGTCTTAGTTTACCTAGGTCAATACATTGAAAAGTATCCCAATGAATATCCTCAATTGCCCCACAGTGAGTACAGCGGAAATGATGGTGCTGGGAAATATTGGCATCATAACGGCTGACACCTTCTTCTAAAAGTACTTCTTTGACTAATCCAACTTCTCTCAATGCTTGAAGGGCTGAGTAAACAGTTGCTTGGGAGGATGTAGGCACATCCTTATTTAAGTCGTTTAATATTTGCTCAACTGTAGGATGGTCTTTTCTTGTCAGCAGATTGGCATAGACTGCGAAGCGCTGGGGAGTCACTCGCAACCCCTTTCCTTTCAGGATATGAATTATTTCATCAGCTTGTTGCTGCATCGCACTTACACTGGTGTATAAAAGAATGTTACCACAAATCATAACACTTATTTTCTAAGAGTTTCAGCTACTTAATAAAGAAAATCATATTTTAATTGATAAAAGTATTGACAGATTCTTAAATCAGAATTATTCTGAGTTATAGTAAAGAAGTAGCTGACCTGATGTCTTTCATTGGGAATGTTTGCTTTATACGGAGAACTGGTGAAACCTGGACTTCTGTCGTACTGAGCGTAACTTAGTGCCTTGAAGATTCTTAACTTATTAGCCTTCGGCAATGCTGAAAACAGGGCTTGGGCTTAGAACTTCCGGTGTACGCGAATTGAGGTTAACGCCAACAGGATGAAAGTCTAACCCGTTTTTAGTATAAGTCTAGATTTAGAGACTTGCATAAGCCCGGTTTCTAATCTATTTCAAAATTCTTACCCAACAAATTCAACCGAAGAAATTCAACCCCAAAATTTAAGTCCTGTACAAGAGGTATGTATGACAGTTATTGCTAATGTTCCTGATGTAGTATTTAAAACCCGCGTTAGAGATGAGTCTGTAGGAGGTCCTAATCCTTTTCGTTGGCAGGATAAAACTACTAAGGAGATTTTTGGAGGTAAGCGAGTAGTATTATTTGCTTTACCTGGTGCATTTACTCCTACTTGTTCTTCTACTCACTTACCTCGCTACGAAGAATTATATGAAGAATTTAAGGGGCAGGGAATTGATAAGATTATTTGTCTTTCCGTAAATGATGCATTTGTAATGTTTCAATGGGGTAAGCAACAAGGTGCTAAGAATGTATTCTTGCTACCTGATGGGAATGGTGAGTTTTCTCGTAAAATGGGAATGTTAGTAGAAAAATCTAACATTGGTTTTGGTTTACGTTCTTGGCGTTATGCAATGGTTGTAAATGACGGCAAGATTGAGAAGATGTTTGTTGAGCCAGGTTTTGAGGATAATTGTGGTGATGACCCCTTTGAAGTTTCTGATGCTGATACAGTATTGGCTTATTTAAAAGGTGTCCCTCGCTCATCTCAAGTTGCTGCTAGAAAGGAATTTGTTGGTTAGTTACAAAACAATCCCTCTCCAAACCTCTCTCCATTATGGGGGGAGGCTAATTGCTAATTGCTAATTGCTAATTGCTAATTGCTAATTGCTAATTGCTAATTGCTAATTGCTAATTGCTAATTGCTAAGGTCAGACTGGCTCATTTTTTTTCTCGTAGGGTGGTGTGACGTGACTAAAAAACTTGAACCCAGTTGTAAGGGCAATCGCCATAGCTTGGAGAGATTTTTGGTATTTTTGTAATATTTTACGTACCATCATATCTTTGATATATGTAACGATAACGTAACTCCTAAGAGAAGTTATTCCTGTTAAATTCAAAGTCTTAAATTCAAAGTATTAAATTCAAAGTCTTAAATTCACAGTATTAAATTCACAGTATTAAACTCACGAAATTCGAGCTATTCTAAATCGCCAGGGATGTAAAGGAGAGAGTCATGGAATACGATTTTGATTTATTTGTAATTGGGGCTGGTTCTGGTGGTATTGCTACAGCTAGAAGGGCTGCTGAATATGGGGCTAAGGTAGGTATTGCTGAGTATAACCGCCTTGGTGGTACTTGTGTAAATGTTGGCTGTGTACCTAAAAAATTAATGGTTTATGCTTCACGCTTCCCAGGGATTTTTGAGGAAGCACAAGGTTATGGTTGGAGTGCTGTAAATAGTAAGTTAAATTGGGAAGATATGATTACCCGCGTGAATAATGAGGTAACGCGGTTAAATGGTATTTACCAACGTATGTTGGATAATTCTAAAGTACAAGTTTTTCAAGGAAGGGCGTATTTAGTTGATAAGCATACTGTTAAAGTTGGTGAGACTTCCTACACTGCGGATAAAATCTTAATTGCCACGGGGGCAACTCCTACTCGGCCAAATATTCCTGGCATTGAACATGCGTTGATTTCTGATGCTTTATTTACATTTAAAGAGCAGCCGAAAAGAATTGTCTTGCTAGGTGGTGGTTATATTGCATCGGAATTTGCTAGTTTGTTAAATGGTTTGGGTACAGAAGTTATACAAATTATTCGCCAGGATAAAGTGCTTCGTGGATTTGATGATGATTTAAGGGCAGAAGTACATGAGGCGATGGTTCGTCATGGGATTAGGATTATTAATCATGCTGCGATTGAGAGTATCACCAAAACAGATGCTGGTGTTAGTGTTAGGGTCAAGAGCTGTGTCAAGGCGATCGCTGCAGAAGATAGCTTAACAGAAGATAGCTTAACAGAAGATAGCTTAACAGAAGATATATTAACGAAAGAGACATTTACCCATGAGATACTGGCAGATACAGTTGCTTTAGCGGCATTAGGACGTAAGCCAAATATAGAAAACTTGGGCTTAGAGAATACTAAAGTGGAGGTCAACAGTGAAGGAATGATAGTTGTAGACCGCTATAGTCTAACAACGGAGGATAATATTTACAGTGTTGGTGACTGTAGTAATAAATTTCAACTTACTCCTGTAGCAATTAATGAAGGACGGGCTTTGGCGGATACTATATTTGGCGGGAAATCCCGTGTTATGAGTTATGAAAATATAGCCACAGCAATTTTTACAACTCCAGAAATAGCTACAGTTGGCTTAACAGAAGCTGAAGCCATTAAAGAATATGGTAGCGAACGCATTAAAGTATACCGCAGTCGTTTTCGTCCCATGTATTACACCTTAGCTGGCAAGGAAGAAAAAACCTTGATGAAGTTAATTGTGGATAAGGAAACAGATAAAATACTTGGGGCCCATATGCTGGGAGACGGTGCAGCAGAAATTATCCAAGGAGTAGCGATCGCTGTGAAAATGGGTGCCAAGAAATCTGATTTTGACGCAACGGTTGGCATTCATCCTAGTTCCGCAGAGGAGTTTGTGACTATGCGGTAGAGGTAGTAGGAAAGGCGAGGGAAGGGAAGGGTCTGGGAGTAGAGATTGGGCTGTTGAGTTTGTGCCTTTTTCGCTTTTCTGAACCCAAAAAGACTTGGAAGAATGGAAATATGTAACAAATATTACATTAAAAGCATGATTTTTTAGTCCTCTTGAGCGAGGACTTTTAGCTATTAGACAGGGACTTCCAGTCTAAGAGCGGGTCAGA
>Ga0114939_10000760_pt1 | contig 26568 bp, 24 predicted proteins | sample AshMeaCrysSpring_FD_87196 | JGI IMG/M metagenome (GOLD analysis project Ga0114939, IMG submission 87196) | Groundwater microbial communities from Big Spring, Nevada to study Microbial Dark Matter (Phase II) - Ash Meadows Crystal Spring | ecosystem: Environmental > Aquatic > Deep subsurface >...
AGCGAACTGTGGCATTATCAAGTAAATCAACTCCGGGGGTTGCCGTGCAATAAACTCCTAGCCAAGTTACGATTATGCCATGAGGTCTACCATGTCGAGTAGCGCGAACAGGGGAAGCCACGTAAACAACTCCTTCAACTAGTTCTGCTTTGCGAAGATGGGGAGAAGCAATATAACGACGTTCAAATTCTGGACGAGTCAAGCGATCGCCACTTTCTAAAGGTGGTGTATTAATTGCCAAGTTTGTAACCATAAGATTAGAGGCATCATTGAGCTATTAATTTTATATTTTAACCTGGCTCGATTTCATTCTTCTTTGCCCGTCACTTCACAACCTGCGCTTTAGGATGGATGTCAAACTCCTTAAACCCACGCTAAAAGGAGAGAGAAAGACGATCTCCAGGACATCCAATAATGGTAGACAAACTCCAACAGAAACAAGATAATTCACTCCCATCTATCCAAGAACATAAGCCATCGTTGGTAGAATCCTTCAGTAACACAGCAGTAGCTGTAGCAGGAGGAATTATTGATATAGGTAAAGCAGTAGGAGAAGCAACAGCCAAACAAACCCATAAACTAATAGAAAAAGTAACGCAAGAAGCAGGACAAGTAATCAATCGCTTCAGTAATAACTGGCTAGTGAGAAGATTAAGTGGCTTCTTAAATTTAAATTGGTTGGTGGGTGCTGTAGACAGTGTGAATCTGGAAAAAGCAGCGATACAAGTAAAAAAAATCCAACAAGAACATCCCGAAGAAACTCCCAGTCAAATTGCTCACCGCATTATGGTAGACAAGGCAACTCAAGCAGGAGGGATAGGGCTTGCAAGTAGTGTTTTACCAGGATTTGCAGCGGCTTTATTGGCAGTAGATTTAGCAGCAACTACGCAAATACAATCAGAAATGGTGTATCAAATTGCGGCTGCTTATGGGTTAGATTTAAAAGACTCTAGCCGTCAAGGGGAAGTATTGGCAATTTTCGGTTTGGGGTTAGGTGGGGGACGTTTGTTGCGGACTGCAGGGTTAGGTTTGCTGCGAAACATACCCTTTGCAGGAGCGGTAATTGGTGCTAGCTCAAATGCAGCCATGATATATTCTTTAGGCTATGCAGCTTGTCGATTTTATGAAGCAAAACTAGATGATTCTAAGACATTAACTTCCGAGGAAACACTGACGGAGTTAGAGACAGCAAGCCAAAATTATCTGCAAACTGCGATCGCTCAACAAGCCGTCATGGATCAAATATTAGTTCACATGATTCTCGCCAGTCATCCAGAGAAAACCTGGGAAGAAATTGTCCCAGAGTTACAAACTTTAAACTTGAGTTCTGATTCCTTAACAGCAATTGCCGATAACATTAAATCTCCCCAATCTTTAGACACACTTTTAGCACAACTTAACCGTGATTTTGCGATGCCATTATTAGCGCGGTGTTATAAAATGGCTGCTCAAGATGATGAGATATCATCCCATGAAGCTGGGGTAATCGAAGCAATAGCCAAGAAATTTGACATTGATTTAAATCAAGTGAAGTCATTAGTCATTAGTCATTAATTTCCCTATTACCCATTCCCCATTACCCTCCATCATCCGCGCATCCCTGATATCAGTGTGTGCCCCATTCCCCGTTCCCAAGCGAATGCCAGAGTTTTAAGCAATACTGGAGTTAGTAAGGTTTAAACAGAATAGAGGAATGGAAATTCGTGCGATTGATACCCCAGTACTAAATTGGGCAGGGGACGGTTTGGCGATAGGATTATTTGAAGATGCGGTAGAGTTAACTGGCGACTTAGCAGCTTTAGATGAAAAATTCGGCGGTATTTTAAAGGAAGTAATTGCCGAGGAAGAATTTAAAGGTAAAGCAGGTAGCAGCATTGCAACTCGCATAGGTGCTGGTGCAAGTGTGCGGAAGGTGATACTCATAGGTTTGGGTAAACCAGAAGCCATGAAACTAGACAGCCTTAGACGTGCCGCTGCAACTGCTGCTAAATTGGCAAAGAAAGAAAAGTGCAAAACCCTTGGTGTCAGCTTAGCGGTGTCGAATGACGACCCCGCAGCAACAGTTCAAGCTTTGGCTGAGGGTATCCAGTTAGCTCTCTACCAAGATACTCGCTTCAAATCGGAACCAGAAGACAAGCCATCCCAACTAGAACAGGTAGATTTATTGGGACTGGGTGAACAAGAAGCAGCCATCACCCGTGCCAATCAAATCGCTTCTGGTGTAATTTTGGCAAGACAACTGGTAGCAGCACCAGCTAATGCGGTGACACCGATTACTATGGCACAAACTGCAGAAGGTATAGCCCAAAACCACGGTTTGCAGTTGGAAATTCTCGAAAGGGAAGAATGTGAAAAGCTGGGGATGGGTGCTTTTTTGGGAGTAGCACAGGCTTCTGATTTACCACCCAAGTTCATACACCTAACTTACAAACCAGAAGGTACTCCCAGACGCAAGCTAGCAATTATCGGTAAAGGTTTAACCTTTGACTCCGGTGGCTTGAATATTAAAGGTGCCGGTAGCGGGATCGAAACCATGAAAATTGACATGGGTGGTGCAGCTGCTACCTTGGGTGCCGCTAAAGCGATCGCACAACTAAAACCCGATGTCGAAGTTCATTTTATCTCCGCCGTCACCGAAAATATGATTAGCGGTAAGGCGATGCACCCTGGTGACATCCTAACTGCTTCCAATGGCAAAACCATCGAAGTCAACAACACCGACGCTGAAGGACGCCTTACCTTGGCTGATGCACTGGTATTTGCGGATAAATTGGGCGTGGAAGCCATTGTGGATTTAGCAACCCTCACCGGCGCTTGTATCATTGCTTTGGGTGATGATATTGCTGGGTTGTTTACCCCCAACGATGAACTAGCCTCCCAGCTACAACAAGCCGCAGACACCGCTGGGGAAAAAATCTGGCGGATGCCGATGGAAGACAAGTATTTTGACGGATTGAAGTCTGGTATTGCCGATATGAAGAATACCGGACCGCGTGCTGGTGGTTCGATCACAGCGGCGTTGTTCCTGAAGCAATTTGTTAAAGATACCCCCGCTTGGGCACACCTAGATATTGCCGGTCCAGTGTGGAATGATAAAGACAATGGATACAACGGTTCTGGTGCCACTGGCTACGGCGTCCGTACCCTGGTTAACTGGGTATTGAGCGCCAGCTAAATCTCCGCGATTTTTTTATTTGACAATCCCACGCCTTTATGGTGTGGGATTATTGCATTGCTGAAGGGATAAAAGATGCTTATCCTAAAGTAAAATCTTTGCGTATAACAGGCAAAAAAATAATTACTACAGCAAAAAAGTGTGTATAAAAGACGATTTTGGGTAGGGAGCAACAAAAATGACAGGAGGAGGGAAATATCAGCCACTTTTAGAATATCTGCAACAGAATAATTCCCCCGAAATCACTCTCAGCTTCGGAGAAATTGAGATATTGATTAACCACACCCTACCCGATTCTGCACGTACTCAACGCCGTTGGTGGGGAAATCGCACGAAAGGCGCCTTACAAGCCAAAGCGTGGATGAGTGCAGGTTACATGGTGGGGGAACTTGACCTAGAAACAGAAACTGTCATCTTCCGCAAAGCTAGTGGCGGATACAAAGTTCAATCAACAACTAATACTATGAAGTGGAATAGCGAATCTATCAAAGCACTACGCCAACAAATGGGACTCACTCAGTCGCAGTTAGCGGAAGAGTTAGGCGTTCGTCAGCAAACTGTGAGTGAATGGGAAACGGGGATGTACGAGCCAACCCGCGCTACCTCCAAACACTTGAGCTTGGTAGCCGAGAAGGTAGGCTTTAAATATAAAACAGAATCCGAAGAAGATTGACACACCCTTAGAAACCGGGAATAAACCAGGATGCTCAACTGGGGAACCCTGGTTTCTTTGCCATTGTTAAGAATAGTAAAAAGATTATAAAATCTTGGAATTACCTATTGCTTTTTGACACGCTAACGTGTTTACTGAGAAAAGCAGATAAACAATTCATCTTTAACTATATCATGCAACCGGGCAAAAAAATGAAGATAATTTGACCGACGCAGTAATCCGACCTGACCTGTCTTAGTGCTGTACTAGCCTTTGGCATCTTTCAGGTTAAGTTTGATGAAAAAAAAGCCTCAAACTGAGACAAAGACAAAATCTTTTGTCGCATTTTGAGGACGCACAACTAATACTTCACTCCTAGGTTACGTCATGACTAATACTTTTGTGCAACCTATTTGGGTAGTTGCTGCTCATGAGTTTTTGCGACTACAAATAGCGCTCGTCCCAGAGCTAATCGATTTGCTCTCGGAGGGAACACAACTGATAACTATCCGCAGAGAAGAATTTACCGGACACTCAACCGAACATGGATGGTTTGTGCAGTGTACATCCACCCTTGTAGCTCCATCGGGATTACTCCTCGGACTTCACCGAAAGCTTTACATAGATTGGAGAATGCCAGAACAGGAACCATTACTCACGCCTTCCAGGCTTTTTGCTAACCTGATGGCACTACCAATTGACAGGTCGTATCAACGGTTAATTTCTTCCAGAAGTATACATCTGATCCAGTGGGAGAAATTCGCATTCCACAGAGTTTAGGTAATGGGGAATGGGTAATGGGGAATGGGTAATCGGTAATCGGTAATCGGTAATCGGTAATGAGGAGAATAATCAATGCCCAATGCCCAATGCCCCATGCCCAATGCCCCATGCCCTCATTTCAATTCCGGATGTGCCCTATCCTCTGGGGAAGGATGACCTATCTTATTAATTGTGGCAATCATCTGATACAAACGCCCTAAGTCTCGTTGGTTGAAGTACAAAACCAGACGGGGTAGGTTGTAGGTTTCGTCTTGAGCTTCTTGGGGTAAAACCTGACTTTTTTCAATCCGTCCTTTAACCAGGATGTCGCTAAAGTCAGCATTTAGCTGCTCAAGATCAGCATCTGATATATCTGTTTTCAAGCGAATTACCAATAAATCACCTACATAGCGACAGGAATGATAAACCTGGTAAAACTGGGTGATGGCATTACAAGCTACTGTCAGGTCATCGGTGACAGTGTAAAGACTGGTGTCTTCCCGACTGACAAGACCTTTAGCGATGAGTTGCTGATCGACATATTCACTCCAAGCAGACCAATAGTCACCTCCAGGAGCGTCTATTAAGACTACAGGTACAGGACCAAATTTACCTGTTTGACTCAAGGTCATGCACTCAAATGTTTCATCATTGGTGCGAAAACCACCGAGAAATAAGGCGACAGCATCGCTTTCTTTGAGTAAAAATAACTTGCGTGTGAAGAAATACTTAAAATGAATTAGCTTGGGATCGCCGTGGACAACAGGGTTAGCTTGCTGTTCAAAGGGTAACTGAATGTTCAACCCAAAGGAATTTTCATTACCAGCACCTTCATTTCCCGCTTGCATAATCCCACCACCACCCCCGGTCATCACCATGAATCCCATCTGCGCCACACTACGAGCAAAATCACGTGCCATGTGGTACTCTGGGTTGTCGGGAGATGTGCGTGCTGAACCGAAAATAGTGACTTTGCGGACATGGCGGTAGTCATAAAACAACTTAAACCCCCGCTCCATATCTGCTAAAGCAGCGGACAATATCTTCCAATCGAGACGGTCAATCTCACTATCAGCAAGGCGAACAATAGTAGCAAGTGCTTGCTGGATAAATTGCCGATTTTTGAGTGTCGGCAATCGTTCAATTAGTTGAGTGATATCTGCGTCGAGAGATTCCAATATGTCAAATGACGGAGATGAGGTCATGAGAACTGTTGCAGAATAGGCACTCTATTTTACCCGTATTTAAGGCGCAATTGGCAAATTTTGTTTCCTGGTGAGAGTTTTCATAGTCCCCGTCAATATGACAACAACCGCACAGCTTCCCCAAAGGGAAATGCTCCCAAATCTAACCCACCGGGAGTTACCACCCACAAGACTGGGAGATTAGGGGGTTGTGGGGGAAATTCGCCATAACCGTCGGTGAGATAAACGCAGACACCGTTGCTGTGTAAAGACGTGCCATGTCGCGGCTCGACTTTTTCAAAGAAGGGGACAAAGGATGTACCCCCACCACCGACAGGTTTAGGTATAGCGCTATCTGTGGTTAAATCGTAGGGTCCGTAGGCAGCAGCATCGGCGTAGTAAAGCTCACATTCTATATGCGGGTAAGCACTGAGAATACCGGCGACTTCGCTCTTGAATAGCCGCAGTTCTTCAGTTCCTACAGAGCCGCTAGTGTCAACGGCAACGTAAACTTTGACTGATTCGCCCTCTAGAGCCTCTAGATAAAGCCTTTGACCGATAAAACGACGGTCGAAACCTGTAAAATCCGTGGGTGTGCGTACCAGGTAACGCCAGAGGTAAGAACGCCAGTCTAGTTGTGCTTGGGTAACGCTCGCTAGTTCTCGCTCTATCCCAGCGGGTACGCTACCTTGTTGGTTACTAGTACGTGCTACCGCTAAGGCTTGTTGCATAGCGTTACGCCAATGAGATTCTAGCGCAGCACGTCTGGCTCCATCTATAGCGCTAGAGTTGACTGATAAATCTCCCTCTAGAGGTTCGTAGAGCAAGTCATTGGGAAAGGTTAAAAAAGCTTTGCTGTCTTTCAGTAATAGTTCATAAATCTCCTCAACGCTCAAATGCTCTAATTTCTCGTCACGAATAGCATTTGCAGGGAGTTCAAACCCTGCAAGTTGAGCAATCATCCCATTGACGACAACATCAGCAGCAATATTCCATAGCGCTGGTTCTCTAGTACCCCGACGCGGGACATGAAGTAAGGCCGCGTGCAGAACTTCGTGTAATAATAAGCCATCGACTTGGGGTGAACTGAGCGATCGCACAAATTCTGGATTGACAAATATATCTTTGCCATCCGTCGCGGCAGTTGGACACCGTTCAGTGACTCTAATATGAGCAAACAATGCTAGAGTTGCGAAGAATGGTGACTTCATGCGTAAGCGTAGCATCGAGGCACTGATTCTTTTTTCAATGTCAGTCATTAGGGAATGGGGAATGGGTAAGAATGAATAAACCTCTTGCATAAATAATTTTTTATCTCACGCAAAGGCGCAAAGAAGGGGAGCATCCCAAATGTGTAAATTTCTTTTTTTGTAGTGCTGGCTTCTATCTCGCTTTCTGGGGATTAAGGAGCAAGATGCTCCCACTACAAACCTTATTTATGCAAAACTGGGATGCTCCCCAAAGAAGAAAACAAAAAAACTGACTTTTGCAAGAGGTGTAATCAATGAAGGAAAAAAATAACGAACAACATAACGTATTCTTTCTTTCTTCTTTCTTCTTTCTTCCCTAAAGTCCCATCAATCCTTGAAAGTCTTTCATAAATTGTTGCAATTTCGCATCTTTTTGCACCAACTGCGCTAGGACACCAATTTTTCCTTTGCTTCGCATACTGCGGAACAGGTCAACAGCAAATAACTGCACCCATTCCGCCCCAGCTACCTGGGAAATCCACTGAAAAGCGTTGTAAGCTTGGATAGCATCAGATGCCCGTAATGCTAAGCCAATTGTCGTGGCATAGCGGACAGAAGGCTCGGAAGGGAAGGGTATTTTATTGCCTTGACCTTTGAAAATGCCAGATAAATCGGGTAAATTTTCGTACAGTTTAATATATGCAAAAAACTCTGCAGATGTTCCGGTGCCGACGGCTGGTGTAATATCTAACCCTGCGTAGTGGAGTTTGCTTGCCATTTCCCAAGAACGGGGGGAAGGCCAAGCAGGCAGATGGGGGTCGAGTTTGTGCAGCAGGGTGGTGCGGAAGGAGAGAAAGGCAATAATTTGCTCGTGTAATCCCGTAGAAAGAGCGTAAGATTTAAAACTTTCAAAATCTGGCTCGACTTGCAGGTGTAGAAAGCGGTTAGCCAAGGGGGAAGGCATATCAAACACTGCCGCTCTGTCTTCTTTGCGGTTGCCTGCAGCCCAGACAAACCAGCCTTCAGGAACTGTGTAGGAGCCAACCTTTCTATCTAAAATCAACTGTTGCGCTACCCCTTGCATGGCTGGTGGTGCCATGTTCAGTTCATCCATAAACAAAATTCCTTTGCCTTCACGGGGTAAGAATTCTGGGGGATACCATTTAGAAATACCATCCTCGGCTACAGGTAAACCACGTAAATCAGTAGGTGCTAATTGGGAGAGACGCACGTCTACAAAGTCAATTTTATGTTTGCGTGTCAGTTGAGCGACGATGCTGGATTTACCAATACCAGGGGGACCCCAAATCATGGTGCTGAGGGTGAGATTGTGGGTTAATAAGTTATCGAGGTAGGCTTGAAGTTCGGTTGGGGTCATGCAGTTTGGGATTTTGGATTAGAAAGGCACTGGTTGCAAATTAAGATTGCCGTGAGGGAATGGAAGTCTCTATATAACTACAAGAGAAATCTTGATTTTTTCGGGACACAACAACGAACCGAATCATGTTCATCTCGTGCCAAAAGTTTTAAAACTGCAACCGGGGTATTGGGATGACGAGCAACATCACGACGAACATATTTATCTTCATCCCGTGTAATAATTTCTAAAATTTCCACCGGGGTATTGATGGAGTATTGGGGTTATTGGTAACAACACGACGAATATTCCGACTTTTATCCCGTGCTAACTGCTCTAAAATCGCAACTGGGGTGTTGGGATTATTAGCAACGGGATAGCGAACACCTTCACTTTCATCCTGTGCTAACTCTTCTAAAAGAGCAACTGGGGTATTGGGATTATTAGCAACACCACCACGAACCTGCCATTGTCTATCCCCTGCCAGTTTTTCTAACAAGTAAACAGGAGTTTTGGGATTTTGGGCAACGCTAGCACGAACTTTTTCATGGCAATGTCGCGCTAATTCTGCTAGTACTTTAACTGGGGTTGTGGGACGGATAGCAGCATAAAAACAACCATAGATATTCTTGTCTGTTTTCGCTACCATCTCTAGAAAAAAGCTTGGTACTGACTTCTGCGTGAGTAGACTTTCTAGGGTATTAGAAGGGATTTCCGAGATGAGATTGGGATTTTCGAGGAATAACAGTGAAAATATCGGGTTTGCTAGCAACTCCCCTGGAAACTCTGCCCCTAACTTCAGCAATACCTCACTAGGTGTGTTGGGGTTCGCCGTGACATTCTGACGAGTAATGGTATCTTGAGTATCACCTAAGTAACGTAATAATACTGGTGGCGTCATTGGTTTACTAGCAATCATTCGGGCAAATTCTATACTAGAATGTGCTAATTCTTGCAGGCTTTCAGTCGGTATGGTGGGTTGAATTGCTTTTTCCAGTCGAGACAATGTTGTAGATGCATTCGTCATATTTGACTAATGAGGATGAGATTATTGGTGGTAGATGGGGATAATATGTTTGCGTAAATTGGATTTAAATTTCTCGTTTTCGCAATCATCACTATCTCCTACTATCTGTTTTAAAACATACACCTACTTTGTTGATAGTACTGTCGAGGCTGATTAACAAAGACTTAATTAAGTGTTCACAATAAATTCATATATCATTTGTGGAAATTACGCATAATTACCGTTGACTGCTGACTATTGACTGTTAACATTTGACAGTCAAGAACTACATCACTTCTACAGGACTGAAGCTAGCGATACGAAAAAACATGACTTTGAGATTGCTTCCTGACGTCGCAATGAGACAAGATTGACTGCTGTGATTTGTCAGAGTTGACTTTTGCTGTTGTGGACTATCTGCACTGCTTGTACAAGCGTTGCGATCGCTTTGCTGCCTAAAATACAAATTGCATTAGATTAGAAAGCGTTATCCGGATTTCCAAAGAATAACTACAGAAAAATACCCCTTGTCTCCGTAAATAGGGAATTTTGATCTCAGATGACTGTAGGGAAAAGCCTCTAAACTCAGGATTAACAGCAAAAAAGCACCTGCGGTTAATAACCAAGGAGCCAAAAAAAAGAAAGAGCCAATTCCCAGACTCTTTCTCTTCACAAAAATTTACCTTTAGCCCTGTCCCTTTGGTGGTGCTAAAGGTGGTTTCAAGCAATTGTGTTTCTAAAGATATTTTTCCACAGTGTTAGCCAATGTAGTTCTTGGCACAGCACCAACAACCATGTCTACTTTTTGTCCACCCTTAAAAATCATTAATGTGGGGATGCTGCGGATACCATATTGACTAGCAACGTTAGGATTGTCATCAGTGTTGACTTTAACAACCTTGATTTTACCGTCGTACTCGGCAGCAATTTCTTCGACTACAGGGGCTACCATCCGGCACGGACCGCACCAGGGCGCCCAAAAGTCTACTAAGACAGGAATCTCGCTGTCAAGTACTTCTTGCTTAAAACTAGAATCTGTAACTTGTGCGGCTGCTGACATGCCTATAAACCTTGCTATTTTGCTTCTAAGTTTGGTGAAAATTCTACCATAGCAAAACCACCTGCTTGGGGGTTAGTTATCTGCACTACGACAGAATTTAAAACACTTAACTTAATCCCCCCCTTAACCAGACATTTTTAAACTTTTTTTATTCTTCTTAGTCTATGTCCTGTGTACTTAACGTTATCGGCTGATTAACGGCAATCAGCACTAGAGCTACGAGAGCATCCTTTCTAAATTATATCATGTACTGCAACACCACTATTTTCATCTCTGACATCACTGCTCAGAAGGGTTACATAAATGAAGGTGTTTTAATATAACGATACTGTTGTTTTTGTCAACTGTTTTTTGTGATTTGTAATGGATACTATGAATTGTCTTAAACAATTACCTGCACAATGGATTACAACAGAAAATTTTCAGCGCTACGGACAGGTGATTTTTGCAAGTCCAGATGGCAAGGCTTTTGATGCTGAAGATGCTCAATTAAATCTGCAAAATGGTGTTCCCAGATTTTACATTATGCGGTTGCATCACAAAGGTCGGAAGTTTCACAAGATTACTCGTCACGTTGAATGTACTCAATGTTTGGGTTCTCTGGAAGGTAAGGATTGGTTAATGGTGGTTTGTCCGCCGAATAATCATGTTGAGGAACCTGATTTAGACAATATTACCGCTTTCCGGATTCCCGGAAATTGCTTTATCAAATTAAATGTGGGAACTTGGCACGCGGGACCATATTTTGAACATGATGTTGTAGATTTTTATAATTTAGAATTAAGTGATACGAATGTGGTTGACCATTTCACCCATGATTTTCATAAAAGCCATCAATTGGAGTTCGAGATAATTTAACTTGGGAATGATAAATTTCTGGAGTATTGATATCCAGCAAAACCGCTGGATTATCAAATTCTAATCGCTGAATTACTGAGTAAAATTCTGTAATTACTTGGCGTAAGCCTAGAGTTTCTTCATGGAGATTTTCTAAGTGCGATCGCATCTCATTTCCAAATAGCAAGGGATGTCCCATTTTACCTTTATAAGTGGGAGCAGTAATCATTGCCGAATTGTCTTGGTGTGCTTGCAATAGTTGCTGGTAAATTTCAGTTTTTCTGGGTTGGTCAATAGCAGAAATTGCTAATACTTCATACTCTAGCGGAATAAGTTTTAAGCCTGTGAGTATTGAACTAGTTTTACCCTGCTGGGGATGAGGGTTAATTACAGTTACACTCTCAGGAGGACAATCTTTTTGTCTGTGTCTATTGTGAGTCCCTAGGACTATTAAAGGTATGAAACCCGCCAGCAACCATTGTTCTATTTGATAAGTTAATAAAGTCTTATTTTCATCCCAAGCTAGTGAAGTTTTGCATCTACCCATGCGGGTGGAATTACCAGCAGCAAGAATGATAGCAAAGCGTGTCATTAGTTATTAGTCTACGTTCCTTTACCTGCGTCCTCTTCCACTTGTTTATTTTGACGACGAATTTGGATTAATTCAGCGCAGATACTAACTGCTATTTCCTCTGGTGTTAACGCCCCAATATCGAAGCCAATAGGGGCATGTATTTGCTGTAAAAAATTATTATTATATCCTTCATTTTCCAGGATTTTATAAACTGTGCAAACTCGTTTTTCACTACCGACCATGCCAATATATTTAAGTTGACAATTTGCTAATAAGCGTAAAGCTGGTAAGTCTTGCAGATATCCTCTCGTGACTAGAGCTACATACAAATTAAAATTATTATCTAATATTTCCTGAATTAATTCTATAGGTTCTGGTAGCACAAGTGAAGCTTGAGGAAATCGCTCTTTTGTAGCATATTCTGGTCGGTCATCTTGGACAATAATTTGAAACCCAGCGATGTTAGCAATTTGAGCTAGGGGAACAGCAATATGTCCTGCACCAATAATTAATAGGGTGGGTGGAGGCTGCAATATTTCTCTAAATAATGAATTATTTTTAATTGCTTGATTATCGGGGGTGATTTGCAAATAGGGATATGCTGATAAATCAAATGGTGTGACAAGAGTGACAGTTTTTCCTGATGTTAATTTTTCTATAATTTTATTGACTATTGGTAAGTATTCTATACTCCACAACTCTAGCCATACCTGCATGGTACCACCACAAACACCTTGGGTTTCCCGATGGGGTGAACCTGTTAAATCAATTTCGACAAATTGCTTTTTACCCGTTGTAAAGATTTGCAAAGCTTGTTGATAAACTTTGGCTTCTCCAGCACCACCACCGATAGTCCCGAATGTTTTACCATCAGGGCACACGAACATTTTTGCACCTATTTCTCTAGGGACGGAACCTTTAGTTTTGCTGACAGTCGCTAAGACTACGGAGGTTTGCTGTAAAGATGCTGCTAGTTGCTGGTAAAAAGTGAGCATTAATTATTTTGAAACACCTACGTTAGCTTGGGAGTGTCCAGACCGGACGATGTAGCCCATCGATGATGATACTTGCGTGTCGCTACTGTTAATAGTTAGTCCAGTTAGGGAAAAATTTACCAAAAATCAATACTTTCTTTGTAGTACATTCAATAATTTGTGCTAACTAGAAAATTAGTATAAACATTTACTAAAACTTTATATGTATTTTTAAATTTCCTTCATTTTACAGGTTTAAACACGTAGCATACTGAAATAAATATCTTACTTACGTAGTTCAATAAATGATTAAAATGATTAAAATCAGCGTAATTTTACCATGTTTAAATGCAGCTAATAGCATCAGCGCTCAGATACAAGCCCTAGCAACCCAGGAATACACGGATTTATGGGAAATTATTGTTGCCGACAACGGTTCCACTGACGACACAGTGGCGATTGTACAAGAGTATCAAAAACGCCTACCTAATCTGCGTATTGTTGATGCCTCAGCTAGACTGGGTGTAGCATACGCTCGCAATGTTGGCGCTAATATAGCCCAAGGTGAGGCGTTAGCATTTTGTGATGCAGATGACCAGGTAGGTTCTGGTTGGGTTGCAGCAATGGCTACAGCTTTATCTAAGTATGATTTTGTAGCCGGACCGAAAGACTACTGGAAACTTAACGATCCCTGGATAGTAAACAGTTGTAAATACATAGAGGTAGATGCAAGTGGTAAAGGCGTAATAGATCACCCATATCTACCATATGCAGGCGGGAACAATCTGGGTATCAAGCGCTCTGTGCATAATGCTATTGGTGGTTTTGATGAGAAGATGATTAATCTCCAGGATGTTGATTACTGCTGGAGGGTTCAAGAAGCAGGAATTAAACTTCATAACGTGCCAGATGCAGTTATTCATTTTCGACTTCGCAACACCATCAAAGGTTTGTACAGTCGATGGAGGAAATTCGGTTTTTATAACGTTTTGTTGCATCAAAAGCATCATGCAATGGGTTTGCCACAATTAATAAAATGGCAGGATTTTGTTAAAGATGCTGTTTTACTGCCTTTAAAATTCTTGGTGAAAGTGCGTAACAAAGAAAGTTTAACCAAGTGGTTAATGGATTTTGCTTGGTTTGTCGGGCATTTGCATGGTTGCATTAAGTTTAGATATCTACCTATTTCCCGCCCTTTGTTTGGCAGTAGGAAAGAAGTGTGGGCGGAACAGACAATCAGTGGCAATGTTTAAGTTAATACAAGTATATTGTTATTTGTAAATAATTATGAATTTGTTTTAGCAAGTTTCTATTAGCAAATAACTACACAGGTAGGAATACAACAATGTTGTGCCCCTACCTGTGTAGTTATTAACTTTATTTTTATTTACAACCAAGCTCTCCCAGAGTTAGTAAAATTGAGATGTGAACAATTTCACTAATAAATCAAAGTTTTGTTCTGTAGTTTAAACTCACTACATTACTTGCCAAAAACCACGGCACAGTAGTGATTGAAAAAAACCGTCAGTTAGATGGGGATAGCCTGTGGACTGGTGGAAGCCGACTTCTCTAGAGTGAAGCAGGAAGTAAACGAAACTCAAGTTTAGTTGAGTAGCTGGAAATAGTTTTGACTAAACCTGGGCGGGATTTATATAACGGAGTAAAACAGTGAACAATCTTATTGCTTGGGTAGTATTAGGTCTGCTGGCTGGTGCTATTGCTAAGGCTATTTATCCTGGTTATCAAGGTGGGGGTATTCTTGCTACCTTAGTTCTGGGAGTTATTGGCGCTTTCATTGGCGGAACATTAGTTCGTTTCCTGGAGACTGGAACTCTAGCTTTGACATCTACAACTTTTAGCATTCCTGGTTTGTTTGTCGCAGTCATAGGCGCACTTATTGCCATTTTCATTTACTATCGCTTAATCCGCAGAGCATACTAATGCTACTAATATCATGTCTGTTAGTGACCCATAAAACCTGTGGTTTGTAGGGTGTAGTTTAGCCACTCCCTTCGTTTGCACACAAGATATCTCGTAAAATCCCCCTACGATAATCTGGTTAATCAAACGGACTTGATATCAGCAAAAATGACAAAATTCCGCCTTTATGGACTGGTGGCATTGGTTTTGAGTGCTTGCCAAACTCCTTCTGGTGTCATCGGTAATTGTCGCAGTCTCACACCAGTTGCATGAGCAACTGCATTGGCGATCGCAGGGGCTGTACAATTAATAGTAATTTCCCCCACACCCTTTGCACCAAAAGGTCCATAGGGGTCAGGTTTTTCTATCAAAAATACTTCTATTGGAGGCATATCAGCCGCTGTTGGGATGCGGTATTCTCGTAATCTGGGATTAATTATACGTCCTTGTTGATCAAATAGTAATTCCTCCATCAAAGCATAACCAATTCCCATAGCAATTCCCCCCGTGGCTTGTCCCTGACAAATGCGGGGATTAATTGCTTTACCAATATCAATTGCTTGGACACATCTTAATACTGTCACCTTCCCCGTCTCCGTATCAACCTCTACCTCCACACCCTGTACTGCAAACGTTAAAGTTGCTTCATCCGCTGTATAACTAACTTCTACACTTAATTTTTCTTGGCTTATTTGTGGTGGATTATCCATTTTTTTCCGCAATTTTTCTGCCGCTAACTTGACAGCTTGCCCAGAGATATATAGAGTAGCCGAAGCATAAGAACCAGCATCAAAAGGTGTCTCTTTCGTATCACCAGAAATTAGCTTAATATCCCCCACCCTCACACCCAAAATATCCGCTGCAATTTGTCTTAAAGTAGTATCCGAACCAGTACCAACATCAACAGAACCAGTTCTTAATTCATATTTTCCATCAGTTAAAAGTGATAACTTAACACCAGCATTATGAATTTTTGATAACCCACTGCCTTGCATAGACACAGCAAAACCGACTCCACGACGGCGAGAACCTTCTACAACTGGCGATGTATTGGGAACATAATCTAATGCCTGAATTACTTTTTCCCAGCATTCATCGACCGCGTAGCTACCTATTAAATTGAAATGGTCTTCACCCCGTCCTAACTTAATGGTATCTCCAGGACGGATGAGATTTTTCTGCCGCATTTTTACGGGGTCAATACCCAATTTATTAGCAATTTCATCGATGTGGTTTTCCATAGCAAATACGCCTTGAGTTGCACCGTAACCACGAAAAGCACCTGCAGGCATAGTATTTGTATAAATAGCAAATCCTTGGAATTTTTTATGAGGACAACGGTACAAACCTAGAGGAATATAACCTGCCAAAAATACCACTGTTTGACCGTGATTACCATAGGCACCAGTGTTGCCAAGAACTTCCATATTTTGTGATAACAACGTCCCATCTCCCTTAACACCAGTTTTAATTTTAATGGTCATAGCATGGCGACTATTGGTAGCAGTAAATTCCTCATGTCTGGTAAATTCCCACTGTACTGGTTTACCTGTACGCAGGGTGGCAAAAGCACAGAGGTCTTCTGATAAAATTTCTTGTTTATTACCAAATCCCCCACCAATATGTGGCTTATAGACGTGGATTTTATCTTTGGGTAAATCAAAAATTTGAGAGAGCAATCTTTGACAATGAAATGGTACTTGCGTGCTAGAACGAACTACAAGAGTACCATCATTTTCTAACCAAGTAATCGTCACATGGGGTTCTAGATGAACGTGTTGTACTGCTGGGAGATGGTACGTGTTTTCTACAATTAAATCCGCCTCAGCAAACCCTATTTCTATATCACCAGATTCTAAGAAAACTTGACCGGCAATATTACGATTTCTGTCAGGAATTTGAGTTGATTCTGACTCATCATGAATAGCAATTGTAGCAACGGATTGCCTACGGCTAACGGATGTAGCGGATGAGTTATCAGTGGGACTCCTAGACATCTTATCCGCTTCATCCGTTACATTATCTGCTGCCGTTGTTGGCAAAATCACATGGGGTAAAATTTCGTAATCAACTTCAATTAATTGACATGCTTGTGTAGCAATATCGACAGTTTCAGCAACAATAGCAGCAACTCTGTCGCCTATAAATCGCACTTTATTATCTAATAAATAATGGTCTAGGGGGTCGGGTACTGGTTCGGCGTGACCGGCGGTAGTATAAGGTATTCTGGGCACATCTTCGTGGGTGAAAATATCAACAACACCGGGGAGTGCTTTGGCTTTTTCGGTGTTAATTTGGCGGATGCGGGCGTGAGGATGGGGAGAACGCAGTACCTGAAGATATAATAATCCTAGTGGTACAAAATCGGCAGTATAAGATGCTTTACCAGTGACAATTTCTCTACCATCTTGCTTGGGAATATTTTGACCAATTGAACCTGATGTATTAACCACAGATAAACGCGGCTCAACGCGGATATTACATCTGTATTTATCTGTGTTTATCTGTGGTTGTAATTGATCGATATGGATACTATCAACAATTGCTTGATAACCCGTGCAACGACAGAGATTTCCTTTTAAAGCTAAACGTAATTCTGCTTCGGAATTGTAAGTTAATTTTGCCGCACTCATAATCATACCAGGAGTGCAATAACCACATTGAAATCCTTGTTCTGATAAAAAGGCTTGTTGCATTGGTGCAAGTTCATCATTTTGGGATAGTCCTTCAATCGTGGTGACAGACTGTCCGTTAATTCGCATTGCTGGATAAATACAACTATGGACTGGTGTATCATTAACCCAAACAGTACAAGCTCCACAGTCGCCAGAGTCACAAGCTCGATGCACACCAAACCAGCCAAGTTGACGTAGTAAATTTACAAGGCTTGTGCCGGGTTTACAAGTTGTTGTAAAAGTTTGATTGTTAATTTGAAAAGCTAAGGGTTGTTCCATAATAAATCGGCTAGACATCGGTTAATTAAAACTTGGGTAATGTGTCGGCGATAAGCTGCACTACCCCGTGCATCGTTGAGAAAATTTATGTTTTCTAGAAACGCGAAATTTTCTGTCTCTAAAACACCGTTTAATGTTATTAAATAAGGTGCAGCTACACTTGCACCAAGTACTAGTCGTAACTGGGAATCACGGGGATTATAAGCACCAACAACAATCGCTAAAGCTGGGTCTGTGGCTGCAATACCAAAGCGTTGATAATTAACTTGCCATTTTAAGTGACTTAGGGGAATTATGATTCGTCGCAGCACTTCTCCTGGTTGCAAAATGGTTATTTTTGTCGCTAATTGAAAGTCTTTGGCTGCAACTAGTCGCACATCTCCTTGGTAGTTACAAATCTCATAAGTGGCATTTAAAGCTACCATCACTGGTGATAGGTTTCCAATGGCTAATGCTAGGCAAATATTGCCTCCCACAGTCGCCATATTAATAACTTTAAATGAGGCAGAGATGGTAGATACTGCACTTTTAAATGCCGCTGCGGCTTTCCACTCTGGTAACCAAGGATATTCCCATAATTTAATTAACGGACAAGTGGCACCAATCACTAAATTATCCGCTTGCACGGCAATTTCTGACCATCCCAAAGATTGCATATCTACTAATACTTTGAGATGGGGCTGAGGTTCAGAAAATAACCACGTCCCACCTGCTAACCATGCCCAATCTTCACCCCACTTGGTGAGATTATGAATGTTCAGGGGACAGATATAATGTTCTATGTTTGCTAAATCCATGTCCAATTTTGGATTTTAGATTTTGGATTTTGGATTGGTTGATATGTAATTAACCCAACCAATTTATTTTGGAATAATAACCAAGTAGCAATGACTAATGACTAATGACTAATTAATTGAATTTGACATCCCAATCTTTTGGGCAATGAAATTTTATAAACGTCTCCTTGATTCATTTCTCCTGGTTCTTTCATTTGACTTAAAGCGGTGACAACCTCACCAGAGTTTGCTGTCAGAATGACGACGGGTTGGTCGCAGGCTATGGGAAAATCATGCCATGTTCCTATGTGGAGTAAAAGTCCATGTCCGGGAGGGAAACGGAAGGCTTTTACTTGGGATAAATCGGGGAGGTTTTCGCCTTGTTGATGATTAGGTGGTGCGAGTACCATAATGAAGGGTGATTGTCCCAAAGCAATGAACATTTGGGTCATGTACATGTGGCGTTCTAGCCAAATAATTGATGGGTATCCTGGTAAGATTTTAGCGGTTCTAAATGTGGCTTGTCCGCGATAGGTAAAGTCGATATTTTCGCCTTCTATGACCCTGGTTTGATAAAAGGGTATGCCTAATCCTGGTTTACTAACATTGTCCCCTAAGAGGTATCCATAGGGTTGAATATTTTCGGGTGCGGCGTCGATTATGGGAATGTTTATTGTTTGGGTTTGGGAGCTAGTCATTTTTTAAGCGAGAAGAAAGAAGAAAGAAGAATATAAGACAAGAGTTTTATAGTTACTGAGTAATTAAATTGTAGATTTCTTCGCCTGTAGTTAACCAGGTTTGGGGTTTATTTTTCATGTGAATTAGGCATTGTTTAAGATATTTTAAGCGTAGGGGTTGACCGACAATAAATGGATGTAAACCTATCGCCATTGTGCGGGCTTGGGTTTGACCTTCTTGCCAAAGCTGGTCAAATTGATCTTGGATGGCTTGGGCAAATTCTTCACCGGAAAAGCGGTTACTAAGGCATAGACTAATGTCGTTGGCTTCGATGGTATATGGTATTGCTAATAGGCGTCCGTTGGGTAGGGGATACCAATAAGGTTGGTCGTCATTTACCCAGTCGGCGGTGTAAACTATTCCAGCTTGATGTAATAATTCAAATGTTGATTCTGTGATGGAAAATCCTGGGGTTAACCAGCCTTTTGGTGTTTTACCTGTAGCTTGTTTGAGTAAGGTGAGGGTTTGTTCAATGATGTTGGTTTCTGTTTCTTTATCCATCCCACTATGACCTGTAGAGTTATTAATTCCATGTGCCATAATTTCCCAGCCATGTTCCTGCATGGCAGTGATAATTTCGGGATAAAGGGTGCAGATTTCCCCATTGACTGCGGCGGTGACAGGTATTTCTAGTTCGCTAAATAAATCAAATAACCGCCATATTCCGACGCGATTTCCGTAGTCTCGCCAGCCGTAGTTGGCTATTTCAGGATAACTATTTAAATGAGGTTGAATTGCTGTTCCGAGTTTGCCAAATGTGAAGTGTTCGACGTTCATTACTACCCACACTGCTACTCTGGCATTGTTCGGTAATTTTAAATCTGGTCGTTGGGAAATTGGTTGAAAATATGGTGGTTGCATCATTGAGAATTCAAAATTCTAAATTAGATTAGATATGCTAATTTTGTATTTATGAGTGATATTTACAGTTTAATCACTAAAGTTGAAAAATCCAAATTATTTTTGGATTGTAATCAACTAAAAACCGCTAAATCGTATTTTTTACTACATCTAGCATTGGATTTATAAAAATAATCTAAAATTGTAAAAACACTTAATAAATTAATCCAGTAGATTCTTCTTTCCCTCTTTTGGTGAGACAAAACATAATTGCTGCAAAAAGTCTAATGACTGGGACGGAAAGGTTTTCCCAAGGAAGCGGGTTCTCTTAACTGAATACGGGTTTTGTCGCGAGAGATTAACACTAAAACTAATATTGTGGCAAGGTAGGGTAAGGAAGATAATAAATAAGGTGACAGATTTACTCCCATTGCTTGTAGTAGCAATTGAGTTGCACTAACGCCACCAAATAAGTATGCACCGAATAATATTCTTTCTGGTTTCCATGTAGCAAATACAACAATAGCAATAGCTATCCACCCCTTGCCAGCGGTTAAATTTTCTGCCCATAGGGGTGTATAAGCGAGGGATAAATAAGCACCTGCTAATGCGGATGTCGCCCCACCAAACATCACTGCTAAATAACGAATTAGATTCACAGGTAAACCCAAAGCATCAGCCGCTTCCGGGGATTCACCGACACTCCGCAAGATTAACCCAGTTCGTGTCTGACTCAGAAACCACCCCACAATCAATACCAAGATAACCGAAGTATATACCACAATATCTTGGTCAAATAAGGCACTACCAAAAAAAGGGATGGATGCGAAAAAGGGGATACTTAACCTTGGCAGTGGAGTGATGGTTTGACCTACGTAACCAGCACCGACAAAGGAACTTAACCCGGAACCAAAGATGCTCAGGGCTAAGCCTGTGGCGACTTGATTTGCCCCAATGGTAATTGTTAGCACCGCATGGATAAGGGAAACTACTACCCCAGCGACCATCGCTAGTAAAAACCCGACAAAAATATTACCTGTGGCTGCGGTAGCAATAAAACCCGTTACTGCCCCAATTAACATCATCCCTTCTACACCCAGGTTTAACATCCCAGATTTTTCTGTCACCAATTCTCCCAAGGAGGCTAGCACTAGGGGGGTGGCGGCGCGGATGGTATCACTGACTACTAAGCTGAGGGTTTCTAGATTGACCATCTTGCATGTTCAGCAGTTCGGGGATTGTGACAAAAGTGTAGCCTTTATCTCGCAGTCCAGAAATAATTTTTGGTAATGCTTGCACCGTGCGTCGGCGATCGCCCCCACCATCGTGCATCAAGACTATTCCCCCTGGTTTGGCACCTTTGAGGACATTGTTCACAAATGCTTGGTATTTGGCGCGCGGGTCGGTATCAGCCGAGACAACCGACCACATCATTACGGCGTAATCTTTTTCTTTAGCGTAGGTGGCTAAGCCATTGTTGAGGAAGCCACCAGGGGGACGGAACAGGTTTGTTTTTACTCCCGTAGTTTTGTAAATGATATCTGTGGTACGGTCAATTTCCTGGGCAGCGGTGGCGCGATTGAAGCGATGATAATGGTGACTCCAAGTATGGTTAGCGATCGCATGACCATCAACAACAATCCGCTGAACAAGTTCTGGATGTTCTTGTACCATTTTCCCCACCACAAAGAATGTCGCCTTGATGTTATTTTGCTGGAGAATATCTAATATCTGGGTGGTAGTTTTAGTCCAGGGACCATCATCAAAGGTAAGAGCAATAACTTTTGCGTTTTTGTTAACTTTTGCTTGATAAATAGTTCTCCCTTGGAATTGCTTTGGTAACTCCTCACTCATAACTGCATGTTGGTTAATTTTAGTGAGGGACGCTGGCATTTGCTGTTGTAATGCTGCCACCTGCTGCTGTTTCGCAGTTGGGTTAACCTGCGCTTGGGAGGCTTGCGGTTGCTGTTGATTTTTTGATGATGTTTGCGACAGCAACCTGTTAACACCCACACAACTAGAAACGATTATTAAACTTAGAAATACTAGTTTCTTCCAAGCGAACGGCTTTCTTCTTATGACAACACGCTTTTTCATGACTAATGACTAATGACTAATGAGTAAATACCACAAAGTTAATTCGTTTTTGGTGTTTGTCGGCGTAATCTATAAAAAATTAATACGTCTGTCCCTAGGAGTAAGAAAAACAAAATTCCCTGGAAGACACCCGCTAAGGCTAGAGGAAGAGCTAATTGAATTTGCGCTAATTCCCCACCCACATATAATAGTGCCATTAACAGGCTAGAGAAGATAATTCCTAGGGGGTTTAAACGACCGATAAACGCTGCAATGATAGCAGCATAGCCGTAACCGGGGGAAATTGTCGGACGTAGTTGACCAATCGGACCTAGGACTTCGCAAGCACCAGCCAATCCAGCTAACGCACCACCCAACACTAGCGCTAGGGAAATTATCCCCTGCTGATTTATTCCTGCATACTCGGATGCGCTGGAACTGGCACCAACTACGCGGATGCTGAAGCCAAGAAAGGACTTTTTCAGCAACCACCACAGTAATACTGCCGCTACAATGGCGAAAATTACCCCCAAATGCAGCCGCGTACCCGCAATTAGGGGCGGTAAACTAGCAAATTGGGGAAAAGTTGCCGACTCAGGAAAATTAAAGCCTTGGGGGTCTTTTAAGGGACCTCTTACCACATAATTTAATCCTGAAAGAGCAACATAATTTAGCATTAAGCTGGTAAGGATTTCATTAGCATTGAACCGCACTTTTAATAAAGCTGTAATCCCCGACCAAATTGCTCCCCCTAACACTCCAGCCAAGAGACTAATTATCAACAAACCATAATTATTTACATTAGAAAATGCTAAAGCGATCGCACTGGCAAATATCGCCCCCACGGTAAATTGTCCTTCGGCGCCAATATTCCATACTTTTGCTTGGAAACCAACGGCTAAACCGACAGCAATTAACAAAATTGGGGCTGCTTTGACAGCTAATTCTGTTATTCCATAAAAGCTGCTTAAGGGGGCGATAAATAAAGTATAGAGGGCAAGAAATGGGGGTTTACCTAATAAACCAAATAGCACCACTCCGATAATAGCTGTACCCAGCAATGCTACTAGAGGTGAGAGTAGTTGCCAGGTTTTGGATGGGGTATTTCGGGGTTGGAGTTGTAGGTAGTTCATCACAAACACGGATGATATGCACGGATGCACGGATGCGCGGATAATCACACGATTTTAAACTATCCGCGCTTCTGTGTTTATCCACATCGTGCCTGCCCATATCTGTACTACACACAATGATTTTTACATTGTGACGCAAATCACGTAAGTATATACTTATTCATCACGCAAGAATCAGGAAATAAATCACACATCTATATAACCATTGAAGTGATACTAATCCTAGGGTGCTTCGTAAGCGAGCTACAGATACTTAACCCTGTAATTATTTGCCAGTAATAATTTCATGGTCAGTCAGACGCTCTGATTCAGGGACTGAGCGGTTTCAGGGAATATACTGTCTTCGGTAAAATAGGAAACAATCAGACCGCAACCGGAGCCTAGAGATATGAAACAGACCAATTGCTGTTTTATCCTGGCTTTTTGCTTGATTACTCTTAGTCTTGTCCTAGCAGTAAAACCGCCAGAAATTATATACCATTCGTCAAAAATTATCCGGAACGCGAGTTGACTTCAGCGAATAGCACTTTTAGTTATTGAGTTCAGAGTTATACCTATGGAATTAGTATTAGTAGTTGTCGGTGCGATGTTAGCAGCCATCACTTATCCTCCTAGCAAACCGGAGGAAAAGAAAAAAGACAAAAAACCCGTCTACACATTGCAAGTCTTCAAGGAAGATGAAAAATAATTCCTAATTCGTGATTTTTTTATTGATAAGGCGGAGTTCTCAACCAAGTAAAGTCGTGGGATGGGTTACTAACCCATCCTACTGCTTGATAGTTTTTCGACTGTGAATTGTTAATTTTTAATTGTTAAATTCCTCCCATCCAACCCCCAATTTCATCGCGGTTAGTTTCAGCAATTGGCTTAATAGGTGAAAGTCTACCTTTGTAAATGGCACCAATGCGATCGCACAGTACAAACAGTTCATCCAAATCTTCTGAAACCACCAACACTGCTGACCCAGTATCGCGCATTTCAATTAACGCTTGATGAATCATCGCGGTAGCATTGACATCCACTCCCCAACTGGGATGTGCCGCAATTAACACCGCTGGATTTTGTAACATTTCCCTTCCAATAATAAATTTTTGTAAATTACCCCCTGACAAACTTGCAGCGGGTGCATTCATCCCAGCGCGTTTAACATTGAATAAATTACAAATCCGCCGCGTCCAAGCTTCTAACTTGCGCTGACGAATCATTCCCCGGCGCACCAAGCCTTGGGAATAACCCGTCAGCAAGGCATTTTCCAGCAAACTCAAAGAAGACACCACAGCCTTTTCTAGACGCTCTCCTGGCGCATAGGCTAACCCCAAACGGCGACGCTTCACCACACCTGACGCAGCAATAGGTGTTTCGCCTAACATAATCATCTCTGCCTTTTGACAGATGACTTCCCCACTCAAAGCTGCTAATAGTTCGCTTTGTCCATTCCCAGCCACACCTGCAATACCGACAATTTCGCCAGTAGACAACTCAAAGCTGATATTCCGCAACGGCGTCCCAAACAGATGCTGCGGCGACAAACACAAATCATTCACCTGCAAGCAAACAGGTCCTGGTGGTTGCTGTCTGCGTCCTTGGGATGGAAGCACCTGGATACCAATCATCATCCGCGTCAAACTTGCAGGGGACTCCAGTTGTGGATTACACCTCCCTACCAACTTTCCCTGACGCAATACTGTAGCGCTAGAGCATAAAGTCTGCACTTCCCGCAATTTGTGAGAACTAAACAAAATACTGCAACCTTCCGCCGCTAATTGACGCAAAGTAGTAAATAAATTTTCCGTTTCCTGGGGAGTTAACACCGCCGTTGGTTCATCTAATATCAATAATTTAGTCTTTGTTTGAAACAAACAGCGAAGAATTTCTACTCTTTGTCTTTCCCCCGTCGAAAGCGTATAAACAGGACGTTTCGGGTTGACAATTAACCCATAAAATTCCGCCAAATTAGCAATCTTTTCGCCTAATTCTGATAACTTCCATTCTTGACCCCCTGGCAAAGCCAAAGCAATATTTTCCGCCACCGTCAACCTTTCAAACAACGAAAAATGCTGGAAAACCATACCAATTCCCAGCCTTCTTGCTACAGCCGGACTATCAATTTTAACTTCTTCCCCCTCCCAAAAAACTTCCCCCACATCCGGACGCACCAGACCATAAATAATCTTCATTAAAGTGCTTTTACCCGCGCCATTTTCCCCCAATAACGCCTGAATTTCCCCTGGCTTCATCGACAAAGTAATCCGCTGATTTGCCACACAACCAGGGTAAGATTTACTGACATCTCTTAAGAGCAACCTAGCAACAATATCTTCCATAATATTTTTTATTTCGCGCCAAGACGCCAAGACGCAAATAAGAACGCAAAAAAATTATTTTTGTCAGGAATCTAATTACTAAACATCTCCTCTTAACTCTTGGCGCCCTTAGCATCTTGGCGGTTAATTAATCACGACTTTCCTTGAGGAATTGACCCCTCGACACCCTCAACATACCAATCCATAGCCAATTGTGCCTGATCATCCAAAATTTGACCTTCAGGCACTTTTACCACTCCCTTTTGGTCTTTCACTGGACCATCAAAAGGATGGGATTTACCATCAATAAACTCTTGACGCTTCGCCATTATCAAATCTTGCACATCTTTTGGAATAGCTTGATTCAGCGGCGAAATATCCACCATTCCCTTACTAATTCCATCCCATACTGACTCCGATTTCCAAGTTCCATTTAACACCGCTAAAGCCTTTTCTGTGTAAAACTTACCCCATTGATTAACTGCAGAAGTTAAATGTGCTTTTGGTGCAAACTTAGTCATATCAGTGTTGTAACCAAAAGCCAAAATTCCCTTTTCTTGCGCTAATTGTACCGCCGCTGCTGAGTCAGTGTGCTGCGTCAGTACATCCGCACCTAAATTAACTAAAGCTTGCGCTGCTTCCCTTTCTTTTGCTGGGTCGTACCAAGTTTGTACCCACACTACCCTAACTTTTGCTGCCGGATTTGTCGCTCTAACTCCTTGGGTAAAAGCACCAATACCACGAATTACTTCTGGGATGGGATAGGCACCAATAAAACCTATAATATTAGATTTAGTCATCTTCCCCGCAATCATTCCCGTTAAATATCGCGGTTCTTCAAAACGTCCCAAATAAGTACCAACATTATCAGCCTGTTTGTAACCAGTACAATGTTCAAAAAACACCTTGGGAAAATCTTTTGCTACTTTAAGTGTGGGGTTCATAAACCCAAAAGAAGTGGTAAAAATTAATTGATTTCCATCTAGTGCCAGTTGACGAATTACCCTTTCTGCATCCGCACCTTCATTAACATTTTCAACAAAGGTAGTTTTTACCT
>Ga0114939_10000761_pt1 | contig 26560 bp, 21 predicted proteins | sample AshMeaCrysSpring_FD_87196 | JGI IMG/M metagenome (GOLD analysis project Ga0114939, IMG submission 87196) | Groundwater microbial communities from Big Spring, Nevada to study Microbial Dark Matter (Phase II) - Ash Meadows Crystal Spring | ecosystem: Environmental > Aquatic > Deep subsurface >...
CAAGAAATCGCCTGAGACCTCCCCCATCGCCAGGTTGGTAAATGTAGTGCCAACGATTTTTTCGACTTCGTAACTCGTTGTTTATCAACACTTCAGTTTTTCAAACTGTAGAAGATGGGCCAAGGGCGCTCCGCGCGATTCCTGATCGGAAACCTTCCCCCGGGATGACGTGAGGTTAGATTTTAGCACCCGATTGGTGGATAATGAGCAGGCATCGATCCCGCGGAGCTTGATGGCGGGGATTCTCAACCCGCGAAAGCATACCGCTCGTCACATACTGGTTCGGGAGTATCGTTCTCTGCGGAGACCTGCCGCGGCGGTCCGGAAAAAAACGTTTGGTCCCCCCCGCGTTAAAACCAAGCCAGCCGTGCGGGAGGCGGGGTTTTCCCGCCTCCCATTCACGGAGATTTTTCGGAAGTCCCGGAAATTCCGGGCTGCGGCGCGTCAGCGCATTTTTCCGCCGTAAACCGCGTCGGCCCCCAGCATTTCCTCGATACGGAGGAGCTGGTTGTATTTGGCGACACGGTCGGTGCGGCAGAGCGACCCGGTCTTGATCTGGCCGGCGTTGGTCGCGACCGCGATGTCCGAGATCGTGGTGTCCTCGGTTTCGCCCGAGCGGTGGCTGATGACCGACGTGTAGCGGTTTTCCTTGGCGAGTTCGACGGCGTCGAATGTCTCGGTGAGCGAGCCGATTTGGTTCACCTTGACGAGGATCGAGTTGGCGACGCCGAGGTCGATGCCTTTTTTGAGGAAGCTCACGTTGGTCACGAAGAGGTCGTCGCCGACGAGCTGGACCTTGTCGCCGAGCGCTTCGGTCAGCTTCTTCCAGCCGTCCCAGTCGTTCTCGGCGCAGCCGTCCTCGATCGAGATGATCGGGTATTTCGCGCAGAGTGTCTTGTAATAATCGACCAACTCGGACGCCTTCCGCTTCGAGCCGTCGGACTTTTTGAAGACGTAGAGTTTCTTGGTCGCGTCGTAGAATTCGCTCGAGGCCGCATCCAGCGCGATGAAGACCTGGCTGCCGAATTTGTAGCCGGCCGCGGTCACCGCCTGGGCGATGGAATCAAGGGCGTCCTCGGCCGAGGAGAGCGCCGGTGCGAAGCCGCCCTCGTCGCCGATCGCGGTCGAGAGCCCCCGCTTCTTGAGCACGCCTTTGAGCGCGTGGAAGATCTCGACGCCGGCGCGGAGCGCTTCTTTGAAGGTCGGGAAATCCTTCGGCATGATCATGAATTCCTGGAAGTCGATCGGAGCGTCGCTGTGCGCGCCGCCGTTGAGGATATTCATCATCGGAACGGGCAGGACCTTCGCGTTGGGCCCGCCCAGATAGCGGAACAAGGGCTGCCCGATTTGCTCGGCGGCCGCTTTGGCCGCGGCCATCGAGACCGCCAGAATCGCATTCGCGCCGACCTTCTTCTTGGTCGGCGTGCCGTCCACCGCGCGCATGGCCTTGTCGAGCGTGACTTGATCCAGCGCGTCCATGCCCACGATCTCGGGCGCGAGCAACTTCGCGACATTCGCGACCGCCTTCGAAACCCCCTTGCCCCCGTAGCGGGTCTTCACCCCGTCCCGCAATTCCACCGCCTCGTGTTCGCCGGTCGATGCTCCGCTCGGAACGGCCGCGCGGCCCACCACCCCGCCGGCCAATTCCACGTCGGCCTCGACGGTCGGGTTGCCCCGGGAATCCAGAATTTCGCGCGCGATAACCGATGTAATAATTGTGTCTGACATAATTTTTTCTATTAGAATGTGAATTTCCAGAATCCCCGTCCTCTCCCCGATTGCAAGCCAAATTTCCCCATCCGGCGCCGCAATGCTCCATTTTTTTCGTCAGGCGGAGGAATTTCGGGGCGGGGAGGCGGGAGCGGGTTTTTACCGTAAATGCGCGGTCCGGTTGACGGGCGGTCCGTAACGCATGAGGCTGCGGTGTCATGAAGTTGGCGGTTTTATTCGGCTTGTGCGCGGCGGGATTGGTCGGAGGGCTGATGGGCGCGCAGGGGCAGGTCCTGACGGCCGACGGGTTCGAGGACGGGAATTTTTCGCGCTGGCGGATGCAGACGTGGGGGAAAGAAAACGAAGGCACGATCACCGAGCCGCCGGCGCCGTTCGAGGGGACCAAGGCGTTCCGCGCGGTGGCGAACCCGAAGGCGGCGGCGGCCGGGCGGAATTGGTGCGAGATCGGCCGCTATATTGGACGGACGGGCGACATGCGCTGGTGGGGATTTGCAATGTTGATCCCCGAGGACTTCCGGGCGGATGGTCAGAATGCGGTGCTTTGTCAGTTGCATTCGAGGGCGGACAAAGAACTCGGCGAGCGGGCGGTCGCGCCGGAGGTGGTCCTGCGGCTTGTCGGCGAGTTGTTGATCATCGAGGTGCGGTCGGACGCCGGCGCGTTGAGCGTCGCCGGACAGTGGGGCACCGGAGGCACGATCAGCAACGCCCGCATTTACGAAGGTCCCATCGAGCGCGGCAAGTGGACGACATTCGTTTTCCAAATCAAAACCAACTTCGAAGGGGACGGTTACGTGAATGTGTGGAGGGACGGCGAGCAGGTCGCCAACTACGAGGGGCCGGTCGGCATGAACAACGCCCCCAACAAAAGCCTGCGCGTCGGCCTTTATAAGAAGTTCTACAAAGATTTGCCGGATGACGCCGAGCAGGTGGTCTGGTTCGACGCCTTCACCATCGGAGACCAGGACGCCACTCTCGAAACGGTCAACCCGAACCCCGACGGCATCCGCGCGGCCGGCAAAATCCCCAACGGCTACGAAGGTCCGCTGCACAAAATGGAGACGTCCGAAACCCCGGAGGTCCCGTGAGCAACGACTTCCATGTTTCTCCCGCCGGCAATGATGACGCCGCGGGCACTCCGGGCGATCCGTTCCGGACCCCGCACCGGGCTGCGGAGGCGCTTGCAGCGGTCGGCGGTGGCACCGCATGGTTCGCTCCCGGGCGTTACGAGCTGGCTTCCACATGGAAGATCGGCCCGGCCGGTTCCGGGCGGCGGGTCTTCCGCGCGGATGATCCCGGAACGGCCATCCTGAGCGGCGGCCGGGTGATCACGGACTGGAGGGTGGGGGAGGTTCATGGCCGCCGGGCGTGGGTGGCCGACCTGCCGGATGTCCGTTCCGGGCACTGGAATTTCCGCCAGTTGTTTGTCGGGGGCCGGCGTGCGCTGCGGGCGCGGTATCCGAAATTCGGGGTGGATGTCGCCTCGCGCGGCAACCTCCTCAAGATGGAGGAAATCCGCGTCATCGACGCGACGAACAAAATGAGCGGAGGGGATTTTCAATTCCGGCCGCGGCCCGGTGATTTGGAGGCATGGCCATCGTTTTACGACGCCGAGATTGTGGTCCCGCATTTCTGGCTCGAAGAACGCATGGGGCAACTGCGCATGCGGCCGGATGGCTGGGTCGAGAGCGCGCGGCGTTCGATCTTCGCGCTCACGGCGGCCTTCGGCCCCGAGCCCGCCTCGTATTACGTGGACAACCTTTTCGAGGCGCTCACGGACGCCGGCGAGTGGTATCTGGACCGGCACGCGGGACGGCTCTATTATTTGCCGCTGGAGGGAGAAGAACCGGGCGAAACGGAGGTGATCGCGCCCGCCCTGCGGAGCCTGCTGGAAATCCGCGGCGACGGCTACAACGAGACAAAACAATTCGGCGACCCGTGCATGGATCGGCCTGCAGCGGATCTCGAATTTGTCGGTCTGGTCTTCGAGCATGCCGATTGGATCCAGCCGGTGCCGTTGTTTTCCGCGCACGACAAGATGCCGCCGCCCGAGCGCCCGCTGGCGGCCTGTGGGCAGTCCGCCTGCGATGCGCCGTCGGCCATTTCCCTGGTCCTCGCGCGCGGGATCGAATTCCGCGACTGCGGGGTGCGCCATGTCGGCGGCTACGGGATCGCGATCGAGCAGGGCTGCCGGAGTGTCGAGGTTGCAGGGTGTGAATTCTCCGACCTTGGAGCCGGCGGGGTGCGGATCAACGGCGCCGAGCGGGATGGCGCGCCATGGCGCGTGACCGGGTATTGCTCGGTCACCGACAACCGGATCGAGGCGGGCGGCCGGGTTTTCCATGCCGGTGTCGGCATTCTCGCGATGAACACGTTGGAAAATGTGATCGCGCACAACTTCATCCGCGACCTCTTTTACAGCGGCATCTCGGTCGGCTGGAGCTGGGGATACAAAGACACGGTTTCACGCGACAACCTCGTCCTTCAAAACATCGTGGAAGATGTCGGACAGGGACTCCTCAGCGACCTCGGCGCGATCTACGTGCTCGGTGTCCAACCCGGCACGGTCGTCGCCGGCAACCGCGTCGGAGGCGTCCTCAAACGCCATTATGGCAGCATCGGCATCTACCTCGACGAGGGCGCGTCGCACGTCGTCGTCGAAGGCAATCTCGTCCACGACACTCAGGGCGCTTGCGCCAATATCCATTTCGGACGCGAAAACCTCATCCGCCACAATACCTTCCTCGTCGCGCCCGGCGGCGTCGGCGTCACAATCGGGAAAACCGAAGCCCACATCGCCGCCTCGCTTTTCGGCAACCTCACGGTGGTTCCCGCCGGGGCCGCCGCCTACGGTGGCGGCTACAAGGGCGATCCGGCCCGCAGTTTCCTGGCCATCGCAAACCACATCCGCACACCCGACGCCTCGCCCCCGGCTGTGTGGAACGACGGCCACGGCGAGCGGCTGTCGGACTGGGAGACCTGGATTTCCTCGGGTCAGGACCCTGCCTCCGACCTTGAGGTGGATCCCGGCGGCGGCGCCTCCCCGCAATCTCGCGCCGCCTCTCTTGCGGCGGGTCTGTCCCCCCGCCTGCTCGCATGGATGGAAGCGGGCCCCCGCCCGGCGGACAACCGTCCTCCCCTGCGCCAGCCCCTCACGCGCGAGGACCGGCCGGCCGCTTGATGGTTCCAAGTTGAGGGCTTGGTTTTGAAGTCGAATCCTCAAAACGGCTCGATGTGGACAACCACATCGAGGATGCTCGGCTTGGAGGCTTTCAGGTGGTCTTTCACCGCATGCGCGATGCGGTGGCCTTCGCGGACGCTCATTGTGCCGTCCACGCGTGCGTGTAGTTCGACGAAGAGTCCGATCCCGCTCTTGCGGGTGCGACATTTTTCCACTTCCACGACGCCGGGCACCCCGCATGCGATGGTCTTCAAGGAATCGGTGAGGGTTTCCGAGACCTTTCCATCGAGGACCTCGTGGAGCGAGCCCCGAGCGATTTTGAGGCCGTTGAAAACAATCACCACACAGGCGAAAAGGGCGGCGTAATCATCGGCGGCTTCCCAGCCCTCCCCTCCAATGAGCGCGATCGAAATCCCCACTGCGGCGGCTCCGGAGGTGAGCGCGTCGGAGAGATGGTGCCATGCGTCGCCCTCGAGCGCGCGGCTGTCGAGCCCGGAGCCGAACCGCGACAGCGCCCGCCCGATCGCCACCTTGGCCGCCACCACGGCCAGCAAAACCGGCAGGGTGAACCACTCGGGCGCGTGATGGGGCGCGCGGATCTCCGCGACCGAATGCCAGGCGATGACCCCCGCCGCCGCGAGAAGCGCCACGCCGGAAAACATGCCCGCAAGCGACTCGATCTTGCCGTGCCCGAACGGGTGGTCCTCGTCCGCCGGCCGCAGCGAGAGCTGGAAGCCCGCCCATGTGATGATCGTCGAGAGAATGTCGGCCCCCGACTCGATGCCGTCGGCCACCATCGCATACGAGTTGCCCACCAACCCCACCGCGATTTTGACCCCCATCAGCACGATATTGACGACAAGGGACAGGAGACCGAAGGCCATCGCTTTTCCAGTATCCAGCATCCCGCCATCCTGCCCCGCCGCGACGCCCGGAGCAAGCATGGCGGCGACAGCCTGGCGGATCGTCTCCGCCGGCGGCGCGGGTCAGACTTGTCCCATGCCCGCGCGCGGGCCGGTGCCGTAGGCGTCGCGGTAAATTTTGTAGAATTGTGCGTAGCTGCCGAAGCCGGCCGCGTAGGCCGCCTCGGTGAGGTTGGATGCCGTCCGGCACTCTTCCCAGAAGCGTCCGAGGCGCACCGAGTTCCTGTAGCGGGAAAGCGGAACGCCCACCTGCCGGGCGAACAACCGGCTCAAATAGGTGGGGCTTGTGCCGCACCTTTTGGCGAGACCTGCGAGGTCGTCCTCGCCGGTGGCGTTCCCAAGTTCGCGAAGGGCTCTCTCGACGGCAGGGTGCAGTCGCACGGCCCGGATCTGACCGGCCCGGCCCCGCTGGAACCTCCAGCACAAAAGAAGCAGATGACGCAGCCCGGCGTTCAGCCAGTCGGGGTCGCCGTGCTCGAACCGGAAATCCGGACTCAGCCCGAATCCGGCTTCCCGGTTGAGCACGACCGGATCGAGGCCGTCGCACACCAGCGCGTCCATTGTTCGTCGCACGAGATCGAAGCTCTCGGGATCAAGGCCGGTGTGCAGGACGCCATCCACCTTTTTCCGTTTGAGGGCGGCGTATTCGGACGAGCGGCAGGTTTCCGCAATGAGGCCCGGCTTGAAAACGGCAACGTAATACCCGGCATCCGCCGAACGGTCCACGAGTTGGTGTTCCTGCGCGGGGAACATCCAGAGCAGCGTGCGTTTGCCGAAGGTGAAACGGGTGCCTCCGACCACGTAGGTGATCGAGCCTTGAACGACGAGATTGAGCTCCAGCTCGACGTGGTGGTGGGGCCGCAGCCGCGGCGGGTTCAACTCCGAACGCGCAAGGAACAAAAAGCCGTCGTAACGCGGGCCCAGTCTCAGATTCTCGAGCACGATGACAGAAAATAAGAACTTTTCGACACGTCAAGAAAAGACAACCCCCGGCGGTTTGCGGCAGAGTGTCGCCCGAATCCTTCCCGCCCTATGACATCCAAGGAACGAGTCCGCGCCGCCATCGAGCACCGCCAACCCGACCGGGTTCCGGTGGATTTCGGAGCCTCCTTCATTACCGGCATCCACTGCAGCGTGGTGGAAAACCTGCGCAAACATTACGGACTCGAGCCCCGTCCGGTGAAAATTTGCGAGCCCTATCAAATGCTCGGACTGGTCGAGGACGACCTGCGCGAATCCATGGGGATCGACACGCAGCCGGTCTTCCCGAACCGCACGATTTTCGGGTTCGTCAACGAGGACTGGAAACCGTGGCGCACACCGTGGGGACAGGACGTGCTTGTTTCCCGCCATTTCGAAGTCGATGAACGGCCCGACGGAGTTTTTATTTACCCTCAGGGCGACCGCACGGCCCCGCACAGCGGTCACATGCCGTCCACCGGCTATTTCTTTGACTCGATCATTCGTCAGGGACCCATCGACGAGGACAACCTTTCCGTCGAGGACAACCTCGAGGAATTCGGTCCGATGAAACCCGCCGAGGAAGACTACTGGCGCGCGCAGGCCGCCCTTGTGAAGGACTCGCCCTACGCGGTCGTCACGCACCTCAACGGGACAGCCCTCGGCGACATCGCGCTCGTCCCCGCGCCCTTCCTCAAAAACCCGAAAGGCGTCCGCGATGTCGCGCAGTGGTATATGACGGTCGCCGGCGAACCCGACTTCGTGATGGACCTCTTCGACCGTCAGGTGGAAATCGCCCTCGGCAATCTGGAAAAATTGCAAGCGATCGCGGGCGACGCGATCGATGTGGTGGTGGTGTGCGGGACCGATTTTGGGACCCAGGAATCCACGTTTTGTTCGCGCGCGACCTATGAGGAAATCTGGCTGCCACGCTACCGGCGCATCAATGACTGGATCCACGCGCACACAAATTGGAAGACGTTCAAACACTCGTGCGGCGCCATCGAGTCGTTCCTGCCGGCCATCATCGAGTCCGGCTTCGACATCATCAATCCCGTGCAATGCTCGGCAAAGGGGATGGATCCCGCGCTTCTCAAAGAGCGCCACGGCGACCGGATCACCTTCTGGGGAGGCGGGGTCAACACCCAGAAGACCCTGCCATTCGGAACGCCGGAGGAAGTTCGCGCAGAGGTTCTCGAACGACTTCGCATCTTCTCACCGGGCGGCGGGTTTGTCTTCGACGCCATCCACAATGTCCAAGCCCTCTCTCCGACCGCGAATGTCGTCGCCATGATCGATGCGGTGAGGGAATTCCACTCGGCCGGCGGCTGAGCCCGCCCTTCGGACATGACCCCGCCAACGATTACCACCGCCCGCTTTGGAACGATGCCCGGCGGGCGCGAGATTCTGGAATGGACGCTCGTTGCCTCCACCGGGATGACGGCCCGGGTTTTGAACTATGGTGGCATCGTGCGCGCCCTGGAGGTGCCGCTTCCGAACGGCGGACTGCGGGATGTCGTTCTCGGAATGGGGACATGGGAAGAATACGCGGCCGGCCACCCGTTCCTCGGAACAATCACGGGGCGGATCGCGGGCCGCGTGCCGGGGGGACGGATTTCCTTCGGCGGCCGAACCCTCCAATTGGAACTCAACGACGGAGTCAACCACCTCCACGGAGGCCGGACCGGGCTCGATAAGCGGATCTGGTCGGGGCGTCCGTTTCTCACGCCGGACGGCGGAGCGGGCTTGGAGTTGACGTATTTCAGCCCCGATGGCGAGGAGGGCTATCCGGGCAATATGGAGATCACCGTCACCTATGAACTCACGTCGGCGTGCGGACTGAAGGTCCTCAGCAAGGTCTCCTGCGATCAAACGAGTCCGGCCTGCCTGACCCACCATTCCTATTTCCAACTCGCGGGCGACGGCGATGCGGACATTCTCGACCACGAACTGCGGGTGCTGGCGGACGAGGCCTTCGATGTCGATACCGGCGATCTCACCCCGACCTGCCGGTTGGCCTCTGTTGCGGGCACCGGCCTGGATCTGCGTTCGTCGCGTCTCATTCGTGACGTGCTTCCCGCGATTCCCGCGCGCCACGGGGGGTTGTATCAACTGACCGCCAATCCGGGCGGCGCAATGCTCGAAGCCGCCCGCGTGCTTCACCGGCCATCGGGCCTCGGCATGCGGGTTTCGACCAACGAAGCCTGCCTCCAATTGTATCTGGGGATGGCGCTGGACGGCACGCTGAGAGGAAAATCCGGACATCCCATCCGCGCCCACGCCGGAATTTGTCTGGAATGTCAGGGTCACCCCGACGCGGCCGGTCATCCCGAAATCGGCGACATCCTCGTGCGGCCCGGCGAACCCATGATCCGACGGACGGTTTACGAATTTTTCCACATCGACCCCGCACAGACATGAGCCAAACCACACTCAAACCACCGACACACCTCGACTACAGCCTGACGGGCGTCAACTCGCGCAAGGCCGTCGAAATGGGACTCGCCGAGGCGGATTGGTATCAATGCCCGGTGCCCAGGGCCGCCATGCGCAAGTTGCTCGAGCGCCGCGACGGTCCGGCGATCCGCGACACGATTATCTGGTTCGGATTGATCCTTGGCACGGGTGCGGCGACCGTCGCGCTCTGGCCGTCGTGGCAGGCCGTGATTCCTTATCTCATCTATGCCGTGCTATACGCTTCCACATCCGACTCGCGCTGGCACGAGGCGGGGCACGGCACCGCCTTCCGCACCGACTGGCTCAACAACGCCCTCTACGAGATCGCATCCTTCATGGTCATGCGCGAGTCCACCGTCTGGCGTTGGAGCCATACCCGCCACCACAGCGATACGATCATCGTCGGACGCGACCCCGAGATCGCCGTTCCGCGGCCGCCGGATATCAAGAGTCTGTTGCTGGGTTTCTTCGGTCTGCCCGTGTATCCGAAATATTTCCGTCACATCATCCTGCACAGCTTCGGGCGGATGACGGACGACGAGAAAACCTACATCCCGGAGTCCGAGTTCCCGAAGATCTATTTCCGGGCGAGGATTTACGTCGCGATTTACGCCGCTGTTGTGGCATCGGCGGTTTTCTCGCAGAGCATCCTGCCTTTGCTCCTTGTCGGTCTTCCGAATGTGTTCGGCTCGTGGTTGATGGTGGTTTACGGGCTCACCCAGCACGCTGGACTGGCCGAGAACGTGCTCGACCACCGTTTGAATTGCCGGACTGTTTACATGAATCCGGTGCACCGGTTTCTCTATTGGAATATGAACTACCATGTGGAGCATCACATGTTCCCGTTGGTGCCGTATCACGCGCTTCCAAAGCTTCACGAGGCCGTGAAGGACGACTGCCCGGAGCCGTATCCCGGCCTCCTCAGCGCATGGAAAGAAATCATCCCCGCCGTCCTCCGCCAGGTCAAGGATCCCGCCTATCATGTGAAGCGCAGGCTGCCCTCTCCCGCTGGGAAGAGCGACCGTGCCGCCGGGGTGCGGCCATCCGACCGCAAGCCCGACGCGGAGGGTTGGGTTGAGGTTTGCGAGGCGTCGTTGCTCGGGGACGAGGATGTCGTCCGCTTCGACCACGGCAGAAAAACCTACGCGGTGATCCGGGACGGCGAGGGCGCGCTCTACGCCACCGACGGCATCTGCACACACGGCAACACCCACCTTGCCGACGGCCTCGTCAAGGGCCGCATCATCGAGTGCCCGAAGCACAACGGCCGCTTCAATCTTGCGGACGGCTCGCCCGCCCGCGCCCCCATTTGCCGGGGTCTGGCCGCCTATCCGGCGCGCGAATCCGCCGGCCGGATCCAGATCAATGTCCTCCATCCCGGCGGGGCCGGGGCGCGCGAGCGCAAGGCGGCCCGCTTCCGCGTGGTCGGCAATCACAACGTCGCGACCTTCATCAAAGAACTTGTGCTCGAACCGATCGACGGAAAGGTGGACTTCCAACCGGGCGATTATTTGCAGATCGACATCCCGGCCTACGAGCGGATCCTCTTCCGCGACTTCGACGTGCCGGAGCCTTACGCGACCGTCTGGCGCAACCAGCATGTCTTCGACCTGGCGGTTTCCAATGCGGAAACCGGCCGCAGAAACAACTACTCGCTCGCCTCGAATCCCTCGACTGAAAACCTGCTCCGCTTCAACGTGCGCATCGCCACCCCGCCGCCCGGCCAGGATTGCCCGCCGGGTATCGGCTCGAGCTACGTTTTCAGCCTGCGCCCGGGCGACGAGGTAACGGCCGTCGGCCCCTTCGGAGATTTCCATATCAAGCCGAGCCGGAAAGAAATGGTGTATATCGGCGGCGGGGCCGGCATGGCGCCCCTCCGCGCCCATATTTCCCATTTGCTCGAAACCGAAAATTCCGCGCGCAAAATCTCGTTCTGGTACGGGGCCAGATCCCGGCAGGAAATCTTTTATCAGGACTACTTCGAAGGCCTCGCAGCCCGGCACTCCAATTTTTCGTTCCACCTCGCCCTCTCGAATCCGCTCCCCGAAGACGGCTGGACCGGGCCGACCGGCTTCATCCACGATGTCGTCCTAGACGGACACCTCCGCGCCCACCAGAACCCGGCGGCCGTCGAATACTACCTCTGCGGCCCCCCGATGATGGTCAAAGCCTGCACGCGCATGCTCGCCGGCCTCGGTGTCCCCGAAAACCAGATCGCATTCGACGAGTTCTGATCGATTCCCCCAAACCCGCTCCCCGGCACGGGAATGCAAATAGGGGTCAGTGTGCAAGTTCTCCTTTTTTGTTGACACGGGCGCTCCGGTGGGTTTTTTTTCCGCATGGCGCGCACTGTGAGGATTGAATATGCCGGCGGCTTTTACCATGTGATGGCGCGAGGAAATCGCCGCGGGCCAATTTTTTTGGACGACGACGATCGTAAGTTTTTTCTCAAAGCTCTCTCGGAAGCTTGCGGGCGCACCGGATGGCGCGTTCACGCATGGGTGCTGATGGGAAACCACTACCACCTGTTTCTGGAAACGCCGGAGCCCAACCTGGTCGATGGCATGAAGTGGCTGCAGAATACGTTCACCAGGCGCTTCAACATCCGGCATGGCGAATGGGGGCGGCTCTTCGGCGACCGGTATAAATCGGTTTTGGTGGAGGGGAAAACCGCCGGATACTACGAGACCCTGCTCGACTACATTCACCTGAACCCAGCCAGAGCCGGTCTGGTGCGATGCGGCGAGGGGCAAAGCGTGGCGGACTACCCATGGTCGAGCTTGGCCGGCGGCTACCTCCTTTCGCCAAAAAACCGTCCGAAGTGGCTCGCCGCCGAAGTGGGGTTGTCGGTCCTCGGGCTGAAAGATAGCGTGAACGGACGGAGGCAATTTGTGGAGCGGCTCGACCGCCGTGCCATGGACGAGGGGAAACAGTGCGGAGTGCCCCCGAGCGATTCCGAAGCCGACGCCCGCATGAGCAACCTGCGCAGGGGATGGTATTGGGGAACCTCCCAATTTGCGGAGACCGTCCTGAAGATGGGGGAAAAAGCGATCACCAAGGGGAAATCCCGCGCATATTCCCGAACGAAAGAGCGGCGCGCGCATGGACAAAGTCAGGCGGAGGAACTCATCAAAGCGGGACTCAAGGCGGCTGCGACGACTGAAAAATGGCTGACGGACACCAAGGGCAGCGATCCTGGAAAAGTGGCGATTGCCAAATTGATCTGGGAAAAAACGACGGTCACCCAAACATGGATTGCCGACCGGTTGCAAATGGCGAGCGCCGCGAATGTCAGCCGCACCCTTCACAAATGGCGCTGGCCGGATCTGAGCCGGCGGCTCGGGAAGGGACTCAGGAGGTTCATTCAAGGAGAAATTGCACACTGACCCCTAGTTTTCCCGGGAAGGGACTCAGGAGGTTCATTCAAGGAGAAATTGCACACTGACCCCTAGTTTTCCGAAATCTTCCAAAGGAAAACGATTGGCGGCACCTCTTGCGACTGTATTCGGGTTGCCACCTTTACGAATCCCAATTTCTTCTGGGATCGGCCCGGCGGAACCGAAGCGCCCCTCACCTTCTCCATCAACGCCACCACGCATTACATTTTCCCTTATGTCACGGTTGGCGCCGACCTACATTCCTACCTGCGGGCGAACTATTTCGCATCCGGCACTCCCACCGACCACGATGTCGCCCTGCGGATCGATCAATCGCTTGGACTTGATCCATCAATCAACCTCACCACACGCGGGTTGGCCTTTTTCTGGGCTCCAATCGTCAGTGTGGTTCGCTCGGGCTATCTGCCCGACGTCTCCGTGCAGGTATCCGGGTTGGACTCATTTGCCGACGGTTCGTATATGCCGGAAGAAAACGGATTGGATCCCGGCTTCCGCTACGTGGATTACTCCGACAACGTCCTCTACACAACCAATGAGGAGTTTGGTTCCAACAACCAGGCGAAAACCGCCTCTCCATGGACGGCCATGGGCTATACCTACAACTGGAACTACCTCCAGGATGGAACCAACCCCGACTTCGGACTGGATCCTCTCGCGCCGGGTTCCCCTGTCGGCCTCTCGGAATTCGTGGTCAGTGGCGGCTCGCAGGTCATTTTGGATTCCTGGATGCCTTACGCGGATTTTGATTTGTGGATCATCCCCGAACCCGGCCCGCTATTTTGGGGCCTTCTTGGGCTGTCTCTGCCCGCCGGGGTCTGGTTCAGGAGGTCCGCGTTAAGAAAACGGCCGGGGGTCTCCCGTGCGGGTCGATAAGTCGGGCGGATGTCCGGGTTGCCATCCGGAAAAAAATGCCGGCTTGAAGTTGTGTGGGAGTTTTCATCTTTCCGGCTGCCTTGTCGGCGCGGGGGGTGCCGACGCCGGCGCGCTTTCATCGGGGAGCGCCCCGCGGGTGCGAGCGAATCAAGGAGCGCGCGGTGCGCGGGCACCGTCGGGGCATTTTGTTTCCGTCAGCTTCCCGTCCGTTTCGAGGAGGCATTCGTTGATTTGTGTTATCCAGCGTTCGAGGAAGGTGAAGTCGGTGGCGAGGGCCGCAAGGTCGGATGCCGGGACGTCCGGCCATGCGGCATCGAGCCTGCGGAGGCGGGACGTGCGCGCGTCAAGCTCGGCGGTGAGTTTTTTGCCGCAGGCGTCGAGGAGCCGCCGGGTATTTGCAAGGGACGAGGCGGCCAGCGCGCGGGCGAGCGGGGATGTGGCTTCGCCGGCGGCTCGGAGCGCGGAACGCGAGGAGGTGACGGCGGCGGCGACCTCGCCGAAAAGTTCGGCGGGCGGAGCGGACGCGGGGGCGTTTCCTGCCAGGAAACGCAGGCGGCGGGGGTGGGAGAGAAGGTGTTGGCGGGCGCGGTTGAGCGTGGCGAAGCGTGTGGCATCCCCGCCGGGTTTGTCGGGGTGAAGGTCGGCCGCGAGCCGGAAATAGGAGGCCCGGATCGATTCGGGGTCGGGGAACGGGCGCGGCTCGAGGCCGAGAATCGAGAAGGGATCTTCGGCGGGGATCATAGGGGAAAGTTTGGCTGACCGCGGACCGGCGGGCCTAGGCCGAGAAACTCTCGCCGCAGGAACAATGCGCGACGGCGTTCGGGTTGGTGACTTTGAAGCCGCCTTTTTGGAGGTCGTCGCTGAAGTCGAGTTGGGAGCCGCTGACGAAGAGGGCGCTCTTGGGATCGACGACGACATTCACGTCGTTTGACCGCACGAGGATGTCGCGGTTGGCGGGGCCGTCCACGAGGTCCATCTTGTATTGCAGGCCGGAGCATCCCCCGCCTACAACGGCAACCCGCAGGGCGCCATCGGGGCGCCCCTGTTTGTCGAGGAGACCGCGCAGGCGGCGGCTGGCGGCGTCCAGCACGCGGATGAGTTTTTCGTTGCCAATTCGGTAGGCGGGCTCGGGCATGGGGGGGATTGTAGCCGCGCGCCGGGAATTTTCAAATGGGGGATATGAACCTGTGTCCGGCCGACTTTAGTCGCGGACTTTGAAAACAAGGTTGCGGTTCTTGACGGTGCCCCAGAGCACCGGAGCCGCGTGGCCGTCGGCGAAGGCGGCATGCGCCGCGCGCTTGGCATCGGCGGGGCCCCCGTGACGGTAGCTCGGGAACCCGCCTCCGGCCTTGCCGTCGGCGGCTTGGTCGTGGAACCGGGCCACGACCACGTCCCGCTGGCCCGGGCCGTCGGAGCCGATGAACTGGGTCATTCCGCCCTGAGCGTCTCCGCTCGAATTCTGGAGGCCGTCCATGATGAGGATGACCTCGGCGGGCTTTTCGATCTGGGCTCCGACTTTGGGTTCTTTGAGGCGCGTACTGGAGTTCGCAGGGTCGTAAAAGACATTCCGGTTCAAGCTGTAATGGCTTGCGCCCTTGTTGGGGAGGACGGCGGCCGGGCAGCGTTTGATGGCGTCGGCGTTTTCCAGGTAGGGCCCCAATTCGATTTGCCAGTTGTTGCTGCCTCCGCTGCCTGTTTCGAACGAGACCGGGAAGAACCCCTTGTCGGCCACGTAGAGGAGGGTGGCCTCGCCGAGTCGGCGGAGGTTGTTCAAGCATTTGGTGTCGTCCGCTTTTTTTCGCATCGAGCCGAGAACCGGGATCGCGATCACCGCAAGGATGGCGATGATGGCGACAACAACCAACAACTCGATGAGCGTGAAGGCGGAGCGGGTTCCATGGGGCGTTTTCATGTGGGGTGGAAATCTGTCGCACTATGTCATGGTTTCCGGCCGTGGAAAAGCCCGCTTGCAATTTACGGTAAAGGCGGCGCAAATGGGACGGGAATGGGATTGAATTTGCGGGCGGTGCGGGGCATACGGGGGGGCGGGATGACGATCGACCAGCAGACAAACAAGAAGGCGTTCCAGATCAATCTGGACACGCGCATTTACGGGACGTTCGCCGAGATCGGCGCCGGGCAGGAAGTCGCGCGCAGGTTTTTCTCGGTGGGCGGGGCGGCGGGGACCATCGCGAAGACGATCTCGGCGTATGACATGACGTTCAGCGACGCGATTTACGGAACGTGCGCGCGCTACGTGAGTCGCGCGCGGCTGGCGACGATGCTCGACCACGAATACGATTTGTTGCTCGAGCGGCTGGATGGCAAGGTGGGCGGGGACCGCACGTTTTTTGTGCTGGCGGACACGGTGGCGGCGCGGAGTTTCCGGCGGCACGACGAATCGCACGGGTGGATGGGGATCCGGTTTCAGAAAACCCCCCGCGCGCCGCACAACGAAATCATCATCCACGTGCGGATGTTCGACTCGGAAAATATCCAGCAACAGGAGGCGCTCGGCATTGTGGGCGTGAACCTCCTGCACGGCGCGTTCTACCTTTCCCACCGCCCGCAAAACCTGCTCGACTCGCTCACCGACGACCTCAAACCCGGCCGCATCGGGATCGATATGGTGCGGTTTTCTGGGCCGGAATTCGCGGGGGTGGACAACCGGCTCATGGCGCTCCATCTGGTCACGGGCGGGCTGGCGCAGGCGGCGCTTTTCCGGGCCGACGGCGAGGTGGTCAACGCGGCGGACGCCTTTTACAAGAAGCCGATGGTAGTCGAGCGGGGCAGCTTCCGTCCGGTCACCAATCTCACCAACGACATGCTCGACGGCGCGCTGGCGCTTTTCGAGGGCGACGGGGCCGCCGCGCCGGGGGAGTCCGAGATCCTCATGGAAATCACGACAAAGAACCTGCTCGCGGGCGGCGCGATCGACATGCGGGATTTTCTCGACCGGGTGGACATGCTGGGGGCGCTCGGGCGCACGGTGCTCATTTCGCGGCACGCGGAATTCCACCGCCTTGTGCACTACCTGCGCATCTATACCGAAAAGCCGATCGCGCTCCCGCTCGGCATTCCGGCGCTCGCGGAAATCTTCGACCCGGCGTATTACGGCGATCTCGACGGCGGGATCCTCGAGGGGCTCGGGAGGTTGTTCAAGGGGGACGTGCGGCTCTATGTGTATCCGTGGCTGGACGCGGCGGGCGGGTTGGTGACCTGCGAAAACTTCGAGCCGCCGCCGGGCCTGCGCCACCTCTACGCGCACCTGCGCGAAAGCGGGGCGATCCGCCCGATGCACCGCTTCCACGAGGAATTTCTCAAGATCCGCTCGCGGGATGTGCTCGCGAAGATCCGCGCTGGCGACCCCGCGTGGCGGGATGCGGTCCCCGGCGGCGTGGCCGATATCATCGCGCGCCGGAGGCTCTTCGGGCACCCCTGAGTTCTACTTGAGCAGGGTTCGGTGGGCTCCCGCCAGCGCGAGGAGAAAGCCGGCGGCAATGTGGCAGGCCAGCACGGCGGCGCTGAGGGGCACCGACGAAATGGCCGTTTGCGCGACGCTCTGCACGATATCGTAATACCGCTCGGCCTGGAGGGTCTTCAACACGCCCGACCAGCTCCAATACGCGGCGATGAACGGCCTCGTGAACGTGCCCGCCCAGTCCGGCAGCGCCAGCACCGCGCCCGAAAGCGGCAACTGGAATCCCACAAGGTAAATCGAGACCAACGACGCCTGCTCGGCCGACCGCATGAGGCTCGAAATGGCAAGGCATACCGAGGTCATGGCCGCATTCGCCAGAATGAGGAACCCGAGTTGCATGGGAAGGTCGCCGGGAAAATCGCAGACGACATGCACGAATAGCCCCATCCACAGCGATTGGGCAAGGACAAGCAGGGAAAGGAACGCGAACTTGCTGGCGACGTAGCTGCCGGGGCGCAGGCCCGCGAGTTTTTCCTTCTCGAAAATGAGGCGTTCGGATGCGATTTCGCGCCCGCTGTTGTTGGCCCCCATGAGGGTGAGGAGGATCACCTGGAACATGACAATGCCCGAAACAAGGCTGCCGATCTTTGTGCTCTGACGCAGGAACTCCATGTTTTCTTGGAGTTGCTGGTAGAGGCCGAGGTCCATGCCCATCGAGAGGTTCTGAACCGCGGGCAGCCCGTTCCATGCGAAAATCGCCACCAGAACCGGAAACCCGAGAACAAGCCCCGCCTGAAGCAGAAGCTGGGCGTAATCGCGGGAAAAAATCCGGAACCTCCGCCCGAGCAGTGTGAAAAACTGGCTCACGGCTCCCGGCAGCGCGGCCGCCTGCTGCGACGGGTGTTCGATTGTGGGGAGGTCCGCCGAAGTATCGGCAGGTTTCGTCCCGCATGGTCCGCTGGATTTTCGGGCTTCCTCCTCGCGCGCGGCGAGGAAGGCGGAGCGGTGTTTTTTCCACGAATTCGCCCACTCGCGGGGCTCTCGCTCGCCGAGGCGTGAGAAGATATCCTGCGGGTCGTCGCAGCGGAAATAGTGCGCCACGTATTCGGCCGGGCCGTGATACGCCACGTGGCCGCCCGCGAGCACGAGCACGGAGTCGTATAGCGCAAGATGCCGCAGGCTGTGTGTCACCGAGAGCACGATCCGCCCGGCGCTGCGGGAGAGTTCGTGCAGCAACCGAACGATCCCGTCCTCGGCCTGCGGGTCCAGGCCGCTCGTCACCTCGTCGGCCAGCAAAATCGGCGGCCGGCTCACGATCTCCATCGCGAGCGCCAGCCGCCGCCGCTGGCCGCCCGAGAGCACGCTCACCCGGCGGTCAGCCGCCTCGCGCAGGCCGACTTCCTCGAGGATGCGGGTGGTTTCCCGGGCCAGTTGTTCGCCGCCCATGCCCGCCACGCGCAGGCGCAGGGCGTAGCTCACGCATTCGATGGCGGTGAGGTCCTCGTGGGCGATCGAAAACTGCGGCACGTAGCCGATTTCCGAAGGGGTGAAATCCTCCCCACCCATGAGGTCGCGTCCCTCCCAGCGGAGTTCGCCCTCCTCCTCGCCCTGCGCGATGCCGGCCACAAGTTTGAGAAGTGTGCTCTTGCCGCAGCCGGAGGGCCCGATGATGGCCGCGAAATGCCCGCGCGGAAACGAGGCCGTGATGTCCGCCAGCAGGGGCTTCACTTCCCCGCCCTGGTTGATGAAAAGCGTGAGGTCTTTCAGCTCGAGCACCCCGGCATGATGCGCGAATCCCGCGCGCCCTCCAATGCAAATTTACCACGCCCGGACAACCGTGCGCGGCGGGCCCGCCATGGCGGCGGTTTTCCACCCCGGGGCTTCCATTCCGGAAGTTGCGGCGGATTTTTTTGGAAAAAAATTCTCCTTGCCTCCCGGCGCGGCGAATTTAGGTTCTTCGATTCGGTCAGAACCGGACGCATGAGGCGGCCGGATTGCGTCCGCAACCGTAACCAACGAGATCCATCACGACCAAAATCACCACGGGGCCCGCGCCGCGGGTCCGCCAATCCAGATGAGCCAAAACCCGAATTCACCCAACCGCGCCTTTCCCCTCGACCGCACCCGCAACATCGGCATCGCCGCCCACATCGACGCCGGCAAGACCACCCTCACCGAGCGCATCCTTTTCTACACCGGCATGATCCACAAGATCGGCGAGGTCCACGAGGGCACCACCGTCACCGACTGGATGGAACAGGAGCGCGAGCGCGGCATCACCATCACCTCGGCCGCCACCACCTGCTCGTGGTTCCAGCGCAAGGAGGAGGGCGTTTACAAGGCGTTCCAGGACATCAAAATGCGGGTGAACATCATCGATACCCCCGGCCACGTGGATTTCACCGCAGAGGTCGAGCGTTCGCTGCGCGTCCTCGACGGCGCCATCGCCGTCTTCTGCGGCGTCGCCGGCGTCCAGCCGCAGTCCGAAACCGTCTGGCGCCAGGCCACCAAATACGGCGTCCCCCGCATCGCTTTTGTCAATAAAATGGACCGCACCGGCGCCGACTTCGACGCGGCCGTCGCGAGCATGCGCACCAAGCTCGGCGCCAACGTGTGGCCGATCCTCATCCCGTGGGGCCGCGAGGACTACCTCAAGGGCCAGATCGACGTGCTCAACCAGAAGGCCGTGCTGTATTCCGACAACGACCAGTTCGGCTCGACCTACGAGGTGGTCGAAATCCCCGACGAGTACAAAGACATCGCCGCCAAGGCCTACCAAGACATCGTGGACCAGATGTGCGACCTCGACGAGGAGATCGGCATGCTCTTCCTCGAAGAGAAACCCATCACCATCCAGGACCTCAAAGCCGCTATCCGGCGTCAGACGATCGCCAACAAATTTGTGCCCGTCGCGGGCGGGTCGGCGTTCAAAAACAAGGGCGTGCAATACCTGATGGACGCTGTGGTTGACTACCTCCCCAGCCCGCTCGACATCCCGCCGGCCAAGGGGCAGGATCCTGATGATGCCTCGCCGATCGAGGCGCCGGCCGACGACAATGCGCCGTTCTGCTCGCTCGCGTTCAAACTGTGGAGCGACCCGTTTGTCGGCAAGCTCGTGTTCTTCCGCGTGTATTCGGGCAAGCTGAGCAAAGGCGACACCGTGCTCAACCCCCGCACCGGCAAACGCGAGCGCATCAGCCGCCTCATCCAGATCCAGGCCGACAAGCGCGAGGACATCGAGACGTGCTACTCGGGCGACATCGCGGCCATCGTGGGCATCAAAAATATCACCACTGGCGACACCCTCTGCACCGAGGACCGCCCGGTCCTCCTCGAGCCGCCCTCCTTCCCCGACCCGGTCATTTCGATGGCCGTCGAGCCTAAGACGAAGATCGACCAGGAAAAGATGGCCAACGCGCTCCAGCGCCTCGCCGAGGAAGACCCGACCTTCCGCGTTTTCACCAACGAGGAAACCGGCCAGACCATCATCGCCGGCATGGGCGAACTCCACCTCGAAATCATCCGCGACCGTATGATGCGCGAGTTCAAGGTCGAGGCCAACGCGGGCAAGCCGCAGATCGCCTACAAGGAAACCATCCTCGCCCCAGCCGACGGCGAAGGCAAGCTCGTCAAGCAATCCGGCGGTCGCGGCCAATACGGCCACGTCATCATCAAGGTCCAGCCCAACGAGCGCGGCAAAGGCATCACCATCGACAACAAAGTCGTCGGCGGCACCATCCCGAAGGATTTCATCCCGGCCGTCATCAAGGGCCTCAACGAAGCCACCCTCAACGGGGTTGTCGGCGGCTACCCGGTCATCGACCTCCACATCGACATTGTGGACGGAAGCTACCACGACGTGGACTCGAACGAACTCGCCTTCAAAATGGCCGCCATCTTCTCGCTCAAGGACGCCCTCAAGAAGGCGAAGCCCATCCTCCTCGAGCCGATCATGAAGGTGGAAAACATCACGCCGGACGAATTCCAGGGCGACATCATGGGCGACCTCAACCGCCGCCGCGCTCGGATTCAAGGCATGGAAACCAAGGGCAATCTTTGCACCATCGCCGCCGAGGTTCCTCTCGCCGAGATGTTCGGATACGCCACCGCGATCCGATCACTCTCGAAAGGCCGCTCGTCGTATTCGATGGAGCCCTCGCATTTCGAGCAGGTGCCCACGAACGTCCTCAACGCCGTTCTCGACGCGCAGAAAAACTGAGGCCACACTGCCTCCCATGAGCCGCACATTATTGGACAAGGTCTGGGACGCGCACGCCGTGCGCCAACTGCCGAACGGCGCGACCCAGTTGCTGATCGGCACCCACCTCATCCACGAGGTGACCAGCCCGCAGGCGTTCGGCATGCTCCGCGATCTGGGTCTCAAGGTGCTCTATCCCGAGCGCACGTTCGCCACGGTCGATCACATCGTCCCCACCGACGAGCGCGAGGAACCTTTCTCGGACGCCCTCGCCGACGAGATGATCAAGGCGCTCCGCAAAAATTGCGCGGAAGCCGGCATCACGTTCTTCGACATCCCCACCGGCAAGCAGGGCATCGTCCATATCGTCGGCCCCGAACAGGGCATCACCCAGCCTGGCACCACCATCGCCTGCGGCGACTCGCACACCTCGACCCACGGAGCCTTCGGCGCCATCGCCTTCGGCATCGGCACCAGCCAGGTCCGCGACGTGCTGGCCACCCAGACCATGGCCATCCACAAACCGAAGGTGCGCCGTATCAATGTGGAAGGCCGGCTTGCGCCCGGGGTTTATGCCAAGGATGTTATCCTCCACATCATCCGCATGCTCGGCGTCAATGGCGGCATCGGCTACGCTTACGAATACGGCGGCTCGACCTTCGACGCGTTCTCCCAGGAGGAACGCATGACCGTCTGCAACATGTCGATCGAGGGCGGCGCTCGCGTCGGCTATGTGAACCCCGACGCCACCACCTACGAATACCTCAAAGGCCGCCCCTACGCGCCGAAGCCCGCCGACTGGGACGCCGCCGTCGCGCGCTGGTCGTCGTTCGCATCCGACCCCGGCGCGGCCTACGACGACGTGGTCACGTATCAGGCCGCCGACATCGCGCCGACGGTCACATGGGGGATCAACCCCGGCCAAGCGATCTTCATCGGTGAAAACGTGCCGGTTCCCGCCGAACTTCCCGATAAAGACCGTGCCACCGCCGAGGAGGCCATCGCCCACATGAAGCTCAAACCCGGCGCGCCCATCAAAGGCACGCCGGTGGATGTGGTTTTCCTCGGAAGCTGCACCAACGCCCGTCTCAGCGACCTCACCGAAGTCGCCCGCCACCTGAAAGGCCGCAAGGTCAAGCCCGGCGTGAAAGCCATCGTGGTTCCCGGCTCGCAGGGGGTCGCCTCCCTCGCCGAGAAAATGGGCCTCGCCGAAATCTACCGCTCGGCCGGGTTCGAATGGCGCGGCGCGGGGTGCTCGATGTGCCTCGGAATGAACCCCGACAAACTCGTCGGCGACCAGCTCTGCGCCAGCTCGAGCAACCGCAACTTCAAAGGCCGCCAGGGCAGCCCGCTCGGCCGCACCGTCCTCATGAGCCCGCTCATGGTCGCCGCCGCCGCCGTCACGGGCGAAATCTCGGACGCCCGCGAAATCTTCGGAATCCAATAACCATGGCCCTCGAAAAAATCACACAGGTCACCGGCCGCGCCGTGCATGTGCCCGGCGACGATATCGATACCGACCGCATCATCCCGGCCCGGTTCATGAAATGCGTCACCTTCGACGGCCTTGGCGAATACGCGTTCTACGACGAACGCCGCGCCCAGGACGGCTCGGAAAAAGCGCACCCGCTCAACGACCCGCGATTCCTCGGTTCGTCGATCCTGCTTTCGGGTTCGAATTTCGGATGCGGCAGCTCGCGCGAACACGCCCCGCAGGCCCTCTACCGGTTCGGCTTCCGGGCCGTGCTGGCGGAGAGCTTCGCGGAAATTTTCTTTGGAAATTCCACCACGCTCGGGATGCCCTGCGCGGTCATGTCGCGGGCCGACCTGCTCGCTCTCGCCGCCGTTGTGGAAAGCGATCCCGCCGCGCTCGTCACCCTCGACCTTGTCGAAGAAAAGGTGACCTGTGCCGATGTCGATTTCCGCGCGACCCTCCCGCCGCATGCGAAGGAAGCGCTCGTGAGCGGCCGTTGGGACGCTATCGCCGACCTCCTCGAAGCCATCCCGCAGGTCCGCGAGACCGCCGCGAAACTCCCCTACTTCGCGGCCTGATCCGCCGCGCGGCCGGTCGGCCCTCGAACTCTCAAAGTTGGAATCTCACCCCTTCGGCTCCGTCCGCATGAGTTTTTCGAGCATGGCGTAGAGGCCGCCCCTGGCGAGGAGCTCGTCGTGACGGCCGCGTTCGACGATCCGCCCGGCCTCAAGGACAAGGATCTGGTCCGCGTGGCGCACCGTCGAGAGCCGGTGCGCGATCACAAAGCTCGTGCGGTGCTCGAGCAGCCTGTCGAGGGCCTCCTGGATGAGGCGCTCGGTGGCGGTGTCCACCGAGGCCGTGGCCTCGTCGAGGATGAGGATGGGAGGATTTTTCAGCAGGGCGCGCGCGATCGACACGCGTTGCTTTTCCCCCACGCTCAGGCGCACCCCGCGCTCGCCGACCTGGGTTTCGAGCCCTTTCGGCATGCGGCGGACAAACCCGGCTGCGTTGGCCGCCTCGAGCGCGTCCCAGAGCTCGGCGTCCGCCGCCCCGGGTTTTCCCATGCGGAGGTTCTCGGCGACCGATCCGTTGAAGAGGAAACTTTCCTGCGTCACAAGGGCGATGTTTTCCCGTAGGTAGGTTCTCGGCAGGCTTTCGATGGGGTGTCCGTCGAGGAGGATGCGGCCCGACCCGAGTTCGTAAAAGCGTGTGAGCAAATTCACGATCGTGCTTTTCCCGGCTCCGGTCGGCCCCACCAGCGCGATCATCTCGCCCGGCCGGGCGTGAAACGAGATCCCCTCCAGCGTGGGCACGCTCCCGTAGGAAAACCCGACCTCCTCGTAGCGCACGTCGCCCGCGAGTGTTCCACCGGGTTTTTCCGCACCGGCGTCGGGCTCGGCCGGTGCGTCGAGGATCTCGAAGACCCGCTCGCCCGCCGCGCGCCCGGCTTGGAAAATTTGGTTGAGTTGGTGGAGGCGGCCCACCGGTTCGTAGAGAAACCTCGTAAGAACCAGAAACGCAACCAGCACGCCGATCTCGGTATTTCCGTCGATGACGCTCTTCGCGCCGAACCCCGCGATGAGTAAAATTCCGAGGCTGTTCAGGAAATCCATGCTCGGGCTGTAAAGCGCCCAAGCCCGCATCACGACAAGCGTCGCGCGGCGCAGCGCGTCGCTGGCCCGGTTGAACCGCGCGTGCTCGCGCACTTCGGCCGCATACGTTTTGATCTGCCGTATGCCGGAAATATTGTCGTGAAGCAGCGCGTTGAGGTCGGAGGCCGCGCGCATCTGACCCCGGTAGCGGTCGCGGGCCGTGAGTGTGTAGGCCAGCGCGCCGACCGCCAGGAATGGCAGGGGAAGCAGCGCCACCACAGTAAGTCCCGGACTATACAGCCACATGAGGCCCCCTACGATCAGGATCTGCAGGACCGCCACCGTGCCCTGCTCGATGCCGTCGATGAGCACCCGTTCGACCGAGGTCACATCCTCGACCAGGCGGGTCATGATATCCCCGGTGGACCGGTCGTCGAACCACTTGAGCGGAAGCCTCTGGATGTGCGCGTAGAGTTCGCTTCGCAGATCGAAGATCACACGCTGCTCGAAGGTATTGTTCAAAATGATCCGCAGCGCGTTCAGTCCGTCCTGCATCACAAACGAGCCCAGTCCCGCGAGCACCAGCGGCACGAGCAGCCCGTGCTCGCCGCCCCGGATCACACGGTCCACGATCAATTGGGTCACCGCCGGGAACACCGCCACCATCAGAGTCCCCACCACCGCGCACACCAGGGTTCCCGCCGCAAGACCGGGATACCGCGAGATATACGAGAAGACCCGCAGAAAAATTTTCATCCGGCCTCCCCCGCCGCCCCTTGCGCCGCATCAAGGACCCGCCTCACCCTCCGGCAGGCGCCGGCGACGTTCCCGGCCTGCAAGAGCCCCGACACGATCACCACGCGCCTTGCCCCCGCGGCAAGCACCCGCCCCAGATTGCCCTCCTTGATTCCCCCGATGCAAAACACGGGCACCGGGGCGGATTCCTCCACTCCGCGGATTTCGCCGAGTCCGACCGCCACGTAATCCGGCTTCGTCGGGGTCGAAAAAAGCGGGCCGAATCCGATATAATCGGGTGCTTCGGCAAAAGCGGCGCGCGCTTGCTCCGGCGAATGGGTGGACTTGCCGACGAGAACTCCGCCGCCCGCCTGTGCGCGGGCTTCGGCCACCGTGAGGTCGTCCTGCCCGACATGGACGCCGTCGGCGCCGACCTCCCGTGCCAGCCCCGGATGGTCGTTCACGATGAACGGCACCCCGGCCGTCCGGCAGATCCCCGCAACCTCCCGCGCCAACCCGGCCAGCCCGGCGGGATCGTGTCCCTTGGCGCGCAATTGGACGACCTGCGCCCCGCCCGCGACCAACTCGCGGCAGACCGGCACCGCCCGTTCGCCGGCCACATATCCAAGGTCGAGGATCGCATAGAGGCGGGCATTCCAGAGAGCCGCTTTCATCCCCATAGCGGACTCCGGTATTCCCCCGCTGCGACCATTCCGGCCAACCGTTCGACGACCCCCGCGCGATCCTCGCGGTAAGTCACCCCGAACCACGTCGAATCCGTCGGAATCACACGCACACGGGCCCGCCCGGCCGCGACCATCCTCTCGACGGCCGTCGGAATGTAATATTCGCCTTCCCCTCGCCCGGTCGCGAGAAATTCCGCGAACCCCTCCTCAAGCGCCGGAAAAATCGCCGGCGTGAACCCCCAGAAATTCATCGAAACCAACTCGCCGCCACTGAAGGAGGTCCCCCCGCAAACCGCCCCGCCACCGTCCGCCTTGCGGATGGCCGTGTATTCCCGCACCCCGGTCAGCCATCCGCCCGGGTCCACCTCGCACACGCCGCGCGAGACCGTTCCGTGATCCGACAACGTCGCAGCCAAGCGGTAGCCGGCCATCGCAAAATCCGCCGAGTCCGCGAGATGGGCGGCCATTGCCGCGTAGGCCTCCCTCCCGTAAAAATCATCCGCGTTGATGGCCAGAAACGGACCGTTCACCACACGCCGTGCGGCAAGGATGGCATGTGCCGTCCCCCATGGCTTCACGCGTCCCTCGGGAACCTCGAATCCCGCCGGCAAGTCCCCGAGCTCCTGAAACGCCAGCTCGACTTGTACCCGTCCCGCATACCGTTCCGCGACGAGCGCCCGGAATTCCCCTTCGAAATCCCGCCGGATCACAAAAACCACCCTGCCGAACCCCGCCCGCACCGCGTCGTGCACCGAATAATCCAGGATCGTCTCTCCGCCCGGCCCCATGGGATCCAGTTGCTTGAGTCCGCCATACCGGCTGCCCATTCCCGCAGCCAAAACAACCAAGGTCAACATCATGCCCGCATCCTGCCCCATCGCCCCCCGGCCTGTCGATCCCCCACCTTGCGCTCTTCATCCTCGCGCATGAATCC